>Ga0153915_10007992_pt1 | contig 10036 bp, 9 predicted proteins | sample Opewatmetagenome_2_FD_107003 | JGI IMG/M metagenome (GOLD analysis project Ga0153915, IMG submission 107003) | Freshwater wetland microbial communities from Ohio, USA - Open water 3 Core 3 Depth 3 metaG | ecosystem: Environmental > Aquatic > Freshwater > Wetlands | place: USA: Ohio, Lake Erie... | reverse complement strand
GTTGGCTATGGCGTATCCGCCTGTGAGGTCTTCGGTTATTGTTCTGCCTAGTGCGCTTACGATGCCTGTGGTCATCGAACCGGCTAGACCATAGGGGGTGCCGACAGCTATGACTGGGTCTCCCACTTCAAGGGTCGATGAGCTGACGATTTCGAGGGGTTGGTATTCGCTTTGTGGGGCGTCTGTTGAGAGCACGGCTAGATCTGCGTATGGGTCTGAGCCTAAAGCTGTAGCGGCGTATCCGTTTCCATTTGTGAACGTTACAGTGATGTTGCTGGCGCTATTGATGACATGGTAGTTGGTGATGATCACCATCTGGTTTGTGAAGTTGTAAACGAAGCCTGATCCTTGAACTTGCGTGTAGTAGGCGCGGTGAAAGATGTCATATTCCACAATTACTCCTTGGACCACGACGATTGATTCTTTGACCTGTTCATAGAGTGCCGAAAGCGAGGCATTCTGGTCCAGAAAGTAGGTGACGTCGTGGTAGGTGACATTCTGTGTCGATTGCAGATTAGAGATCTGTTCCCGGAGCGTTGACAGCTGGTTTTGCAGGTTTGAACTGCCTATTGAGTAGCCGAGCAGCCCTCCTGCAAAGAGACTGGCTGTGACGACTACTACAATAAGGATCGTTGAAATGCGTGTTCTTTTTGGTGTTTCAGGGTGATCCAACTGTAGTCATCTCTTTTTCCATTCATAGTTTCTTGCCGCAACGAGGACAGAACGCGTCTTCAGGTTGTGTCTCTCTTCCGCAGTTGGGACACTTGAGTGCGTCTTTCGCTAGGTGGGTTCCTTGTTTCTCCTTCGCGAGCAGTCTTCCGTCGCTAAGAAACAGCATTCTGCCTGCATGCGCTGCTATTTGACTGTCGTGGGTTACCATGATTATTGTGGTTCCTTGGTCAGTGTTCAGTTTGCCTAGGAGTCGAATGACTTCATACTTGGTTTTTACATCCAAGTTGCCTGTTGGCTCGTCCGCCAGAACTATGGAGGGGTTGTTTGCTAATGCCCGTGCTATGGCGACTCTCTGCTGCTCTCCTGCGCTTAGCCGATGTGGTCTGTGGTCTTCTCTCTCTGACAACCCAACCAATTTCAGTAGTTCGCGAGCCCTTTGTTTTTTCTCGTCTCTCGATTTTTTCGTGCCTTCCATGGGAAGTTCCACGTTTTCAATGGCGTTCAAGTAAGGCATCAGGTTAAAAGTCTGGAAGACAAAACCGACCTTATGTCTCCTGATTTTGTAGAGATTCTTCTCCGAAACCTTTGTGATGTCTTTTCCGTCAAGAACGACCTTCCCCTTGGTCGGCTTGTCCAAGCAGCCCAGCATGTTCAACAGTGTAGTCTTCCCTGAACCCGAGGGACCCATAATTGAAATGAAGTCGCCCTTTCTTATCTGCAGGTTAACTTCAGAGAGAGCGCGAATCGTACGCCCGCCCATTTTGAAAGCCTTCCCTAGTTCTTCCGTTTTGAGAAGCAACTCACTCATACTTCAGTGCCTCCATGGGCGATGTTCGGGACGCTCTCCAAGCGGGGTAAAGACTGCCTAAGGCGCCTAGCGACACGGCTATTCCAAACGCCAGCAACATCCATTGAGGGTCTAGTGCAGTTGTGACAGCTTGTGACAAAGTCGTTCCGGGGTTTACAGATCCTGGAAAGGAGCGCTGTGTTCCGAACATGCTTATTCGAGGAAGCAAGAGCGAAGTTAGAGTGGGCGCTGCAACGCTTCCAATGGCGATGCCGACTACTCCAGCTATAAGGCTGATTATTATTCCTTCGAGCATAAACTGGCTCATAACGTTCCAGTTACTGAAGCCTATCGCTTTAAGCGTCCCAATCTCTTTCGTTCTTTCACGCACGGTGTACAGCATGACAAACAGAACGATCAAGCTGGTAGCGGCTACTGCTACGATGATCACTTGGGTTGCAGTTGATTGTGTCTGGGCGATGGTTGATTGGGCATTGTTCAATGTTTCTGTGTACATTTCCTGCATGCGTTCGAGGTTCTCAAGGCGGTCTTTATACGTCGTTACGTAAAGGTCTGTGTACGTTGCTTCTATCACATCGGCTATTCCGTCTACGTCGGAAGCACTCTCTGCATACACGTCCAACCTGCTCACGTTTCCTGCATTGCCAGTTACCCTCTGAGCGTCAGTGATGCTCATGCAAACTATTCTTGTTTCAAAGCGGCCTTGGCTTGTCGGTTCAAAGATTCCCACTACGGTAAAAGATTCCCCGTAGATTTCGACTTGGCCGTCGACTCCTACCCCCAGGTAGCTTGTGAGGTTTGAGCTCGCGAGAACAACCCCGCTATCAGCTTCTTGCAGATTTCTGCCCGATGTTATTTCCGTTGGCAATATGGAATAATTGTCTATGAAATAGGAATTCAAAGAAACGCCCGTGATCGTATAGATAGGTCTGGAAACGGTGAAATCTCCCCGCGGTGAACTGATGGTTTCTGACGTTGTTTCGTTGGATGACTCCTCAAGAAAACCCACAATATCCTTAACTCCTGCAATCGAACGGATCTCGTCGACAACAGTTTCATTCACGAAGACTGCTGCTTGTTGAGAACCAAACGGCGGTATGCCTTGAGGATCGCCCGAAGGAGCACCTGAGGGCATACCCTGCCCAGATGAAGTACTACATTCTATCAGCGTGGCTGTCTTGTTGATTTCCTCCTGCATACTGCTGAGCATGTTGTTGTAATTCTCAGTAAGGTCCTGTGTTGATTCTTGGTTTGCCACAATACCTGGAGGAATAGAGATCATAATTGCCATGGAGAAGCCTAATGCAATAACCACTAGCAGTGTCCGCGCTTTTCTTCTTGAAACGTTTCTGATTGCCCTTGTCAAGGTGCCCAAGACAATTCCCCTCGTTGCAGTTTTTCTCAACTGAAGTCGATTATTAAACGGTTTTTCAGAATTAGACCAAAATCCATCTCAAGGACCCTGTTCATCAGTTTCTCCACACAAGAAAAAGGAAGGGGCGTTAGATAGGGCCATGCGCCTTAAGATTTGTCTATCACTGTTCTCGTTAGGATCACTATTTCTGTCACTTTTGCCTCTTCGAGATCGACCAATGCAGTAGCGCGGCTTGTTGTATCCTTTTCCAGCATTACGATTGCGCTTGTTGCCTTTGTCACAACAGTGCCATCCGCTTCAACCATTGACTTGATGATCGGTCTCACCTGTGTGATGTTGTAGCCGTCAGTGAGTAGCGCCTGTACATCTGCGTCGGCGTTTGCTATGCTGAGCACGTTCTCCTTGAACCCGTCGCTGACCTCAATAAACCCGAAGCCTCCGCGTCCACCCATCCCTCCATGTGGTCCGCCGCATGCTCCCGGCATCATCATTCCCTCATTAACCCACTCTGGAATGCCAGTGGTGTTTGCTTCTCCGTTATCAGCCGAATAAGCGGCTAGTATGATGCCACTCATAATAGCTGCCGCGACCACTACGGTCAGCAAGACTAAGGCTTTTCTTTTGTCCATGTTTAACCTCCTTTTATTATTGCAGGCGTTTGCTTCACGCCTTGAACTCGTGAGGGCATGGAAAGCTACTAAAGCGTTTTTCAGAATTGAACCAAATTCTATCCCTAATCTGCGATCTTCATGACGAGCATCGATCTTGATCATTAGAGAGTTTTGGAGAATTGGATCAGAATCGTTACCGAGTCCAGTTATGATGGTTTTGTTGGGGTTGGAGGAGGACTCGGGACTGAGGAGAGAGAGGAGAAAGGAACCTGAGAAGAGCTTTTCCTCCTCCAACTTCTGCAAGGATCATTGGAGGCGTGACAGGTTACTAAAGGCTTTTTCAAAATTGCCCCCGATTTATGCCATAATCCATGGATGGTCTAAGAAGACAGATTTATTACTGCATTGCAGATAGGTCTAGCCAAGCTGGAGCTCCGCCGATGTCTGCTGGTGCACGTCCCTTAAAGTACTTGCTTGGTTGGCTCATAGCTGGTACAAGGGGCGGTCTGACCCGTGCCAAGATAATTGAGATCTTGAAGGAGACACCTCAAAACGCGAATCAACTGGCTGGTCTGCTCAAGATGGATTACCGAACCATCAGGCATCATCTTGACGTGCTCCAGAAAAACCGATTGATAACGCCGGCGGGTGAGGGTTACGGCATGACGTATTTTTTGTCTCCAGCAATGGAGGAGAATTACGGTATGTTCCAGGAGATTGTGGATAAAATTTGGAAAAAGGAAAAAAGGGAGGAAAACAAGTGAACGGTCGTATGACTAGTAACGTGAAGATTGGATTGATGCTGCTGGTTTTGGCAGCTGTGGCTATTGTGTCGGGGTACTGGGCTACTTCGTATGAGCAGAGGGTTCCACCGTTTGAGCCTCGACCTTGGCCTCCGTTTCCGACCGAGAGGATGGGTGCAGACCTAGAGCTTTTTTACATGATTAAGACGATTGTTTCGTCGGTCAATCTGACGCTTCTAGTTTTCCTTCTGGCTACGTACGTTAACATATATCGGAAGACGCGGTCGGAGTTTACGATTGGGCTAATTGTGTTCTCTATGGTCTTGCTGCTTTATGCCATGGTTTCCAATCCCATTGTGCAGGTGGCTTTCGGCTATCGAGCGTTTGGTCTCGGTCCGTTTGCAATGTTGCCAGATCTGTTCTCCTTAGCTGCGTTGGCAGTGCTACTCTACCTCACGATCAAATACTAGGGCCTGCCGCCCTGGTTGGAATGCTACTGATTTTCGCTCAGCCATGGCAATTCAATGATAAAGATCCTAGGTGGAAAGTTCTCTTTTGAATTCTTCTATGTGTTTCTTGCATAGACTTATCTACGCCTTCAGCACGGTAATAATGTGGCAAAGACTAGAGGAGGAATGAGGAGAAAATGGTCGAATTATGGCTCCAAATAATCGTTGTCGTCGCCGTCATAATCATAGCGTTGCTTTTGATTGCGAATGCCTACACCGTTGTGCCCCCGCATCAAGCTCATGTTGTCGTTAGCCGTGGAAAAGGTCGGAAAGTCTATTGTGCCAGAGAAGGATTCAAAAGCTCATATTGGAGTGTGCCGATTGTCCAGCAGAGAGCTATCGTTCCAATAGAGAACATACAACTTGGCGTGGATGATATACCTCTGCGAGACAAAGCCATGGCAAAATTCGAAGGTGACGTCGTGTCTTGGTTGAACATTTTTGATCCGTTGATTGCTGCGGAAAGGTTTGGAAAGATGGAAGGCGGTCTTGAAAGCATCAAGGCCGATGTTACAAATGTGATTAGAGCTGTGACAAGGAACATGTCGATGTACTGGACTATTATTGACATTATGACTAACAGAAAAGACTTCAGCCAAGACGTGGAAAAGGCTGTGAACGAAGAGCTGAAGGAATGGGGCATGAGACTGATAGAACTTGAAGTTATACACTTCGTTGATATGGAAGGGTACACGGTCATCAAGGATTTGGAGGAGAGACAGGCCACTGTCATTAATGCGGAGACGAGGAAGCTTGTGGCTTCGCAGGTTAAGGAAGCGGCTATTGTTGAATCCAACGCATTGAAGGAAACGGAGACTGTGAAGGCCAGCAATGAAGAAGCGTTCAGGCAAAGACAAATTCAGAAGGATGAAGCTGTTGGCAAAAGGGAGCAGGAGAAGGAAATGACCGTTGCCGAACAGACTAGAAAAGCTAATGAAAAGAAGGTTGATGCAGAGCGAACGTTGGTTGTTGGCGCAGCAATGATCGAAAAAGACGCAACTATCACTAGGGCGGAAGGTGAAGCGGCCGCCGAAATCAGGAAAGGGGAAGCTACAGCTCAAGTCACGAAGATGACGGGTGAGGCTGAGGGTGACGTTATAAGGGCCAAAGGCTTCGCAGACGCCGACAGCACTGACAAACGGGCTGAAGCACTTAGGAAATACAACGAGGCTGGAATCGGTCTTGAAGTTATCAAAGCATCGCAGACGGTTCAAATTGAGCAAGCAAGAGCATGGGCTGAAGCAATGAAGGCTGCTAAAGTGCAGGTATATTCTGGTGGCGAATCAAGCAGGTTCTTTGGATTACCGCTTTCTCCCCAAGGTGCGTTTAATCTCGGGGCATTCGCTGAGATTGCCAAAGAGCACGGCATAGACCTTCAGAAGATAGGTGAAAGCATCGGCAGAGGAACATTACCCGTCGCCGACGTGACCAAGGTTATCCCATCAAAGGGTGAACCTGAAAAAGCGGAAGGCAAGAAAGATGTCAAAGACAAACACTCTTGATCTGGAAAAAATCAGCCCGAAAGCAATCGAAGTCATGAGGAGCTTTGCAAAAACCACTGGACATGAAAATCTTGAAAGAACTGTTGAGGAACTTGCTTTCGCGATGCTAGAGCTGACTCAGATTATTGACACTCAGAAGGATCCTTTGCTCGAACCAGAAGCAGCAAGAAGGCAAATGGAGACAATGCGAGGAGTGCTGCAGCGATTCAAGAGATTCACCTAGAAGAGTAAAGTCACTAGAAACCACCTTTTTTCTTTCTGTTAATCCACATTTCCTGCCCCGCGCTTTCCTGCCGTGGTCAACCACTGCCCTGTGCTTTATGCCTGCTTAATATGCAGCATCGTCTCACAAGGAGAATCAAAGCTGAAGGTTACGTGAATAACTTGGAGCTGCAAAAGGTTTCGGATGGAGTAATAATCACGGTTTTTGTAAAGCCAAATTCCAAGAGGTTTCAGCTGAAGATTGAGGGCAATGAACTAATCGTGTTGTGTCGAGAAAGCCCCGTAAGAGGAAGAGTCAACAAAGAGTTGATCAAGGAACTGTCAAGAATTTTCAAGAGAAGAGCGGACATTGTTGCCGGCTTCACGTCAAAGCAGAAGAAAGTTCTGATCCCAAACATCAGCGCAGACCAGGTCAACGCAATTCTATCCACGTATGTATCACAATAGCACCATGTGGTAGGAGTTGTTGTGGTCTCACAGTCACATATGGTTAAGTCTGACTGTTGACTCGGATTAATAGAAACGGACGAATGAGTCAGATGGCATCCAGCACTAACAGTCAAGATACTGCTACGGGGGTCTTGAGAGTAGTTTCGGTGCCAGAGGCCTTTCTTTTCTTCATCAATGCCGAGAGATATACGGGTGAATTCGCCACAAGCCTAAGAGGCTTGCTTAGTAAGCTCGATAGAGTGCCATTGGAATCTGTTGAGTTTCATTTTCAGCGAGGCGATTTTGAAAAGTGGGTTGGCAGAACGCTGGGCGACGAGGGTCTTGCCACCAGACTGCGGCAGATTGACAGGCTTACTCGTGGAGAGGAATTAAGGGTCGCCATAAAGGAAACAATAAGGAAACGCTTAGAGGAATTCGGTCAAGCAGTGTAGATCAGCCAAGTTGAGTCAAAGCTCGATCTTAGTCTTGCTCCGTTCCTCAAACTTCTCTTTTAGGATTCTGAGTAACTCCGTTGGTTCAACGGGTTTTACTAGATAGGCGTCTGCTCCTGCGTTTAGAGCTTTGATGCCACTGTCCATTGAAGCGAAGCCTGTGAGGATTATTTTAATCATGTTTGGTTTGGCTGCTTGTATTTTCTGTAGCAAGTCTACGCCATCCGTGTCCGGGAGTTTTACGTCGATTAGTGCTAAGTCATAGGATTGGTTGTTGATCATTTCCTCGGCTTCTCGCCCGGTTTCAGCAGTGTGAGTGCTGTAGCCTTGTTTTTGCAGGATGCGTGTTAGGATTCGTAGGATTGATTTGTCGTCGTCGACTATCAGGATGTTCCTTTGTTTCTCCATTGTCAGCTTGCCTCTTTGGCTACTGGTATCGTTATCGCGAATGTTGTGCCCTTGCCGATTTCACTGTCGAAGGTGATTGTGCCGTGGTGGGCTTCCACTAAGCGCTTAACAACGGCTAGTCCAAATCCTTGTCCTTTGGCTTTGGTACTGAATAGTGGCTGGAAGATTTGTGCTTTGTTTTCGTAGGGTATGCCTGGTCCCGTGTCTTGTACGCTTATGTGTATTTCGTCTTGTTTTCGGGATGCAGCTATCGTTAGCTGGCCTCCTTCCTGCATGGCTTGTAAAGCGTTTGTGATTAGGTTGGTTAATATTCTTTTCATCATTGTCGGGTCAACGGTTATGGTGGAACAGTCTTGCTCAATTGTCAATGACACATCAATATTTTGGGGAGGTGGATTTTCTGCTAAGATGCTGTTGATGAGTTTTTGGACGTCGGTTTTTTCCAGTTCTGGCACTAGTGTTCTGGCGAAGTCTTGAAGGTCTGAGACAATCTTGTCGACGTACTTTGTCTCTTCTCTGATTGTGTTCAGCATTTCCTCGATATTGCTTATTTCCTGTGTGCGAGATGGTAGCGACTTGATCTCTTCCATGGCTAGGTACACCGCTCCTTGAACAGTTTGCAGCGGATTGCGGATGTCGTGACCAACCATGGCGGCTGTCTCGCCGATAGTGGCTAGTCGTTCGGCGTCCTTGAGCTTCTTGGTTCTTTCCTCAACCAAGCGTTCAAGGTGTTCAGAGTGGCGTTTGAGTTCGTTCTCGAGCTGTTTGCTTCGGGTTATGTCTCGAACGATGCCCCACATCCCCGCGGGTCTCCATTTTTCGTCTCTGATTAGCCAGACCCTGATGCTTATCGGGAAGACGGAGCCTTCTTTTTTGAAGTACTCTTTTTCGAAGAGCTCGGAGTAGCCTTTTTTCATGACTTGTTCTCTAGTGATTTCTTCGTCCTTTTGGTGCCACTTTTCAGGCGTTAGACGCTGATAGGTCATGGTTTTCAGTTCGTCTTTGGAGTAGCCCAGCATTTTGGCGTATGCGTCATTGCATTCGGTTATGCGTCCTTCCATGTCGACAGAGACTATTCCATCCATTGAGGTTTCATAGAGAGAGCGATATTTCCTCTCAGATTGGTGAAGCTTCTCCTCAAGCTGCTTGCGTTCTGTGATGTCTTGTCCTTGAGCTATGATGGCCCTGAGGGTTTTCCCATCTGCTGCATGAATATTCGCTGAGTTCCAGAGAACTGTCCGCACGCCGCCGCCCTTGCGCAGAATGGGGATTTCCACACCTTCCCACTGTTCACCAGCTAAGGTGTGGCGAATCTCAGTCAACGATTCTTCTCTGCTGTTCTCAGGGAAAAGAATACTCAGCTGTTGGCCAAGAACCTCTTCGGCTTTGTACCCAGATAGATGTTCGAAGGCGTGATTGAACTTGGTGATCTTGAATTCTGGATCCCACACGATAATCGGAGCATTGGCATAGTTCAGCAAATTCTCCAGATAATCACTTGTTTCCCTCAGTACATTCTCAATCCGTTTGCGTTCTGTGATGTCTTGGACTGTTCCAAAGCCGCCCAGCAGCACATCATCCTTGTCGAACTCAAGTTCTGCCGTTTCACGTACCCATTTGACTTCTTCATCGACGACTATTCTGTGTTCGATGGCATAGGGTTCGCCGCGAATAGCCGCCTGCCACTTTTGATCAACATACCTACGATCATCTGGGTGGACCGCGCTTAGAAAAGCCTCATAGGTCATGGGCATTCCCTTGGGAATTCCGAACATTCGATAGGTTTCATCAGACCAGAGCAGTTCGTTTCGCTGAACGTCCAACCGCCAGCTTCCCGTCTTAGCTACAGCTTGAGCATGATTCAAATCTCGTTGGCTTTCTTGGAGCGCCTGCTCTGCTCGCTTCCTCTCTGTGATATCTCTTCCGTATATATTGACGTAACCAGAAGCAGAAATAGGCACCATTAGAAATGAGAAGATACTTTGCCCATAATTCTCGTCAAATTCTTTTTTTACGTCTGAGTGTAAAGAGTCAGCGACTAGCGTGCGCCAATTGTCGGGCGCGAGTCCACCTACTCCGCATTTCCATTCGTTTAGAAAAGGCAGACCAGCGAGATTGCTGTACAAGATTGTTCCGTCACTTGCGATACGAAGTACGGGATTAGGATTCTCAGAAGGAAATCTGGCGATAATCCTAGTTTCTTCTTCGGCTTTCTTTCGCTCGGCAACATCCTCAACAAGATTCCAAGTCTTGCCTTTTCGAATCAACGTGCCAAGGTGATTTCTCATAACATCAATAACGTCAT
>Ga0153915_10007991_pt1 | contig 10036 bp, 9 predicted proteins | sample Opewatmetagenome_2_FD_107003 | JGI IMG/M metagenome (GOLD analysis project Ga0153915, IMG submission 107003) | Freshwater wetland microbial communities from Ohio, USA - Open water 3 Core 3 Depth 3 metaG | ecosystem: Environmental > Aquatic > Freshwater > Wetlands | place: USA: Ohio, Lake Erie... | reverse complement strand
TTTCATTCCAGCCCCGGTTGATACTCGCTTTTTCCCTTTTTTTTAAATTGATATTGGTAAGGCTTTTTCGCCCTCTCGGTAAAATGTCCAAATGAATTGGACGACTTCGTAATAATCAAAGATTTTCTCCTCAAGCATCCGTTCGAGGATATGTTTCCTGCGATCATATTCTTCATAGATTTTCATTGGGTCGGTTAATCCAGCCATTTTTGCGATCCTGGATTCTAAAATATAGCTGTTTCTGTTGGCTTTGAAAGTCTGGGTGTCGTCAACAGGATTCCATTCAAAGGCTTTCCGCGACATAATCCCATCGACTTCTTTGTTATATCCTTCAATTTCATCGACCGATAGCACCCGTCGGATGCGTTTTCCTTTCCGTTCGACTGCCATTTGAATGAGTACCACGTCAAGGTTATCCATAAATGGTTTTGGAATATTGATTGGATGGCCAGTAAACCGCTGGATGACTTTTGTGACACTCCCCGCATGAAACGTGGTGATCACGGGATGTCCGGTCTGCATCGCCTGGAAAACAACTCGTCCTTCGATTCCCCTGGTTTCTCCTGGGATGATATAATCTGGTCGAGATCGAAGACCCGCGCGAAGGAGATCTTCTAGTTCGATATGGCCCTCCTTAGGTCCTGTCGATTTTGTCAGTAGCTGCTGCCAGACCGCATGAGGAACCTGCACTTCAGGGGTGTTCTCAACAGAGAATATCTTCTTCTCAGGTGGGATAAACGGGATGATCGCGTTCGCAGTCGTCGTTTTTCCAGAAGCGGTTTCACCGCAGACAAACAGACTCCTCCCGTACTGAAGGCACAACCAGAGATATGCAGCGACACTAGCATCGAATGTCCCCCAACTCATAAGCTGAGTGACACTGATAGGAGTCTCACTGAATTTTCGAATGGTCATGGTTGGTCCTTTCAAACTCACATCTTTGCTATGGATGATATTGACCCTGCTTCCATCAGGGAGCGTCCCATCTGCAATGGGTTGTCCTTCACTGACGGGACTACCGATTTTCTCACTGAATTCTTGAGAGAAGGTGTTCGCCCAGGTTTTATCGATAAAAATATTTGTTTTTATCATCTCGAATACTTTATGGATAAGGTGAACATTTTCTCCTGTAATGATATGGATATCTTCAAGATAAGGGTCTCGCATGAACGGTTCAAGCGGACCACCACCGATAATGTTTTTTGTGATATCATATTCGATACTCTTTTTTTCAACAGAGGTAACTCGGAGTTTCCCACCGACTATTTTTACATGACCTGCTGATCGCTCATCAATTACTGTGAGTTGATCCAACAATGCTCGTATTGCTTCTTTCAGTTCCTCGTCGGTTTTCACCGCCTTCCAGAACGGGGCTTTCTCATAGATCAACTCAAGCATCTGGTCGCGTTTTATTTTTTCTTTTTCGTTGAGGCTTGGCTCTATGGCGTAGTATTCCTTTCCTTCCATGTCCTTGGTTCGGAAGATATGGATAAACACCGATCCTTTTGTCGGATAGATGATGTTGGGGTATTTTTCCTCCTTCAAATCACGGGGTAATTTGCTATAAAAGGTGGGTCGTTCTATTTTCGTTCGAATCTCATCTAGGTATGTCTGGAGATGAGGGTTTTCTTTGATGATTTTTTCTTCCTCTTTTTTCTCCATCTTTGTCATACCTTTGCCTCCTTAAAACGCGACACCGCTGGATTCAATGGTTAAACCTACTCCTGGTCGGACTGAAAACCGAGTGACTGGGTCATATTTGAATCGTGCACCATTGAATTTCTCAAGATACATGTTATAGACAATTCCGATTCCTGGTGCTGTCTCCCGGGATGTCCGGAAATGGATGGTGGTAATCATCCGGAATGTGTTATGGATTTCTTCTGACCATTCATTGGGATTCGCGGTGACAAAGATGATTTTTCCTGATCCTGTTAACCGGTTGAAAAAACTGGTCAGATCTGTTAAGTTTTCTTTATTGAGACTATCTTTTAAGAGTGTTGAGAGTGAATCGATAAAAATGATTTCCGGGTCAAAGAGTTTTCTGCCGGTGATCAATCCTTCGAGAAAGGTCTTCCGGGGGAGGGTTTCAGCAAGGGTGACCTCGGTGGAGACGAATAATAATTTACCAGCCATAAGGAATTTTCGAACATCATATCCGACTGAGGCTGTCTGTCGTAAGAAACTTTTGATGGTGAACTGGGTTGAGACATAGGAACAGGAACAATTGTTTTTCAAGAGGCTGTAGCAGAATCGTTGGCAGAAAATACTTTTTCCAGTTCCTTCTTTTCCTTCAATGAAAATGAGGGATCCATTAGGGATAACTTTTCCGAATCGTTCCGCAAATCCATCTTTTTCTCCTTTTCGTTCTAGGATGATGGATTTTACTCCTTCCATAGTTCCTCATACCTTTTTTTTTATTTCATAAACGCGAATTCTCTATCGATTGCTTGTGGTCCAACGATTCGTAATGTATGATCGCCGGTTGTTAGAGTAGCATTCACATATAGAGACATCACACTATCAATGGGGATCGATGTGTTCTCAAAATAATAGTTGTCAGTTCCGATGAGTTCACCGTCGATAAAGACCTGGAACGTCTGGTTTGATGTCGTGAGTCTGACACCACCGATGTTTTTCAGATAAAAGATGTAATAGGCCCCTATCATCGGGATGATATTTGGATCATTGATGACGGCAAAGTCTGTGTTCAGTTGTTCTTTTATCCGGTCTCCACGATTCGAAAGACTTGTGGTGACGTTCATTGTAACCGCAATAAAGACACCCGAAACCATCCCTGCGACGATGACCGCTGCGACGAAGAAGATCACGTGTGTGCCGGTTAAACTAAATCCCATTTATTTTTCCCTCATATTAAGTAGGTATAGTAGTCTGCTATACCGTTATTTGTAATGACTTTTACTCGTTGCGATCCAACACCAGGTACATTCATTATAGAGAAATATACAATATTTTCAGGATAAAGGTTCTCGCGAGAACAAGTGAATTGATACGCTGTTCCGTTTATCAATATCTGAAAATCTTTTGTGAAGAGCGTGGCACTTCCGGTGTTTTTTACGGAGATATTATAATCAAAGTTCGAGCCGTTAGCAGATCGCAGCATTGTAGTAATATTGATATCGGAATGGAGTTGATTCTGTTGTCTATCCTTCAGATCATCATAGGATTTGTTCATATCCTCGATGGTTGGAAGGAGGTCGCTTGTTATGATTTCAACAGCCATGAATAGTGTTAATCCTAAGATAGCAGCAGCTGCTATTACTGAGAACCCCATCTTTTATACCCTCTAAGTGAGTTCTATGGATGTGCATCCATTGAATCAAATAATCGATGTGTAATATGATAGAGCGCTAATAAAGTTTCTTTTTTGTTAGTTTGTTATTGTGGCGGATATCCTTCAAGACTTTTCACTATCTTCTCCATATCCCGCTCTATTTTTATGAGGAATCGTTCATCGAATTGTACTCCTTTCAGTTTCTGGATGAAGAGCAATGATTGGAGATGATCTTTGGTGGGTAACTGTGGTTGATGGTCGTCTGTCTGTGTTGGTTCTTCAGTGATCCCTTTCGAATAATTCAGTAAGTCTAATCGGACATCCTCAGAAATCCAGCCAATGTCGACGTAGTATCCTAAGGTGTCTGCAAGATTGTCTTTTCCAGTTCTATCAACAAGGTACTGTAGCCATTTCATGGTTACCACGATGCTTTCAGGGTCACTGGGTATTTGTTCTAAAGGTTGGAGGTGTTCCTCGGTAAGATGTATTGGATCGAAGGTTTTCACATCCTTTGTTTTTACTAGTGGGCTGCTCACTCCTTTTACAGCATCGAGTCGATGTTCTTCGATTACTTTAATGCGTTGGTTCAGCTGTTCGACCGTTTCTATGAGTTCTTTCATATCAGTTGTTTGAACAGTGGTTTCGTTGAATAACGAAGTGGTCGCTTTCTTCGGTTGATTGGGCTGGTTTTGTACAGTGATTTTGTAATTTGATAGGGCACTTTGAATTTTCTCGGTTAGACGATAGAGTTGATTTTTTGTGATTCTTAGATTTTTTTCTTTTAGTTTTTCTGCGATTCGTTGTGCAATTTTCTGGGGTAGGATGTTTCGTTCGACCAGAGTGGATAATTCGTTACGGACCTCCCCGTCTTCGAGAGGTTTCTCTCCTTGGTTTTGGTCTCCTTCGCTCATTCACCTACTCCTTTCTATGAACAGTGTTCCTTTATTTTAAATTTATGAAAAATTCATTAATCATCGTGTCGATGTTTTGTTCTATCAGAAGTGATTCTAAGGATTTATTGAGGATGTCATCTATGTCATATTCGTTTAATGTTTCGAGGTCTATTGTTCGTAAAGGCGGCGGAAGTGGAACTTCTTTTGAGGGAGCGGTTCCTTCTTGTGTTGCGCTCACTTCGGTAAGTGGGTGTTGCGCGACAATCGTTGTATCACTTTTTATAGTGACACCGGTTTTTTCCAGGCTCGATTCGAGATCACCAACTCGTGTTTTGACACCATCGACCTCTTTGATGATATTCTCCAATACATCCAACCTCTTTTTTGTGACCTTTGATAATCCAACAAAGGGATTCATTTGTTCAGAGACTATTTCGTATAAACTCACGAGATCATCAAGGTCTTTTGAGAGGCTCTCTACTTTTTGATATACGGTGGAAATTTCTTCTTGATTTTTTTTAATTTGGAAATCAAAATCCTTCATATTTTGGAGGATGGTACGTCGTTGTTCGAGCTCTTCCCTTGCTGCATCTGCGCTGGCACCTGGTGTTTTGTCGGTGACGATTTTTGTTACCTCTGGTTTATTCTGTGTTTTCTCAGGGCTATCGAATTTTATGAGTTTTCGTTCAGGCTCTGGTTTTTTCTCCACTTGAATCTGAGGTGTGGAACGCGGTATATCTGGTATCTTCTGCGACGTGGTTGATGAATCACTTTGAGAAGATGTAGGTTCATCTTTTCCCAGTTTTAACTTTATCTGTACCCCTCCGTATTTTTCGAACCTCTAGTTGAATCCCAACGATATCAACTATAATCGTATATTTATACTTTTATGTCTCTTCGGTACTCGTGTTGTTTCTTGATGATTCAAAGGGATGCATCTGTTTGAAAACATGTTTGATTGAGTATGGTTGCTATTAAGCGGATGCGGTTCGTTTTCTCTTTAGTAAAATAATGTTTTCATACGAGATTGAGTCTTTTCTTTTATTAAAACAAAATGTTTTAAAGGAATCAGAAGATAAAGAACGAAAAGAAATAAATAAGTTGTATGATTTCTAACCGTGGTAGTGGAGATGCCGACAGTTCCTACTCTTGAAGAATTAAAACGTATTGATACGAGCCATGATTTGATCCTCAGTCTTACCCTTAATGAGGAAATTATCCAATTTAATAAAGAAAGTGAACGATTTACTGGTTTTTTACGAGATGAGGTTTTACACAAAAAAATTAGTGAGATTTTGATCCCGACTGATTCGACAAAGCAATGGAAAGATCTTTTTCATTCGATTCAACTGGATTTATGGATTGATAATTTTGTTCTTCCTATTAAAACTAAGGATCACCAGGTTCATATGATTACGTGGACTGGTTTTCTTGTTAAAAATGAAAATGGGTCGATGAAGGATATCTGCATTTTCGGGAAGCCATTGAAAACAGAACCGAATGAAAAACCAACAACTATAGCCTTTGTGCCAGAACCAAAAGAAAAAGAATTGGACCGGCGATTCGAAAATCAGCCTCCTGTGTCTTCTCATTCGATCGATGGACGACCGCCACGGTTTACGAAAGAACCTCCTATAAAACACGGGGTGAATAAAATACTATTTGCCCGTAAGCCTGAGATCCCAGCGCAACGTCCTCCTGTTGATAAATCGCAGAAACAGATTCTTAGGATTGAAGAAAAAAAATCTACTCCACCAGTTATTACTAGAGAAGAATCAAGTAATGCAACCTCTCAGAAACTGCAGACTTTAAATCAATCATTTTCAGAGCTGTTACAAAAATATGAATATGTTACACACCGGCTCGAAGATCTTGAAAAGAAAAACCAACATGTGGAAAAAAAACACCTCGACGCTTCTCTGCAAACGAACCGAGAAGAGGTGACTCAGGTAGCAAAAAACAAACAAATTCATTCTGGAGAAGTAAAGGATGAAGAGCAGCAGACAGCTGAAGAAAAGGACCATACCTTTTTTTCCGATCCTTTTGGATTTAAACGGCAACATCAAGAACTCGATTTAAAAAAACAACGAATCGAACTTCGCATGAAGGAACTGGAAAGATTTGAAACACGATTAATGAAAGAAAAAGATATTTTCCATACTCGCGTCGAAGAATTCAGTAAATGGCAAGAAAAACTAATGGCCTTGGAATCAGCGATTGAGAAACGACGACAAGAACTGATGAAACAAGAAAATTTCACTCTTGAAAAAACCCCGATTCCACCAATGAGAAAAGAAGTGAATCTTCCTTCTCCACAAGCCCAAAATACAACAGAAGGAGAGGTCCCATGGTACACTGATGAGACTCTTGATAAAATACCGAAATCTGCTGCGATTATCCAGCGGGGAATCATAAAGCAAATCAATACCCCATTTTTAGATCTCCTTGGGTATCCTTTAGATGAAATAGTCGAAAAAAGTTACTTTGATTTTATCGCCCTCGAAGGACTTGCGGATGTAGAGAAATATTATCTTGATCGATTGAAGGGTGATAGTGTTTCTGTGTACAGGACTGTGTTTTCAACCAAGGAGAATATCAAAATACCTGTGGAAGTGACTATTAAACAAACCATCTATAATGGTGAAAAAGCTGAGATTGCAATAATCACAAGTGGACCTACTCGTCATGTGGTTAGTACTTAATTCATAAAAGATAAAAAAAGAGAGATTGATTTCTCTCACTGATTGATTTTGTTTTTCGTTATAGTTCGCACACTTGGTATTTAAACGCCATTGGTGCTTGAGCGACGAATATCCCAGAGCCACCAAAATCTGGTACTAGTGTTCCCTCAAGGGTTTCACCGGCTAATAATCCACCAGTTTTTGGTAGTACCGCTGAGAGATTCACGATGAGAATCGCTTGGTCTGTGGGACTCATACCATTCGTTTTCATGATGGAGTCGTCACGATCATGAATTGAGATCACACCATAGCTGGTTCCGTTGAGTTGGCTGATATTAAGTGCATGGAAGATACTGCTGTATCCATTGTTGTTTGTTTTTAATGCCAGGTTGAGGCTCAGGACTGAAAAGTTATCTAACTTAAGATAGAGCAATGTCCTGTTCAGATCGATATCTAAGGACCCTGCGCGGGGTGCGATTGAGATTGCGAGATATTCGATTTTTGATTTATTAACATCAGTGTATCCTGTTACGTCGATCACATGGAGACCGCTGGAGACATCTCTGATGGTTTGTTTTCCAACAGCGTATGCTCGTTGTTGGAGGTTTTCTGCAGTCTGCATAATAACGCTTGCAGCGACTGCTGCAACAAGAATCATTGCAATAAAGACAATTAATGTTCCAATACCAACGGCTGCTTCCTCATTTTCGGTGATTGTTTTATCTTCTGGTCTATGTTTTTTTCCTGGTTTGATCGCTATAATAGTATCAATGCGGAGGCATCCGAGCCCTTGTGAGGAATCGACTAAAATAAATCCGTCTTTGTAATCGACGTCTTCGAGAACTCCCGTTACGACATTTGCTCGTTCTTCGCCAGGTTCTTTAGTGACGATTTTACAGTATTTACCTACCAGCTTTTCCATATACCGTTTTGCCATTTTTTCCACCTACCTTTCCTTTCCTGCCATTCACAATCATGGCAGTTATTCACATGTAACATGTTCTCAAATGACAATATATAAAGATTCGGCGGTGGACCATCAAAATGTAAAAATTGCAACACAACGATTTTACCATTCTCTCCTGTAGAATGATCCTCTTAACCCTAAAATAAAAACAAAGCAAAAAGGGATTTCCTACGGATCACCCTTCTTCTCGGAGGGCTGTTAAAATCAGATAACAATTGTATAACAAGGTATATATATTCTTCAGGAGGACTTTTTTACCGAGAAAATCAGGGATATCATGGATGAACAAGCAAGAATCGGAACAATCGCTGCGATACTACTCCTTATGTTCCTCCTCATTGCGGCAGCCTCTGCCTCAGTGATTATCACAGATACAGAGGTTACCTCAGAAGATGACCTTAATAGGATAACCAATGAAATCGTCGATGAACTCTGCAGCTATCTGCAAATTAAACAAATCATCGGGAAATATCAGCTCATCCAAGGAGGACAACGAATAAATAAAATAGCAATATTAGTGAAACCATTCGTCTCTCAGAATATCGATATTTCCCATATGACCGTAACGCTCTGTGATGAGGAACAATACACAATCTTGTTTTATAATGGGACAGTCGGATCTATACGTTCGTATTCCCTCTTTGAACATCCCCTCTGGGATTCTTTAACAAATGGAACATTCGGTTTCCTCTCCACAATCGATGATGATAACTCCATAATCAATTCGAACCTGATAAACAAGAATACAGATATGGCATTCCTTATCATAAAACTCCCAGATGCCTCTGCGATGGTAAAGGATGATTCGCTCGAAGTCACTATTCTTCCCTCACCCGGGATTGGTCGGACAGCAATTCTTGAAGCTCCCCTCCCAATAAAAAATATTGTCACTCTTTACGAATAAAACATCCTGTGATTATTTAGGCTCATCGTCCTTTAATTTTTTTGTCTTCAAATGATCCTCTGTCGTATGGTCTAGGCATTTTTCAATCTCGTTACAAATACGAATTTCTTCCTTCCAGGCTGCATCATGGGGAAGCTGACCCTGTTGTTCTTCACTGTTTCTCACGAGATGGTCGATATCTCCAGCCAGGGATTTTTTTTCGGCAGGTATGTCGGATGTTTCTTCTTTCAGAGTAGTAGGAAGGGGTTCTTTTTTATTTAATTGCGACTCTAACCATTCGACCTGTTGCTTATTGATAGAATCCTGATTTTTCTTCCAATGTTCGAAAAACGAAGCAACCTCTTTTGTTTTAAGCTCTCCTTCCATCTCTTTCTCAGATAATTTTATTGTTAAATGATTCATATCAGAATGACGATTTCGTAAGGCTTCTTGGAGTTTTTCTAGCTCTAAGTTTTTAGAATCCAACATCTGTTTTACTGTTCCTAACTCTGTCGCGAGTGAAGTGAAATGAATCTGTTGATTTTCCACTTCATTTTTTAGGTGACTGATGGTCGTACATTTTTGGTCTAATTGGTCAAGGCGTTCTTTGAGATCGCGTTTTATCCGTTCGTTTTCTAACATGCTTAGGTGTTGCTCTTGTTTAAGATGTTCGATTGCGTCAACATGAACCTGGAGATCCCAATGAGCTTTTTCAACTTGTTTTTGAAGGTCTGTTATCCTCTGTTGGTCAGCGTTCAAAGAACTGAGTGCATTCTGTAACTCGCGTTCTTTTTTATCGATGGTGCCCTGAAGGGTATGAAACTCAGTATCCATCTTTTCGATATTCTTCCGGTTGGCAAGAAGCTCATCATTTTTTTTCATAATTTCAGTATCTTTCTCTCGGAGGGTATCTGATAATCGTTCAATCTGTGCTAGGTGTTCTAGCCGTGCTGTTTGAGTAGCGGTAAATTGTTTTCCGATTTCGTCGATGATTTGGTTTCTCGAGAGTATCTCGATGTGCAACGAATCAATTGCTTCCTGTGCAGATTGTAGGTCAGTAACCCGGTTTTTCAATTCTTCATCTTGTTTTTTCAACTCTAATTGAAGGGTATCGATCATCTGTGCTCTCTCTGAGACAAATATTTGTCGCTCTGACAGCTGTTTTTCAAGATCCTGAATAAGTGTACTACGGACCATTAGCGCTTTAGTTATCGTGTCGAGATCATCACGTAGATTCTGATTCTTTGTCGTAAATTCTATTGTTTTTTTCTCTAAATCCATTTGTGCGTCACTTAAGAGATGTTCTCTCTGATCCAG
>Ga0153915_10007990_pt1 | contig 10037 bp, 9 predicted proteins | sample Opewatmetagenome_2_FD_107003 | JGI IMG/M metagenome (GOLD analysis project Ga0153915, IMG submission 107003) | Freshwater wetland microbial communities from Ohio, USA - Open water 3 Core 3 Depth 3 metaG | ecosystem: Environmental > Aquatic > Freshwater > Wetlands | place: USA: Ohio, Lake Erie... | reverse complement strand
GGGGATCATGCTCCGCCGCGGCGGCGTGGCGTGGGAGAACACGTGGCAGGTGCTCCCCGACCCGTGAAACGGCCGCCACCACGGGCGATGATGGCAACCGGGAACGTGCTCGTTCGGCGAGTGTTCTCATGTGTGAAACACGAGGCGGGTATCTTTAAGTAACCCGCCCGAGATGGGCCGCCGCCTATGGAAGGCATCCAGATCTACGAGCTGAAGAGAATGGACCTTCGCGGGGCCACTGTCATCGACGGATTCCCGTCCGTCGGGCTCGTCAGCTCCATCGTCGCGAACTACCTGATCAACGCCCTGAACCTCACCCAGATCGGCATCATGGACTCGGTCTACTTCCCGACCGTCGCGCTCGTCCGCGACGGGCAACCGATGAACCCCGTGCGAATCTACGCGGGGCCGAAGCGAGAGGGCTCGGACCAGGTCGTCGTGTTCATCAGCGAATTCCAGCCCCCGCCGAACCTGATCAAGGCAATCGCTTCCACGGTCCTCGACTGGGCCCAGGACGCGCGCTGCAACCTCCTCGTGTGCCCAGAAGGCCTCATCGTCGACTCGAAGGAGGACGATTCGGACGACCGCCAAGTTGAGGTCTACGGGATCGGCTCGACGGACAAGGCCATGGACATGCTGCGGAAGCACAAGGTCACCATCTTCGAGGAAGGCGTCATCACGGGCGTCGCGGGCGTCCTCCTGAACGAGGGACGCAAGCGGGACTTCGACGTCATCACGCTGCTGAGCGAGGCCCACCCCGACTACCCGGACGCGCGCGCGGCGGCCCGGGCCATCGAGATCATCGACACGCTCCTGCTCCACACCGAGCTGGACGCCAAGCCCCTCTACGAGGAGGCCGAGCGGATCGAGATGCAGCTCAAGTCCATCCACCACCAGGCCGATGCGGTGAAGAAGCCCGGATCGGAGCCTGCGCGGCCGAGCATGTACGGCTAGGCGCTCGGGTCGCTGATCTTGACGCGGGCCAGCTCCCCGATGCTCTGGAACTCCACGGTTCGCTTCAGGAACTGAGGGATGAGCCACGCCATCGTGCGCAGGTGGCCGCTGACCTCGCGCACGAGGAACGAAGAGGGTCGCTCGGCGAGCGCGAGATACACGACGAGCTGGTCGGCGGCGTGCAAGTCCACGGTCGCACCGGACAGGAGCTCGGCCTCCAGATTCTCGGCCGCCTCCTCACCGACGCGCTCGGCGGACTTCCCCCGCTCCGCAAGGCAATCCGCCCCGAGGAGGGTATGCTCGCGTTCCGCCCACAGGACGACGGCACCGCCCTGGCCCACGGCGTCTTCGCTTGGATAGACCCGCTCCTCGATTTTCGAATCCGGCACGCCGTGGAGACGCCGGAGCGCGGCGTTCTTCATCCGCTTCGGGATGTCCTCGGGGAGATTCGCGACGTGCGCGATTCCCCGGACGCGTTCCACCGCACCCGGTTCGGACAGCGTGAGGGGCGACCACGCGGTCGTCGGCTGAATGGCAATCTCGACCTCCCCGCCGCCTCGCGGGTAGTAGCCTCGCCGGTGGGAGAGGAGATCGGCCTGGCCTCCGAGGCGGCGGATCCAGGGCAGGAACACCAGCGCGAAGTAATCCAGGGGTGGGGACCATTTCACGTCCGTTCCCCCGGTCACTCTCAGATGGGTCGAGATTCGGGTCGCGAACGCCACCGGGAGGCACGCCTGGAGGACGAGGGTCACGCTCCCCGCGGTTCCCACCTCGAAGGCGTGGTCTCCGCCAACGAGGTCCCCAGGCCGGAACACCACCTGAGGCGAACCGGGCACGAGGCCTTCGACCTCCGCGGAGGCCAACGCCGCGACGGCACGGAGGGCCGTCACATGCTGGGCCGCGAGCCCAGGGTTCGGACGGCCCGCACGGATGTGGGTCACGGTCACCGCCGTGCGCGTGAGCGCCGAGAGGGCGACCGCCATCCGGAGGAGCTGGCCCCCGCCCTCACCGTGGGAGCCGTCGATCTCGATCATGCGGGAGCCCCCTTCGTCGCGGAGCGCTTCCGCGCCCGCCACTGTCGGATCCACTTCAGCAGCTCGACGAGGAGGAAGGCGGTCAGGGAGATCAGGATCGTCCGCACCCAGTCGAACGCGGTGAGCGGCTCCGTGTGGAACGGCCCCTGGAAGAAGGGCACGTAGATCACCATGAGCTGGAGGGCCATGGAGACCAAGACCGCGTAGATGAGCTTCTTGTTCGTCAGGATGCCGACCTGACGGAGCGTTTGCCTCGGAGAGCGGATCGCGAAGACGAGGAAGAGCTCGAAGAAGACGATCGTCGTGAAGGTGACCGTCTGCGTGCGGATCGGGTCGGAACCGTCCGCCTGCTCCCAGAAGAAGATCCCCAGCGTGCCGATGGTCAGGATCGCGGCGACCGTCACGATGAGGAAGACGATGTCCCGCGAGAGCACGCCCTCCTTGGGGTTCCTCGGAGGACGGCCCATGATGTCCGGCGGATAGGGATCGACGCCGAGGGCGAGGGCCGGAAGGCCGTCCGTCACGAGGTTGATCCACAGGAGCTGCACGGGCGTGAAGAAGGGCAGGAATTGAGGGTCGGCGATGAACAGGGTCGCGAGGAACATGATCAGCACCTCGCCGGCGTTCGCGGAGAGCAGGTAGGCGACGAACTTGCGGATGTTCTCGTAGATCCCGCGGCCTTCCTCGACGGCGGCCACGATCGAGGCGAAGTTGTCGTCCGTCAAGACCATGTCCGCGCTCTCCTTCGCGACGTCCGTCCCCGTGATCCCCATCGCCACGCCGAGGTCCGACCGCTTCAAGGCCGGCGCGTCGTTCACGCCGTCCCCCGTCATGGCGACCACGTGTCCCTTCTTCTTCCACGAGTCGACGATCCGCATCTTGTGCTCCGGGCTCACGCGGGCGTACACCTTGACGTGCTCGACATCGCGGACGAGGTCCTCTTCAGACACCTTTTCGAGCTCCTCTCCGGTGAGCGCGCGGTCGCCCTCCACGAGGATTCCCATCTCCCGGGCGACAGCCATCGCGGTCAGCTTGTGGTCCCCCGTGATCATGACGACCTGGATGCCCGCCTTCTTGCAGCGCACGATCGCCTCCATCGCGTCGACGCGCGGGGCGTCCATCATCCCCACGAGGCCCAGGAACGTCAGGCCGCCCTCGAGCCCCTCCTCGCGCAGGGGCGGGATCTCGGACGGGAAGGACCGGCTGCCGAGGCCGAGGACGCGGAGGGCGCGGGTGGCCATCTCCTGGTTCTGGAACATGTACTGCTTGCGGTCGTACTCCGTGAGCGGGCGCCGCTCGCCGCCCACGAGATGATGGGTGCAGGCGGCGAGGACGCGCTCCGGTGCACCCTTGACGTAGAGCATCTTGGCTCCGATCTCGGCGAGGGAGAGGTGCCTCCGATCCTCGGAAACCGCAAGGATCTCCTGGAGGGCTTGGGCGGACAGCGGCGCATGGAGGGTCGACATCATTTTCCGCTCGGAGGTAAAGGCGAGCTCGGCGACCCGCGGCTGTTCGGACCGGAGGATGTCCGCATCCAGGCCGCCCCGCATCGCGGCAATGACGAGCGCCCCCTCCGTGGGGTCGCCCTCGCACACCCACCGTTCGCCCTCCCGCCTCAGGGAAGCATCGTTGCAGAGGATGCCGCACACGAGGGCCTCGCGGAGGCCCGGCTGGGCCTTGAGGTCGACGGCCGCGCCTTCCAGACGTATCTCCCCGGACGGATCGAAGCCTTCCCCGCGCACGTCATACGCGCGGCCGTCGACGTACAGCGCGCGGACGTTCATCTCGCCCTTGGTCAGGGTGCCGGTCTTGTCCGAGCAGATCACGGTGGCCGCGCCAAGGGCCTCGACCGCGGGCAGCTTGCGGATCAAGGCGTGGCGGCGGATCATGCGCTGGAGCCCGAGCGCGAGGCTGATCGTCACGACGGCTGGCAGTCCCTCCGGGATTGCCGCGACGGCGAGACCGACGGCGGTCAGGAAGAGGAGCTCCAGGTTGCGGAGGGGGTCGGCCTCTTTGAGGAACATGAGGAGGAAGACGGCTCCTGCGATCGCCAGGATGATGAGGCCGATCTGGCGGCCGAGGCGGTCGAGTTGCCGCTGCAGGGGCGTCTCCTCCTTGGTCTCCTGCTGGACGAGCCCGGCGATCGTGCCGAGCTCGGTCCGCATCCCCGTCGCGCTGACGAGGCCTTTCCCGCGGCCGCCCTCGACGGACGTGCCCATGAACGCCATGTTCCTCCGATCCCCGAGGAAGGCGTCCGACGGGAGCGGGGCCGTGGCCTTGCTGACCGGGGTCGACTCACCGGTCAGGGAGGCCTCGTTCGTGCGGAGGCTCGCCGCCTCGAAGAGCCGCACGTCCGCGGGCACCTTGTCGCCGGCGGCGAGGAGAACGACGTCGCCAGGGATGAGCTCCCGCGAGGGGACGTAGGTCGCCTCGCCCTCCCGAACCACGTGGGCCTTCGGTGCCGCAAGGGCCTTCAGGGCCTGGAGGGACTTCTCTGCCCGGAACTCCTGGATGAAACCGAGCACGGAGTTGAGGACGACGATAATCCCGATGAGGACCGCATCCCAGACCTCCGTGGACTCGTTTCGGGAGAGCCCTAGGTACGCGGAGATGGCCGCGGCGATGATCAGGATGATGACGAGGACGTCCGTCAGCTGCTCGAGGAAGATCCGGAGCGGACTGATCCGGGCGGTCTGGACGAGCTCGTTGGGTCCGACTTTCGCAAGGCGCTCGGCCGCCTCGCGCTTGGACAAACCCGTGGGGGATGATGCCTGGCGATCGAAAGCCGTCTCGACATCGACGGCGTGCCAGGCCTCGGCCATGGAGTCGCGGATGGGCCGTGCCATTATTAACTCACCTGGTTCCCCAGCGCGTGGTCGCTCCTCCGGTATGAGGGTTCCGCTTTGACAGTACGCTTTTGTAGCAGCAGTCCCGATGTGACGAGCGGGATGGGATCCAGAGATTCCTCGCGATCCGCGCGAGTCGACACGCATCGCGCTCTCCCTGCGTCGACGGGAGCGTGAGTGAGTGGTCGACGCGAACTCCATCATGTTCGAGGTCGGCGTCATCGCCGCCGTCGGATTCCTTGGCGCGGCCGTCGCGAGCCGGGCCCGGATCTCCGTGGTGATCGGCTACATCGTGGCGGGAATCCTGATCGGGCCGAACATCCACGTGAACCTGCTCGGGCTCTCGTACAACGGGATCCTGATGGACACGGACTTCATCCAGTCCATCTCCCAGCTCGGCCTCGTCCTCCTCCTGTTCTTCGTCGGCCTCGAGTTCAGCATCGCGAAGCTTCGGCGCACGAAGGAGGCGGCCGCCATCCTCGCCGTCACGAACCTCGCGGTCGACATGTTCGCCGGCTTCGTCATCGGGGCCTGGCTCGGATGGCCCCTCATCGACACGATCTTCATGGCGGGGGTCATCAGCATGTCGAGCTCCGCAATCGCAGCGAAGGCCCTGATCGACCTCAAGCGCCTCGGCAACGCGGAGACCGAGTTCATCTTGGGCATGGTGATCCTCGAGTCGTTCCTCGCGATGATCATCCTCACGCTCGTGAACGGGGTGGTCATCTCGTCGGACGGTGCGCCGGTCAACCCGACGTTCCTGTTCGCCGGGATCGGGATCTTCCTCGGCTTCTTCACGTTCCTGGCCGCCGTCGTCATCCCGAACACGGTGAAGATGTTCGAGCGGATCCGGAGCGACGAGCTGTTCATCCTCTTCGCCCTGGCGATCGTCTTCCTGTCGGCGGCCCTCGCGCAGGCGTTCCGCGTCCCCGCGATCATCGGCGCGTTCTTCATCGGGATGGTCTTCGCGGACACGAAGCTCGCCCAGCGCCTGAAGACGAAGATGGAGTCGCTCCGGGACGCCTTCGTCGCGATGTTCTTCCTCAGCTTCGGGATGCTCATCGACCCCTCGGCCCTCCCCGCCGTCCTGCCGATGTTGCTCATCGCGGTGCCCCTCATCCTCGTGAGCGACATGTTCCTGACCGCCAGCCTGGCCTACATGATCGGCTTCTCCGCCAAGGCGGCCACCGCGATCGGGTCGAGCTTCGTTGCCCGGAACGAGGAAGCGGTCCTCTACGCGACGGTCGGCACGCGGGCTATCCATAACAACCCGAGCCTCCCGAATAACTACGCGGGAACGTACCTGACGCCCTTCACGGGGATCCTCTGCATCGTGATGAGCTCCCTGGCGCCCATCCTCATGGTGCGTTCGGACCGCATCGCCCGGTTCTTCTCGAAGCGCCTGCCCAAGTCCATCACATTCGGGGCGGACCTCGTCAAGCGCACGCTCCGGACCGTCGTGATGCCGAGCATGCTCCCCATCTACCGGAAGAGGCGGCTCCTCCAGGGCTCGCTGATCCTGTACGCCGCCTGGATCATCGACCTCACGATCACGCGCGACGCGGCCCATCTCGTCATGGCGATGTGCTCCCCGTTCGTCATCTTCGCGGTGTACGCGGCCGCGCGGCGGACCTTCCAGGAACCCGTGCGCCACACGAACTACGGGGTGGACGGGGGACCGTACAGCCGTTCCACGATCGAGGCGTTCGTCCTCCGCATCGTCGTCGGAACGCTCGTCATGATCGCCCTCGTGGCCATCGTATGGCAATACTACTGGCCCGTGACCCTGGCCATCCTGTACACGTACTTCCTCTCCGTCGTCTTCAGCATGAAGGTCGTGTACCGCCGCCTCGGACTCGGGCTCGGTCGGCGACGCCACGCGGTCCGGGTCCTAAGGGGCGTTCCGAAGGCACGCCGCGGACGCCTCGCCACGAACGGATTCGGTCGACGCTAATCAGACAACCGGGTACGCGAGATCGGCGATCCACGTTTCCTTGCCGATCGTGGTTGCGGGCCCGTGGCCCGGGAGGACCTTCGTGTCGGGCGGCAGCTCAGCGAGCCGTCGGAGGCTCGCTTTCATCTTTGCGGGGCTGGCCCCGAGGGTGTCGGTGCGGCCGCAGGATCCTGCGAAGAGCGTGTCGCCTGAGAAGAGGACCCCGTTGGCCTCGTCGTAGAAGCAGCAGCTTCCCTCCGTGTGCCCGGGCGTGTGGAGGGTCTCGAGGACGACCCCGCCGATCGGGACCGTGGTCCCTTCCTTGAGGAGCAGGTCGGCCGTGACCGCGGGCGGGGGGGCCGGAAGGAACCACTTCGACTCCTTCGCGTTCCGCGCGAGGCGGTACGCGTCGACCTCGAAGATCGCGAGCTTTGCGCCTGTGGCGGCCTTGAGCGGCGCGTCGTCCGCAGTGTGGTCCGCGTGGCCGTGGGTGTTGAGGATGGCGATGATCTTGACGCCGAGGCTCTCGGCCTTGGCCAGGAGGTCCCGCGCGCCCAAGCCTGTGTCGATCACGGCGGCCTGGTGACTCGCCTCGTCCACGACCAGGTACACGTTGTTGTCCAGGGGAGGGACGACGAGCGTCTCGATGCGCATCGAGGCGGAGGCAGGCGAGAGAATGTGATAAAGTTGCCGTCACCGCGGTTCGCCACGACGGCGTGCGAGTCCGCGGGCGCAAGCTTAAGGCCGGCGTGGACATCGAGGAAATCCCATGACGGTCGGCGGCCTCAACTTCAACTGTCCGCGGTGCAACAACCCGCTCTTCTTCACGTTCAAGCTCGCGGATGACGGGGACTCCCTGAAACGCGTCGTCGCCTGTCCGGGCTGCCAGACCGCCTGGTCCGTGGGCGTGGACATCCGCCCCCAGTGAAGCCTTATCTCGTCGGGCGGGTTGGCTTGGCCGTGCGCATGCCGCTGTTCCCCCTCCAGTCGGTGCTGTTCCCGGGGGCCACCCTGCCGCTCCACATCTTCGAGCCACGGTACCGCGAGATGGTCGGGCGCTGCCTCGAGCACGACGAGCCGTTCGGCATCTGCCTGATCCTCGAGGGAGAGGAGGTCGGAACACCCGCCATCCCGCATCGCGTCGGCACAGAGGCGCGCATCATCGCCTCCCAGCGCTACCGCGACGGACGCTACGACATCGTCGTCGAGGGCCACCGCCGGTTCGAGGTCCTCATACTGGACCGCGCCCGACCCTACCTGCGCGCGGACGTCCGGTTCCTAGAGGAGCCGCCCGGCGCCGAGGACACGGCCCTCACGGAGGCCGTCGCGAAGCTCTTCGAAGGCGTCCTCGAGTCCCTCGAGCTGTCCGGGCAGGCGGTCATCGACGAGACCTGGAAGGACCTGGATGCGACGTCCCTCTCTTACAAGGTCGCATCCGAGCTCCCGGTCGATGAGGATGCGAAGCAGGAGATCCTCGAAATCCGGGACACAGGCTCGCGGCTGAGACGGCTGGCGGAGATTCTCATGACCGTGCGCCGGGTCGGCGCCGCGGCGGGCGCGGCGTGACCTTCTCGATCTCTTGAAGCGCGACGAGGATTCCGCGCCGGATCGTGGCGTAGTCCATGGAGGACTGGCCCGCCTTGTCAAGGCTGGCCTCCGGCACCTGGGGCACGTGGATGAAGCCGGCCGGTCCCTCCTTCCCGTCGGCCGCGAACGCATCGAGCAGAGTGAACATCGCGAAGTTGCAAAGGTACGTGCCCGCCGTGTTCGAGAGCTCCGCCGGGATTCGCTCCCGGCGCAGGGAGGCCAGGATGCTCCGGACCGGGAGGGTGGAGAAGTACGCGGCGGGCCCGCCCGCGCGAATGGGTCGGTCGCGGTACCGTCGGCCCCGGTTGTCGGGGACGGAGAAGTCGAGCAGGTTGACCGCGAGGCGCTCGACGCTCAGGGCGGAGCGTCCGGGAGCCACGCCCATCGCGAGGGCCGCATCGGGATTCGCCCGGTCGAGGAGCCGCCGCAGCGCAGGCGCCGCGTCTTCGACCGCCACGGGGATCTGCGCGCCGTATACCCGCGCCCCGCCGATCCGGCGCCCGTTGAGCTCACGGGCCAGGACGCCCGTCGGGTTGTAGTCCGGGGAGTTGGGATAGGGGTTGTACCCGGTGAGCAGGATCGTGCGGACCATGCCGCCACGATGAAACCACCGTACCATGAGCTTGGCGGTCTCCCGCTCACGGGCGGGATGCGAGGCGCGGGAATTGAACCCGCGTTAGAAGCTTGGGAAGCTTCTGTCCTGCCACTAGACTAGCCTCGCTCACCCCCGCCAGAGCCGCGGTGGTATTTTTCCCATTCGCTCAGTGCGCCGAGAGGGAGCCCAGGGCGAGGAAAACGAGGACCAGCCCGAACAGGGCGGGGAGTTCGCCCGCGACCATGACGACCAGGGCTCTCGGATAGTCCGCGGGCGACAAACGCCGCACATGGTTGGAGACCCACGCAGCCACGGGAAACGCCGCGAGGGCAACACCGAAGGCGGTGAAGGCGGAGGCTGTGGCGTCGACCTGGGTGATGTCAATCGAGTTCGCACCCGTTGTGAGCTGGCCGTCGAAGAGCCCCAGCAGGAGGAACTCGAGTATCAGGGCAAAGACCACGCCTGTGAAGGGAACGACTGCGAGGGGGAGGACCCGGCCGAAGTCCGCACCGAGGACGCTCCTCATCCGCGCACGGAAGATCAGGGTGCTCGACAGGGTCGCGCTGACCGCGGCCCAGGCAAACGCGACCGTTGCGGTGAAGAACAAATCCACCTCCATTGGCGCGAACAGGCCCCGCGCCCCCTCGAGCGACTCGGGGTAGGGCTGGGAGATCCACCAGAGCAGGATTCCGAGGACGACCGGGGCGGTGGCCACGGCCCCGGCGGTGACAACTCGCCCCCGGGAGGGCGTGGGCGCCTCCATGGGAAGACCGTTCCGGATCGCTTCCGCGGAACGCCACAGTACGACCCAGGCCGCTGCGCTCGTGGCTGAGGGAATCAGCACGAACAAGGCCAGAGTCTCGGTCCCCGCCACGGACCGGGATTGGACGTGAGCCCCTTAACTCTTGGTCACGGTCTCCAGCTGGGAGATGACGTTCCAGATCAACGTACGACCGTGCAGGGGGATGTTCGGGTCGTTCGCGAGGTCATCCATGATCATGATGGCGCTCGTGACCCTCAGGTCGAGGGCTTCACCTTTCTTCGAGAGTCGGGCCTTCGCGTCGGCGGCCCCGCGTCGGATGTTGCGG
>Ga0153915_10007989_pt1 | contig 10038 bp, 4 predicted proteins | sample Opewatmetagenome_2_FD_107003 | JGI IMG/M metagenome (GOLD analysis project Ga0153915, IMG submission 107003) | Freshwater wetland microbial communities from Ohio, USA - Open water 3 Core 3 Depth 3 metaG | ecosystem: Environmental > Aquatic > Freshwater > Wetlands | place: USA: Ohio, Lake Erie... | reverse complement strand
TTCTTGCCCTTAAGGAAATCCTCAACACCGGCTAAAGGATAGGCACACTTGGCCGTCTTAAAATGCATGGGAATAACTATCTTCGGCTTTAACTGGTCACATACTTGGCTGGCTACAGAGGCATCAATGGTGAAGAAGCCACCCACAGGAACAAATAGTATATCTACGGCGCCAATCTCAGTGACCTGGCCTGGGCCAAGCACATGCCCTAAATCACCCAGGTGGCAAAGCCTCATATCGTCTATAGTGAAACAAAAGACAGTATTAGTTCCTCTCTGTTTGCCCTGAGCGGCATCATGAGAAGTGCCGACGCCCTTGAACTGAATGCTTTTGGCAGTTTTTTTGCCGCTACCCTTAACTACTTCAGGTTTTCCTTGCACGGTGGAAACGTTATTGTGGTCGCTGTGGTCATGGCTCACCACAACAACGTCGGCAGTTTCCCGGATGGGAGAATAATCGATACCTCCACCCACAGTATAAGGGTCGGTAATTACTCTTAGACCATCCCTGGAAGTAATCAAAAAAGAAGCATGACCCAACCACTTTATTTTCATATAGCCTCCTGGCTCCTCGCCTCACTCAAAGCTAATTCAACTAGAGTTCTGACGCCGACTCCGGTAGCCCCTTTTACCATGTAGCCACTCTCCTTCGTTGAGAGCGCGGTGCCCGCTATATCGACGTGAACCCAAGGGGTACTGCCAACGAATTCCGCTAGGAAGAGAGCGGCCGTAATGGCTCCGCCATATCGGTTGCCCGCATTCTTAACGTTGGCAATTTCGCTCTTGTTTTGCTCCTTATACTCCTCGGGCATGGGCATTTGCCACATTCTCTCGCCGGTCGTCTCCGAAGCTTTGAGAACTTTACCTGCCCAATCTTGGCTATTGCTAAACAGCCCGCTGTACAAGTTGCCTAGAGCAACGCGACAAGCTCCCGTCAAAGTGGCCAGATCTATCAAAGGAGACAGACCTTGCTTCACGGCATAACTCAGAGCATCAGCCAAAATAAGCCTTCCCTCGGCGTCAGTGCTTATCACTTCAATGGTCTTGCCATTCATGGCCTTCAGTACATCGCCCGGTTTCAGCGCGCTGCCACTCGGTAAATTCTCGGTAGCCGGAATAATGGCTGTGACATTAATCCTCGGCTTCAACTGAGCGATAGACCCTAGTGCTGTCATAACTGCGGCGGCACCGGACATATCATCCTTCATATCCTCCATCCCTTCCGACGGTTTGATAGAAATTCCTCCAGAGTCAAAGGTTATACCCTTCCCCAGAAAGCCAAGAGCTTTTTCGGAATGTTCATCTCCCTTATAGCTGAGAGTTATCAGTTTGGGGGGCTGGCTGCTTCCTCTCGCCACTCCAAGGAGTGCTCCCATACCCATCGCCTCCATGCCCTCTCGGTCAAAGACTTTGAACTCCAAACTATATTTGCTGGCTATGTCTTTAGCTACTGCAGCCATCTGACTAGGTGTCATGTAGTTAGCCGGTTCGTTGACCATATCTCTAGCCAGGTTGGTAGCTTCAGCTATCAAGTTTCCTTTTCTAACGACTCCCTCCAAAACCGAGACCTGTTCCTTGTCTCTCACCATTATCAGCATTTCCTGGATATCTTCATACTCAGGTCTCTTATACTTAGTGAAGCCATAAAGCCCGAGAAGAGCACCTTCCACAACTGCTTCGGTTGAACCTTCAAGCTCAATGCCACCCGTGCCAGTGCCATGGAGTATCGTGGCTATCTTGTGGCAATTCAATTTGCGCAGAGCCCGACAAGATTCTCCCATCACCCCGCGGACTTTATCCCCATTGAAATCCTGGCGCTTGCCCAAGCCAGCAATAGCCACTATCCCCGCCGGCAACTTTCCGAACGTATGCAGAATGGCAACTTCTCCAAACTTACCCTTAATCTCACCTCGATGGATTAGAGTACTAATCGCTCCGTTCCAAGCTTTATCCACAGCGGCAGTGGCACCCGCCGGTTGTTCCGTCCCTTCAAGAAGATTTACCACAATGGCATCGGCTTCAATTTGGGCTATGTCCCCAGCTATCACTCTAATTTCCAAAACTCGGTCTCCCCAAAAATATGTAGATTTTAGAACATTTATTTTACTTTATTTCAATCAAGAATTGAAGAGGTTGACCAAGGAATTATCGTCCTTGTCTCTTTGTTGTCCGCACAACCTCGCCGATTAAGGCAGCGATGTCCTCGGACGGGTCTACAATAAGATGACTACGAGAAATCTTCTGCCAGCTCGTGTGTCAAGATACTGTCTTCGTTCATCATTTTGGGGAAAACCGTCAGGCGGAATATTGTGGACGCTTCGAGCCTATTTCTTCGTCAATCCAACTGTGTTAAGAAACGCCGTGACGATAGCCGGATCAAACTGAGTGCCAGCACAGCGCTTTATTTCATCCACAATATCGGTAATGGACATTGCTGACCGGTACGGTCGGTCGGATATCATAGCGTCGAAGGCATCGGCCACAGCCAAGATCCTGGCTCCCATCGGAATGTCAGTACCAGCTATGACTTGATGGAGTCCGCTGCCATCATAATGGTCGTGGTGATGCTCAATCATCCCGGTTATTTTTTCACTGACGACCGGCCGCACAATCTCCGCACCAACATGGACGTGAGTCATAATGTGTTCATACTCTTCACGTGTCAGCTTGCCGGGCTTGTTCTGGATAACTTGGTCAACTGCAATCTTCCCGATGTCATGAAGTAAGCTTCCCCAGCGCAAGTCTTCCATATCCTGCGTGGATAGGCCAAGTTCATTGCCTAGAGCCAATGCTATCTCAGTCACCCGGCGGGAATGCCCGCCAGTGTACCGGTCCTTAGCTTCCAGTGCGGATACCAGTGCCTCAATTGCGCCCAGGAAAAGTTTTCTAATCTCTCCCGTCTGCTCCTCAATCTTTCCCTCCAGATATTGCTGGTACTCCCTGATCTCGAGCTGTAGGCGCCTTTTTTCAAGTGCTCTCTGGATACTCAGGCACACCTCTTCCAGGTTAAAAGGTTTGCAGAGATAGTCATCAGCCCCCTGCTTCAAGCACTGGACCGCAACACTAACATCGTTAACTGCAGTAGCCATGATAACCGCCGTGTCAGGATAGCCTGCTTTTATTTCCGGAAGGAGTTCGATTCCCGATTTGCCAGGCATCTTTATGTCCAGAATAACCAGGGCAATCGGGTCGGTTTCCAGTATGTTCGAGATTTGCCCCGCGGTGTCCGCTTCTCTGCACTGGTAGCCTTCTCTTGATAGCTTCTGGATAATGAGCCTCCGGATTGGAGCCTCATCGTCAACTATGAGCAATGTCTCCCGCTGGCTAGACATACACTTACTCTTTCTTCGTCAACATGTCGTCGGTGGCTGTCTGCAATCGCTTCTCATCCAATAACTGAGACATCTTTCCCATCGGCCTCGCATAGCTTCACAATATATCCTCATATCGTCGCCTGCCGCTAATCGGCAGTTCGACAAAGAAGGTAGCCCCCCTGCCCAGTTGGCTCTTGACATATATCTGCCCTCCATGCTCGGTCACTATCCCATGGCAGATGCTCAAACCAAGCCCCGTCCCTTTGCCCGTTTCTTTGGTGGTGAAGAACGGGTCAAATATCCGCTTTAGATTCTCCGGTGGAATACCCGGGCCATCATCAGCAATCGAAATCATCACGACATCATTCTCCTTTTTGCTGGTGATTGTCAGGGTCCCTCTGTTATGGGCCTTAATCATAAAATATTCCGCATTGATAATGATGTTCATGAAAACCTGCTGCATCTGGAAATAGTCAACCATAATTTCGGGAAGGTTCTGGTCAAGTCGTTTCTCGACCTCAATACCATTCACTCCTTGGTCGTAAGCACGTAATTCCAAGACGTCTTCGATAATACTATTTATCTGATTACGCTGTTTCACAGATGCATGTTTTCGGGCAAATGTGAGGAGGTTTTGCGTTACATTGACGGCCCGCTGAGCCTCGCTATTGATGAGCCTCAGGTCCTCACGGATGTCCTCAGGGACCTCCCTCTCCATAAGCAACTGGGAGAAACCGATAATGCTCGTTAGCGGGTTGTTAAGTTCGTGGGCGGTGCCCGATGCCAGTTCCCCAAGGGAAGCCAGTCTGTCGGTCATCACTAGCTTCTCAGTCTGCTTCTTTTGCTCGGTAACGTCTGTGAAAGAAATTAAGCCCGCCAGGTTGCCTCCATGTGTAATTCTCGCCCCCGTGATACTGACCCATACCTTCCGGCCATCCTTGGTTAGCGCCTGGATCTCGTGAGTCTTCCGCAAGTCCTGTTCAAACAGCTCCTTCGCAATGATCCCAGCCGCTCTCTCTTTGTCCTCTGGAAGGACAAAGTCAAGCGGATTCTTTCCAATGCTTTCCTGCGCAGAGCTCAACCCAAACATCCTTGCAGCGGCTTGATTACCTATCACTATTTTCATAGTCTCAGCGTCCAGAACAAACGTACCGATGACCGAGCTATCGAACAACGCTCGATAATTCTCCTCGCTTTGTCGCAGTGCCTCCTCCATCCTCTTGCGCTGCGTGATGTTGTCAATAGTAACCAAAGCTGCTGGTTTGCCCCCGTGCATGATCTTCGCACTCGAAATACTTATCCATCCCGTCCCGCCGTCTTTGGTTATCACCCTGACCTCGTGAGTTCGTCGCAAGTCCTGCTCAAACTCCTTCACGGCAACCTCGAGAACTTGTGCTCTATCCTCCGGGACGACGAAGTCAAGCGGATTTATTCCGATGCCTTCCCCTGGGGAAGCGAATCCAGCCATTTCAGCAGCGGCCCGATTTCCCATCACCACTTTGAAAGTCTCAACGTCCAGAACATACATGCCGACGACCGAGTTGTTGAACAGAGTTCTGTAGTTCTCCTCGCTTTGTCGCAGTCTCTCTTCCATCTGCTTACGCTCGGTGACGTCACGCCCAACACCGCGGAACCCCGTAATTTCCCCTCTAGCATTGTGCAGAAGGGATATCGACGTTTCAGCAAACCCGTGGCTCCCGTCTTTGCGAGTGGTTTTCCAGGCGAAGCCCTTGTTTGCCATACCCGTCCGATAGACTTCATTAAAGGCTCGAAATAGGGATTCGACGTTATCTTTGGCAGTATAGCCTTTGTAGCTCATTCCTATCAGCTCGTCTCTCGAGTATCCCAAGTCGCGGCACACCGAATTGTTGACAAAGGTAAGATTTCCAGCAAGGTCAACCTCGAAATAGCTGTCTTCCATCTCTTCCAGTATGGTTCGGTACTTCTCCTCGGATTGCTTCAGAGCTTCTTCTGCTCGCTTTCGCCGATTGATATTCGTAATCGAAACCAGGCCCGCTAACTTGCCCTCGTGCACAATCCTAGCACCCGTCACACTTATCCACCCTTTTCTACCATCTTTGTTCACCGCCTGAAACTCGTGAGTCTGCCGCAAATCCTGCTCAAACATCTCGTTCATAATAATATTCAGGTCCCTATCTCTCTCCTCTGGAGCAATGAAGTCAACAGGATTTGCTCCGATGGCTTCCTGCGTGGAACTGAATCCAAACATCTTCGCAGCGGCCTGGTTGCACATCGCCATTCTCATAGTTTCAGCATCAAGAACAAACATGCCGATGACGGAGTTATCGAACAAAGCTTTGTGCGTTTCCTCGCTTTGTCGCAATGCCTCCTCCATTTTCCTAGGTTCGGTAATATCCCTTGTAATTACTTGGACAGCCTCTCTCTGGTCTGAAGTCTTGGTGGGGATGACTATGTGCTGGAAGTGTCTTCCTGCTCTTTCATCCTCGAAAACCTGCGGCCGCTCCTGTTCCAACACCCTTCTCATGTTTTCAAATCGGAGCTGCGCAACTTCTTGCGGCATGACCTGGAACACCGTCTTGCCAATCAGTTCCTCCACAGGAATTCCCAAGCTCCTTGCCGCTGCGGGGTTCACAGCAAGATATCTTCCGTCTGCATCTAACTGCGTGATGTAATCCAGAGAAGTTTCGAATAGCAGGCGGTATTTCTGTTCGGACTCTGTCAGCCTTTTCTCCGCCTGCTTACGCTCAGTAATGTCACGGCGAATTCCCCGGAACCCGGTAATCTGGCCCTTGTCGTTTCCTATCGGGAAGGCCGAGGTTTCGGCAAAGGCGTGCCTCCCGTCTTTGCAGACAACCTCGGTGGGGAGGTTACGCAATGGCTTGCCAGTCTTATACATTCGATTGTAGGCTTCAAAAACTACTTTCGCCTCCTCCTTAGGTCTAAGACCTCTAAAATTCATCCCAATTAGCTCTTGTCTAGAATAGCCTAGGAAACGAATCATCGCATCATTAACGAAGGTGAGATTGCCGGCGAGGTCAGTCTCAAAGTAACCATCATCCATCTCTTCAAGAATAGTGCGGTACTTTTCTTCAGACTCCTTTAGCCTGTCCTCGATCTGCTTGCGCTCGGTCACCTCCATGTAGTTCCCCAGAACTGCTCGTCTCCCACGGTACTGGACAGATCTAACCGCCTCCATAACCCACTTAACGCTACCGTCTCTATGAATCACCCTGAATTGATAAGGCGTAGTGAGCTCTCCCTTGAGCATCTTTATCTCATTTTCCCTAACCATCTCCCTATCTTCAGGGACAATGAGGTCCAAAGGATCCTTGACTATCAATTCATCTGCTGCGTAGCCAACTGCAAGCGGAAAATTGGAGTTGAAATAACAAAACTTTCCATCCTGCACTACGCAGACACCCACCGGTGCTTCCTCGCTCAGAATTCGGTACTTTTCCTCACTCTGGCGCAGTACGTCGTCCATCTGTTTGCGCTCGGTGATGTCCTTAACAAAGACGGAGATGCCACCTCGAGTGGGATAAGCGCTGATCTCAAAGACGTAATGTCTACCGCTGTTATCATAATCATTCACAAAAGTCTGCGACTGCTGTCTCTTCAGCACATTACGGTACACCTTTTCCGCGTTTCTTGTTCCAGCTGTGTCGGGAAAGACTTGCCTAAGGGGTTTCCCAATCGCATCCTCCGCCCGGATTCCTGTGAGAATTTCTGATGCCTTGTTCCAATAGGTATATCTCAGATGCTCGTCCATTGCGAAGAAGACGTCCGTGATGCTATTGGCAAGCTTGCTGTATTGTTCTTCGCTCTCTTTTAGTGCCTCTTCCATCCGCTGGCGCTCGGTGACTTCCATGTAATTCCCCAAAAATGCCCGCCTACCATGGTACTGGGTGGATTTAACTGTCGCCACAATCCAAATAATGCTACCGTCTTTACAAGTCACTCTGAACTGATACGGCGAAAGGCCGCTTATCCACGGCCATGCTGTACTCTCCCACCAATCTTTAATCTCAATTATTTCATCCTTTATTTCTTGAAGATGTTGCACTATCCAATGATATACAACATTAACAATTTCTTTTGTTTTTGGAATCATCACACCTGTAATCCAAGGCCATGCTGCAGTTGATAGCCAATTCGACACAGAGCCTGAGAAACCGCAAACCCTAGGAATATTTGTTACAATCCAAGGCCACAGGGTGCTTGGCATCCAGTCATAAACTCTTTGCATCACACTTACAACAAATTCTCCAGCTTTACCTAACCAACCTACCACCGGCGCTTGTTCGCTCAAAACTCTGTAATTCCCCTCACTGCGTCGCACTGCATCTTCTACCTGCTTACGATCAGTGATTTCCATGTAATTCCCCAGAGTTGCCCGCCTGCCATGGTACTGGATGGATTTAACTGTCGCCATAACCCAAATAACGGTGCCGTCCTTACAAATCACCCTGAACTGGTATGGCGAATGAAGCTTCCCTTTCAGCATCTTTATGTCATTTTCGCTGACCTTCTCTCTGTCTTCGGGAACGACGAGCATAAAGGAATCCTTGCCAATCAATTGATCTGCCCCATAGCCGGTGACGACTGAGAAGTAGGAGTTAACACAGCAAAACTTTCCATCTTGTATAACGCAGACTCCCACTGGCGCCTGCTCGCTCAGAATCTTGAGCACTTCTTGTTCATCTGTTCGTTCGAGCGTTGATTTCACTGATTTCATATGTCTGGCCTCTAGCAGCTCCGATCTATCGCGGTAACGTAGTTAGTCTTTGTCTTGATGGTCTCCAATTGACCTGCCGTAAACAGTCTCCAGCCCCGCCAGTCCCGGTATTCGACATCGGAAAATGTCCCGTCTTTCAACCACCGGAAAAGGGTATTTCTACTGATGCCAGCTATCCGGCAAACCTCAGTTGTTCTGTAGTAGGTCTGATCATTGATTACAACAGGCATATTTTCTTTCCTCGAAATTACCCAACTATGCCAAACTATACCCTTTAATATAGGCACCCGTATTAGAGACCGTCAATCACCCATTCGTACCTTTTGCTCCATTACTTTAGTCCTGAATTCCTTTAGCAATTCCTGTTGCCTGCATAGCAGACGCAAAACACTGGCACTATTTTGACCGGTGACCAGCGGAACAGGGCTGCAACGGTTACCATTCTCAGACTATGGCGTCACGTGACACAGAGTAAGTCGACTTCTGCGATAGGCGGACCAAAGGGGTGAGCTCGCGTGGATCTAACTTGTGATAAAGGATTTCCTGACCATCATTTCGTCGGGGGCAGAATCATTTCCTCGTCTTTTCTTAATTCGATTATGCGGTCGCGAATCATAGCGGCTTTTTCAAACTCCAGATTCTTGGCTGCTGCCTTCATCTGGGATTCCAGCTGTTTGATAAGCCGGGCCATCTCTTCCTTACCGATGGGCGTAGCCACATAAGGGGTCCTCGTCTCGGCAACCGCTTGAACTCTCTCCGTTATGTCCTTGATTGCCTTTCTTATTCCCTGCGGAGTTATGCCGTGCTCCTGGTTATAAGCTTCCTGAATCTGGCGGCGGCGGGCGGTTTCTTCAATTGCCTTCTGCATGGATTGTGTGATGGCATCAGCATACATTATCACGTGGGCATTTAGGTGTCTGGCAGCACGCCCCATGGTCTGGATGAGCGCTTCCTCAGACCTGAGGTAACCTTCCTTATCAGCATCGAGTATCGCCACGAGGCTCACTTCAGGCAAGTCCAATCCCTCACGAAGGAGATTAATGCCCACTACCACATCGTAGACGCCAAGGCGGAGGTCACGCAGAATCTCCACCCTCTCTAAGGTCTCTACCTCCGAATGCAAGTAATGGGTCTTAATCTCCATTTCCCTCAAGTAGTCGCTTAGTTCCTCTGCCATTCGCTTGGTCAACGTAGTCAGCAGACAGCGCTCCCCCCTGGCCACTCTCTCCTTTATCTGATATATAAGGTCATCGATTTGCCCCTTAACTGGCTTGACCTCTACGGTAGGCTCCAGTAAACCGGTAGGCCGGACCAATTGCTCCACTACCTGCTGGCTGCGCTCATATTCATAGGGCTTGGGGGTGGCGGAGACGTAAATAACCTGATTGATGTGGCTGTTGAACTCTTCAAAACGCAATGGGCGGTTATCCAGAGCTGAAGGGAGACGAAATCCGTAGTCAATCAGTGTCTGCTTTCGAGAAATATCGCCGTGGTACATCCCCCTAATCTGGGGCAGAGTCATATGTGATTCGTCGATGAACAACAGGAAGTCATCAGGGAAATAATCCAGTAAAGTCCAGGGTGTGCTTCCCGGTGCCCGCCGTTGAAGGTGTCGGGAGTAATTCTCTACCCCTGCGCAGTACCCCACCTCTCGGAGCATTTCAATATCGTAATTGGTCCGCGACTCAAGCCTCTGGGCCTCCAGTAACTTTCCCTGGTCCCTTAACTCCTTTAATCTTTCCTCTAACTCGACTTTAATATCCTCTATGGCTGCCACCAACTTCTCCTGAGAGGTGACAAAGTGCTTTGCAGGATAAATATCCACCCGCTCGCGGCGCCCCAGCATTTCACCAGTTAGAGGGTCAACCTCCACAATGCGCTCAATCTTGTCTCCCCAAAATTCGATTCGCAGGGCTGTTTCCTGATACGCAGGCTGAATTTCCAGGGTATCGCCTCGGACGCGAAATTTGCCTCTGGTGAAATCATAGTCGTTTCTTTCGTATTGCAT
>Ga0153915_10007988_pt1 | contig 10038 bp, 12 predicted proteins | sample Opewatmetagenome_2_FD_107003 | JGI IMG/M metagenome (GOLD analysis project Ga0153915, IMG submission 107003) | Freshwater wetland microbial communities from Ohio, USA - Open water 3 Core 3 Depth 3 metaG | ecosystem: Environmental > Aquatic > Freshwater > Wetlands | place: USA: Ohio, Lake Erie... | reverse complement strand
TGTTCTTGAGCATCAACAGCTTTTGGAATCCGAGCTTCGATGTGATCTTCAAGGCGCTGATTGAACTCGGATCGTTCGCATTTTGGTTTGTCGTCATCTTCGTTCTCTGGATACTCGGCAAAAGGACGCTCGCGACGTACCTGCTCATCGCCGTGCTCATCCACGTTGCGATAGGTGGGAGCGTGAAGTACATCATCGATAGACCTCGACCGTTCGAGGTCTTCCCCGATGCGTTCGCACTTTACAGCCCCGCCGACCCTTCGTTCCCTTCGGGTCACACCGAGGGCACTTTCACCGCCACGGCCGTGCTCGGATTACGAAGCAAGAAGCTCCTAATCCCTTTGTCATTGCTAGCGGTCTTCGTGGGTTTCAGCAGACTCTACATAGGCGTGCATTTCCCCCTCGATGTCATTTCGGGAGCAGTCTTCGGAGTGTTGATTGGAGTATTCGTAGCGGGCCTGGACCTCACAAGACTCCAGAGCAGGATGGAAACGGGATGGAATAGACTTGCGAACGCGGTGAAAGGGAAACCGAAAGAAGAAATGTAATTGTTCATTTATATATTATTGAGACAATTCGAAACTCTCATTCCTCGAACATGAGGCAAGAATTCCCCGAGGACTCCTTCCTGAGAATAAGGATGTCGAGTGGGATTCCCACGCAGTCTAGAGAAAAAGTCAAACGCATTTAGCGAAGGTAAGAGGTTAGAGAGTTGGGCAGACGATGAGCCACTTTGCAGGCACTCAGATGGTAATTCACCATCTGCAAATTCCCGGGTTCCAGCTACTCCGGCCCACGCGGGCCGATAACCGGTTCCTTACTTCTTCTTTTTCTTTGTCGCCTTCTTCTTTTTTGGCATCGTCTTCACCTTCGTCTTCGGTCCGCATCTTCCGCAGGACATTCTCTTTTCCTCCGTAAGGGAGATTATCCCAGTAGAATAGATGGAGAAGCTGAATATATGAAGCTTTGTCCGTTATTCACTCTCCGCACTCTCTCATTTTAATCGCGCACAATGATCGATCCGATCACGCACGACATCTTCAAACTGCATGCGCAATCTCTCATTATTAGTATCGAGACTATGTGCAAAAAAGACCGGAAAACCGGGGATCTGGACGTGCGTATTTTGGGAAATCAAAAGTGATAATCAATCGAGATAATTTAAATAGGGTACCGCCGCTGTTTTTTCTCCGAGGATAACATGCACGCACTCGAAACATCGCGGCTCTTGACGGAGGAATACTCTGCTAAGATCCTACTCGCAACAATGGGAAAGCCGAGAAGCGCGTTCGATCTCAGCGACAATCTGGGCATACCCATTGCCGCATGCTACCGCAAGATCAATCTTCTCGAAAGTGCAGGGCTTTTGTTCTGCAGCGAGAGGAAACTCACGCAGGCAGGAAAGAGAATAAGCATGTACAAGTCGAGAGTCAAGAACGCACAGATCATCTTCGAGCGGAACAAGATCAGAGCGAAGCTGGAGATGATCGACGGGACAGTCGAGGACTACAACTACGACATTGACATGACCGCACTCATGACCGAAATGCCAACAATGGTGAAGGCTTGAGGACGGGCGCAACGACCTGCACTCATTATGCAAATGAACACTCCTCCCCCTTTTTTTCTTATCCTTTTTTTTTCACTTTGATCTGAATGCAATCGTTTCCAAGAATGCAACCAAAACGTCCAATAGCGAACGAGGAGAGTTGCAGGATAGGATCCGAAAGAACGGGTGAGATGATCGAGGAGCGTCCTGATTTCAAATCGATCTTGTAGAATATTCAGGACATAATCTGTCTTCTGGACCCCGAAGGCAGGATCATCGTCCACTTGAACCCGATCGTTGAGCAGGTGCCGAGTTGCACAAGAGAGGGACTCATAGGATGAAGTCTCAGCGAATTCCTCCGGTCGCAAGCTAAGGTCATCATCTCGACCTTCTTCGAAAGACGCATGAAGACGGTTCCGCATCGAAGAAACACATAATCGACTTTGAGGAGAAGGACGGAGAAGTCAGGACGTGCGAGACATGTGTTCGTTATTTTCCAGACAAGACACGAACGCCCTGGATCTATTGAATAATCATGGACCTCGCCGAATATGTGATGCCAGGCAAGTCGGTGGAATCGGAGAGGCGACGTTTCGAGAGCCTCGTTGAGAGCGCATCGAGCGTTATCGCGGACCTCGATCTGCGATGTAGGATCACACTTTTCAACCATGATGCCGAAGTAACTATCGGCTACGACGAGAACGAGGCGATGGGCAAGAACGCATTCGATTTCTTGGTGCTCATCGAGGTTCGACGCATTTTTCGAGCTGCGCGGCGAAAGCGGAACGGAAGGAATCTTTGAGAGATGTCCCTCATGTCATGACTCCTGTTAGGACGAGGGATGGAAGGCAGGTGCAAGTGACGTGGACGATCGGCCAGATGACCGATGAAAAGGGTGACCGCCTCGGATTCATGGGCATCGGTCAGGACATCGTCGAGCTGAAGAATCCTGAGGAGGAGCTGAAAGACCGCAACAGAATCATGGATTGAGAACCGGTGTCGAGAGCTAATCGTCACGTGTTCTCGGTCAGAAGAATGACGACAATCCTTCTTCCAACGATATCCTCGACTGGAAACCCAACACGTTCTTTGCGAGCGTGACGTCCGCCACGCTGTGCCTTATGTCCCCGACCCTCGATTGGACATGCTCGATCCTGAGCCCTCCTCGGACCGCTGAGAGGGTCTCTGCGAGTTCGTTTATCGAGGTCGCCTTGCCGGAGCCGCAGTTAAAGATCACATCTCCAGTAGGTGACTCAACGGCCATCCGTATCATCCTAGCGACGTCCTTGGCATTGATGAAATCTCTCGTCTGTTCACCGTCCCCCTCGATTGAAAGAGGGTTGCCCGCCTTCGCCCTCTCGACGAACTTCGTAATGACGCCGGAGTACGGGCTCTTAGGATCCGCCCTCGGGGAGTAGAAGTTGAACGGACGCACGATGACGTATCTTAGGCCGCGACACTCAGCGAATGCATGCACGTAAGCCTCCGCCGCGAGTTTGCTGACGCCATAGAAGGATTTCGGAGCCTTAGGATGACCCTCGTCCACCGGCAGGTGGCGAGGATCGCCGTACACCGCTGCGCTGGAGATGTACACGAACTTCTTGACGCCTGCGTCAGCTGACGCCTTGAGCATTGAGAGCGTCCCAATAACATTGATGTCGGCGTCCATCTTGGGGTCCTCGAGGCTCTTCTCGACGCTCACCTGAGCGGCCGCGTGCACGACCGCGTCCACACCATCGCACGCTTTCGCCACCCCGGCAGAATCCCTGATGTCGACATTCGTAACGAGGCGCTCGTGCCCCTCGATCGAAGGCATCCGGAGGTCGATGCTCCAGACCTCGTGCCCGGCGCTGAGATCCTCCAAGAGATAAGACCCGAGCTGCCCGGAACCGCCCGTCACAAGGATCTTCATGCCAGCCGATATGGATGCCCGACCATATACGATTTACTGATGTTTCCTGACACCGAGAATTGGCGAATCCTTTTAGAGCACAAGAATCATAATGGCAGCGAATGAGAGTGCTGGTCACGGGCGGGGCGGGCTTCATTGGAGCGCATCTCTGCGAACGGCTCCTGAACTCTGGAGACAAGGTCATATGCTTGGACAACTACCGAACTGGAAGCAGGAAGAACATCAAGCATCTGAAGGGCAACAGTGACTTCGAGATCGTCAAGAAGGACCTGCTCGATCCTTTGGATTTCAAGGTCGATCGAATATTCAACATGGCATGTCCGGCCTCTCCTCCGCGGTACCAGAAAGACCCGATAGGCACAATCAAGATCAACACGACTGCGATGATCGGCCTCCTCGAGCTCGCAAGGAAGAGGAAGGCAAGAATCCTTCAGGCATCCACCTCAGAGGTGTACGGCGATCCCTTGGTCCATCCGCAATCAGAGGACTACTGGGGGAACGTGAACCCAATCGGCCCCCGGAGCTGCTATGACGAAGGGAAGAGGATCGCGGAGAGCCTGATGTTCGCGTACAGGACTCAGTACGGAGTCGACATCCGGGTCGCAAGGATATTCAACACCTACGGACCGAGGATGGGAACGGACGATGGGCGCGTCGTCTCTAACTTCATTGTCCAGGCGCTGAGAGGGGACGACATCACGGTCTACGGCGACGGAAGCCAGACGAGGTCCTTCTGCTATATCTCTGACATGGTCGAGGGCCTGTGCGGTCTGATGGAGGCCGAGATGACGGGTCCGGTGAACCTCGGAAATCCTGCCGAGATCACGGTGCTCGACCTCGCGAAGAAGATCAGGAAAATGACCGGTTCTTCTTCCGTGATACGATTCCGTCCGCTGCCCAGAGACGATCCTGCCCGGCGGAGACCCGACATCGCTCTGGCGAAGAGGAAGCTTGGATGGAAGCCGAAGGTCGACCTCGACGCGGGATTGAGGAAGACGATCGACTACTTCCGGTCGGTCTTGGAGTGAGACCGGAGAGACGCTGGAAGTGGGAGACCCTTCTATCCGAACACTTCCCTTGAGGATGTGTATAGTCTTGCATCATCGGCTATGAATGGTCTATCCCGTCGCGAATCGGCAACGGTCTCCGTCTTCGTTTTTGCCGATCTTTTGCTTCTTCGAAGGCGATCGCTCGGATCGCGTCCTCCTGGCATGGCATTGACCTGAGTTCTCGTTTGATACTTTGCAGGGAGACTGACCATCCAATGCGATTCATTCATCGTTCCGACGAGGTCGCGGATTGATCCTCTGTCCAGCTCGACCAGCTTGTCAGTCTTTCCGCCAATGCGTTCGGTCAGATTCCTGAGAATCCGAGAGAGAATAATCCAGAAACAAATAAAGAGGCGGTTCCCCCTACGGGCACTAGCATATCATGGTTTCAAATTGCTGGAGCAGGTGAACCACATGGGTATGACGAAGACGATCGCGAAGAATACTCTGTCGCTTGCGGTGGTCCAACTCGTCAGTCAGGTTTCGACGCTCCTACTGTCAATCGTTCTGGCGAGGTATCTTGGCGAGAACGACTATGGCATATACGTCTATTCATTCGCCCTCGCAAGCTTGGCCTTCATAATAGCGGATTTCAGCCTCGGTTTCCTCCTCGTTGTGGAAGTGTCCCGCAACAGAGGAAGCGCACCCCAGTACATCGTGAATACGATGTTCCTCAGAATGGTCCTTGGCGGAGCGTCTATGTTGATCGTGGCCTGCGTCGTGCTCTTGCGAGGTTTGTCTCCGCTGGCCGGGTTCTCTATCATGATCGTTGCTGCGTCCACGTTCTTCAATTTTCTAGTCGCCGTGTTTGTATCGACCTACAACGCCTTCGAGAGAATGCATTACGTCCTGCTCACTTCGCTCGTGGAAAGGGCGTTCACGGTCTCTGCATCGATAGCACTGGTGCTTTCGGGATTTGGGCTTGAATACGTTGTCATCGTTGTCCTTCTCGGGTCGATACTCAACTTCGTGATGGCGTACGAGGTATGTACGAGGCTTATCTCCAGGATCGCCGAGAGGGTCTCGATCAAGGCAGCACTGAGTCAACTTCGACGAGCGATTCCGTTCGCAGTCACCGGGATGCTCCTGACAACGCTCTACACGCTCAACACGGTCCTCGTCGGAACATGGCGTGGCAATGAAGCCGCGGCGTTCTATGGTGTCGGATACGGGCTGGCAATCGCTGTCATAGCACTTCCCGCATTCTTTGTCGGGGCGATGTTGCCCGCAGCCTCTCAGCTGTACAAGTCATCGATGCAGTTGTTGAATCTGCTTCAGCAGAAGACCATGAAGTACCTTTTCAGCCTGGGCCTGCCGATGGCGATAGGCGGCCTACTCGTCGGGCCGGACATAATTCTCCTCCTGTACGGAGCCGACTACGCCCCCGCGACAGGGGTCTTTCAGATCCTATCCATCACGATAGCGATCGTGTATTTCAATAGCGGCACCGGAAACATTCTTGCCTCGGCCGATCTGATGCGCCTCAACACTCTGAGCTCGGCCCTCGGGGCGGTAGTGAACCTGGTTCTCTGCGCTGTACTGATACCATTCTATGGACAGTATGGAGCAGCGTACGCATTCACCTTCGCGTTCATCGCGATGACCATCAGTGGCCAGTATTTCCTCGGGACGCGGGTGTTCAAGGTCGACTACAGGGACATCGCGGTCAAACCGTTAATTGCCGGAGCTGGGATGGCGATCGTCATGCTTCTAGCGATGCAGACCAACGTGTTCGCGGCTGCGGGCATGGGAGTTGTGACTTACTTCGCGATCTTCTTCGCCTTGAGAACACTGAATCACGAGGACTGGGAGATCATCAGGAACGTGTTCAGGAAATGAGTCGAAACGTAAATGAGGCGGCGTTTCGATCGTTGTAAGCTCGCACATCCTACTACCAGCAGATAAGCTCTTATCGTGTGCATAGTCTCCGAAGACCTCGAGCATTCTATCACAAGAGTAGGCGAAACGCCGACCTGTAAAAGGATTATTCTATCAGATGGAACTAATAGGCCGCGAGGGTGTGTCAATGTCCCGAGCGAGCGTACAGGGATGAGCGACTTCGTCACGCGCAAGGATCAATCGGTGAGCGTCATAATCCCAGTCTTCAACAGAAGGGAGCTGCTGGCTAGGGCAGTCAGGAGCGCTCTCGACCAGACTCATTCGAATCTCGAGATCGTTGTCGTGGACGATGGTTCGGCGGATGACATCAAGACTGTTCTGGATGAGTTCGACGACAAGCGCATTACATACGTCAGACACGATAGGAATCGCGGCACACCCGCCGCCAGGAATACTGGGATTCAGTGCGCGCATGGAGAGTATGTAGGATTTCTCGACAGCGACGATGAGTGGTTCAAGAGCAAGGTCGAGAGACAGTTGTCGGATCTGGCAGAAAGGGGAGACAGGTACCAGATACCGTATCATGCGCTGGATGTGCTCGACGATGTCAGCTCAAGGATTGTCAAGCGTTCCACTTTCACCAAACAAGGAGTCATTCTGCACGATGCCTTGCAAAGGTGCTGCATCGGACTCATGCAGATGCTGATAAAGAAGGATTATATCGTGAGGGCGGGGGGATTCGACGAGAGATTCTGGAGCCATGACGATTGGGATCTCCTGATCCGTCTGTCGGAGCGCTATGAGTTTGCCTATACCGACGAGATACTCGCTCGCCTTCACTTCCATAATGACGTTGAGGGAAGGATATCGGAGAGATACGACAAGTACGCATACGATAGGACCTTGCTCCATGAACTGCACAAAGGGCTGTATGAGAAGCACAGGAGAATCAACGCCCGCTACCTCTCGGATCTCGCCGATTTCGTCGCGATCTCTGGAGAAAGACGTAGAGCACAGAGGATGTTGTTGAAGTCGATCTCCCTCGATCCTTTCAGACTAGACCCATACCTAAAGATGGCTTTCATCTTTGCCAACCGTCTGAAGCGACACGAGCAATAGGCACCCGGCTTGAAACCGGCGCGTGTCGGCAGAACACATAGTCCAGGGAAGACCGGAAGTCAGCTAGCTTCCCGATACCGATTCCGCTCGATGTCTGCGAATCGGTACTGACCAGACCCGTGGTCCCTTCTCCCAAAACCATTATGAGCCGAGAATCGAATAGACGCGTCTAGAGGAGGGATGAGATGACACTAGAACTCACGAGCTCTGACCGCAAAGACGTGATTTCCAAGGATGGAAGGAAGGTGGGGGCACTCGTCGGGGTGAACGTCGATACGAAGACCTGGACGGTGCACGCGATCGTGGTGGAGATCAATAAGGACATCATCGAGGAGCTGCACATCAAGAAATCGATGCTGAAGCTTCCTAGGGTCAACCTTAAGACCGACCTCGTCGCCGTCGTCGGAGACATCGTGCACTTGAACGTCGAACTGAAGAGTCTCAAGGATCTCGTGTGATGGGCATAGGAAACGAGATACTGGACAGCTGTTGATCATGCACGGATCAGCCGATAATCAGGCCGGCCCCGTACATGGCCAGAACACCGACTATGACGGCTGCGAAGACCGAGTATCTCTTCTTCTCCTCTGTGAATGACTCGGGCAGCAGGTCGTATATCCCGACATAGAGGAAAGTACCCGCTGCGAGAGCGAGAGGCAATCCCAGCTCGATACCCGAAATGAGGTCCATAGCAAGTATTGCGACCCATGCAAAGACCGGTTTCACGGAGGCCAGCATCCCGACGTAGGCCAGTATCTTCTTCCTTGGAAGGCCTGCGAGGCGGAAGACCGTAGATAATGAGAAGAGCTCGACACCCTCGTGCGCGATGATCGCAAAGAACACGATCATGCCGAGGGTCTGATCGATGACGACCGCGACGCCGAGGCTTAAGCCGGCTATCGCGGAGTGCACCGAAAGCCCGATGAACGCCGTCACGCCGGTCAGCAGGTGCTTGTGCTCGCACTCATCCTTGCACTCCTCCCTATGCTCGTAGAAGACGACCCTCTCAGCGAGCAAAACGACAACGAAACCCACGAGGACCATAGCGAGGGCGGCACCCGCTTCCATAAGATCGACGGCATCCGGTATCATGTGGAGAAACGCCGCGCCGATGAAGACTCCAGCGCTGAATCCGGTGAACAAGTGCAACTGGACTGAGCTCCAGTTCCGCAAGAGCGGGAGGAGGCCTCCGATGAACGCAGCCGCTATGATCGCGACGGAGAATATCAGCAAGAGGAGAAGCTGGTGCAAGCGCCGACCATCCTAGGGAGGGGGAATACCGAGAAGGGATGACATATACTTTGTTCATCGCGAAGGACTGGGAATCCCCCTCCATGCTGGTCTCAGAAACCATTAACTAGGATACCTTCGCATTCAGAATCGGGGATGTTCTCATGGGCGCAAAAGAGGGGGGGAAAAGAGAGTTCGTCGTCGAACTGGACTCAATGATCGAGTTCGCCAGCAAGGGCATCGTGAGCAAGACCTTCTTGGATACGCCGGACGCGAACGTTGGGATCTTCTGCATGGAGAAGGGGCAGAGCCTCTCCGAGCACACTTCGAGGATGCCTGCGACGATCCAGATACTAAGAGGCAGGGCGAAGATTAGACTGGGGGAAGAGGACAATGAATACGGCCCGGGGGCTTGGATATACATACCCGACAGGTTGAACCACGCCCTGATGGCCCTGGAGGACTTCGTCTTCCTGCTGACCTTATTCCCCCGCGGCAAGAAGTGAGGAAGACGCATTCCTTCGGATCTAACGGTATTCTATATCTTCTCAGATGACATCAAGCAACCAGGGTGAAAAGTAGAAGACCTGCAAAAAGGATGAGGGGTTAACTTCAATCGTTGTCGGCCGCTCTTTTCGCTATCGAATTGACGCGACGCAGGTCCCTGAGAAGTACTGTCGTTCTCTCGATATCCGACTCTATCTCGCTCATTTCTTTGTTCGGAAATTCTACGCGCATACACTCCAACAACTCATACATTCTCGGTCTCGCAACTCTTCCCTTTGATGCAAGGTACAACTCGGCGTTCGATATCATAGTATCACGAACCTAGTAAGACCCGCAGGGAGATGGGTTTTATACCGCCGCAGGGCGGTTTTTTCGGGACTGCGACGCCGATATTGCCCGATGCACCAGCAACTCAACGAACCGCCGTCCGGCGGCGTAATCATTATGAGCCGCCTAAACGATGAATCACACATGACAGCCTACGAGGCGAAGATCGAGGTCACGCACGATTGTCCCTATTGTCACTTGACGGCTCGGTTCCCCGGCGCTTACATATCCGTCTGGTGCAATTCCAGGAGCCACGTCATCGAGGTCAACAGTGACTCGGACGAGGAACTGGCAGGAATAGAAGAGGAGTTCCTCCGGGACACGGCGGACTCGGAGTCGTTCCGCCAGGGGAGGAACGTGAACATAATAATGAGGGATTGCGACTGTGAGGGGAAGAGCTCCGTATCGGACCTAATCGAGGAATCCGGCTGCTGGTTCGTCCCTCCCTCAGTGTTTCATGGAGGATGGGAGTACTACAAGATCATGACGTGGAAGAGGGAGAACGT
>Ga0153915_10007987_pt1 | contig 10038 bp, 13 predicted proteins | sample Opewatmetagenome_2_FD_107003 | JGI IMG/M metagenome (GOLD analysis project Ga0153915, IMG submission 107003) | Freshwater wetland microbial communities from Ohio, USA - Open water 3 Core 3 Depth 3 metaG | ecosystem: Environmental > Aquatic > Freshwater > Wetlands | place: USA: Ohio, Lake Erie... | reverse complement strand
TTGTCTCCCTGAGCGCCTCAGATAAAGAGCGGGCCTTAGAATGAAAGAAGGCTTAGTTTTTATTTTATTCCTCATAGCCCTGACCAGCATCTGCGATACCATCAACCAGCTGTTTCTAAAATCCGCGATCAATTCTTTAGTTTCTCCGAGGGGCAATGTCAAGTCAGTATTGAAATTCATCCTGAAATTGATCCTGATACCGCGGGTTTGGATCAGTTTTCTCTTCAGCACAATTTCCTTGTGCATCTGGCTCTTTGTTTTATCTCAGGCAGATTTAAGTTTTGCTTTCTCTGCGGACAGCATGCACTACATATTTATCGCCTTGGCCTCCAGGTTTATCTTAAAAGAGAGGGTGAGTTTTAAGCGCTGGCTGGGGATAATCTTTATTGTGGCGGGTATCGCTATGGTCAGTTTAAGTTAGCCGCGATAAAAATTAATTGCCAGGATGCTTATTTTGTTGTATCTTAATATCCAGGGTTTTTACCGGATCCCTACCGTCGTTTTAAGCTGATAGTCAGATAAAACAGGAGGTGGAATATGAGTTGTGGATGCGGTTGCGGCGCGAAGAAGAAAAAGAAAAAAGCTAAGAAAAAGTAGTTTTTAAGCCGGGCGCTGTTTTATAAAAGCAGCGCCCGGCTAGTTTTCGGAAATAAAAAATACAGGAATTAACTTTAAGAGCGCTGATTGGACAAGGAGGCAGGTATGTATATGTTAGGCAAGTTCGGAGGATGTTTCGCTTTGATACCCGCGACGGTATTGCTGACCATAAGTTTTTTTGTTTTGGTGGCCCTGCAAAAGATTATCTCGGAAAAGTTGAAGATCTTCGGGGTGGTTATCGTTATTTTGCTCTGGATCAGCGCGCTATTGGTTTTTTCTTCGGGTATCTATGCTGCCGGATCCGGCAAGCCTTTTTTTAGATGCCCGATGATGGGGATGATGAAAGCCAAGCAAGCCCTTATGAACAGAGAACAGGCTCCCGGTATGCCGATGCCTCCTGAAATGCGGGGCGCAGAAAAGCAGCGCTAAAAAGGAGACTTAGAATGGATAAATATAGATGCACAGTATGCGGTTATATCTATGATCCTGCCCAAGGCGATTCTGCCGGGGGGATCCCGGCAGGGACACCTTTTGAAAAACTGCCTGATGACTGGGTCTGCCCTGAATGCGGCGTAGGCAAGGATATGTTTGAGAAGGTTTAGATGACGCGGGAGTTAGTTGCCAGGGTTAAAGAAATTATCCCGCGGAACTATAATGTTACCAGCGTGCGCCTTGAGATCGGCGCAAGTATAGATTTTAAAGCCGGGCAGTTTCTCGCGGTAACCCTGGCGGGTAATCCTGCTTTAAAGAGATATCTTTCCATATCCAGCTCGCCGACAGAAGAAAACTACCTGGAATTTACCAAAAAGCTTACCAATAGCGATTTCTCCCAAGCGCTTAGCCGGTTAAAGGCCGGAGAGAGTGTCAAGATCGAGTATCCTTTTGGTAAATTTACCCTGGATAATCCGCAAACGGATATAGCGTTTTTATCCGGAGGCATCGGTATCACTCCCATCAGAAGCATTGTCAAATATGTCGTAGACAAAAACCTGGGCATAGATATGGTCCTGGTTTATGCCAACCGTTCGGTAAAGGACATCGTATTTAAGGAAGATTTTGATGCCCTGCAGCAGGCCTACCCTAAATTAAAAGTGGCCCATGTGCTCTGCGAGCCGGCGGTTGATTTTAAATGTATTCCCGGCCTGATCAATGCCCGGGTGATTAAGGATACGGTAATGGATTACCCGCGCAGAAGATTTTATCTCTGCGGTCCGCCGCAAATGGTGGAGGCAATGAAAAAAATATTAGTTGAGGAATTAAGCGTAGCCATAGAAAATATAGTTAACGAAAATTTTCAAGGATACTAGCCTGTCGCAGGGCAGTCAGGGAGGGCGTATGCCAGTTTTAAAAATATTGCCGGATATATATTCTGTCGGTGTGGTAGATTGGAACGTGCGCAATTTTCACGGCCATACCTATACCACTAAGCGGGGCTCGACTTATAACGCCTATCTGATTATTGACGAGAAAATTACCCTCGTAGATACAGTGCTGGGAGCTTTTTCTGCGGAGTTGATTGAAAATATCCGGCAGATTACTCCCCTAAATAAAATAGATTATATTATTGCCAATCACGTGGAGACCGACCACTCCGGAGCGCTTCCCGAGATCATGAAGCTTGCGCCTAAAGCAAAGATTTTTGGCACGGAGAAATGCAAAGAAGGTCTTTACCGTTACTATTGTGGTGATTGCCCGCCACAAGACGTTAGCGGGCATCCGCCAGAGTATTGTGGCGGATGGGATTTCCAGGTGGTGAAGTCCGGGGATAAATTAAAGTTGGGCAGGAGGACGTTGACGTTTTTAGAAGCTCCGATGATACATTGGCCGGACAGTATGTTTACCTATTGCCCCGAAGAAGAGCTGTTGATGCCCAATGATGCCTTTGGCCAGCACCTGGCGACAAGCGAAAGGTTTGCCGACGAGGTTGACCCGTGCGCGTTATGGGATGAAGCAGCCAAATACTACGCCAATATACTCTGGCCGCTCGGCGCGGTTATCTTGAAGAAAATCGAAGAAGTCAAAAAATTAAATATTCCGCTTAAGATCATTGCCCCCAGCCACGGCGTCATCTGGCGTAAGGATCCCCTGCAAATAGTAAATCAATATGCCGGTTGGGCCAAGAATGAAACCCTGCCTAAGGTAATAGTAGTATATGAGTCTATGTGGGGGGCAACCGAGAAGATGGCGCGTAAAATCGTCGCGGGCGTTGAAGAAGAGGGCTTGAGCCTAAAGTTATTTGAGATAACCGGCTCTGACCGCACCGAGATCGTCAAGGAGATGCTGGACGCCAAGGGGTTTATTTTCGGTTCATCAACCCACGATAACAACATACTTCCTAATCTGGCAGGCTTTCTTGATTTTATCAAAGGGTTTAGGCCCAGGAATAGGGTTGCCGCTGCTTTCGGTTCTTACGGCTGGGCAGGAGGGGCAGTCAAAGAGATAGAAGGTATTCTAAAGGAAGCCGGCATAGAATCGGTAGGGCCGGGATTAGGGGTAAAGTATATGCCGGATAAAAATGATTTAGAGGCCTGTTTTAACTTCGGCAGGAATTTTGCGGCAGTAATAAAAGGAGGTAAATGAGTCAGCTTAGCGAAGATATTATCCAATTTTTCCAGAAGCAGGGCTGTGTCCTTGTCTCTAGTATTGACAGGAGGGGTTTCCCGCACAGCGCGTGCAAGGGGATAGTAAAAATTAATCCCAGCGGGTCTATCTATTTGTTGGATGCCTATAAGGGGCAGACCTTGCATAACTTAAAGAATAATCCCAGGGTTAATATCATCGCGTTCGATGAACACAAGTTCATTGGTTACTGCCTTAAGGGGAAGGCCAGGATTTTATTCAAAGGGGAGCTTGACGCGCAGATAATCAAGGCTTGGGAGGATAGGATTGCGGGCAGGTTGACCCAGAGATTGCTTAAAAATATCCGCGGCGAAGTCAAAGGCCACCCCAGGCATCCGGAAGCCCTGCTTCCCGAACCGGAACATATGATTGTCGTTGAGGTGGAAGAGGCGGTTGACCTCACGCCGCAGCATTTAAAGTAGAAAGGATAAAGCATGGCTAAAAACGTAAAAGTTTACAGCACGCCTACCTGTCCCTGGTGTATCAGGGTCAAACAGTTTTTAAAAGACAACAATATCGCATTCGAGGATTATGATGTCGGTTCTGACCGCTTAAAAGCCGATGAAATGGTTAAGAAATCCGGACAGATGGCTGTGCCGGTGCTGGATATCGAAGGCGAGATAGTCGTGGGTTTTGATAGGGAGAAAATCAAACAGCTCTTGGGGATATGAACTATGCATGATTTGATTATAATTGGCGCCGGGCCTGCCGGAATTACCGCTAGCGTTTACGCGGCGCGTAAGAAAATGGATTTTCGGGTTGTGACCGGAGATATCGGAGGCCAGACTGCCTGGAGCGGCGATATCGAAAATTATACCGGATATCAATTCATCAGCGGGCCGGAGCTGGTGCGCAAGTTTGAAGAACATATGCTTAGCTACAATACCAGCGTTAAAGAAGGCGAAGAGGTAATCGAAGTATCCAAGGCGGGAGAGAGTATACTGATTAAGACCGATAAGGCCAGTTATCAGGCTAAGAGCGTGATTATTGCTTCCGGCAAGCGTTCCAAGGAGCTCAATGTCCCGGGCGAAAAAGAATATAAGAATAAAGGTATCAGTTATTGCGCGACCTGTGACGGCCCGCTCTTTAGCGCTAAAAACGTGGCCATCATCGGCGGAGGTAATTCTGCTTTGGATGCGGCCCTGCAATTGATAAAAATCGCAAAACACGTGTATATTATCAATAACGCGCCTGAACTTGGAGGCGAGGCGATGATGCGCCATAAGGTGGAAGAGGCCCAAAACGTTAAAATTTTAAATAATTCTAATGTGACTGCTGTTTTAGGCGAAAAAATGGTAAGCAGCGTTAAAATAAATCAGGACGGAAATGAAAAGGTGCTTTCTGTAGAAGGGGTATTTGTCGAAATCGGGCTTATTCCCAATTCGAGTTTCGTTAAGGGCGTGGAAAAGAATAGCCGCGGCGAGATCAAGGTAAACAGCCGTAATGAGACAAATATCCCGGGAATTTTTGCCGCGGGCGATGTCACGGATGTCCCGGAAAAACAGATTGTCATTGCCGCGGGCGAAGGCTCCAAGGCCTGCCTCTCCGCTTTTCGTTACGCAGCCCAGCATTAAAAATAAAATTTTTACTTGACAAAGTTTATTTTTTAGGTATACTCTACTAATATAATAGGGATTATATAGAATAAGATGAAGATTACCTACAAAGGCGACTACGCCTTAAAGACAATCCTGGATTTAGCGGCGCATTTCGGAAACGCTCCGGTAGCTATCCACGATTTATCTAAGCGCCTGGATATACCGACGAAATTCCTGGAGCAGATCCTTCTGGATTTAAAGCGGGCGGGGTTCGTAGAGAGCAGGCGGGGCAAGGTCGGAGGGTATTCTTTGGCCAAGGAACCGGCGGGGATTACCTTAGGAGAAGTGGTCCGTTTCGTTGACGGGCCGATTGGGCCGATTGCCTGCGTGGCTAAGAAGTATTCGGGCTGCCATGATTCAGAGTCCTGTGTTTTTAAGAGCATTTGGGGCCAGGTCAACAATTCTACCTCTAAAATAATCGATAATATAACCTTTGCAGACCTTTTAAAAAGGTCAAAGAAAAATAACCAAACTTTTACTTATCAAATTTAAATGAAAATAGCCAAAGACATCACGGAATTGATCGGCAACACTCCGTTGGTTAAACTTAACCGTTTAACTAAAGATGCCTTTGCGGTTGTCGCGGGCAAACTGGAAGCATTTAATCCCTGCTCTTCGGTTAAAGACCGGATCGGCTTGAATATGATCGCCGAGGCGGAGAAAAGCGGCAAGATTAAAAAAGATACTGTCCTTATTGAGCCGACCAGCGGCAATACCGGGATTGCTTTGGCGTATGTCGCGGCAGTAAAAGGTTATAAATTGATTTTAACTATGCCGGAGACAATGAGCCTTGAGCGCCGCCAACTTTTAAGCGCTTTTGGCGCCGAGATTATCCTTACTCCGGGTCAAGAAGGCATGTCCGGCGCGGTAAGGAGAGCGGAAGAGCTGGCTAAAAGCGATAAGCGTTATTTTATCCTGCAGCAATTCGAAAATCCGGCAAATCCGGATATTCATCGCCGCCAGACAGCGCAGGAGATCTGGCGTGATACGGACGGAAAAGTCGATATTTTAATTGCAGGCGTCGGCACAGGTGGTACAATTACAGGTATAGCCGAGGCCTTAAAAAAGAAAAAGGCGTCGATTAAAGCGGTTGCGGTCGAGCCAGAAGACTCGGCGGTTCTATCCGGCGGCAAGCCCGGAGCGCATAAAATCCAGGGCATCGGAGCCGGATTTATCCCCGGGGTCCTGAATTTAAAAATTATCGATGAAGTAATCCGGGTCTCTAATGATGCTGCCAGCCAGACCGCAAGGAGGCTGGCCAGGGAAGAAGGGATTTTAGCCGGGATCTCCAGCGGCGCAGCTGTTTGGGCGGCGTTAAAAGTTGCCGGGAGAAAAGAGAATAAGGGGAAATTAATCGTGGTAATTTTACCGGACACCGGGGAGCGTTATTTAAGCACAGGATTATTTTAAAAGGAGAGAGAAATGAGAGATAGAATTGAAAAGGCGTTAGAGAAAGTTCGTCCGATGCTTCAGGCAGACGGAGGCAATGTTGAATTGATCGATGTAACGGCTGACGGCGTGGTTAAACTAAAACTTAAAGGAAGCTGCGGATGCTGCCCGATGAGTTCGATGACTTTAAAAATGGGGATTGAAAAAATCATTAAGCAGGAGGTTCCGGAAGTAAAAGAAGTTGTGGCGATATAATCGAAATTTTCTATTCGAGGTAACTAATGAAAACCATTAAAGAGATAAACGAAAAAATTAAAAAAGGCGCGGTAGTCGTAGTTACTGCCGAAGAGGTTATTGACCTGGTTGAGAAAAAAGGCGCGAAAAAAGCGGCGCAGGAAGTCGATGTTGTCACTACCGGCACCTTCGGCCCGATGTGTTCAAGCGGCGCCTATTTTAATATCGGGCACTCCAAGCCCCGGATAAAAGTCGGCGGAGGTACCTGCACTTTTAATGATGTCCCGGCTTATACCGGATTTGCGGCAGTAGATGTATATCTGGGCGCAACAGCACTTCCCGATGATGACCCGCGCAACAAAGTTTATCCGGGCGAGTTTAAATACGGAGGGGCTCACGTCATCCAGGAATTAGTCGCGGGCCGCGACGTCCGCCTGGAAGCCGCGGCTTACGGCACGGATTGTTATCCGCGTAAAAAAATAGAAACCCTGATCAATATAAAAGATTTAAATGAAGCGGTCTTATTCAATATCCGCAACGCCTATCAAAACTATAACGTGGCGGTAAATTTGTCGGATAAGACTATCTATACCTATATGGGCATGCTCAAGCCCGGCCTCGGTAACGCCAATTATTGTTCGGCGGGCCAGCTCTCCCCGCTGCTTAAGGATCCGGAGTACCGCTCAATAGGTATCGGGACCAAGATTTTCCTAGGCGGCGGCATAGGCTACGTTGCCTGGCAGGGAACCCAGCATAACCCGCAAGTAGCGCGTAAAGAAAACGGGATACCGCAGGCTCCTAGCGGGACCCTGGCGGTTATCGGCGATTTAAAACAAATGAAGCCGGAATGGCTGGTGGGAACCAGTATGCTGGGTTATGGAGTTACGCTGATTGTGGGTATCGGCGTGCCGATCCCCATCCTGGATGAAGAGACGCTTTTAGCCGCGGCGGCAAAAGATGCGGATATCTACACTCAAATCGTAGATTACAGCCAGAATTACCCGCAGTGCGCAGGCCAGCCTTTAGGCGAGGTAAATTACGCGCAGCTTAAGACCGGCAAGATCGTGGTTAAAGGCAAAGAGATCGCCACCGGCAACCTCTCCAGTTATTCCAGGGCCCGCGAAATTTCCGAAGAGTTAAAGTCGTGGATCAAAAAAGGCGATTTTCTCTTAACTGAACCGGTAGCAAAATTACCGGGGCGGGAATCCGGCTATACCTTTAAAATGCTTAAAGAGCGTCCGATAATCGCAAAAGAGGAGTAGGTATGATCTCTAAACGAATAGTCCTGCATTTTCCGCATCGGCTGGTTGATCAGCCTATAGTATATAACCTGGTCAAGGAATTTGACCTGCAGTTCAATATCCTTAAGGCCTTTGTCACTCCGAATGAAGAAGGGTTGATGGTTTTAGAGTTGACCGGCAAGAGAGAAAATTTTGACCAGGGAGTAAAATATCTGCAATCCTGCGGGGTGCGTATCCAGTCCTTAGGCCAGGATGTGGTCAGGAACGAGAAGAAATGCACTAACTGCGGCGTCTGCGTGCCGATCTGCCCGACCGAGGCCCTGGTGGTTGATCCTCAAACGCGCAAGGTACTTTTCAATAATAAAAAGTGCATTGCCTGTGAACTCTGCGTTAAAATCTGTCCGCCGCGCGCCATGGAAGTGCATTTCTAGAGTTTAAATGCAGCTAAAAAACAAATTATTCAAACTCCAGAAAATATTAGAAAAGAGCGGTTCCTGCCTGGTTGCTTTTTCCGGCGGGGTAGATAGCGCGTTTTTATTAAAAAACGCCTCTTTAGTCCTGCCTAAAGGTAAAATTATGGCGGTTACCGCGAATTCCGCGACTTACCCTGGAGAGGAGCTGTTATTTGCCAGGCAATTTTGCCGGAGGCTTGGGTTAAGGCATAAAATAATCAATACGGGAGAGTTACATAACAAAAGTTTCGTCGCCAATCCACCCGAGCGCTGCTATTTCTGCAAAAAAGAGCTATTTACGCAGTTGAGAAAAATAGCTGAAAAAAATAAGCTGAATTTTGTTTTTGACGCCGCTAATATCTCGGATAAATCTGATTTTCGTCCGGGCGAAAGAGCAAAAAAAGAACTAGGGGCGCGTTCTCCATTGCAGGAAGCAGGTTTGACTAAGGCGGATATCCGCTCTTTAAGTAAAAAATTAGGGCTTGAAACCTGGAATAAGCCAGCTCAAGCCTGCCTGGCTTCGCGCATCCCTTACGGAACCCCCATTTCCAAACCCGCATTGGAACGTATCGGTAAGGCGGAGAATATTTTAAAAGCGTTAAAATTCCAACAGGTAAGGGTAAGGCACTATAACGGCTTATGCCGCATCGAGGTCGGGAAAAATGAAGTTGGCAGATTGATCAACAACCGCCAAAGCATAGTCGACAAATTTAAGAAGTTAGGCTATAATTATATTACGGTGGATTTGGAAGGTTACCGCGCCGGCAGCCTGAATGAGGTGATTGGAAGATGAAAAAAATTTATTTAGATTATGCGGCGACAGCTCCCTGCGATCCCGCAGTGATTAAGGCCATGGAGCCTTATTTTTTCGAAAAGTTCGGCAATGCCTCCAGTATCCACGCCTATGGGCAGGAGGCAAAAAAAGCCCTTGAGGATAGCCGGGAGATTACCGCTGGATTTTTAGGCGCCAAGCCCGACGAAGTGATTTTTACTTCCGGCGGCACCGAATCCGACAATAATGTTATCTTTGGAGTAGCGGATGCCCTGGCGGGTAAAGGCAACCACATTATTACTTCTGCCATCGAACATCACGCTATAACCGAGCCCTGCAAGGCATTAGAAAAAAAAGGTTTTAAGGTTACTTATTTAGGGGTGGATAAAGACGGCCTGGTTTCTCCCGAGGACATTAAAGAGGCGATTACCGATAAAACTATCCTTATCTCCATTATGCACGCCAACAATGAAATCGGGACTATCCAGCCTATTGCTGCAATCGGCAAGATCGCCAGAGAAAAAGGGATTTGTTTTCATACTGACGCCGTGCAGACTGTGGGTCATATCCCGGTGAACATCGATGAGCTGAATGTTGACCTCCTGTCGCTTTCCGGCCATAAGTTTTACGGGCCCAAGGGTGTCGGCGCGTTGTATATCCGCAAAGGGACGCGGATCGGAAGATTCCTCTACGGCGGGGATCAAGAGAAAAACAGGCGCGCTTCCACGCACAATATTTCCGGCATAGTCGGTTTAGCCAAGGCAATCGAATTATGCGTTAAAGATATGGGCAAAGAGACAGAGGCTTTGGTATCTTTACGCGCCAAATTGATCAAAGAAATACCCGCGAGGATCCCCGCGGTCAGGCTTAACGGCCATCCCCAGCTGCGGCTTCCCAATAACGTTAATTTCTCCATAAAATATATCGAGGGGGAGTCTATCCTTTTAAGCCTGGATATGCTCGGGGTCGCTGTTTCTACAGGTTCAGCCTGCACTTCCAGCTCTCTGGAGCCGTCGCACGTGCTCCTGGCTACCGGCCTGGATCATGCCACTGCCCACGGTTCAGTGCGGATCACGATGGGCAGATGGACCAAAGAAGCAGATATAGATTACCTTTTAGAAAACCTTCCTAAGGTG
>Ga0153915_10007986_pt1 | contig 10039 bp, 13 predicted proteins | sample Opewatmetagenome_2_FD_107003 | JGI IMG/M metagenome (GOLD analysis project Ga0153915, IMG submission 107003) | Freshwater wetland microbial communities from Ohio, USA - Open water 3 Core 3 Depth 3 metaG | ecosystem: Environmental > Aquatic > Freshwater > Wetlands | place: USA: Ohio, Lake Erie... | reverse complement strand
CCTATCTGTGCCACTAAAGCTGAATGCCGGGCTCGCAGTAGAACCGAATGTCTTGCCAGCGGAAATGGTCCAGTTAGAGGTTCCTGATTGGGCTTGAGTCTGGTATTTAAGTTTCACTGCAGTAAAGTTCTCGGAGTGAGCATTGGTGAAATCCGGATAGTAGTTGGTGGTATCGCCGTCGATCAGCACGACCGAAAACTTCTCAATATACCAACCCTCACTGGTTGCGGTTAACTTAAACTTGCTTGACTCGTTGTCATTGGTTCCCATTACATCTATTGATTTATCCGGCGTATCGGTAGCAGCAACTACTACTAATGAACCATATTGGGCAACGCCAAAGTCGGTTGTTGGGCTGGTTGTGCCATTTGCCGTACCGGACGGTGTAACTGAGTTTCCGTCTGCATCAACAGCACTGATGTTATCGGCATCAACTGTAATGTCGAAGGCAATAAACGTGTCTGCTGTAGAAGAACTGGCTGGCGCTGCAGAAGAAAGATCGGATTTCACCAATAATGTCTTCTCGCTTCCAGCTGGAATTACCCAGTTAAGACCAGTGTACTCCACTTCGCTAGAATCGGCTCCGGAAAATCCTTTGGCGCCTGAACCAGGAACCAAGGCACCCGTGGTCTTGTCGTAGATATAGACATTACCAACGGTGTCTTTAACATAGTGAGTACCAAGCGTGCCTGCGCCAAATGTTCCTGTACCGTCATAACTGTAATAAGCGGTCAAGGTGAGGCTGTTAACTGTAATGTCTGAGGCGTCGGATGCAGTAAAGATAATTCCTACTGCTTCCACTCCACTCTGACCTTTGATGTAGGTCTTAGCGGTTGAGCCGGCTCCTGATGGTGCAGCAGCCAAACTCAGTGTTAATCCTGACGACTGAATCAGCATTTCCTCGCCAGCAATATTTGACGAAGGAGCAATTGCCGTTGCCGGAACTGCGTCACTGGTGTCAGTATACTTTATGTTGGCAACGTTGCCAGCCAATGAAGCGTAGCTATAAAGTATAAACTTAACTTTATCGCCAGCGCTGATTGCTGTACCACTGACTGCCGTGCTGGTGTCAATATCTGCAGTTATTTGGAAGGTTCTGGTTGTACCTGCAGCTAAATCAAGAGTGTCGGTGAATTCTTCATAAACACCTGTTCCGTTCGAACCGCCGCAAACCGCACCAGTGCTGTCATTGAATGTCGTACCATCTTTGGGACCAATCACAACGTTACCGCTGTCCTTGTCTTTAATTTCGATGTTAGTGATATTTGCGCCTGCACTCGAAGAGGCCAAATACTTAGCAGCAGCGTCTGAATCAACACAAAGATACAATCTTGTTCTTTTAATGGTGATATCTGCAGCTGCGGCCACCGTAAATTCAAGAAAGTCGGTGCCGGTTGTGTCTGTGCCGATTTTTGCAGCATTAGGACCTAACTTATTCAAGGTTAGATCGCCACCTTTGCAAGTGATTGTGGTTAAATCACTCGTAGTAAAGGTTAAGCTGGTAACTGCCAAACCAAAACCGTATACGCTTCCGGTTGCATAAATATCAGTTGCCAATTCCGGATAGAGCTTAATCGTTCTCGTCGGCTTGGTTGCGCCGATATCAGCATACACGCGCAAAATCTCGCTTTCTCCTTTCTTAATGTAATAAGGAGAGCTGAGCACAAAATCCACATAGCCCGCGGTTGAAGCCGATGGGTCAGTGGCTAATGTTGTCCCCAGATTGTCTTTTAATACCAGATTTATAATTTTGTCATTGTCTGCATCTCCGTTATTCAACAGTTTAACTCTTTTCAGGTAAGCTCCTTCTGTTGCTGTGGTAATCCTGAACTGTGAAATTTCAACTCCTATAGAACCAATAGTGACATCACCTGTAGCGCTTCCGCTGTGTGCGACAGTCAATGTGCCGCCCACCTGACCGCCAACTGTCATTGGATTACCGTTAATCGGGAAGCTCCCGCCAACGGTTCCGTTAGCAGTGACGTCAGAAGCAGCAGCAATGCCAAGATAATTGACATCGCCGGTAGTCGCTGATGTTGTACCGCATGCCGTACCAGTGCAAGTCATGTCTGCCACAACTTCAAAGCTTGTAGGTGCAACGAGTCCCAGGTTAATAAAGGTAACTTTACCAGTATCGGTAGAAAGTGACCTTTCTGAAGTTAAGCGGACTCCGTTTTGATAAATGTAGACATTAGTGAAGTCACCAACTGCACCAGCTCCACCTCTCGTAACGGTTAACTGGTTAACTGTTCCTGAGCCAGTGATATTAACCTTTACATAACTGATGTCTTGTGCTCCTTTGGTGATGGTCGCAGCAGCAGGTGTATCTGAAGCTAATGAAAGATTCAGCGCTCCGCCTCCTACGCCACCGCACAAACTTGAAACTGTGGTGTAATTGTCTCTATCGGTTGTGTTAATTGTATATACTGCATCCCAGTCGTAACCTTTGCTGTTGAAGCATGCTAAGTCGTCAACCCATTGTTTTGTACCTACGTCTCCATTTGGAGCAAGTACATAAACCTTTGGGTCGCCGGCTACTGCCGCTCTTACTAAAGCAGAGGTTTTATACTCTTTGATTTCTTCGACTGAGATTTTCTTAAGGTTAGACCATTTCAAGTGTGCATAGCTGGTAAAAACCTGAGGGTTTAAGACCAGGCGCTTGAACATCTTGCTGCCCACCAGTTTGACAATAAAAACATCATACGGATAGTATGTGTTTCCATCGGCATCGGTGAATGTAGCTGTGGCGCTTACAATATCGCCGTCAACTACCGCAGCTTTGGCAACCGGAATCAAACTTGCTCCGACTGACCAAAGAATGGTCGTAACGCTTAAACTAATCGATGCGAATTTAGATAATTTTTTCATTTTTGACTTTTAACCCTGTTTTATATCTTTATCCCGACAAGTCGGGACAAAATCTATAACACAGGAAATTTTTTATGGCTCGACCTTTAATGGACCCGAAGGTCCGTTTGTGTAGCCGTTGTCGACCTTATTCGAAAATAAGTTAACGGCTACATCGCCCCCGCTAAGCGAGGACTGATTTTATTATGGCTCAACTTGAGTTTGAGTTTCTTGTTGTGTTTGGTCGCTATTTACAGGTTCCTGAATACTTTCAAAGGGAACTGAACTTGACTCAATCTTGTCTTCAGTTGTGGGAGTGATAATTTCTCCAGGGTTCTCGTTTTGATTGGTGTCGCTGGTGCTTGAACTATTCTGCTCTTCGGCTAATTTATCGGTTATTTCTTTTGTCTTGCTTACTTCTTGCAGCGCCTGATTAATATCTGCGGCAAGTTGTTCTCTGTCTTCGGGAAGAATATAGCTCAGTTTTTCCGTACTCTTGGTTAGGATGTCTTCATAGGCAGGAGTTTGTGTTTGTACCAGTTTTGCCATTTCCACTGCTTTCTCGATATTCTGTTCTTTTAGGGTATTAATGTTTTTCTGTACTGTAACCATTTCCTGGGTGAATTTTTTTACCGTGGTTCCGATGTTCTGTCCTTTTTCCGGTTTATCCATCAACTGGGAAAATTCATCAATTCTTTGCGAAGCAAATTTTACGGAAAGTTTTGTTTTACTCTCCGTCCCTGAACTGAAGGTCAGCTGGGTTTTTTCTATGGCGGTTTTTACCGGATAAAGAAAATCTCCAGGCAAAGTATTTTGTGAAGCACTGATTATCCCTACTGTTGATATCGAACTGACAATAATTACCGATGCCAGCGCAAAAGCAAAAGCGGGCCTGAAAAATTTCTTTAAATTAAAAACAGGAAAAGTTAAGAAACTTTTTCTTCCCTTTTCCTGTTCCTGATTTTTGGCTCTACCTATTTCGTATAATAAAAAACTTCTTTGACTTTCGAGCCAAGAAGTACTGGGTGTTATTCGCTGTAATTTTTTGATTTTTCGAACTAATGAGTCCATTTAGCTGCGTCCGTGTTTTGTCCGTCTACTATATAAGACGTATAGCTACCCTCGTTTGTTACACTTTTATTACATCCCCCACTTGGACCTAAAATACAGCTAAATTCAATGTTTTTTATAATAAAATAAAAATTTCGAAACCAAGTGGAGGAACATCCCAATATTACACCACTATTTCACTCGTTTTCCTCCGATAAGGCATCTTTTAAGGACTTCAGTGCCCGATGGATTAAAACCCTGATTGCGCCTTCCGATTTGTCCATCATTTTGGCAATCTCATGAACTGGTAATTCATCGATATAATACCAAATAATCACGTTCTGGTATTCTTCCTTGATGTTTATCAGAGCCCTGTGTACGCCTTCGGCGTCGTCTTTAAAGGTCTCGCCCGTTGCCAGTTGATTCTCCAAAAAAATATTGAAATCATCGTCAATAAGAATTTCCTGGGAACTTTTTCTTCGGTAATAGTCAGTAATCAGGTTGCGGGCGATTTTGTACAAAAGGGCCTGGAAACTCTCCTCAACTTCTCTTTCCTCACTTGCGAAATATTCCCAGATTCTTAAAAAAGATTCCGAAGAAAGGTCTTCCGCCAAAACCTGTGAACCGACTTTCAAACGAATAAAGCGGAAAATTTTCGGGGCATAAATATCGTAAAGCTCACCAAAAGCTTCCTTGTCTCCGGAAACTACTCGGCTCACCAATTCCCGCTCCCGATCAATTGTTTCCAAGCCATCCATATTTATATAATTCCATAATAACACGGCTATATTTAAAAAGACAATAAAGCAATAAAAAAATTAAAAAGGGCGATGCGCTTGGCGCATCGCCCGTTGTGTCCGTTCCTCCTTTCAGACTTTGATGATGGTTAGTTCCGGCCGCCAACAGATGGGTGGCCTGGGATTGTGGGGATCTTTGGCTATGATCCGAATCCCCTGATGTTCTTCCCGAAGAACCTGCTCCAGGTGCTCGGGCCCAAGAATGTTGCGCCCCTCTTTTACGGCCTGCAAGTATTTTAGCATGCCGCTGACTGCATCCGGATACATGTCACCGGGAAGAAAGTTGGTTCCGCAAACCGCGGCCCTAGCCTTGACCTGCATCCGGGTTTCCCCGACCATTCCTTCGAATACCACTTCCGTGCCGAAATCCATCACTTCTCCTTTCTCGAATTTTTCTTACATTATTATCATAGCAGAATTTAACTATTATGTCAATATTAAGGTGTAAAACCTGTGGAAAAATGAAAAGGCCGCGAAGCAGCCCTATAAAAATAAAATTTAAAATTTATTCGAGATTTAAAGCTTTCCCTGCTTCTTGGCGATAAAAATGTTTGCCTTAAGCAGCGAATCGAATGTTCCCGCATCTATCCATTCCCCCGTAGTCTTGTAATAAGTCAATGTTCCATCTTTAATATAACAATTACTCAAATCGGTAATTTCCAATTCTCCGCGAGCCGATGGTCTTAATGTCCGGATAAAATCAAAACACCTGTTATCATACATATAAAATCCGGTGGCAATCCAGTCGCTTTTGGGAAATTGCGGCTTTTCCTGGATATCAATAATTTTTTCTCCGTCGAATTCAACTACCCCAAATCTTTGCGGGTCTGAAACTTGCTTTAAAATAAGCTTTCCACCTTTTTCCTGCCTGATAAAATCATCTACCGCTGGTTTCAGGTCTTCCTCATAAATATTGTCTCCCAAAATCATTGCTATCGGACCGTTATCGGCAAAATCTTCGGCAATACTCAAAGCATGCGCAATGCCTTTCGGTTCTTCCTGAATTTCGTAAGTAAGTTTAACGCCCAGTTCCCTGCCCGAACTCAAAAGGTCCAAATACTGTCCCGCATGGCCACGACCGGAAATCAAAAGAATTTCTTTAATGCCGGCGTCTCTCAATGTGCAAATCGGATAATAAATCAACGGCTTGTCATAAATAGCCAATACGTTTTTGTTGATGATTTTTGTCAGCGGCATCAGGCGCGAACCTGTGCCACCGCCAAGAATTATTCCCTTCATTGCGATATTTAGAAATTAGTAATTAGAAATTAGAAATTGTTATTTATACTGTTTTTTGTAATAATCTAAATACTCTCCAGATTTTATTTTTTCCCACCAATCCGTATTATTTTTGTACCAGGCGATTTTTTTCCTCATTGCAGTCTCGAAATCATGTTTCGGCTCCCAGCCAAGTTTTTTTATTTTTGTCGAATCAAGAGCGTAACGCCGGTCATGTCCCGGTCTGTCCTTTACGTATTCAATCGATGACTCGTCCTTGCCCAATTCGTTTAAAATAAATTCCGTAATTTCGCGATTGGTCTTTTCGTTGTCTCCGCCGATATTGTACGCTTCGCCGTCTTTGCCCCGATGCAGAACTACATCGATTGCCTCGCAATTATCCAGAACGTAAAGCCAATCACGGATATTCAATCCATCCCCGTAAAGCGGAACTTTTTTGCCTTCCAATAAATTAGTGATAAAAAGCGGCATCATTTTTTCCGGATACTGGTACGGTCCATAATTATTGCTCGAGCGGGTGATTAAAACCGGCAAATGGTGAGTTCGGAAATATGCTCTTGCCAATAAATCCGCTGCAGCTTTCGAAACCGAATAAGGGCTATTGGGACGGAACGGGTCGTCTTCTTTGGATTTTTCCTGTTCGATTGCGATATCTCCGTATACTTCGTCGGTAGAAATGTAGATAAAACGCTCAATCTTGTATTGTTTGGCCGCATCCAAAAGCACACGCGTGCCTATAACATTGGTCTGCATAAAATCTTCCGCGCCTAAAATCGAACGGTCAACGTGGCTTTCCGCGGCAAAATGCACGATTGCATCCGGTTTTTCGCTTGAAACCAAAAGATTGACCAATTCGTCGTTCGTAATGCACCCTTTGACGAATTTGTAATGTGGGTCTTTCTCGATGTCTTTGAGATTCTCCGGATTTCCCGCGTAGGTTATTTTATCCAGATTGACGATTTTGTAATCCGGATATTTGTTCATGATATGACGGATAAAATTGGAGCCGATAAACCCCAATCCGCCGGTAATCAACAGTTTCATTATCTTGATTTTACCACTTCCAAATTAATTTACCCCTTACTCGGTTACGAATATGGCAACCCTGGCAGGAGTTTAATTCTCCATCCCTCATTATATTCCTTTTAATCTAGAATAAAAAGACTCCGAGTGGTGGGGTACATCAATCATAGCAAAAAGAAAAAAATTGTCAAAAATAAATAAAAAGAGGTCGGAAATCCGGCCTCTTGGTTTTGATTTTAATTCCAGGGAAAGTGCTTTTCAACGGTATCACGGATGATCTCATCGGCGGAATCTTCTCGATCCAAAGGAACAGTGATTTTGAAAAGGATGCTTTCGACAAGATGCGGGAAATTCGTAATTATCGCCTCTTCGCCGAGATTGGCTTTCAGCTCTGTTTGCAGAGCCTCGCATTTCTTGTCGAACCACTCCTCGCCCTCTTTTTTGTAAATAATCGCCCGAAACATTACCCTTCGCGGCACCTTCTCAATTTTGTACCGATAGTCCATTCGGAATCTCCTTTCTTTATTAAATTTGTATTCTTAGCTTAGCAAAAAAGATAATTTATGTCAACCCTGCACCTGTCTTAACAATGTTTTTTGTAAAATTCCGTCCGTAGCCGTAAGGCGGCTTCGCCTCTGGCCAATATATTTAGATTGTCATAATTCGAGATAGGTGCAGAGTCAATCCCTTTAATATATGCAAACAAAAAAGAGAGGCTTCTTGCCTCTCTTTAGTTTACATCGATTCTTTTCAGTTTTGCCTTGTAAAGGGGAATTTCTCTCCCCTTCTTATATGGATAGATATCATCCAATAAAACCACGTCTACGTCGAGCCACGCTTCTGCGGTTCTTTCGTTATAGATTTTCTCGACTACAACTCTTTTTCCGATAAATTTTTCTTTTCTTTCATAAAAAGCATTTTCGGGGTGAATTTCGACAATCTCACAAATATCTCCGGGTTCGATATGTTCGTGTCTTCTCATTTTCTACCTTACATCGATACCAACGATATGGTTGATGCCCATTCCCCGCGCTTTCAGAAGCGCCTCGTTCTGAAGGTCATTAACTTCCCAGGAATTAATGTCGCGTTCGATAGAAAATACTTCCCGAGCAGGATCAGTTTTCTTGCTGCTAGCCACTGAAATCGTGGCATAATAATTGCCTTCAAACAAATGAACTGTGAGCCTCACTTTTCTTTTCATTTTTCCTCCTTTAATGTTCTGTAGCTCAGACTAACAAAAAACCTTAAATATGTCAATCCTGTTAAATCTTACAAAGTAAGAGCCTTGTGCTTGCGGGCATTTAACCCCGAAATAAAAACAGAGGGCTGCGGTTGCAGCCCTCGGGTCCGTTGGGTGCTCAATGTTCGATTGCGCAGCTTTCGCAGATCGGAAGACCCTTTGGGTCAGTGTAGTACGGCGGCTCTTTGCCGTCGATACGCACGTCGATCTGTTGGTTGCAGCCGGGCCTGGAGCAGGACACGAAAGTTTCCCCTTCGGGAATTTTGACAGGAGATAATCCTGTCGTTTCCTGTTTTTCCATTGGCTTCCTCCTTTAAGGAACTTTAAAATCCATATTCAGTATAGCAAATATATTTACTTCTGTCAAGTGCTTTACTCTCCGAATAAAAATCCTACAACCCAAGACTACTGGGACTATAGATGTTTAAAAATTGAGGGATAGCGATTATCAATCCGATAATAGGAATAACAATCATTACCACGGTGATAATCAGCGTCCAGAAAAAATATTTTCTCAATTTCTCCACCGAGCGATACATCTCGTCGATTTTCCTGCCTTGTTCTTCAATTTTTTGTAAAATTTCTTCTTCCATATGGTTTAATTATAGCACCACGGACAATTCAATGGAAACAAAAAGGCCCCGCCTTGCGGGGCCCGCTTACCTACTTACCTCCCTTGTTTTTCAATTCGGGAAATTCTTTAAGAATTACGTCTCTTATCTCCTCATAAACTGCCTTAATTTCCTCTGTGGCATCGGTTCGATACGAACAACCCGAATGGGTTTCGAATCTCTTCAACTCGCTCTTTTTTTGCCTGATCTCGTTTTCTATGTACTCCAGTATTCTTTTTACTTTCTGTAAATCTTTTTCTTGCATCTTTCCTCGCTTATTTGCGCGTTATCAGTGCTTCAAGCGCACAACCGGAACAAAGTCCGGTGTCGAAAATAGCCGACAACTTGCATATCCAGCAAGTTTCGCCGTGTTTAACCTCGGGCTTTACAATCAACAATATAGCTTTCTTACGCTCTTCTTCTGTTAACCCCTCGCCATAAGCGTTCTTTTCTAAAAGCAGTTGAAGTTCCGATTTTTCCGATTCTTTTTGCATTGCTTTTTCTCCTTTCTTAATGTTGGGATTTAAAATGTTCAAAACCCTTTTCGTTTTTCGGACATCCGCACTCACCGCAACAGCCGTTTTCCAGTTTCTCTCCCATGATGATGCCAGGAGACCAATGACAGGGACATTGACCGTCACAAAGTTTGTTTTCTACTTTCTCACCCGTCTTCGGATTGTAAATTATCATTATAACCTCCTTTTTAAGGTTCGAGTTCTACCTCCAACCTATCAAAAACCGCCGATTGCGTCAATAGTGAAAATAAAAAACCCGCTGTTCGCTTATGCTAATTAGCGGGTTGACGATTCTGATGAGAAAGGAGTTTCAGCTTAAAAAGTGAAGAGGTCTTGGAGTTGTCGAATCTGGCAGTATTTCGCACCGTCGTAATCAATAATGGCTTTTTGGTATTTCTCCTTCAGGGATGAGGGCGGCGTGAATGGTATGGTTTTGTCATGAGCCTTCATGTCTTCGATGACCTTGTGGGCCTCCTCGAAAAAATCCATCCAGAACTTTCGTTCTTCTTTGGTCATTTGGGAAAGCGTTTCCTCATTAAGAGGAAATCCCAGCCGTATAGAAAATCCTTCATCCATGATTTTCCTCCTTTTTGGGAAATTAAGAACCATCAACAATATAGCGCTTAACCGAGGTTTTGTCAATCCTTCGACTGCCCTCAGGATAAAATAAAATTACGTAACTGGGTACGTAATAAAAAGTGGCCAGTTGAAAGACCT
>Ga0153915_10007985_pt1 | contig 10039 bp, 8 predicted proteins | sample Opewatmetagenome_2_FD_107003 | JGI IMG/M metagenome (GOLD analysis project Ga0153915, IMG submission 107003) | Freshwater wetland microbial communities from Ohio, USA - Open water 3 Core 3 Depth 3 metaG | ecosystem: Environmental > Aquatic > Freshwater > Wetlands | place: USA: Ohio, Lake Erie... | reverse complement strand
GGCTTCACGGGCATCGGCCATGCTTTCTCGGACTTCGGCGAGTTTGACAAAGGGAAATCGGTGCGTACGCTGGGCGGCGGTTTCAGGTATCTGATCGCCCGCAAGTTGGGCGCCCAGATGGGGATCGACGTCGCCTTCAGCAACGACGATTGGGCTTTTTATATCGTTTTCGGCAATGCCTGGTCGAGAAGCTGATGGAAATTCGCACCGACTGCCATTAAAACAGAAAGGAGTTATCCACATGAAACCGTCAAGAGGAATCCTGTTCGTAACGTTCGCGACACTCGGAGCGTTGGCGCTCGCGCGGATCGGGCTGGCCGCGGCCCAGGCGCCGACCCCCCAGGAGCGCATCGCCGCTCTCAAGGAGTCTCTGGCCAAGAGTCAAGCTCTGTTGAGGCAGTACGAATGGATCGAGACTAGGGTCCTGAGCCTCAAGGGAGAGGAAAAAAATAGAACCGAGAACCGCTGCTACTATGGGGCGGACGGGAAGCTCCAGAAGGTCCTTATCGGCGAGCCTCCGCAGGAGAAGAAGGCGGGGGGGCTCAAAGGGAAGATCATCCAGAAGAAGAAAGCAGAGCTCACCGAGTACATGCAGAGCGCGATGGAACTGGTGAAGTCTTATGTCCCGCCCGACCCGGCTCGCATCGAGGCGGCGAAGAACGCCGGGAAGGTCGCTGTCACGCCTGCCGGATCCAGCCTGCGGCTCGACATCCACGACTACGAGAAGCCCGGCGACACGCTCAGCTTCGAGCTCGACATGGAGAAGAACACCCTGCTCGGGCTGAAGGTCGCCACCTGGCTGAAGGATACCAAGGACACGGTTACCATGACTACAAACTTCGGCACGCTCGACGACGGGGCTACGTATCCCGCGGAGACCACCCTCTTGGCGCCTTCGCAGTCGCTCGAGGTTAAGACCACGAATTCCGGCTACAAGAAGCTTTGATAAGCCGGAGGTCAAGATGTCCATGTCCAAAGAAACGAAGCTGGCCGCGGCCGTCGCCAGCGCCCTGATCCTGGCGGGGTGCGCGACCACAACCTTTGTCTCGACCTGGAAGAATCCGACGGTGCCCCCCCTGGGCAGACCGATCGGCCAGACCGTCGTCGCCTGCGTCGCCGCCGATGACGAATACATCCGGCACGATGCCGAAGACACGCTGGCGGCCGAATTGACCAAGCGGGGCTTTAAGGGAGTGTCGAGCTACACGATCCTCCTGCCCGGCCTGAGGGACGAAACTCTGGCCAAAGCCGCCTTCGAGAAGGCCGGCGCCGTGGCGGTCGTCGTGGTGCGTCCCCTGGCGGCCGACCAGGAGGTCTCGGTGACTCCTGTTTACACGGGGTCCTATTACGGCGGGTTCTGGGGAGGCTACTGGGGCTATGGCTGGGCCCATCCTTACGCGTCCGCCTCGGTTCATACGGACACCATCCTCATTGTCGAGACTCTCATCTACTCCCTGAAACATAATAAGCTGATCTGGTCGGGCCGGAGCAAGACGACGAACCCTTCGAAGGTGGCCTCGTTCGTCAAGGACCTCGTCGTCAACGTGGCCTGGGAGATGAATAAGGCCCACGTCTTCGAGTGAGCGGCGGCCCGATCACCGTCCTTTTCTGCCGGGCCTCTCCAGCCGCGCCCAGCCGTCTGCGCACTCGACCGCGCACCATCACGCTGTAACTTTTAGAGGGGCAAGCGCGGAAGGACAAGTACCGGGCAGACAGACCCACAACTGTTTGAAATCAAAAAGGTCCGGTGATAGAATCACCGCGCTAGCTCATCATGAACTGGGTCACTATCCTCTGGTCCATGGTTGCTTCAGCGGCTCTCACGCTGGGGGCGATCCAGTTGATGGTCTGGTTCAAGAAGCGCAAGGAATGGGCCAACCTGTTCTTTTGCCTGCTGGCCGTGGCCACGGCGGTCAACGCAGCCAACGAACTGCGGATGATGAGGGCCGAGACGGTCGAGCAATTCGCCGCGACACTTCGTTGGGGTCATTTTTCGATCCTGGCGGCGATCGTATCCCTGGTCTTTTTTGTCCGGCACTATCTCCGGGCCGGGCGGCGCTGGCTGGCCTGGACCATTTGCCTAATGCGGGTGTCATCGTCCCTTCTCGCGTTGCTGATCAGAGATTTCAATTATCGCGAACTCACCGGGATCCGGCACATTCATTTTCTCGGAGAATCGATTTCCATCGCCCAGGGAGTCCCCAACCCTCTGATGCTCATCGGGAATGCCAGCCTGTTGCTGCTGGTGGTGTTCACCGTGGACGCCGCGGTGTCCGTGTGGAGGCGCGGCGCGCGACGCTCGGCGCTCGTTGTCGGCGGCAGCATCGTTTTTGCCGTACTCGGGGCGACAGTGCACGGATTATTATCGGTCTGGCAGATCATCCACTCGCCGATGGTGATGAGCCCCTTCAACATAGCCCTCGTCCTGGCGATGGGCTACGAGATCACCCGCGAGGAGCTCCGGGCCGGGCAGTTGGCGGTCGACCTGCGGGAGAGCGAAGCCGGCCTCCAAAACCTCTTCGAGGGCACCGTCGAAGGCATCTTCCGGACGTCTCCGGAGGGGAAGCTTCTATTCGCCAATCCTGCCTTTGCCAAATTGCTCGGGTACGACTCCCCCGACGACGCCGTGGCGTCGGTGACGCATGTCGGCCTTCAAATCTGGGCGGTCCCCGAAGAACGTTCCGGCGTCCTGCAGAGGCTCGAGAAAGAAGGAGTGGTCCGTGGGTATGAGTGCCGGTTCAGGCGCAAAGACGGGACTGAGTTGTGGGTGTCGCTCAGCCTCCGGCCCGTTCCCGGTCCGGACGGGCGGACCGCCTATTTCTATGGATTTGTCGAAAACATCGACCAGCGCAAGCGAGCCGAGGAGACGCTAAAAAGGAGTGAGCGTTTTCTGGCTGAGACCGCCCGGCTCGGAAAGGTCGGGGGCTGGGAATTCGACATCGACACGGGAAAACAGATATGGACGGCCGAGACCTATGACATCCACGAGGTGGATTCAACCTACGAGCCGACCGTGGAAAAGGGGCTCGCCTTTTACACGCCGACCTCCAAACCAATTATTGGACAGGCCGTGAAGCGGATCAGCGAGCAGGGAGAGCCTTACGACCTGGAACTGGAGATCATCACCGCCAAAGGTCATCACCGGGATATTCTGACCATTGGAAGAGCGGACCTGGAACATCGCAGGATCTATGGCTTCTTCCAGGACATCACCGAACGCAAGCAGAACGAACGCGAGATGGCCGAGCTGCGTCTGGAGCGGGCCCATCTGGCCCGCGTCCTGACGGTGGATGAAATCTCCTCCTCCCTGGCCCACGAGATCAATCAACCTCTGGGGGCGATCCTGAACAATGCCGAGGCCGCCAAGATCCTGTTGTCCCAAGCCCAGGGCCAGAGGGGAGACATCCCGGAGATCATCGATGACATCATCCACGACGCCAAGCGGGCCGGGGACGTCGTCCGCAAAGTGCGGAGCGTCATGAAAAAGGGCGATGCTTCGTTCGAGCCGCTGTCCATCCATGCCCTGATCGATGAAGCCCTGACAATCTCACACAGCAGCCTCGTCTTGAACGACGTCACACTCCACTTAGAACTGATGCCGGACCTCACGTACATCCAGGGAAACCGTGTCCGCCTGCAGCAGGTCCTGCTGAATCTGGTGACGAACGCCCTGGACGTGATGAAAGATACGCCCTCGAGGAGCCTGACGGTCCGGTCCGCGATGGACGGCCCGGACACGGTCATCGTGAGCATCAGCGATTCGGGTTCGGGTATCGCCGAGTCCAGGCGAACGTTTGTGTTCCAGCCCTTTTTCACGACGAAAAAAGACGGTTTGGGGCTCGGCTTGGCCATCTGCCGGTCGATCATCGAGGAACACGGGGGGCGGATCTGGGCGGACAACAACCCGGACGGAGGGGCGACATTTTCATTTTCCCTGAAAGCCCGGCGAGAGGGGCCTGCATAGGTGCCCGCAGACACCTCAGGCCTCGATCGGGGCATTGGACTAAGGTCCAATAGACAGGGTCCCCCCTTCCTGTCAGACTTGGTCTCCAAGGGAGACCATGGGCAGACTTTCCTTACGTTTTTGGATCGTCGACGATGACCTGCGGTTCGGCCGTTCCCTCAAACGTATGCTGAATGCCAAAGGGATCCCCGCCGAGTACTTCGGGTCGGGTCAGTCGTTCCTCGATTCCGTGCCTCCCGAACAGTCCGGATACGCCATCGTGGATATCCACATGCCCGGTTGCGACGGGTTCACGCTGTTGAAAAAAATGCATGACCTGAACTACGACATGCCCGTGATCATCATCACCGGGCAGGCGAGCGGCGAGGCGAGGGACCTGGCCATGCAGAATGGCGCGGTGGGGTATTTGCAGAAACCCTTTTCCGAAGATTCTCTGATGGAATTGGTCCATAAGCAGGAGGCGGAGAGATCTACCCCCTAGCCATCCCCCCGCCCCGGTCCGCGATAAGGATGGGCGCCAGATGAACGCCCCGCTGTCGGGATATCAAAAAAGCTGGTTCCCCCACGACCTTCTGGCCGGCATCTCGGTGGCCGCGGTGGCCATCCCCATCGCCATCGCCTATTCGCAGCTCGCGGGCGTTCCTCCGGTTTATGGGCTCTACGCCAGCCTCCTGCCGCTCGTGGCCTATGCGCTGCTCGGTTCGTCCCGCCAGTTGATTATTGCGCCCGATGCCGCCACCTGCGCGATCGTCGCCGCCGTCGTGGCCCCGCTGGCGGGCCAGGATCCGGGGCGATACCTGTCGCTGACCGCGGCGCTGGCCATGATCGCCGGCGTCTTCTGCATCGCGGCCGGCCTGGCGCGCCTCGGGTTCCTCACCAATTTCCTGGCCCGGCCCATTCTGACCGGCTATCTCAACGGCATCGCCATCTGCATCATCACCGGACAGCTCGGCCCCCTGTTCGGATTCCCGGTGGCGCCCGCCGGGTTCTTCCGCCTGCTTTGGCAGTTCTTCTCTAAGCTCGGAGAAACCCACGGACCGACGCTCGCGGTCGGCCTGACGATTCTGGCCCTCCTCTTGATGCTCGCGCGCCTGGCCCCAAAGGTACCCGGGCCGTTGGTCGCGGTGGTGCTCGGCATCGCCGGCTCGGCGGTCTTCGGCTTGGCCAAGTACGGCGTGAGATTGCTGGGGAAGATCCCCGCGGGACTTCCGGCCCCGGCGATCCCGGCCATCGGCCGGCTCGATTGGGAGCCGCTGGCGGTGGGGGCGGTCGGGCTGGCGCTGATCAGCTACAACAGCGCCATGGTCACCGCCCGGGGCTTCGCGGCCAAAAACCACTACGACATCGACCCGAATCGGGAATTCATCGCGTTGGGCGCGGCCAACATCGGGTCCGGCATCCTGCGGGGCTTCGCCGTCAGCGGCGCGGACTCGCGCACGGCCGTCAACGACTCGATGGGGGGCAAGACCCAGGTTACAGGGCTGGTGGCGGCCGCCGCGCTGGTGCTGGTGCTGCTGTTCCTCACCGGGCCGCTTGGCTGGCTGCCCATTGCCGTGCTCTCGGCGGTCCTGATCAAGGCGGCCTTGGGTCTTTTCGACCTGCGCGCCCTGATCACCCTGCGGCGCGCCAGCTACAGGGAATTCCGGCTCTGCCTCATCACGCTGCTCGGCGTCATCACGGTCGGCGTGCTGCCCGGGGTGGTGGTTGCTGTCGGGGTGGCCATTGTGCAGCTCCTGATGAGGGCCTCCCGGCCGCACGATGCGGTGCTCGGGCGCATCCCGGGGACGAATGACTACCGCGATAGGACAACTCACCCCGAGGCCGAGACGTTGCCGGGCCTGGTCATCTACCGCTTCGACTCATCGCTGGTTTTCTTCAATGCCGACCATTTCAAGGCGCGCGTCAGGACCGTAATCAGAGAGGCGGCGGCGCCGGTCAGGATCTTCCTACTCGACGCCGAGACCATGCCCTATCTGGATACGACCGGGGCGGCGGCCCTGGATCAGGTATGCGGCGACCTCGAGCAGCAAGGCATCAAGCTAGCCATCGCCGCGGCCAAAGGCCCGGTCCGCGGCATGATCGACCGGACCGGTCTCTCCCGGCGGGTCGGGCCCGCTCGGATTTTCCCCACGGTCCCAGCGGCGGTCGAGGCGTTGGGGAAAGCCAGGTCGTGAATGTTTTGGTTTCCAGGTTAGAATGATATGATGCTCATCAGGCAAATTAAACGACTCAAGATAAGAAAGGAGGCCTATCGTGAAAAAAACCGCTGTCTTCATCCTGTTGATCACTTTTGCGGCGAGTATGGCCCATTCTCAGGTCCTGATCGCCCTCCTGGTGGGCGACAAGCTCAACTCGGACAAATTCGAGCTGGGCATAAGGCTTGCCGGCAACTGGCAGAACCTCACGGGCTATGACGGGACCAGCAGCCGGTTTGGCATTGGATTCGGGATCTACGGCACGCTGAAGCTGAGCGACAAGTTCTCGCTCCAGCCGGAGCTTTTCTTCAAGGATCCCCGCGGCGCAGACGGCGTCCCGGCGAAGGAGTTCGGACACCCTGATCTGGACCCTCTTCTCGAAAACGCCTCGGTCACGACGAAACTCGCCTATGTCTCCCTCCCCGTGTTGCTCAAGTACTACCTGACCCCCCAGCTAAGCGTAGGGTTCGGACCCCAGATCGGCTATATCAGCAGCGCCCGGAACGAGTATGTGGCCCAAGTTTATTCAAAAGAGGACCTCGTCTTCAAGGACGACATCAAGGACACGCTGAACAACTTCGATTTCGCCCTGGCCTTCAACCTGGAATACAGGCTAATGAAGAAGAGAGCCATCCAGATCGGCCTGAGGTATTATCTCGGTCTGTCCGATATCGTTAAGGACAACTCCGGCGATTCCGTCAAAAATTCCGTTATCCAGGTCTACCTCGGAATTCCCCTCGGGGGGAAATCCAAGGACAATTAGGCAACGGATAAAACCGATGATCTCGTCCGCGGCGACCGTCTGCATCGTCGACGACGACCCGTCCGTCCTCAAGGCGCTCGCTCGGCTCATCGGCGCGGCCGGATACAGGGTCAAAGCGTTCGACCGGGCTCCGGCGTTCCTCGACAGCCGCCTCCCCAAGGGACCCAAGTGCCTGGTCCTCGACCTCCAGATGCCCGGCCTCGGCGGCCTGGAACTTCAGCGCGAGCTCGCCACCCGCGGCCTGGCCCTCCCCGTGATCTTCCTGACCGGCCACGGCGACATCCCCTCAAGCGTCGAGGCCATGAAGGCCGGAGCCTTGGACTTTCTCACCAAGCCCGTCTCCGGCTCGGCGCTGCTCGAAGCCGTCGGCGCAGCCCTTGACAAAGACAAGGCCCGCCTGAAGGGTCAGCGCGAGCTCGACGCGATCCGCGGCCGGATCGAGACCCTCAGCCCCCGGGAATACGAAGTATTCCGCTGGGTGATCGCGGGGTATCTCAATAAGCAGACGGCCTACGAAATGGGCATCAGCGAGAAAACGGTCAAGTTCCACCGGGCCAGGGTCATGCAAAAAATGAAAGCCGGTTCTGTCGCCGAGCTGACTATCCTGGCCGACCGGGCAGGGGTCGTGCCGATGAAGGACGTCGGCCCCCAGTCGGGCTGACTGCCTATTTCTTCGGGAACAGGAAAGAAAGGTTGAGCCTGACGCCCCAGCGCGCGCGGACCACGGCCTCGCTTCCGTACCAATATTTTGGGCCGAGCGAGACCTGGACGAGCTGGCCAAAGACCGGGAGGATCTGGGCGGCAGTGAAGTTGATCGAACCGACAGAGGCGTCCGCTTCCCAATTCTGGGTGAATTCCGTGTTGAGCGCCCAGGAAAAACCCCCTTTATAGGCGCGGGAAAGGAACGGCTGGAGAAAGAAGCTGTCGACGTCCGAACGGTCCTCTTTCCCCGCGAACGACCAGATCTGATTGGCGAGACAGCCGATCGTCCAGGGGCCCGTCTGTTTCACGACAACGATCGTCGGCCCTAGGCCCCACTTGCCCCCACCCAAGAGGTCGTCTGTCCCTGTGGGCAGCAGGAAGACGGGCCCAGCTCCCCAGATCAACCCTAATCCCTTTGAGGGCGCGGCCGGAGAAAAGAAAAAGCTCTGCAAGGTATCCCCCAAGCCTGTCTGCGTGCTGTCTATCCCGAATACGTTGGCTTGCTGGACGACGGGCAGGATCGTCCGGCTGATCAGGTTCCATTTCTTGCCGAGAGCGAACGGGACGACCGGCTGGATATTGGTCAAGAACTTATAACCGCCATCGATGACAGCCCCCCTGAAGTTGAGGTCAAAATTGCCTTGAAAAGGAAAGCTGATCAACGAGGCGACTGGATTGGCGAGCGTCTTCGCCAGCTCCTCCTGCGATTGGGCGAGAGCCGGCGTTGGCCCGGAAAGCCAGAATCCGGCCAGGATCGCCAGCATCCCGACAAGAGAAGCGCTTTTTCCCGTTTTTTGACTCGGCATCATTTTTTATTCCCTCCTCAGGCGAGCGGGGAAAGACCCCGCTTGTCCGCCCGATGATTCATTGGCTTCAGCCTATCTCGGATTCCGGGGCGATTCAATAGGACTAAGGTCCCATTGACGGCCCGGACTCCCCCGGCTATCCTCGTGATATTGGCGATGACCAAGAAGTGGACCTATGATCATCGTCTATTCGCCGCATTGACTCAGCCTGGGGTTTATGTTAAGAAAAATCTGACGTAAGGAGGCTAGCGATGGAAACCTCGACCAAGCCCCAAGGGATAGTTCCCAATCAGCAGATTTCCCCAAGATCACCGGAAGAATCCCGACCCAAGAGAGGCCGGAAAAGGTTCGCCCGCCGGATGCTCAGCGCGGCGGCTTGGGCGGGGCCAACACTGGCTCGCGTCGGGCCGTTGCGGCGTCCGCTCGTCGAGTCCTGGGAAAGAAAGATACGGGAAGGGGCCCAGGCCGAGATCGAAGCCGGGAAGCGGCCCCCGGGAGTCACCCGGGACCGGGCGGAAATGGCGATATCGATCCTGCGGAGCATCGAGCGGGCCCTGGCCGAGGGCCGCTTGGGCCGGGCCGGCGTGAACCGCCTCCTCAATGTCCTTATCGGCGACTCCCTCGTCGAGCACGGCATATCCACAGCCAAAGAGAGCTTTAAAGCCCAGCACGGACAAAGGCCGCCGGGATTCCTCCTGATCAGCCCAACCAAAACCTGCAACCTCCGCTGCGTCGGTTGCTACGCCGATTCCGGACCGACGGCAGAAAAACTGGAATTCCCGATCATTCATCGAATGGTCAGGGAAACCCATGACCTTTTCGGGGGAACTTTCATCGTCATCAGCGGCGGGGAGCCTTTGGCTTACAAGGACGAAGGGAAGGACATCCTCGACCTGGCCGAGATGAACCCCGACTGCTTTTTCCTGATGTATACGAACGGCACCCTGATCGACGACGAAGTGGCCAAGCGCATGGGAAAGATCGGCAACCTGACCCCGGCCATTTCGGTCGAGGGGTTAAAGGAGGCCACGGACCGCCGCCGCGGAGATGGGGTCTTCGACAAGATCGTCGCCGCCATGGAGCGGCTGCGGCGCGAGAAGGTGATCCTCGGCATCTCCATGACGGCCACGAGCGAAAACGCCGACCAGCTGCTTTCCGATGAAGTCATCGATTTCTATTACAACAAGATGGGCGCGGTTTACGGCTGGCTCTTCCACTACATGCCCATGGGCCGGGCCTTCACGTTGAAACTCCTTCCCACGCCCGAGCAGCGGCTGCGCATGTGGAAACGCTCCTGGCAGCTGGTCTATGAGCGCCATCTCTTCCTGGCGGACTTCTGGAACAGCGGCACGGCGGCGCTCGGCTGCATCAGCGCCGGACACGAAGGGGGATACCTGACCGTGGACTGGAACGGCAAGTTCACCCCTTGTGTTTTCGTCCCTTATTCGCCCGTCAACATCCGCGATTATTACGCTCAGGGAAAGACGCTCGTCGATGTCTGGCAGCATCCGTTTTTCGCCAAGCTCCGCAGCTGGCAGTGGGAATACAGCAACGAGAAGAAGTTCCAGAAGGGAAGCTGGCACGGGAACTGGATGATGCCCTGTCCGAT
>Ga0153915_10007984_pt1 | contig 10039 bp, 6 predicted proteins | sample Opewatmetagenome_2_FD_107003 | JGI IMG/M metagenome (GOLD analysis project Ga0153915, IMG submission 107003) | Freshwater wetland microbial communities from Ohio, USA - Open water 3 Core 3 Depth 3 metaG | ecosystem: Environmental > Aquatic > Freshwater > Wetlands | place: USA: Ohio, Lake Erie... | reverse complement strand
GGTAGCTGTCGGCGACCGTGACCTCGACGAAGAAGGGAAGCCCGACCGGGATGAGCAGCTCGCCGACACCGGCCGCCAGGTCGCTCGTCACCGCGCCGGCGCTGACATGCCATGAGGTGAGATCGTCGGACAGCCGGACGGTGGTTGACGCGCGCCCGGACGCGTCCGTTCGGAGCTCGCGGAACAGCAGGGTGTCCCGGAAGTCCGTCCGATCGCCACCCCCGCCGGTCGTGTCGCCGCCCTCGCCCTCCGGCCCGGCCATGCTGGGGACCTGGTGCGTTGCGGTCAGCCGGACGATGCCGCTGTCGACTCGGGCGTACAGGTCGTCGAGCGGGCGGGGAATGCGCGCCCCACCCATGGCGTAGAGCTTCTCGTCGACCGCCTGGAGGACGACGGTCGCCGCCACGGGCGAACCGCCGGCGTCCGTTGTCCGAACGGACAGCCTGGCCGTCTCACCCGGGCGGTAACTCGCGTGGTCGGCGCTGACCGCCACGCGAATGGCCCGCGCCGATTCATCGAAGTCGGCCCACGACGCCGCCTTCGGAGCGTAGGTCGTGCCGGTGAATCGAATGCCCATCACAAAGATTCCGGGGGCGTCGCCCGCCGCGAAGGTATGGCGAAACCGCGGCGTGTCGGTGACCGCCGCCGCCCGAAGCCCGCGCTGCGCGACGACGTACAGGTATCGGTCCTCGGAGCCACTCGGCAGGTCGCGACCGTCATCGACCATCCGCCAGGAGACCCTGTCGCCGATCGCGTATTCGACCTCGTTCGCGGGCTTGCCGTCATCCGTGATGAACTGGACGCCATCCTCGTTCGATTCCGGTTCGGCCGGGCTGACCCAGGTCGTCCGTTGTTGGGCGCGGCCGGCGGCGTCGGTGGTCGACAGCACGACCTGGTACTGGTGGTCGGCATGCGCGACCGGCACGGTGAAGCGGATCGTCCCGCCACGCGTCGACACCACGGATACGGAGTCCAGCGCCTTGTACGTGTAGTCGTACTCGTAGACCGGCCGGACGATCTTCTCGACGAAGTCGTACTCCACACCGGTCTGCCGGCGGATCGGGACCAGCTCGGTGATCGCCGCCTGGACCGTCGCGCCGGCTACGGGAGCGCCGGACGGGTCGCCATCCCATGTGTCGGCCGCGAGCGCTCGCCTGACCCTGGCCAGATCGACCAGGGTCACCTTCCCGGTGAGCTGCAGCCGACCTTCGGTCACGACGCCGGTGGCGGCCAGGTTGTATGCCGACGGGAAGATGACCGTCGTGGCATTCGCCCAGATGTCGGCGCTCTCCGGGCCGGTCGGGCGAAGCGTCACCCACCGCCAGTCCTGGTACGAGACGGAATCCGTGGCGGTGTCGAGGGTCATGGACGCGTGGCCGGCGGCGTCGGTCGTCATCCGATGCTCCGGGACGTTCTCGTCGCCGGTCACCGCGACCGGGAGGGATGCCACGGGTGTGCCATCGAAGAAGGTCGCGCTCGCCGTCAACGTGACCGGCGTACCGCTGATCACCGCCAGGGGTTCCGCCTCGAGACCGAGCTCGTAGGGCGGCTTGCGGATGACCGTGACCTGCACCCAGCGCGACACGATGACCCGTCCATCGACCACCACCTGGACCTCGTACGAGTCGAGCGGGAGGTCGGCGACCGGCAGCGATGCGGTGAAGGCACCGTCCGCCCCGGGGTGCGTGGCCACGGACGCAACCGCGGTCACGTCGGCGGTGTCACCGGCCCCCGTCGCAACGAGGCGGAGCTCCACCGTGCCGGGGACCTTGCCGTCGTCGCGACCGCGCAGGTAGCCCCACACCTCGACCCGGTCGGTCTGTCGGTAGAGCTCGCGATCGGTGTAGAGCATCGACCAGTAGGTCTCATCCGCGGATCCGAAGTCCTCCCACCACTCGCCGCGGTAGGCCTGGCTGTCGCCCCGGACGTTGAACGGCACCAGCACGACATCGCCGCCGGCCGAGGTCACGCGGAGGATGGGAGAACCCGTGTCGGCGTCACCGCCGGCCGCGGGCGGCACCAGGTCCTTCGGCGTCGTCCCAACGGCGAGGCCGTCGGCGTCGGAGGTCGCGAACGGCTTGGCCGCACCGACCGCGACCGTCGCCCCCTCGAGTGCTCGATGGGTCACGACGTCGTTCACCCAGACGACCGTGCGGTCGCTCATGACGGACACCCACGTCGACACCGGGGTGACCTGGAGGAATGCCTGGGACCGCCGGGTCCCCGGGATCTCGAGGACATACCAGCCGGGATCGAGCTCCACGGGGACCTTCAGGGCGAGGATGTCGCGAGCGAGCGGCTCCAACGGGCCGCTGAAGTCGGCCACGACCCGCAGCCCAGTGGTCGGGATCAGCGGGTCCGAATACTGGGTCCAGCGCGGCGCCTCCAGGAAGTCGGTCAGCGCCTGGCTCGCGACGGTCAGCGAGGGGAGGCGGTAGATGCGAAGGTCCGCCGTCGTCGGGGCGGGCGCCCGTCCGTCCCCGAGCCATGGTCGGATGGCCTCGATGGCGATCGTGAGCGGCTCGCCGGGGCCGGATTCGATGGCCTCGCGCGCGAAGACCAGCCGCGCCTGCTCCACGGACGGACCCTCGGTCTCGAAGCGGAAGACCACGTTCGACGCCAGGCGCAGGTTCGTGCCGGTCCGGGCGAGACCCTTGCGGACGGTCACCGTGTACGTGGTCGCGGGCGCAAGCCTGCTCGGGACGAAGACCTGCGTCCGGCCGTGGCGCTCGAACGTGCCCTTGACCGCCGGCCGGATCGAGAAGTGGTCGGCCATGTCGGCGACCCCTTCCTGGTCGAACGTCACCTCGATGCCCGTCCGGTCGGGCACGTTCGTGCTCGCGTCTCCCGGGATCGTGGCGGTCACCGTGACCGGACCGCGGACCCGGAACGCCCACGAGCCGGCCACCGTTCCGGCCGCGGTGCGCAGCTCGAAGCGATAGGTGTCGCCCGGCGCCAGGGCCGCCTCGGGTTTGATCGTGACCTCCGCCGAGTCGGCGGATCCGGCGACGGTGAACGCGGTCGGCGGCGAGATCTCGAGACGCCTGGCGATCGCCCTGGCCGGTTCCCCGCCCAGGCTGGCCAGGGCGAACGTGGCATCCGTCGGGATCCCCGCGTCGTCGCCGGCCGAGGGTTCGAGCGTCGCGACGGCTTCGAGCGGCGACAGCGCAACCGGCGCCCATGGCTCGGCCTGTTGGGCGGACGGTTCGGCCGACGGGGGCGCGGTCGCCATGGCGTCGGGCGTCCCGCTCGGGCTGGCCGTCGACAGCGCCGTCGGGCTGCCCTGGACGAGCACGCCCAGGGAGATCGCCCCGATCGCGACGAGGACGATCGCGATGGCGCCTCCCTGCCTTCGATCGGGACGCCGCGCGAGAGCCTTCGCCAACATGTCGTGCCTCCCGCCGCCACGCGGCGAAGGGGACCTAACGGGTGCCACCCAGAGACACCCGGCCGCGGTCAATCGTGACGCCGAGGCTCCGCGGATCCCAGTGCCGGATGACCCCCGTCCGCGGCCTGCCCAGGCTTCGAGGAACCCGGGCGCGTCTGGCAGGACGTGGAGAATGCGATCGCGACAAGCTTCCTTGCTCGCACGGCGATGGCCATGCTGCGGAACCGACCAGAGGCGGTTGGCGACCATGAACGACAAGCTCGAGCTGCTGCGCAGCGTTCCGCTTTTCAGCGGCCTGGGTCATCGCGAGATCGAGCGCCTCAGCGAGCTCGCCACAGAGGTTGACGTTCCCGACGATCGCCTCACCGACTGCTCGCGGCCGGTCTCCGGCGGGTACGACGACGCACCGCCGCTGAACCTCCCTGCCGAACTGGCAACGCCGATCCGCGAGCGCTGACGGGAGGGCTTCGGACAGCCGTCCCGGAGCAGTCCTGCTGGTGGGGCCGGGGCGTCAGGCTCGGCCGGCGGGAACAAGTGGCGAACAGGTTCTTCGCCCACGGCGCAGCCGACGAATGTGACAGCACGCTCAACCCTGCCAACGCGGTCACGCCGGCTCGGGTCCTTCCGTACCCAGTCTGACAAGCCGAGGCCAGTCGCCATCGAACCGACCCGCCGCAGGATCTATCCAGGACGACTAGAGTTCGAACCGATGTCCGCACGCGTCATCGTCGAGGTCACGGATCCCGGGTCGACCGACCCGATCCCTGCATCGCTCAGGGCCTACGCCGAGCAGGTGGGCGCGACGGCTCCGAGGCCGTCGCATCCGGAATTGTCAGGGATCGTGACCCTCGTCCTGCCAGACGATCTCGATCCGCAGGGCGCGCTCGAGGTCATCCGCGCTCTGCCGGGCGTTCGTCGGGCCGAGATGGACGCGTTTTCGACCACGCTCTAGCAGGGACGCCGCGGACGCGTCCCGCTACCAGACCAGCTGTGGATCCGGGTCGGGCGACCGGGGAATCCGGCGGCAGATGAAGGCCAGGATCCGGATCTCGTCCGGCGGTGTGGCAACGACCGTCGGCTGGGGCGCCGGCGGCGGAGTTTCCGGGGTATGGGCGATGACCATGCCCGGGTCGATCATGACTCGGTGATCCCGTACCACCGGTTGCGATAGCCGGACCTCACCCATCGCGGCGACCGACGGCCGCGCGACGATCGGACTGAAGGCGGCGAGCCTGGACGCGGGCCTCGCCAGCGTCACGGCCGCTCCTGCCGGGCTGGGCGTCGTGTCCGTGCGTGATGCGAAACTGACGGCCGAGAGCCGTGCCGCGAGCTTCATCGAGGGCGGTGTCACGGGGACCGAGGCGGTGACCGGTGCGGCGATGAACGCTGCCATCTCCGGGCGCTTCTGGACCAGCGTCGCTCGATCGATGAGCATGAGCATCCGCGGATCCGGCGGGCTGGCATCGACCGCCTCGGGCAGCGACGTGATCGCGATATTCCGGGCGAACACGACCGCGCTGACATATGACGGGCACCGGCCCGTGGGCTCTTCGGCGCCGTCCGAAAGCGATTCCATCCCGGCTGGCAACCGCCAGAAGCGTGACGTGAAGACGCCCGGGCGGAACCACGGGCGCGTGATGGCCACGGAGCGGAAGTCGAAGGAGATCTCCTCGATGGCGCCCAGGTCGCCGGTTCCGAGGACGTCCACGAGCTCGTGGGGGGCGGTCGAGGCCATCTGGGTGATCTCGGACCGGCTCATCGTGAAGCGCGGCCAGTCGTCATCGAAGATGTCGTACGGGGAGAAGCCGGTCGGAGCGAACTGGATCTGGTTCGAGTCGGTCTCGGTGTTGGTGTCCTCCATGAAGGAGGTCTTCCAGTCGGCCCACGTGCGAGTCGGCGAGCGCGCGGCGACCCCTTCCTCGACGGCGAGCGCGGCGTCGACCTCGTCCCGGTGCCCCTCGGTTGCCCAGGACCGGTCGGCGGCGTCGACGGCTGCGCGGAGCGCAGGTTCATCCGTCGTCTGCCAGTGGTCCTTGACGGCCGGATCGTCCGACGTTTCTGCGCTGAGCTTGCTCGCCGTGAACGCTTCCTTCGCCGCGATGCTCGCGTCCCGATGTTGCTTGTAGGCGCGGAGCACGTCGCTGTCCGAGCGACCGCCATCGGCGGTCTTGACATAGAGCAGCGAGATTGCCTGGTCGTAGCGTGCCTGTTCCTCGGGCGTCAGCACGCCCCGCGCCACCTCGGCGGTCTTGAGCACGTCGTCGTAGACGTTCCACATGTATTCCAGCTGGTCGACCGGGGCGAAGACCGAGCGGGGGATGCAATTGACGATCCGCGAGAACTCGGAGAGCTCATTCAAATCGTCGGTGGTCATCTCGCCGGCACCCCCGAAGCGGAGCTGTTCCACCCGGTAGGTGAGCGGCGAGACGACCGGAAAGCTCAGGAAGGTCCCGGGAGACTCGAAGACGAGCTTCGCTTTCGCGACCAATGCGAGCAGAGCAACCGCGCCGATGGCCATGGCTGCACCTCGCTCAGATCCAGTCCTTGATGCTGGGAAGCGGATCCGGGCTCTTCGGGAGCACGTGGCATTTGAAGCCGACGACCTGCATCCCGTCGATCGCCATCCCCTGGTTGCTGAACTTGTAGCCCTGCTTGCGCTCGGTCGAGCCGGACGAGGACGACCGGCTGTAGCTGCCGCCCAGCGAGAACGGGCCCCAGCTGAATCCACCGCCGGCGCTCACGTGGGAGCTCTCGCTCTCCGCAACGAACGAGCTGAATCCGCTGCTTTCCCCGAAGCTCAGGTTGAGATCGCGGACGAAGATGATCGACGTCGGGATGGCCGGCATCTTGCCCTTGGGCGGCTTGCCGCCGTCGCTGACGAACTCGTCCTTCGCCTCGGGGTTGTTCTGGTCATAGCGCCACGAACGGCTGAGGAGGTACGCGAGCTTGAACCACGGCCGGACGATCGGCACCTGGGCCATCTTGAAGCTCAGCCCGAAGTAGTCCGAGTTGAACGACGAGTTGTATTCGCTCCTCGAGCTGCTCGCGCCGCCCCCGCCGCTCGCGCTGAACAACCCCAGGAAGCCGCCGCTCGCGCCGGCCTCCCACGACTTGGTGCTGTAGTTCGACGTGGCGGTCGACGAGAAGTCGCCGCTCGAGAACTTGAACTCCGTCCAGCCGGACGATGTCGCGAAGTTCCCGGGGACGAGCGCGGTGTAGAAGAAGTCGGAACCTGACGCGAGTCCGGTCAGCCGCGCCTTCTCCAGCTCGTCGCGGTACTCCTCCTTGAGCAGGGCCATGTCGCGCTGCATCACCTGGTCGATGAACGCGGCGATCTCCTCGTAGTCGTTCTTGTAGCCGTTCGAGACCCAGTCGGCCATCGCCGCCTTGACGCGATTGCGCAGGATGTTCGCGTTCATCGCCCAGTAATGAACAGCGGCAGGATCCGTCGCCGCAAGGGCGTCGATCCGGCGGGAGTTGTACTGGAGGGCCGCGTCCTCGTACGCCGCCATCTTCTCGAAGTAGATCTGGGTGAGTGGGCTTGGTCCCTGGACCTCGGTCTCCGTCCCGTCGATGAGGTTCTTCTTCGTGGACGTCGTCGAGAGCAGGGCCCGGAAGTCAGCGATCTTCTTCTTGGTCTCCTCCGGCAGATCGGTCTTCATGACCTGGCTCATCCGGAGCGTGTACCGGTAGATGTCCGAGAGGCTGCCCTCGTTGTTCATCACCGACAGGCGCGAGATCGCGTCATTGCTGGCCGAGGTCACGTCGGGCACGAAGTCGACCAGGCGAGCGAAGTTCTCGGCCTGCTGGTAGAGACCGGCGGTGTCCTGCGCCCGCAGCTGATCGAGCTGCGCCGGGGTCAGCGGGGGTGGTGGCGTCGAGCCGTCGCCCGGCCCTGCCGCCGACGACAACTCAGCGACGTCAGCCTTCTTGACGACGCCCGTGAGCCCCTGGGACAGGAACTCGAAATCAGATTCCTCGACCGGGATGCCGGGCGTCGCCCAGCTGAAGAAGTTGTCCTCGGACGCCGGGACCGTCTCGTCGCCGTTGGTCAGGACATCAAAGAGCTTTCCAAGCACCGAATTCATCAACTGGCTCGGAAGGACGTCGGCCATTTCCCTCTCCTAGCTTCGATCGACTACCTGTGGGAGCGATTGACGCGACCTCTACGGCGCAAAGGTCGCGTCCCAGGTCAGCGGACCGACGATGCCGTCCGCGTCCAAACCCTGCTGCTGCTGGAACTCGATGCACGCAGCCTTCGACTTCGGGCCGTACTTCCCGTCGACGACGAGCCCGAAGCCGCGCTCGTTCATGCGCCCCTGCCAGAGGGCAACGTCGTCGCCGATCGTCAGTGGCGGGAAGCGGAAATTCCTGCCCGGCCACGCCGGCGGCGTCGACGGCGGCGTCGGAGCGGCCTCGATCGCGGCCGCGGCGTCGACGACGCCCATGCCGTAGCGCTCGTTCGGGACGGGATCGCCCGCGGTATCGCGAAGTGGCCGGGCCGTCGACCGGAGTCGATCCCGGACCTGGGCGGCGGTCAGGCTCGAATCGGCCGAGCGAACCAGGGCGGCAACCCCGGACACGTGGGGCGTGGCCATCGACGTCCCGCTCAGGTCGTCGAACCCGCCGTTGAGGAAGGTGCTCCGGATCCCCACGCCAGGTCCCACCACGCCGATGTGCGACCCGGTGTTCGAGAACGACGCCCGCTGCTCGCCCTGGTCGATCGCGCCAACGGCCAGCACGCCGGGGTAGGCGGCGGGGAACATCGGCGAGCTGGTGTTGTCGTTGCCCATCGCCGCGACGACGACGACATTGGAGGCCACCGCGTAGGCGACCGCGTCGCGCTCGACGAACGTATCGCCGTATCCACCGAGGCTCATGTTGATGATCGAGGCGCCGTTGTCGACCGCCCACCGGATGCCGGCGGCGATGTCGACGGCCGTGCCGGTCCCGGTCACAAACCCGTCGGCGTCGCGGACGACCCGCGCCAGGACTCGTACCGGCATGAGCCGAACGTCCCACGCCACTCCGGCAACGCCCGTGGCGTTGTCGGTGACGGCCGCGATGGTTCCGGCGACATGCGTCCCGTGTCCGACCTCGTCCTCCGGGACATCGTCACGCGTGAGGACATCGCCCTCGTAGTGGAAGCCCGCGCCAGGCGGAACATCCTTCAGATCGACGAGGTCCTGGCCGCTCCCCAGGTTGGCCGCCAGATCCGGGTGATCGAGGTCGATCCCCGTGTCGATGACGGCGACGACGACGCTCGGGTCGCCGCGTTGGGCGTCCCAGGCGTCGGGAGCGTGGATCGTCGCGAGACCCCACTCGAGGTTGAACATCGGGTCATTCGGCGTCGTCGCCATGGCCTCGCGAAACCGGTTGGGCTCGGCGGCCATCACGACATCGCCGGCCTCCTGCAGGCTAGCAGCGGCCGCGTCAAGGTCCGCCTCGGCGGGCAGTTCGACCACGAGGACGCGACTGAGCTCACCCGCAGCGGCGGCGATCGCTCCACCAGCTGACGCCGATTCGAGTGCACCGTGAACGGCCCTGAGGCCGGTCGCTCCCAGTTCCTGAAGGATGGCGTCAAGTGCCGGCGAGCCGAGGCTGGAGGGCAGCGTGCCCTCGATGAGGCGGGCCGGCCCGACGCCGAGGCTGGCCACCAGTGGAGCCGCAGCCGTTGCCACCTTGAGGATGACTTCGCCGGGAACGCGGTTGTCCGCGTCGGGTCCGAACAGGGACGGTTGTTCGTCGCCGTGCATCGTTGCACCTCCAGGTTGTGGCCATGACGCCCACGAAGAAAGCGAAGCCTGGAGAGCCGTCGCGCGAACCCCCACTGCTGGCGACGCTTGGACGCCCGGTTAGCCCATCAACCTCTGCGTCCAGGGCCATTGTACCCAGACATTGACGAAAATTGAGAGAAAATGGTCATGTTGGGCGGGTACTTATGGGCTATGTGCCATCGAACGTCCGACCAAACACCAATTACTATGGTTGATCGGAGGCGCGAATCAGGCCGAATGTCCCTTGCCGGTTATGACCGGCCGGGCGATACGATGCGGCTGCTTATCGCGCTTGTATCTGGGGGGAGACTCATGAACAAGTTCGACGGTCGCCGTCGCGTGGTCGGCGCTGCCCTGGTCCTGGCGTTGGCTGGCTTCGGCGGGTCATCCGGCGTGCCGGCCACGATCGCTGCCGCGTCGTGCGTTCGGATCTCGGGCGGCAACTTTGACGCACCGGGCAACGACAACTACGCCGCCAACCTGAATGGCGAGTACGTGCGGATCAAGAACTACTGCCCGACGACGAAGTCGATGTCGGGCTGGAAGCTCCACGATTACGGGAGGATCCACACCTACACCTTCGCCAGTGGCTTCAGCCTCAAGGCCGGCGTGACCGTCACCGTCTATACCGGGCGCGGCACGAACAGCGCGACCAGGCGCTACTGGGGTCGTACCTACGGCGCGGTCTGGAACAACGACGGCGACACGGCGTACCTGCGCAATGCGTCCGGGGCGCTCCAGAGCAGCTGGTCGGGCTAGCGGCAGAGCCTGATCGACCTGCTTTAGGGGGCGGCTACCACCACGGCCGCAACGGCCGCGTTGCGGGGGAGCCATCGGCGAGCGGTCGCGCCAGCAAGAGCTGGGCAACGTCCAG
>Ga0153915_10007983_pt1 | contig 10040 bp, 6 predicted proteins | sample Opewatmetagenome_2_FD_107003 | JGI IMG/M metagenome (GOLD analysis project Ga0153915, IMG submission 107003) | Freshwater wetland microbial communities from Ohio, USA - Open water 3 Core 3 Depth 3 metaG | ecosystem: Environmental > Aquatic > Freshwater > Wetlands | place: USA: Ohio, Lake Erie... | reverse complement strand
TCCGGTGTCGCTCACACTGAGTTGCATGAAGCCCGGGCGGCCGTTAGCGGCGCCGGTCTCGATTCGAATCGATCCGCCGCCCCCGGACATCGCATCGCGCGCGTTGGTGAGGAGGTTTATCAGTACCTGCCCAAGCGCAGTCCGATCGCCAATGACCGGCGGCAGGCTGGTGTCGAACACGGTCGTAATCGCAATACCCTCGCGCCGCATCTGCTCGCGGAATATCAGCAGCGTCTCCTCGACCAGACTGTTGAGTTGAACAGGCCTGCGTTCGCTCGGCCGCTGGCGCGCCGAATTAAGCAGTTCCGCGGCGATGCGGCTGGCGCGGCGGGCGTTGCGATGGACGACGTCGAGGTCCTCGCGCATCTGCGGCGAGAGCTCCGCGCCCGCCGCCAGCATCAACTCGATTCGCGACGACACCACCGCGAGCGGATTGTTCAGTTCGTGGGCAACGCCGGCCGCGATCGCACCGAGCGCGGTCAGCGTCTCGTTGCGGCGCGCGTCGCGTTCGAGCTTGAGCCGCTCCGTGGTCTCCGAGATGACGGCATTGACGACGCCGCCACCGGCCGAGTTGAAGAAATTGAGGCTCACCTCGACTGGAAACTCGGAGCCGTCCTTGCGCGCGCCGACCAAGTTCATTCCGATCCCCATGGGACGGGTGCGCGGCTCCCCAAAGTATGCGCCGCGATGCGCGCGATGCCGCTCTCGCAGCCGCTCGGGTACGAGAATTTCCAACGGCTGTCCGACCAACTCTTTGGTCTCATAGCCGAACATTTCGGTGGCCTTTTGATTGGCGCGGCGGATGATTCCATCCTTGTCGACACTGAGCATCGCCCACGCCGCCGACTCGAAGTAGGCGGTCGCCCATACCGCCATCTGTTCGAGTTCGCGCTTGGACCGCCACATCCGCACCGACCAGTGGGCCGCGTAAAGATAGAGCGCCGCACCCGAGACAACCACGAATCCGACCCGATTCAGCATCAGCGCCCGCGTAGGCGGCGTACCGAGCACCGCCTCCGCCACCACGACCCATAGAAGCGCGAGCGCGATGTAGGCCAAAGTGATACCGACCGCGCTCGCTTTCAGGGTCGCTTTGATATCCGCGTTTTTCCACACTTAGGTCCTTTGGCTCCTTTCCCAGGAGCCAAAATTATCACACCGCGCGGCGCGCGGGCATGAAGTCTCGTTCCCGATGCGATCGCATGCGCGCACGCGGAGACGCAATGCTGCTCGGCGAGGTTCGGCGATGGCGCCGTGTCGGGATCCGCTCCAGCTCCATCGAGTCCAGGCATCGGCGCACGGCCTCGGGCTCGATACCAAGCGCCTCACATAGCGGTTCGAAGGCAAACAACCCGACCGCGCGCGGCGCTGCTGCCGGCCGCGGGCCGAACCAGTTCTGCACTTCGAGAAAGCGCACGCGCTCCTGTCGTGTCCGCGCCTTGCGCGTCGACACATAACAGCGGATAGCGTCCTCGAGGACGGCATACAGGAGCCGCACTTCTCCGTGCAGCGGCGCGTGACGCTTGACTAGCTGGTTGTACTGCACCGGCATCAGGATGCCGCCAATATCTTCCCCAGCCGTTTCGTTTTCTTGGGTCATCGAATCGAAACTCCTCGCGGCCAGACTCGTCACCGAAGCTCATTCCGGGATCGGATGTACACCTCAAAAAGCATCCTCCGTGCCATTCCGGGCGCTGAGTGAAACTCCCGTGTTTGCATGAAGCGCTATCACTGACCTGTGGCGCCGCGGCCCCATCTGTGGTTCGGTCACGCGATTTTGCTGGGGAATCGATGTCCCGAACTGGGGCGTCGATGCCCCACTTCTTTTGTTCAGAACTTCGATACAGTGCGAGGACCCGCAGTTTTCCCGGCTGGCACATCAGATGCGTAGTGTGTCCGTTGGAGGCACCACCATGTACAAAGAGGAAGCAGAGCATTACGCTCCCGTCGCTGGATTCAAGATCGGCGTGGATTCCAGCGAGTCGCCAACGCGGTTCTGCGGGATGGTCGGGCAAAGCGATGTAATGCGGCGACTCTACGATCGCATTACGGCCGCCGCGGCGACGCGATCGACCATTCTGGTCGCCGGTGAAAGCGGCACCGGCAAGGAACTGGTCGCGCGCGCACTGCATGAACTGGGGACGGCGCCGTACTCACCCTTTGTGCCATTCAATTGCGCCGCCCTGCCACGTGAGTTGGTCGAAAGCGAATTGTTCGGTTACCGGCGCGGCGCGTTCAGCGGCGCGACCAGCGATTACGCGGGGTTGTTCCGCTCGGCCGAGGGTGGGACCGCTTTCCTCGACGAAATTACCGAGATGAGTCCCGAGACCCAGGCGAAGCTCCTGCGCACGCTGCAGGAACGTTCGGTGCGCCCGGTCGGTGCGACGCGTGAGGTGCCGATCAACGTGCGCGTGATCGCGTCGACCAATCGCGACCTCGAGACCGCGATCCGCTCGGGGCAACTGCGGCGGGACCTCTACTACCGCCTGCAGGTAAACGTGATCGAATTGCCGCCGTTGCGCGATCGCCGCGACGACATCCCCCATTTGGTGCGGCATTTCATCAAGCTGTACGGCGACGTTAGCGGGCGGCCGGCGGCCGTCACGGCAATCGACGCAGCGGCGCTCGACGCGCTGATGAACCACGAATGGCCGGGCAACGTGCGCGAACTTGCCAACGCGATCGAGTCGGCATGCACGTTCGGGCGCTCGGCGACCATCAGCCTCGCGGATTTGCCGCGCTCGATCGCCGCGGCGGCGCGAAATTTGATCGCGGCCGCGCGGGTGAGCGAGCACCCCGTATGCCTCCAGACGTTCGCCGACGTCGAGCGTGACCTGATTCAGCGGACCCTCGCCAGCACTGCCGGCAACAAGGTTCGCGCCGCCCGGATGCTCAAGATTTCGCGCAAGAAGCTCTACGCGAAAATCGACAAATACGGACTTGAGCGGCTGGGCGAAGCCGGGCCGAACCGGATGGCGGCGATGGCGATGAATTAGGGAGCAGCGCAGGAGCAGGAGCGGGGCTAATCAGATATGAAATAGTCGGCGGTTCAGAACAAGCCGGCCTTTATCTCGATCGAGCCCCGGTCGTCGCCCGGCGGAGCGGCTGGCGATCGCGAAGACGCCTCGGTTGGCGCGACGGATCGGGCCGCGCCGGCGGTGTGCGTGCGCCCCTGCCATGCCCGCACTAATCGACCCGCGCGGCATCGGCGCACTTGCGAGCGGCAACGACCGGGTTTCCATACACGCGCCAGCCCCGGTCAATTGCCGGTGTTACCGTTCTCGGCCACGATTAAGTTGTGAATCGTCACCAGCTTGCGCACCAGATAGGCGCGCTTGCCCTTGGGCGTCTGCACCTCGATATCGTCGTCGCAGGCCTTGCCGATTAGCGCCCGGCCCAGTGGCGATGAGAGCGAGATCCGGTTCTGCGCGCCGTCAACCTCTTCGGGGACGACGATCTCGTACTCGGCGCGATTGCCGTCGTCGAGGTCTTCGAGCTCCACCTTGCTGCCAAGCCCGACGGTGTCGCGCGGGATCGAATCGATATTGATCATCGAGAGCTCAGCGACGCGCGCCTCGAGGTTGTTGAGCCGCGCGCGCAAAAATTCCTGGCGTTGCTTCGCCATCGCCCATTCCGCGTTCTCCGAAAGGTCGCCGTGAGCGCGCGCCCGCTCAAGTTCCTTCGGCAGCTCGACGTTGAGCTCGCGCTTGAGCGTCTCCATCTCCCGGCGCAGCCGTTTGACTACGGGTAACTCAGCCATCGATCCTTCAACCCCTGATCGCCGTGAATTCCGGCGATCGCGATAAATTGCGCACTCAAATCCTTCGCCGCCGTCTGCCCAACCCTAATCCGCCACGATCGAAGTCAGGCTCCGATTGACGCCGGCGACGCTCTGAATTCTCTGCACGATTAGTTCGCCCAGCGCGGAGACGTCGGGCGCCGAGATCTCCGCGATAATATCGTGCGGGCCCGTCACCGAATGTGCCGCCGATACGCCCGGCACCTGCCGCAGCTTGAGCGCGACTTCCTTGGCCTTGCCCGGAGAAGTGTCGATCAGGATGTATGCGTGTACCGCCATCTGATTTCCTCCCCTGATTCGAGCCGAGCCGCGCCCTCGCTTATGCTAGCGGCCGTGCGCGGCCGGCGGAGTCGGATTTCCCTGCGCGTCGTATATGTAGAAGCCGCGGCCGGCCTTGCGTCCCAGGTAACCCGCGTCGACGTACTTCTTGAGCAGCGGGCACGGCCGGTACTTGTCATCGCCGAACACTCGATGCATCACCTCCATGATCGCCAGGCAGGTATCGAGCCCGATCAGGTCCGCCAGCTCGAGCGGCCCCATCGGCTGGTTCGTACCGAGCTTCATCGCCGTGTCGATATCGGTGACGCCGCCGACGCCCTCGTAAAGCGTATAGATGCCCTCGTTGATCATCGGCAGCAGGATGCGGTTGACGATAAAGCCGGGGAAGTCCTCGGCCGTCATGGTGTTCTTACCCAGCCGCTCGGCCAGCGAGCGCGTCGCTTCGTAGGTCTCCTGCGAGGTCGCCAGGCCGCGAATAATCTCGACCAGCCGCATCGCGGGCACCGGGTTCATGAAGTGCATCCCGATGAAGCGATCGGCGCGGCTGGTGCGCGCGCCCATCCGGGTGATCGAGATCGACGAAGTATTCGAAGCGAAGATCACGTGCTCGGGGCAGACCTTGTCGAGCTTCTGGAACAGCGCAATCTTGGCGTCCTCGTTCTCGACCACCGCCTCAATCACGAAGTCGGTGTTCTTGAGATCCTCGAGCTTCGCCGTCGTGTCGATGCGGCGCAGGATGCGGTCGCGCTCGTCGGGCTTGAAACGGCCGCGCTGGATCATGCGATCGAGGTTGCGCTCGACGCTCTCGAGCCCGCGTCTTACGTAATCCTCCGAGATATCGTTGAGCAGAACGTTCACACCCGCCTGCGCCGCCACTTGCGCGACGCCAGCGCCCATCTGGCCCGCCCCAATCACACCCACTGTGCCAATGCTCATCCGAAACCTCCGCGTAACTCTGATAGCAGACCAACCCGAAAGTGATGTGGCGCTTCAACCCTCCGGCTCGTCACCGACATGCCAAAGGTGCGGCAAGGATTCGGCTTGGACATGGCGTTAGATTGGCCGCCTTGCGCCAGACAATTGTGAAGCTTTCGCGCACCCATAAAAGCGACGAAGCGGCGACGTGCGCGTCGCCGCCTCGCTCTATCGCTGAAGTTACACCCTGATTAAATAAGCGGCAAGATACCGCGCGACCCATTCAATAACCCGAACTTGGCTTTTCAGTCGTCCGACTGAAGGATGGACGGCGAAAAATCGCCGGGTAGCGCCTTTCCCGCGTCAAAGCCGGCGCGTGACGGTGCGCGGTATTACCGGACGCAACGACCGTTCGGCCGTAAAATCCGATATGCGGATGCGCGCCCTCGATCGGCGATCGAGGGCGCCCTTACGCCCACCATGACCGGGGAAATCTAACCGGAGTTCTCTCCCTCCACCGAGACCTTGATATTACATCCCGGGTCGAATCACTGCTGATCGACCGTGCATATCCCGGCAGGTGTCGAGGTTGACGCCACCGCATGAGGAAAGCCCGCACCCATCGTCTTTTCGGTCTCCTCGCGCGCGAAGGGCATCGCTGGCAAGGGATTCGTGGCATAGGTCAATTGATTCTCGTTAGCCGGCGCATCCATTGGAAGCGCAGATGAGCACGAGGCCGGGGCAGCACCGCAATCCGCGACGGCTTTAGGCGAATAGCTGTCGTCCTCGACCCTTATTCGGTAATCGGTGCAGCCCTGGGGAGGACAGGAATAATAGGTCTCGCCATCAGCGAAATCGGGACACGGGTTGTCCGTCTTGCAGGAACAATCAGGCGCGGGTGTCTGATAGGTCGGGCAGGTTGCGGAGCATCCAGTCTGATGCGTGGGAGTCAGACACTCGCCGATGGGTGACGGTCCCTCCGGATTATCGTCGTCCTGATGCGCATAAAAGGTCACAACTCCATTTTGGTAGTAGTACTTGTCGCTGGTTGGCGTTACTTCCGACAGCGTCTGCGTCTCAGTCAAATCGAACGGCGAATATACGCATAACGACGCGGTTCTCATCGGATCTGTAAGATCTTTTACTACTTTCAATTCAATGACCTGTTTCGGGTCCGCCGTAGTATCGCATGACGTGCTGGTTTTCGGCAGCCGCAGGCCCTCGGCCGGGCAGTGCTTGAAATTCGGCTGTTGCGTATCAAGGTTCCAGCATTCCGACCTCGTCCAGAACTTGCCCAGATCTGGATTGAAAAACGGTGGCGGCAACGTTCCTACCGGCGATCCCCACGATCTGAATCCCCGAGTGATCTTGAGTTTCTTTGGCGGTCCATTTACGCCACTGTAGCGCAGCGACAGACGCACGCTGAATGGAAGCTTGCTGCCGGAATTCATCGGGTCGGGTGGAAGCTGCGCATCGGTCAAGCCGATATCGACGACCTTGGGTAGCCCCGCTTCGTCGAGATTGGTCTTGGTGTCGTCGATTTTTTTCGGCACGGTTACCGTGTAGCCATAACCATGCTGGACTTTCGGCTCCCAAACTCCGTTGTCGTTCCTGCCATGCAGATCCATATCCCAATGCTTTCCGGGATAGAGCGTCGGGTAATCGACATTGTCCTTGGTAAAGACTATCCATTGTTGCCGCTTCTGCAGCGGCGGGGCATTTTTACCGTCGTTGTCGAAACTCTTGTCCGGCCATAGCGCCTCCAACTCGAGCGTCGCGACGTGCCCCGGCGAAATCAGCGAGGTCGGCCTCCCTTCGGCCATGTCATTCTGCACGCCGATAGCATGACATTCGTCCACTGAATTCGATGTCGCGTTGAAGGGAAGATTATTCAGCGACACCGGGAACGTAGCCGGCGCCGGTTGGTTGGATCCGTTTGTGACCACCGCAAAATTACTCAGCGATCCGTCGCGATCGAGGATTACCGTGTTCTTGTCACCATCGGCGAATTCTCCGAGGTTCACCTTCTCGGTAAAAATCTGATGGCGGAAATCCACATTCGTAAAATGAAGCCGCTCGGTGGCCATCGTTACCGGATATGCACTCTGATTCGATTTGAACCAGCCGAGTGCCGCATCGCCCTCATAAGCGGGCTGGTAGGTGTTCGGCCAGGCGAATGCATTGAGGTAAGCGCTGTCGGCCGTCGTCAGATATGGAGTAATAACCCTGTTGAAGTTGACGAAGCGATCGTTGAAGATTCGCGGCGGGCCGTCATAAATGAAATATCCGTTGAAATTAAATGTAGGTAGCCCTGGATAACCGTTTTCGAGCACCGCATTGGCCAACGGATTCTTATCCACGCAGCCGAATTCACCACCGCTGCCGGGCAGCATCGCCACCGCGGATGGGCATGGCCCAAAGCGATCGACATTGTTCTGGCTGATACCGATCACCGTTGAATCAGCGAACAGGGACCACACTCCCGGCCAACTCCCATCGACGCCGCCGGAAGTGACAATCGACACGTCATCGCGGTTGGTCGCGAGACGTGCGTTGCGGAACACGAACCAGTCCGGCCTGATCCACGCACCCAGATAGCGATTGCGGGTCGCCGTCATTCCGTTGAAGGTAGCGATCAAAGGATAGTTCCCCACCCCGCCCTGCACCGACGGATGCAACTGGCCGGTCTTGGTGTTGAGACCTTCACCGAAAAAGCCGTTGTAACAGCCGTGCGCCCGATTGTTGTTGAAATTCCCGACCGGCTGATTCGCCACATCGCCGAAAAACGGCGGTCCCGGCGGTCCGCCCTCTGGCGGCACGTACCAGTATCCCATCCCCGTACCCTGACAACCTCCGACCGAATTACCGGTGAGGTTGGCAGTAGGATTCACGATCCAGAATCCGCTGGCGGGTTCGGTATAAATCGCTTCCTTTCTGCAAGGGAGGTTGAGCTCGGCCAGACCGTTGTTACCATTTGCGTGCACGATCGGATAGTTGCGATCGGGATCCAGCCTCAGACCGCCATTTCCATCCGGCAGGAAGCATCCTCCGCGCGATGGATTGAACTGGGAGTCCCGGTCCGGAATATTAAACCCGTCATAACCGATCGAACCACTCAGGTAGTCTCCCGTCCACCAGTACTGCGGAATCGCGCTGGCCGGCGAGATATTGAAATAATTGCTCATCGCGCCGAGCCCGAGATTGTTCGCGAACGTAATGTTCTTCTCGTCGCCAATCTCCTCGTAGAAAAGATGGCCCACCGCGCGCACGCACACGTTGTTCGTGATGCTCAGGTTCTGGGTCGAATGCACCGTCACGCACTTGTTGTAGCTGTGATGGATACTGTTCGAGTCAACCAGCGGAGGAGTGGCCAGTTTGGATACGTCTCCATCCTGATGAAAATGGATGGGATATGAGCCGAGATGATCCTTGCCGAATTTTTCAAGCTCGACTCCCTGGATATTCGCCGCGGTAAATCCGTGGAGAACCCGGATCTCGCCGCCCCAATGTGTGTCGTAAGACCCCTTGTTCTTCCATTTAACGCCGCCAGTGCAAGCCATACCGGTGCCATTGTCGCAGACGGTCGCGCCCAGCTCGGTCGGCCATGCCGGCGGCATATTCGCGCTGGTTCCCGCGTTGGTAGCATCGAACGCGAAGACCCGGGAGCCGATTCGGACCTGGATGGCGTTCGCCGCCGTGTAGCTATGGTTGGGCGTCCAGAACGGGAACGTTTCCGATGTGAGCTTGATACTGCGACTGAGCAGGCCGACTTCGGCGCGTTCGTCCACGCCGAAGTTCTTGTTCGCCTGGTCGCAGAAGAATGCCGGCAACAGTCCCTTCGAATCCTTGCAGTTGGGGTCGGTCTGGCCTGAGCCCGACGGCGCGAGTCCGCCGAAGTGGTAATAGTTCAGAACCGATTTACCCATCGGCAAATCCGCCGGCCGGTCCAGGGTAATCTGATAGCCGCCGTGGATATTGTCGAGTTGGGGATCGGAGGCGAGCTTGACGATCTCGGTTTCGTAAGGAGTAAAGCTGGTCGTCGCGATCGCAATCCAGTCGCCCATCTTCCAGTCAACCGCGTCGGCAACGTGGATCGTCTGGCCGTCCGGTTCCATCACGGGGCTCAGAACATTCTTTGCGGCAGTGAAAACCGCAGGGTCTCCGGCCGGCTGATTGAGATAGGTCCAGTCGCGGCCGCCGAATGCGGGCACTCCCTTGGCCCCGTACATCTCCAGGTCGCCCTGCTGACAGAGCATTATCCCTTTGTCGAATTCCGCCTTCGTGTGGTCGACGTTCGCACAGCCGGCTTCCGGCCTGAGGTCCTCTGCGCCATTTCCGGTAAATGTAATCGTGACCTTGTTGTTGAGGTTGCCCATTCCGATCGGGCAATCCTTGGCGCCGATCTGGAAGGTGCCCTTGACCAGGATATCTTCAGCTTCGATCGTGAGTGCGCCACTGTTCGGAACCGAAAGTGTCGCACCGTTTTCGACGATGATTCGGCCGAGGCCCGAAAAAGACCGATCAACGTAATAGGACTTCCCAGGGCACTTGCCTTGACCAATCCGCACCTCCGGATGACCGGTGGGATGTGAAGCGACGCAGGTTGATAGCGCCGCGCCGGTCATCAAAGCGGCGCAGTCCGCATGAGCAATCCCGGCACATGGCAGCGCCGCGAGGCCGGCAACAAATGAAAAGGTCACGAATATAATCCAGGTCAGATGAGAGTTAGCGCGTCGTTTACCAAACAAACCGATAGAGATCATCCAATCCCCCACGCTTGAGTAACAGGCAACTGCTCGACATGTGTCAGCTTACTGCCGCTATATTTAGTTCATAACACAGTGTCAGGAAATATCGTATATTGAAATTACCTTCGATCACGCTTTGGGAAAGCCGCACGCGATGAACTCGCGATGCATGCCCAATTCAAAGAATGAATCCGCATCCGAGTCCCGCCACAGGGCAGGCGCGCTTGACATTTCGGAGATGGGCGGCCTAGTCTTAAGACTGAGAATCATTCTCATTATGACCGCCGTGGTCTTCTTGA
>Ga0153915_10007982_pt1 | contig 10040 bp, 4 predicted proteins | sample Opewatmetagenome_2_FD_107003 | JGI IMG/M metagenome (GOLD analysis project Ga0153915, IMG submission 107003) | Freshwater wetland microbial communities from Ohio, USA - Open water 3 Core 3 Depth 3 metaG | ecosystem: Environmental > Aquatic > Freshwater > Wetlands | place: USA: Ohio, Lake Erie... | reverse complement strand
TTCGCCATCTCACCGACCCTCCTTAGAAAAACATATAACTCTTTGTGATACAATATCCGACATTATTTTTAAATTTCTGTCCTCTACATCGTAAACACTGATAACGCCTTTATATTTGGCGGATTGGCCCATAAGTTTTGCGTATAAATCTTTTGATCTGGCAAACCATTCGCGGTTGAATACGATACCTTTCTTTTCCGGAAATAGCGCAACATAGAATATGTCTGTCTCCACCAGGTCCTGGAAAAAGTGCGTTCCAAAAGATAGTTCCGGCATGAGATTACCGGCAGGAAAGGCAAGTTCCGCGAGGATCATTATATTATTTATTTCCGCAAATTTTACAGGCACTCCTAAAGACGGAGTTGCAGTGCCCCATCTCCCCGGGCCCATGAGAAGGACGGGAAGCGCCTCTTTATCTTTTATATCCACATTTAAACTTCCCACTATGCGGGCAATATCGTACATGTCCGACTGCGTAAGGAGTGTATATTTCTTTGCATCGACATATATGATCCTTTTTATTGCCTGAGCTATATTGCCTCCTAAAAAATATCCGCGTGATTCAAAAAGAATGTTATCTTTATTTAAGCGCTCCGGCATATTTACCTTATGCCCCACCCCGCGTGTCTGGAGGGGCCTGCATTGCAACAGGTTTATTTTGAATTTATTGTCTTTTGTGAAGTTTACCGTAAATTCTATCTCAACGGGATAACGGTAATTCTCCTCGAGTAATTTTAATATCCCCCTAAAAGAATTTGTCAATTTATCATCGCTAAAAATTTTATCGAGCGTCAATATCCATGATTCTTTGTCTTCTACACCCTGCTCGCTCTCAAGCCGCATGGCTTCATAATCTTTTACTGCTATCCGCTCTATGTGCTTATATGTTTTTTCCAGCGTTATATTTTCGAAAGAAACCGTTTTAAAGACGTTTTCCTTTATATCGATAAGATCTACATCGTGCTGCGAAAATTGCTTCAGGTCGTCTCTTTCCGAATACGGTCTTCGTAAGGGGTTATCAAGCGCAACCATCCTCGGATAATCGCCCTCAACACGGTTTACAGCCCTCGTGCCAAGCCCAAAAACCATTCTTAGCATTCCCGCCTTTTGATCCATATTTTCATTCCATACATATGTATTATGAGATACTCCGACGCCCGCGAGATCCGGGAAAAAATAGTTTTTATGCGGCGAACCAGAAACCCGCTGGACCAGAAGCGCCATCTGTTCGTCTAATTTATCCAATCCTCTTTGTTTCCTGTACGCAAGGGCGTTTTCATTCATCGAGCTCGCATAAATCTTTTTTACGGCTTCGGCAAACTGGATATATCTTTGCTCGGGGCTGCCCTGATTCGCTAAAAATATGCTTTCATATTTTCCGGCAAACGCGTTACCGAACCCGTCTTCCAGAAGAGAACTCGACCGCACTATTATAGGAGAGGAGCCGAAGTATTCTATGATCTGCTGGAAGCCCTCCATAATCTCATCGGAAAACACTCCGTACAGCATTTTATCTTTTAAAATTTTTGCAATACTGAAGTACCCGTCGTCGGTCTTCTGCTGCATACGCAATTTCCACCAACGATTTTCTACTATATATGAATAAAATATGTCCGAGCCTATATAAAATGAGTCATGCGGTTCTGACAGGACTTGCCAATCGGGCATTTTTTTAGACAGGATCTTTCTTGCTAAAAGCATTCCTACGCTTTTACCCCCGATAAAACCTGTCCCTATTAACCTCGATTTTATATCTATAAGTTCCTCAAGCGAAAAATTGTCTATCGCAAGGGAGAGGATCTTTTTGTTAGCCGTTACCATGATGCTTGATAATTTCTTTACCATGGATTTTATCTTCTCTTTTGGGGCCTTGATCTTCACAAGTTCTTCCGCATCAAGAAATAAGCGGTCCCAGTAATCGAGATTTCGTTTGGCGCTGTCTCGTCCTTTTTCGCGGATATATGAAAGTATTTTTACCGCATTGACGCTGTCTGTGATGGGTATGAATTTATCATCCTTTTTTTGATGCGGAAGAAACATCGTCGGTGAATAACGGTTCCATACCTTCAGGGGATGTATATAGACCCTTCCCTCGCAATGGTAGACGTCCAATAGGACTTGGGTCGTCTCGCGTATGCGGGCTATGGATTTAAAAGAATGGTTGTTGCGTAATATCGAAAAATATGTGATCGTCTTGAGCTCATAAAGATAAGGGCACGTGACCATGAAAAAATTACCTATCATGAGGTCCGTGGCCCATGCCAGAAGGAGTTCTGACAGGCAGTCGAAGACGTAATACGCTCCTTCGCCTTCCTGCGTAATGATATTATTCACCCTTGTGGTGAAAGATTCGAAGCCTGCGTCGGCGTTAAGCTCATATCGTTTTATCGCACCGGAGGGTTTGAGCAGCTCTTTATGCGAAGCAAACCTCACGTATACAACTTTCTTATTCTCTTTAAGCGCATTGCGGACAAAGGGATTTACTAGGTCAATATAGTCTTTGATATCATCTATCTGCCAGACCACATTGTCCCCGGCCCTTAAGCCCGTAATGCAATCGTCTAAACCTTTTATCCCTGTAGATATCATTTTTCACCCATCAGATATTTATCTATACAATTTGCCGAAGAACGGCCTTCCGAAATGGCCCATACTACCAACGACTGGCCGCGTCTCATGTCGCCGGCGGAAAATACCTTATCAATCGAGGTCATGAATTTCGAATCTGTCTTTATGTTGCCGCGTTCATCTAATCCGATCTTAAGATCGGTAAGCGGCTTGGAATGTTCCGGATGCACGAATCCTATGGCAAGTATGACCATATCCGCCGCGATCTCGAATTCTTCATGCCCCTTCATGCAGGAAATTTTCTTTACGATACCGTTTTCACCTATAAAGCGTTTTGTGACCACTTCCCAGTGGCGCTGGCCGCCTTCTTCGTGGCTTGACGTTGTCTTTAATATAGCGGGGTAGATCGGCCAGGGATGTTTCGGGCTGCGGCATTCCGGAGGTTTCGGCAGGACCTCTATCTGGACCACACAATCTGCCCCCTGACGATGGGCCGTTCCGACACAATCGGCTCCGGTATCTCCTCCGCCGATCACCACCACCTTTTTACCTTTGGCATCGATTAATTTATCCTTCGGAATTTTTTCACCGGCTATGCGCCTGTTGGATTGTGTCAAATAATCCATAGCAAAATGTATGCCTTTAAGCATTCTACCTTCTATATCGAGATCTCTCGGGACGCGGCTTCCGCCGGCCAGAAGGACTGCGTCAAATTCATCTAAAATCTTATCAAAAGGATAGTCCTCGCCTATATCCACGCCAGTTTTAAAGACGACCCCTTCCTTTTTCCATATGTCGATGCGCCTATCGATGATATATTTTTCGAGTTTAAAATCAGGGATACCGTATCGCAATATGCCGCCCGGTTTATCATCCCGTTCAAATACCGTTACGCTATGGCCCATTTTGTTAAGTTCGGCCGCACAGGACAAGCCCGCTGGGCCGGATCCGACGATAGCAGCTTTCTTCCCGGTCTTAAGCCTTGGACGGCTTGGTTTTATCAGGCCGTTCTTGAATCCGAATTCTACAACCGCAAGTTCATTTTCGCGTATCGTCACGGCATCATCGTTTAAACCCAGCACACATGCATATTCGCATAGCCCGGGACATATCCTGCCCGTTATTTCGGGTAAGTTGTTAGTGGCTTCCAATAATGTAACAGCCTTATCCCACCTGCCGTGGAACATGTGATCGTTCCATTCGGGAATATAGTTACCTACCGGACAGCCCCAATGACAAAACGGTGTTCCGCAGTCCATGCAGCGCGATGCCTGTTCTTCAGACTGTTTCTCCGGGCGCGGCTTTAAGACGTGTTTAAAATCCTCTATGCGCTCACAAACCGGCCTGTAGCATGGGCCCTGCCTTGCGATCTTTAAGAAACCTTTTATATCACCCATCGAGCGCCTCCTTCAGGTCGAGCTTCTCTTCTATCTTTACCCCTTCCAGGATGCGCTTGTATTCTATAGGCATGACCTTAACAAAATTCTTTAACTCCGCATGCATGTTATCGAGAATCCTCTTAGCTTTTTTGCTATTTGTATATTTGAAATGATTATGGATCAGATTATACAGCGTCTCCTTATCACTTTCCTTGATCGTTTCCAATTTGACCATATCCATGTTGCATCTGTCTTTCAAAGTCTTATCTTCATCATATACATACGCGATTCCGCCCGACATGCCGGCTGCAAAATTCCTTCCGGTGCGCCCCAGGATGATCACTCTGCCGCCTGTCATATATTCACAGCCGTGATCGCCGAGGCCTTCTACTACGGCATGAAGACCGGAGTTCCTGACACAGAACCTCTCTCCCGCAATACCGCATATGTATGCCTCACCCGATATCGCTCCATAGAAAGCAGTATTACCTATAATTATATTTTCATCGCTGTTATAATGTGTCCGCCTGTCGGGATAGATGATGATCTTGCCGCCTGAAATACCCTTTCCTATATAGTCGTTGGCCATCCCTTCAAGCTCGAACGTAACGCCTTTGGTAAGAAACGCCCCGAAACTTTGTCCGGCAATGCCTAAAAAATTACAGGTTATGGTATCCTCCAGGAGCACTCCGTCGCCGCAACGCCTTATGACCTCGCCGCTCAGCATGGTACCTGTCGCCCTGTTGGTATTATTGATCTCAAGAATTATCTTCACCTGCCCATTTCTCTCGAGCGCATCTTTAGACAAATTTATAAGCTTCCTGTCGAGGACGGAATCAAGCGAATTTTTTTGCTTTGATGTATAATGCCGCCCTACACCGTCCGGAAGATCGGGCTTGTAAAGTATTTTGGAATAATCAACGCCTTTTGCTTTCAGACAGTTTACGTCATTATTCATTTCCAAAAGATCCGTCCTCCCGACCATCTCATCTATTGTCCTTAAGCCAAGGCTTGCCATGATCCGGCGCATATCCTCCGCAACAAAACGGAAATAATTTACTATATATTCCGGCCTTCCCCTGAAACGTTTTTGTAAAATGTCATCCTGTGTGGCCACGCCGACCGAGCAATTATTCAGATGGCAGTGCCTTAACATGACACAGCCGCTTACAATGAGAACGGCCGTGCAAAAACCGTATTCTTCGGCTCCCAGTAATACCGCTATCGCGACATCCCGGCCGGTGCGCATCTGCCCGTCAGTCTGAAGGCGCACTCTCGAACGCAAGGAATTCAAAAGAAGGGTCTGGTGTGTTTCGGAAAGACCCAGTTCCCATGGAAGGCCTGCGTATCTTATCGAACTTCGCGGCGATGCGCCCGTACCTCCGTCTCCCCCGGAGATAAGTATCATGTCAGCGCCGCCCTTCGCAACGCCTGCGGCAACAGTCCCGACGCCTGCCTCCGATACAAGTTTTACGCTTATGCGGGCATTCGGATTTGCGTTTTTCAAGTCAAATATAAGCTGCGCCAGGTCCTCGATGGAGTATATGTCATGATGCGGCGGAGGTGATATTAAAGTAACTCCCGGGGTCGTATATCTGGTACGCGCGATTATTTCGTTTACCTTATGTCCCGGTAGCTGCCCCCCTTCTCCGGGCTTGGCTCCCTGGGCGATCTTTATCTGTATCTCATCGGCATTGACAAGATAATTTATAGTAACGCCGAATCTTCCGGAAGCAACCTGCTTTATAGCGCTTCTTCGTGAATCCCCATTGGGCAAAGTGACAAACCTATTGGGGTCTTCGCCGCCTTCGCCCGTATTTGACTTACCGCCTATTCTATTCATCGCGATGGCTATCGTCTCGTGCGCAAGGGCCGAGATCGAACCGAAACTCATGGCTCCTGTGGCAAAACGCCTCATAATGCTTTCGGCGCTCTCGACTTCGCTGACAGGTATCGGTTCTGTTTTTTTAAATTTCAAAAGGCTTCTTAAGGTCGTGGGATTGCACGACTGGTCGTCTATCATCGCTGCAAATTTTTTATACCCACTATAGTCGTTATTACGCGTAGAGTCCTGCAGAGCCGCTATGCTTTCCGGATTCCAGAGATGAAATTCTCCGTCTTTTTTCCATTGATAAACTCCGCCGCTCGGCAAATAGGCTTCTTCGCCAATGTTCTCGTTGTATGCGCTCCTGTGCCTTGCAATAGCCTCACCCTGAATTTCATCAAGGCCGACTCCTCCTATCCTCGATACCGTGCCGGTAAAATATTTTTCTATAAATTCGTCATTTAAACCCAGCGCTTCGAATATTTGCGCGCCGCGGTAGCTTCTTAAGGTGGATATACCCATCTTTGACAGTATCTTCAGTATGCCGTCGCTTAATGCCTTGCCGTAATTTTTAAGAGCGCTTTTGAGATCAATATTAATCTCGCCTTCGTTTATAAAATACTCTATTGCCTCATAGGCAAGATACGGATTCACGCAATCCGCACCATAACCAAATAGCAGCGCAAAGTGGTGGACTTCCCGCGGCTCCGCGCTCTCCACTATTATAGCTACCTGTGAGCGTATCGTCTTTTTTACAAGATAATGGTGTACGGCGCTTGCGGCCAATAGCGACGGGAGAGCGATCCTTTCCTTGTCTGAGCCCCTGTCGCTTAAAATTATAAAAGAGTATCCTTTCTCGATAGCATATTCCGCCTCGAAACAGATCCTCTCCAATGTCTGTCGGAAAAGGTCTCCGCCGCCGCTGGAATCGAAAAAAGTGTATATAGTCTTTGCCTTAAAACTATTTATGCTGATATCGCGTAAATTTCGGAGTTCCTCATCGGTAAGGATAGGATTTTTTACTCTGATCTTATGGCTGTGCCCGGGAGTTTCCTCCAGGATATTTTTTTCCGGACCGATGTAACTTTCGAGGCTCATGACAAGTTTTTCCCGTATGGAATCTATCGGAGGATTGGTTACCTGCGCAAACAACTGCTTAAAATAGTTAAATAAAACCTGCGGTTTTTTTGAAAGAAATGCATGCGGCGTGTCATTGCCCATGGAGCCTACCGGTTCCTTGCCTTCTTCCGCCATGGGCTTCAAAATTACTTTAACGTCTTCCCTGGAATAACCAAAGGCCTTGAGATCTGCTATTATGTTTTCGTTTTTTTGCCGATTTGTTATTCCGATATTGGCAAGTTTATCGAAATCGACCATATTCTCAGCGTTCCATTTTCCATATGGTTGTCTGCCGGAGACGTCCTTCTTTATCTCAAGATCATGGACTATGCGTCCTAACTCGGTATCGATAAAAAACATTTTACCCGGCTCTAGCCTTCCGCAGGTCTTAATAGCCTCGGGGTTTATATCTAAAACGCCAACCTCGGATGCCATCACTACAAAATCGTTTTTTGTTACAATATAACGAGCTGGACGAAGGCCGTTTCTGTCCAGCACCGCTCCTATACGCAAGCCATCCGTAAAGGCTATGGCGGCCGGCCCGTCCCACGGCTCCATGAAACAGGCATGATATTTGTAAAAATCCTTTAGCTGATTGTCTATAAAATTATTGTGCTCCCAGGCTTCCGGGATAAGCATCATCATGGCATGCTCAAGAGACCTGCCTGATAACACCAAAAGTTCGAAGAAGTTATCGATTGCGGCAGAATCGCTGCCCCCTTTAACAATAACCGGCTTCAATTTCTCTATGTCCGTGCCGAAAAGTTCGCTGGTAAGAAGGCGTTCCCTGGCGCTTACCCAATTCACGTTGCCGCGCAGGGTATTTATCTCCCCATTATGGGCCAGAAACCTGAAAGGCTGTGCCAGGTCCCATGTGGGGAAGGTATTAGTGCTATAGCGGGAATGTACTAAACACAAAGCGCTTGATATGCTTTCATCTTTTAGGTCGAGGAAAAAATTCTCGAGCTGGTTGGGCATAAGCAGCCCCTTGTAAGAAAATGTACGGCAGGATATATTGGTAATATAAAATGACTTTTTTTGTTTTAAGGTTGACTCGCGGATGATATTTTCAACTCGTTTCCTTATGACATAAAGCTTCCTCTCAAAACTCAATTCGTCATTGAGATTTTTTCCTATTTCTATAAATATTTGTTCAAAACAAGGTTCGGTCGATTTGGCGCTTTTCCCTATACCGAAATCATCTATGGGGACAGGACGCCACCCCAGGAGGGTTTGGCCTTCTTCCCTGACTACTCTTTCGAATATTTCTTTGCAAAACTTGCGTTCTTCAGTATCCTGAGGGAAGAATATCAATCCAGTGCCATACGACCTTAAGTCCGGTAAATCGATTTTGTTATTGCGGGCAACCTTTTTGAAAAATTCATGCGGAATCTGGATTAAAATTCCGGCGCCGTCACCGGTTTTGGGATCAGCGCCGACCGCGCCTCGATGGGCCAGGCGATTTAAAACTTCTATCCCCTGTCTTACAATGAGATTTGATTTTACGCCTTTTATATTACAGACAAACCCCACCCCGCAGGAATCGTGCTCGAATCCCGGATCGTAAAGGCCCTGTTTTGGCGGAAGCTCATCGTACCTCATCATATTTTCCATTTCTCCGGATGAATGCCCAATTTGCTGATCTTTGTTTTTAAAGTGTTCCGATGTATGCCCAAAATTTTCGCGGCTTTTACCTGGTTGCCGAATGTTTTTTCAAGAACCTTTTCGATAAGCGGCCTTTCAACGGCTGCGACAACAATTCTATATACAGCCCTTTCGTTGGCATTTATGAACACGTCATCCAGATCCGATAACAATGACTCCAGAGGAATTTTATCAGCACAATCTTTCATCTTTTCATGCCTGAATTTTGTGCACCCAAATTTAAAAAAATATTTACAAGAGTTGCTGCTAAAGGGCTTTAGCCCTTTAGCAGCATAGTTTTAATCTATAGAATCGAAAGATATTTATCAAGCTCAAACTGCGGAATTTGAATTCTGTATTCATCCCATTCTTTTTTCTTCAGCTCGACAAATCTCGGGAAGATGTGCTCCCCCAGCACCTTTTTAACCAGGGCGCTATTCTCGGCTATCGAAATCGCATAGCCGAGCGAGTCGGGAAGGGTTTCGATGCCCTTTTGCTTTCTTTCCGCATCGGTTAAATGATACAGATTCGTATCCATCGGCTTGGGCGCTTTATATCCCTTTTCTATGCCGTCTAATCCGGCATGGAGCATAGCCGCGAATGTCAGATATGGATTGCATGCCGGGTCGCATGCCCTAAACTCGCACCTGGTGGCCTTTTCTTTACCGGGATAATATAGCGGTACTCTGACTAGCGCGCTTCTATTCCTACGGCTCCACGCCACATATACCGGCGCCTCATACCCGGGCACCAATCTTTTGTATGAATTTGTAGTTTGTGCAAATATAGCGCAGATCTCTCTGGCATGTTTCAAAAGGCCCGCAATATAGTTCTTGGCGATATCCGAAAGATAATCCTCGCTCTTTGGATCATAGAACATATTCTTACTTCCTTTAAAGAGCGACTGATGTGTATGCATGCCGGATCCGTTCTGACCGAAGATGGGCTTTGGCATAAAGGTAGCATATACCCCGAATTTGCTCGCGATCTCCTTTACGACAACCCTGTAGGTTATGACACTATCCGCCATTTGAAGCGCATCCTTGTAGCGCATATCGACCTCATGCTGCGATGGGGCAACCTCATGATGAGAATACTCAACATCTATCCCCATTTTTTCAAGGGCCAATACGGTTTCGCGTCTTAAGTCGCTAGCAACGTCGAGCGTTGTAAGGTCGAAATATCCTCCTTTATCAAGCGTCTCCGGGGAGCCGTCCGTCTTGAAATAGAAGAATTCCAGTTCCGGCCCCAGATAAAAATGGTCAAAGCCCATTTTATTTGCCCGTTCAAGAGCTTTTTTCAGAATGTTGCGCGGATCGCCTTCATACGGCGTTTTGTCGGGATTCAATACATCGCATATCATCCTGCCGACGGCCTTCTCTGAGGGCCTCCACGGAAGTATCGCGAAGGTCTCCGGATCGGGCATCGCGATCATGTCGGATTCCTCGATGTCCTGATAACCCGTAATGGAGGAGCCATCGAACCCCATGCCGTTTTCTAAAGCA
>Ga0153915_10007981_pt1 | contig 10040 bp, 10 predicted proteins | sample Opewatmetagenome_2_FD_107003 | JGI IMG/M metagenome (GOLD analysis project Ga0153915, IMG submission 107003) | Freshwater wetland microbial communities from Ohio, USA - Open water 3 Core 3 Depth 3 metaG | ecosystem: Environmental > Aquatic > Freshwater > Wetlands | place: USA: Ohio, Lake Erie... | reverse complement strand
CTCCAGCCCGCCAAGCCGTCGGCGATCGGGCGGGTGTTCGACCGGTTGCGCCTGCGCCGCGGCGTGCGGGTCCAGGGGCTCGGCGGTCTGCTGGTGCGCTACGCGCAGTGCTGCCAGCCGGTGCCGGGCGACCCGGTGGTGGGCTACGTCACCCAGGGACGCGGCATCTCGATCCACCGCGCCGACTGTCCCAGCCTGCTGACCATGCCGCCCGATCCCGAGCGTCGCGTGGAGATCGACTGGCAGTCGGTCGAGGGCGAGCTGTTCGTCGTCGCGCTCGGCGTGGTGGGCGATGACCGCCGCGGCCTGTTCGCCGACCTGATGGAGGCCGTGTCCGGCACCGGGACGAACATCAAGAGCGCCGAGCTGTCGAGCAAGGACGGCGCGATGTTCGGCTCGGTCGTGGTCGAGGTCGAGCACAGCGACCACCTGTCCAAGGTGATGCGCGCGATGCGGCGGGTGAAGGGCGTCCATGCCGTGGAGCGGCGCGACGCGGTGACCCGGGAGACCGCCGACTGAGCGACGCCGCATGACCGCCTTCGAGCTCGAGCTGCCGTTCCGGCCCGCCGGCGACCAGCCCGCGGCCATCGCGGCGCTCACGACGGGCTTCCGTGAGGACCACCGCTACCAGACCCTGCTGGGTGTCACCGGGTCGGGCAAGACCGTCACCATGGCGCACGTGGTGGCGGCGCTCGGTCGCCCGACGCTGGTCCTGTCGCACAACAAGACGCTCGCCGCCCAGCTCTACGGCGAGCTCAAGTCGTTCTTCCCGCGCAACGCCGTCGAGTACTTCATCTCATACTACGATTACTACCAGCCGGAAGCCTACGTCCCCGCCACGGACACCTACATCGCGAAGGACGCCTCGATCAACGAGGACATCGAGATGCTGCGGCTGCGGGCGACCTCGAGCCTGATGGAGCGCGAGGACGTCGTCATCGTGGCGACGGTGAGCGCGATCTACGGCCTGGGCGACCCGGCGGACTACCGCGAGCTGATGGTGACGCTCGCGGCGGGCGAGCGACGCTCGCGCGACGCAGTGCTGACCGACCTGGTGGCGGTGCAGTACGACCGCAACGACGTCGTGCTGGAGCGGGGGACGTTCCGCGTGCGGGGCGACACCGTGGAGGTGTACCCGGCGTACGAGGAGCAGGCCGTGCGGATCGAGTTCTGGGGCGACGAGATCGAGCGCATCGCGAAGATCCACCCGCTCACGGGAAACGTGATCACGCCGCTCGAGCGCTGCGCCATCTATCCCGCGACCCACTACGTGGTGCAGCGGCCGCGGCTCGAGCGGGCCGTCGGCCTGATCCGGGCGGAGCTGGCGGAGCGGCTCGCGCTGCTCCGGTCCGAGGGCAAGCTGCTCGAGGCCCAGCGCCTCGAGTCCCGCACCCAGTTCGACCTCGACATGCTGCGCGAGATGGGGACCTGCGCCGGGGTCGAGAACTACAGCCGGCACCTCTCCGGACGCCAGGCGGGCGAGCGGCCGGCGTGCCTGCTGGACTACTTCCCCGCCGACTATCTCACGATCGTCGACGAATCCCACGTCACGCTGCCCCAGCTCGGCGGCATGTACGAGGGCGACCGCTCGCGCAAGCTGACGCTGGTGGAGCACGGATTCCGGCTCCCCTCCGCGCTGGATAACCGGCCGCTCAACTTCGCCGAGTTCATGGAGCTCACGCCGCGCGTGCTGTTCGTGTCGGCCACGCCGGGCGACTACGAGGTCGACCTGTCGCGCGGCCGGGTGGTCGAGCAGATCATTCGCCCGACGGGGCTGGTGGACCCCGCGGTCGAGGTCCGCCCCGTCAAGGGCCAGGTGGACGACCTGCTGGCGGAGATCCGCGGCTGCGAGGCGGCCGGGGAGCGCGTGCTCGTCACGACGCTCACCAAGCGCATGGCCGAGGATCTGACCGACTACCTGCAGCAGACCGGCGTGCGCGTGCGCTACCTGCACTCCGACATCGACACGATCGAGCGCATGGAGATCGTGCGCGGACTGCGGCTGGGCGAGTTCGACGTGCTGGTGGGGATCAACCTGCTGCGCGAGGGCCTCGACCTGCCCGAAGTGGCGCTGGTCGCGATCCTCGACGCGGATCAGGAGGGGTTCCTGCGGTCGGATCGGTCGCTGATCCAGACCGTGGGGCGGGCGGCCCGGAACGAGCGTGGCCGGGCGATCCTGTACGCCGATCGCATGACCGGCTCGATGGAGCGCGCGCTGGCGGAGATGGCGCGACGGCGCGAGACGCAGGAGCGCCACAACCGCGCGCACGGCATTCGGCCGGCCTCGATCCACAAGTCGGTCGACGAGGTCCGGTTCGTGACGCGCGTGGCCGACGCGCGCACCGAGCACCCGGTTCCCGCCACCGGGCGGCTGGGCGCCGAGCCGCTCGACCGCGAGCAGCTGCTCGTCGTGCTCGACCGGCAGATGCGCGAGGCGGCGGCGGAGCTCGATTTCGAGCTCGCGGCGCAGCTGCGGGACCAGATCTTCGAGCTCAAGGCGGCGGGTGACCCGGTGCGACGGAGCCCGGCGGGGGTGGGAGCCCGATCGGGAGCGCCGGCGGGGCGGCGGCGGCGTGGCTGAGCGATCCGTTTCGCTCGCGGATCTCGCCGCGGAGGCGACGGCCGTGTGGCGGGTCGCGCCGCGCCACGGGGTCGTGTGGCTGTGCGGCGAGCTCGGGGTCGGCAAGACGACGTTCGTGCAGGCGGTGACCCGGGCGGCGGGCGCCGCTCCCGCCCGGAGCCCGACCTACGCGCTGGTGCACGAGTATCCGTCGCCCGAAGGGGTGATCGTCCACGTGGACTGCTATCGGCTCAAGCATCCGGACGAGGCGCTCGATCTCGACTTCCCGGATCTCGAGCGACGCGCCCGCCTGCTGCTGATCGAGTGGCCGGAGCGGGCGGGAGCGCACGCCCCGCCGCCGCACGTGCGCATCACGCTGGCGCACGCCCCCACGCCAGACCAGCGGCTGCTGGAGCGCTCGCCGTGACGCTCACGCTCGCGATCGACACGGCCACCGAGATCGCGTCACTGGCGATCGGCGTGGACGGCGTGGCGCTCGCCGAGCTCACGCTGTCGGGCCGACGGCACGCGGCGGCCCTGCTCCCGGGGGTGGAGCAGCTGGCCGGGCTCGCGGGCGCGGCGCTCGGCGACGTGGATCGGGTGCTCCTTGCCGACGGCCCCGGCAGCTTCACGGGGCTCCGGATCGGCGCGGCGACGGTCCAAGGCCTGGTGCGGGCGCGTCCGGCGATCACGGTCGGTGCCGCGCCCTCCCTCCTCGCCGCGGCGTGGCGGGCGGCGCAGTACCACGCCGGCCCGGTGGCGGCCTTGTACGACGCCCTGCGCGGGGAGGTGTACGGCGCGGTCTACCGACTTGGCGACGGCGCGGTGGAGTGCCTCGTGCCGCCGCGGCTCCTCACGGTGGATGCGTTGGCCGCCGCGAGCCCGGTGCGGCCGGTCGTGGCGGTGGGCGACGGCGCGGTGGCGTACGCCGAGGCGGTGCGCCGCTGGACCGGGCGCGAGCCGGTCGGACCCCCGGCGGGGGCGCCGGCGGCCGCGGCGCTGCTCGCCGTGGACGGCGCCCGTGGTGGCACCCGCGAAATCGCGGACATCATGCTCTTCGAGCCGGACTACGGCCGGCCGGCCGAAGCGCAAGTGCGGTGGGAGCAGGCGCATGGCGTCCGGCTGCCGGATTCGCGCGGCGACTTTCGCTGATCTCGCGGCCGTCGCCGAGATCGAGCGCGCGAGCTTCCCGGACCCCTGGTCGCTCGCGGCGTTTCGCCTACGCCTGGACGACGTGTTCCTGGTGGCGGAGGCCGCGCCGGGCATCACCGGGTACGCGGTGGCGTGGTGTCTCGGTCCCGAGGCGGAGATCCTCAACGTCGCGGTCGCGCCAACCGGGCGCCGCCAGGGGACCGGGCGAATCCTGCTGCAGACGCTGCTCGCGGCAATCGTGCGGACGGGCGCGCGACGCGTGTTTCTCGAGGTGCGCGTGTCCAACGCGGCGGCCATCGCGCTGTATGGGAACGCGGGCTTTCGCGAGGTCGGCCGCCGGCCCGGGTACTACGACCACCCGCGCGAGGATGCGTTGATCCTCGCCCGCGACGTCGGCCCCGCAGCATCGCGCGCGTAGTTCCGGCGGGGTGGCGCGGCACTTTGGTTGACGCTGCGGCCGGGCGCCCGGTACCTTCCCCTCGTCCAGTGCCCATCTCGTGTTCTCGCGGAGGTCGTCGTGAGTCGGAGCCTGAACAAATGCATCCTGATCGGGAATCTCGGCGCGGATCCCGACGTGCGCAGCACGGCCAACGGCCAGCGGGTCGCCACCCTGTCGGTCGCCACCAGCCGCCAGTGGACCACCGGGTCGGGCGAGCGCCAGGAGAAGACGGAGTGGCATCGCGTGGTGCTGTGGAACACCAAGTTCTCGCAGCTCGCCGACCTCGCCGAGAAGTACCTGAAGAAGGGCGACAAGGTCTACGTCGAGGGGCGGGTCGAGTACCGCACCTGGGAAGACCGCGAGGGGAAAACGCGGTACTCGACCGAAATCAACGCGCGGGAGATGATCATGCTGTCGCCACGCGGCGCGGCCGCGGAGACGGGTGGGGCACCCGCGCGCGCCAAGGCCGCCCCCGCGGCGGCGGCGGCCGAGGGCAAGTCGGAGTCGTTCGATGACTTCCCGGAGGCGCTCGACGGCGAAGAGGACGACCTGCCCTTCTAGCGGTGCAGGTCGTGGGGCTCAAGCTCGGCGGGTTCCATCGAAACCCGCCGAGCGCTTTGCTTGGTGGTCTGGGGTGTGGCCCCCGTCACACCGGCGCAGTGGCCGGACCGGTAGTTTCGTGGCGGGACCGAATGCCCTGCGGCGATACATGATAGCAGGGCAGCTATGGCGTTGCCAGCACGTGACTTATATATTGAGAGCCGATCGGGATGCGCCAGTTCCGTCACGACCCCTGCGGAGGCTCCGGTCTCCGCGGTGGGAGAGGGGTAACCGTATGAGGAGCGGAAACTTCGTTACGGTGTTGCTGGGGGCGGCAATGGCCACGGGGGTCGCGGCCACGGCGGGAGCCCAGGAAGTCGCGGCGCCGCCGCCGGCGCGGCACGTGGTGCAGCCTGGGGAAACGTTGTGGGGGCTCGCGCAGCTCTACTTCGGCGACCCGTTTCTCTGGCCGGAGATCTACCGGCTCAACACGGCGGTGGTCGAAGACCCCCACTGGATCTTCCCGGGTGAGGAGCTGGTTCTCGCCGGGGTGGATCACACGGCGGTGGCGGTTCCCGAGCCCGTCGCGCAGCCGACGCCTCCCGCAGGCCAGGCCGCCGCGCAGCCGCCCGTGGCACAGGTGGAGGCGCCCGCTGCGGTGCCGACGCCGCCGCCGGCCCCGATGGCGATGACGCCCACGGTGTTCGCGCGCGCGCCGCGCAGCACGATATCCGGGCCGATCTCCACGGCTGCCGACACGTATCGCGCCGTGCGGTCCGGCGAGTTCTACGCGGCGGGGTTTCTCACCGAGAACCAGAAGCTCCCTTGGGGCGAGGTGTTGGGCAACGCCGATGTCGCGGCGCCGCGCGGGGTGACCGGGACGACGGCCGTGATCTACCAGCGGGTGCGCATGCGGCCGCCGCGCGGGGCGACCTACGAGGTGGGGGACAGCCTGCTGACCGCGCAGCTGACGCGCGAGGTATCCGACTACGGCGAAATCGTCTACCCCACCGGCATCGTAGTGGTGACGAGCGTCGAAGGGCGCGATGTCGAGGGCGACGTCGTGGTGCAGTTCGGCCGGGTCGGCACCGGCCAGGTGGCGCTGCCGCTCGAGCCGTTCAAGGACCCGGGCGTCGCGCGTCCCGCGCCGGTCGCCGACGGCGTCCGGGGTACCATCGTCGCCATGCGCGACGTTCACGAGGTGCCGAAGCAGTTCGACGTGGTGTTCATCGACCTGGGACGCAACGCCGGCGTCGCGCCGGGGGACGTGTTCGAGATCCTTCCCCGCAAGGACGCCATCCCGCCGCAGGGGGATACGCCGCAGACGCTCGCCGAAGCGCGGGTCGTGCACGTGCGGGATCGCTCGGCGACGGCGCTGGTGAGTGAGATCTACACGCTGGGGATTCGGACTGCCGGCCAGGAGGCGGTCGGCGTGCCGGTGCGCTTGATCCGGAAGATGCCGTCCTGACGGGGGCGCGTGACCGCCTCCACGCGGCGGGGCTCAGCCGGTTCGACGACCACGGGATCCGGCACGGGCGCCGCCGCTTCGTTTGGCGCACCAGGGAACGCGGATTGCGACGCGAGGATGGGGCATGAAGGAACGGGTGCTGGTGACGGGCGGGGCGGGGTTCATCGGGTCACACGTGGCCGAGCAGTATCTCGCGCGTGGTTACGCCGTGACGATCATGGACAACCTGTCGACCGGCCGACGGGAAAACGTTCCTGCGGGGGCGGAGTTCGTCCACGAGGACGTGCGCGGGCCCGCCGCGCGGGCCCTCCTGGCCGCGGGTGGCTTCGCGGTGCTGAACCACCAGGCGGCGCAGGCGGACGTGCGGGTCTCGGTGCGCGATCCGCGGCTTGACGCCGACATCAACCTGCTCGGGCTGCTCAACCTGCTGGAGGGGGCGCGCGAAGGGGGCGTGCGGCGGGTGGTGTTCGCGTCGTCGGGTGGTGTCGTCTACGGTGAAGGCGAAGCCTTGCCCTATGCCGAGACGGCCCCCAAGTTGCCGGTTTCTCCCTATGGGGTCAGCAAGCTCGCGTCGGAGTACTATCTCGCGCAGTACGCCATCCTCCACGGGATGGCGGTGCGGTGCCTGCGGTACGCCAACGTGTACGGGCCGCGCCAGAATCCGCACGGCGAGGCCGGCGTCGTGGCGATCTTCGGCAGCCGGCTGCGGCACCGCCGCCCGATCACGGTGTACGGAGATGGAGCGCAGACGCGCGACTATGTGTTCGTGGGCGACGTCGCGCGGGCCAGCGTGCGTGCGAGTGAGGCCCCGGTGGGGTCGCCCGGATCGCTGGACGATGCCGCGGTGAACATCGGGACCACGGTGGAGACCAGCGTGAACGATCTCGCCCGGACGATGATGCGGGCGGTCGGCATCGAGGTGCCCATCGAACATGCGCCGGCGCGGGCCGGTGAGCTGATGCGCAGCGCCGTGGCAATCGAGAAGGCCGCAACGGCCATCGGGTGGCGGCCGGAGGTGCCGCTCGGGGACGGGCTGCGGCGCACCTACGAGTGGATCTGCGGGGTGGAGGCGGCATGATGCAGGTGGGAGGCGCGATGCCGACCAGCGCGTGGGACCTGGTCGCGGCGTCCACGCCGATTACCAGAGTCATTCTTGCGGTGCTGGCGTTCTTCTCGCTCTTCAGCTGGTTCCTGATCTTCATGAAGCTCCGGCAATTCCGGCGGGTCCGCCGCCAGGGCGACCGGTTCTTCACCGCGCTGGAGCGGACGACCCGCCTCGAGGACGCGTACCACGCGGTGATGAAGCTGCCGCCGTCACCGTACGGACGGATCCTGCGGGAGGGCGTGAACTTCTTCGCCGAGCTGCGGCCCGGCGCCCTCCAGGCGAGGGCGGATGCGGCCCAGGCGGCCCTCACCATGACCCAGCTCGAAGCGCTGCGGCTGGTGCTCGCGAAGGAGATCGGAGCCGAGCGGGACACCGTGGCCCGGTTCCTTCCCTGGCTCGCGACGATCGGGTCGGCCAGCCCGCTCATGGGGCTGTTGGGGACGGTCGTGGGGGTGATGGACGCCTTCATCGGCATCGCGACCGGCGGGTCCGGCAACATCTCGGCGGTGGCTCCAGGGGTTGCGGAGGCGCTGGTTACGACGGTCGCCGGTCTGGTGGTGGCGATTCCCGCCGTCATGGCCTACAACCTCCTCGTCAGCCGGCTCGGCCTGTTCGCCGGCGAGATGGAGGGCTTTGCGCACGAGATCGTCGCGACGCTGGCACGAGAGGGGAGGCTCTAGGTCATGAGCGGAGCCGGGCTGCGCGGCCGGGGCGAGCCGCCCCTGATGGCCGACATCAACGTGACGTCGCTGGTGGACCTCGCCTTCACGCTGCTGATCATCTTCATGATCACCGCCCCGATCATGCAGGGCGGGGTGGACGTGCAGCTGCCGCGGGCGGAGGCCCGACCGCTGCAGCCCAAGGAAGGCCTGATCGTCTCGGTGGACCGCCAGGGGCGGATCTTCGTGGACGAGAGCCCGCTCACGCTCGAGGAGTTTCGTGCCGCCTTCCCGGCCATGGTCCGCACGCGCAAGCCCTCGGGCGTCTACCTGCGTGGGGACGCGCGGGTCGACTACGGCCAGGTGGTGCGGGTGTTGGCCGTGATGCGCGCGGCCGGCATCGGAGACGTGGGGCTGGTGGCCGAGTCGGAGGAGTTGGGACGGTGAAGCAGGCGGGCCGCGTGCGGCGGCAGCTCAAGACCGCGTCCGGCGGGTGGGGATTCGCGTTTGTCGGGACGCTGGTGCTGCACGGTGCGGTGGTGGCGGCGCTGATCGGCGCGCCCGAGCCCGGACGCCAAATGTCGCCACCGATCTACCGCGTGTCACTCGTGGCCGCACCCCGGCCCGAGGCAGGGGCGCGCCGCGCCCCTGCCGCGGTGGAACGTCCCGCGGAGCGGCCGGCCCCCGCCCCGCAGCCCGCGCCGCGGCGTACGACGGTCGCGCCGGCGGCGCCGCCGGCCGCGAAGCCGAACGTGCAGCGCGAGCCCGCGCCGCGCACGACGCCGGCCGCCGAGCCCCTGCCCGGTGTGACGCCGTCGACCGGGTCGGACCCCGCCACGGTGCAGATCGAGGGCCAGGAGTTTCCGTACCCCGAGTATCTCCGCAATCTCGTCGGCCAGGTCTTCCGACGCTGGCAGCGCCCCGGCGGCCAGGCGGCGCTGCAGGCGGAAGTGTTCTTCCTGATTCACCGCGACGGCTCGATCTCGAACCTGCGGTTCATCAGGCGCTCGGGGAACTTCGCGTTCGACGTCGAAGCGCAGGGCGCGATCGAGGCCGCCGCGTCCACGGGAAGCTTCGGCAGCCTGCCGGAGGGGTTTGCGAATGACGTCCTGCCGGTCAGCTTCTTCTTCGACCCCTCGAAGATCCGATGACCGCACGCCGACTTGCGTGGCTGCTGCCGCTCGTCTGGGGGGGCCGCGTCGCGTGGGCCCAGGACACCGTGCCGCCTCCCAGGGAGGGCGTGCGGGTGGGGATCACGTACCGGCCGGGTGTGCGCCCCGGATTGCTGGTGCTCGGCGCCCCGCCGGAGCCGGTGCTCGACTCGGTCCGGGCGATCCTCGCGCGCGATCTCGATTTCAGCGACCAGTTCGAGGTCATCACCCTGCCGAGTGACGACAGCCTGGTCGTCGGCATCCAGCGTGCGCGCGGCGCGACGCCCGACTTCGTGAACTACCGGCTGTACGGGGCGCTCGGGGCCGACTTCGCGGTGCGCGTGCGGCGGACGGGCGCGGGCCCGTTGCAGGTCACCGTGTACGACGTGCGCGGGGCCGCCGTGCGGCGCGATCTCACCGTCGCGCTGCCGGCGCCGACGGATCCGGGCTTCCGGCTGCAGGTCCATCGCCTGAGTGACGACGTGGTGCAGGCGGCCACGGGGGCGCGGGGCATCGCCGCGACGCGGCTCGCGTTCCTGCAGGGCAACCGGGTCTACCGGATCGACTCCGACGCGGCCGGTCTCCAGCCACTGTCGCCGCCATCCGGCCGGACCTTCTCCCCCGTGTGGGCACCCGACGGCCGACGCGTGGCCTACACCGAGTTTCGCCCCGACGGAGGCGGCGGCATCTACGTGCAGGACGTCGCGTCGGGGGGGCGGCGGATGGTGCCGCCGACGAGTCGGGGACTGAACTACGCGCCGGCGTTTGCGCCGAACGGGCGGACGCTGCTGTTCACCCGCTCCGGGGAGGATGGCACCGACATCTTTTCCTACGACATCGCCAGCGACTGTTGCCTGCAGCGGCTGACGGTGGGGCGGTTTGCGGACAACCTCAGCCCGACGATGAGCCCGGACGGGGGTCGGATCGCGTTCGTCTCGACTCGTGCAGGCCTGCCGCAGATCTACG
>Ga0153915_10007980_pt1 | contig 10040 bp, 11 predicted proteins | sample Opewatmetagenome_2_FD_107003 | JGI IMG/M metagenome (GOLD analysis project Ga0153915, IMG submission 107003) | Freshwater wetland microbial communities from Ohio, USA - Open water 3 Core 3 Depth 3 metaG | ecosystem: Environmental > Aquatic > Freshwater > Wetlands | place: USA: Ohio, Lake Erie... | reverse complement strand
GTGGCGAATTGCTTCGGCGTGCCGACCTGGATGATGCCGACCGCGCCCTTCTCGGCGTCTGCGAAGCTGTGGGTGACGAAGGCGTAGAGCCCTTCCCCACTCGCGTTCTTGTCGAACACCGTCTCGAACACCGCGCCGCCGCCGGCGGGAACCATGTACGTCTGCACGCCGCTCAGCGCGTGGCTCGGGTCGCCGTCGGGATAGACGCGATCGAAGATGGCACCGACGATGTGGAAGTCGCTGTCGAAGCTCGGACCGGCGTTGACGACGAAGATGCGAACGCGATCGCCGACGTCGACTTTCAGCGGCGTGTCCTTGTATTGAAACGCTCGGCCGTTGAACACGACGTGCGACGCATTCTTGGCCATCGCGGCTTGCCAGTCGGGCAGCATCGGGACGACGGCGGCGCCTGCGGCGCTCGTCGTGTCACCCGGCTTCGCGTAGAACTCGCTCTGCACGAGGACGAACTCCTTGTCCGCCTTCGTTCCCCAGCCGTCTTTCGGGTCGACGATGATCGGGAAGTACATGCCCTGCATGAGGTGCATGGTCACCGGCGGCGTGCCGCAGTGAACCATGAACGCGCCGGCGTCGCGCGCGGTGAACTCGAACGAGATCGAGTCCTTCGGCATGATCATGCGATAGGCGACGTTCGCCGGAATGCGCGCCGCGTGAAAGTCGATCGAGTGCGGCATCGGCGACTCGTTGACGACCGTGACGCGCACGAGGTCGCCCTGGTGGACGCGGACGATTGGTCCAGGGACCGTTCCGCCGAACGTCCAGCCCTGGTACGTGACGCCTTTGGCGATCTCGATCGTGGCGTCCTTGATCGGAATACGGAACTCTTTGATTCCCGCATCCGAAGCCGGTGCGAGCCGCGCGTCGAACGCCGGAGCGGTCGCACGCGTGACCTTGCCGAAGTCGATTCGCGCGACCGTCGTCTCGCGCCGCGCCGCCGCCGTGAGTGCAACGATGACGGCGCCAGCGGCCGCCACCGCGAAAAGTGAGCTGATGAGAGTGCGAGTACGCATCGTCTTGGTCTCCAACCGCGAGTGATGTCGCGATGAATTCGGAATTGTTGGCTACGCAAGAACAATCGTTCGGTACCGATGCGTTCTCCGTCGGCAAAAATGCGGAAGATCCGACCGCAGCATCCCTACGCCGGTGTCAGGGAACACCCACTTATCGGCTCCAAAGGCCCTATCCCCGCAGTTGACGTTCGGCGCGATCCCGCACGCCGCGCAGCATGGGCACCTCGGCGTCGGCGCATTGCCGACGCACGAGAGCACAACAAAAAAAGCCGGCGCAAATGCGCCGGCCTTTCGTGTCGAGCCCGACGTGCTTTTTCTACCGCCCGTAGAGCGCTGTAAGCTCCGCCTTGGCGACGGTGTGCGCGTGGAGATTGAATCCGACGTACGCCGCCGTCGCGGTCGCCGGGATGTCGAGCTTGTCGGTGTCGAGCGCGAAGACGGCAAGGTGATAGTGGTGCGCCTTGTCGCCCGCGGGCGGACACGGGCCTCCGTATCCGGGTGATCCGAAATCGGTGTTGCCCTGCGCCGCGCCCGGCGGAAGCAGATTCTTTTTCGGATCGCCCGCGCCCGCGGCCAGCTTGGTCACGCTCGCCGGAATGTTGTACACGACCCAGTGCCACCACCCGCTGCCCGTCGGAGCGTCGGGGTCATAGAGGGTGACGGCGTAGCTCTTGGTGCTTGCCGGCGCACCATGCCACTCGAGCGCGGGCGACACGTTGCTGCCCGTGCAGCCCATTCCGTTGAACACCTGCGCGCTGGCGATCTTCTGCCCTGCGTGCAGATCGGGACTGGTGACCGTGAATTTTGTCGACTTCTGCGCTCCCGCGCTGGAAAGCGCGGCGAACGTCGCAACAAACAGCGCATGCGTCACATACCGCGGCATAGCAACCTCGCTGGTGAAGATCGTCCGACCGTCGAGTGAATGGCTCGTGAAACGAGATGGCCCAACGGCCACGGCCTAAAACTATCGAGGCTCGAGCGAGAAAGGCGGGTACTCGTCGTGCAGGAGCAGGAGGTACGCCTCGACGCGTGTGCTCCAGCGGAGCATGCCGACGCCGAAATGGTAGAGCGACGGCGGATAGTTGCCGGTTACGAGAATGCTCACCCACGCGATGATCGTCGTGACGGCCCAGGCGACGCTCAGTGCCGCCACCACGACCATTTGGGGAATGGCGAGGATGAGGCGGAACGCAACGCTGAGACGATCGCGCGGCGTGGTGGGCGGGGTCAGCATCAGCCCGGCGGGATAGTCGCCGTCGCCGAAGGGTGGGTACTCGTCGCGCAGCAACGTGAGGTACGCGACGGCGCGAACACGCCAGCGCAGATAAAAGACGGCCAAGCTCCAGAGGCCATCCGGATACCGCCCGCCGAACACGATGGCGAACCACGCGATCAACGCGATTACCGCTGCGACCGCGCCGAGCACTCCGGTGCCGGCGCCCCACTCGATTCTTTGCCCGTTCTGGGCGCGCCACCCCGCCGAGATCGCAAATCCAGCCGGTCCCCCGACGAGCAGGATGTGCGGAATCGCCAGGAACGGACGGAACGCGCACGTCAAACGATTGCGATCGGACAACGACGGTGTGACGCCGACGTCGATGGGGTGGCGTGTGTCGCCCGTGACAAAGGCTCTGGGCATGTCGCTCATGGGGCCGACCTCTCCATGCCTTGATGAGCCGCCGTCACGAGGGCCGTGTCTGGCACGATGGCGCGAGGCGGGTCCACGCGATCGCGTTGCGATTCCGTCTGTTCCGTCTGCTCAGCGCCTCGAGTCGTAGCGCGAGCGTCGACGCTACGTCGGCTCCGAAGACGTCGGCGAACAGCTGCCTGAGGCGCGCTGTCTCCGCGGCACCGGGTCGGGCAATCGACTGATCGATTCGCTGTCTCATATCGCGACGGCAATTGAGGAAACTCTAAGTAGCGCGTCGTCTCGCCGACCAAGCTCGGAGCAAACGGCCTGGTACGCAGTCGGACAAAGGGCTCGGGGAAGTCAGGGAAATCCCGGCCGCGAACATTGGGCCATCTCGCGCCGTTGAGCTCGTGTCCGCAATTCGCGGAACCATGCGACACTGTTTATCCGACAGACGCAAGCGCCGGGCAATCATATCTATAGAGGCGCTCGTCTTCGGCGTCGCCATTATGCTGACGCCGCCGACGGCGCGTCACAGGCGTTGGCGCGCGGACCAACGCAACCATTGGGAGGCGACGATGATCAAGACTGATGCACAACTCCAACGCGACGTGATCGATGAGCTTCGTTGGGACCCGGCCGTCGGCTCGGCGGAAATCGGTGTGGCGGCAAAGAACGGCGTGATCACGCTCAGTGGCCAAATCGAGAGCTACGCGAAGAAGTACGCCGCCGTTCGTGCCACGGAACGCGTCGCCGGCGTTCGGGCGATTGCCGAAGAGCTCACAGTCGTGCTGCCGGGATCCTTCAAACGGACGGACACCGACCTGGCGCACTCGGTCGCAAGCACGCTCAAGTGGGACGTCCAAGTTCCCGACGACAAGGTGAAAGCGCGCGTCGAAGACGGATGGGTGTGGCTCGAGGGCGAGATCGATTGGCAATTCCAGTCGCTCGCCGCGGAGCGCGCAGTCCGCAACCTGACTGGCGTGCGCGGAGTCACGAACCTGCTGCAGATCAAAAAGCGCCCGTCCGCTCCCGACGTGAAGCAGCGCATCGAAAGTGCGTTCAAGCGGCACGCGGAGCTGGACTCGAAGCAGATCGCCGTCGAGGCAATCGAGGGTCGCGTGACGCTCCGAGGGAAAGTCCGCTCGTGGGCCGAGCGTCAGGATGCCGAATTCGCCGCATGGTCGGCACCGGGCGTCACGAAAGTCGAAGACGAGCTTCTCGTCCAGATCTGATCTGGCCCCCACGCGTGACCGGGCCACCGGGGTTCCATTGTCCCGGTGGCCCGGGCTCAAACAATCGCCCGGAAAACCGCGTCCCGCTTGGCTGACGGTGCTGAACCGCCGCGCCTACCTGTGAGCCAGCCGCCGACCGTACTGACGGCGTAGCACCAGGACAGTAGCCAGCGTTCGCTCCTGGACCAGCAACAGCTTCGGATACAGCCGATCGTGCCAGGTTCGATACGCAGCCCACGCAAGCACGGCGACGTCGAATACGATGGCGAACAGGAGCAGCGAGATCGGGATGACCAGCGCCACGAGTGGAATGACGAGCGGTGCGCCACCCATACGACACCTCCGCCAGCGAACCGACTGGCTTGGCGCACGAATGGCGGTGGCGTCGCGTATTACCGTCTCGTCCTCGTCGTCCGTGCTGGAATACGGTGGCGGTCGACCTTCTATCGGCCGTCATAAGAATGATCGCCGGCAACCCCCGGCGCGTCCACCCGGGATTGCCTTACTTCATGTCAGGAGAACGCGCCGGCGTTGACAAGCCGTCGTCAGTTGACCGGCGGCTTCGGCGGAGGCGGGCGATCGGCGACGGGCGTCAGGGATCCGTCCTCACTGACACGCAGCGTGACGGTGGCGCGCTGCGCGACCGGCTCCATTTCGTCGACCTCGACGCGGACGCGATTCGGGCCAACGCAAGTGATCGTCACACGTGCGCCCTCGTGCATCCCCTTGATGCCGTACGACGCGAGCTTTTGCGGCTCGGCGAGTGTCGTCGTCGCGCTGTGGCCAAACTCGAGCTCTCGCGGAGAGCTTGGGGTCACTTTGACGCCGAGTTTGTCGACGACCGTCCCTACCTGGACAGGATCGACATTGGGTTGCTGGGCAACGGCTAGGCCGGGCAGCGCCACGCACAGGACGCACGCCCCCAGCAGAATTCGGCTGCGAGCCATTGGCTCTCCTCATCGGTGTTGGACGTATTCTGGAGGCGCGATCTGCCACAGTCAGTAAGGAAAGGCCCGAGATTGACTGAGGGATTTCACCATGCAGTGCCGGTGGGACCACGCGATCACGGCCGCGCCTCGACGCGGATGATCGAATCGACCGCAACGGACTTTCCCGCCCGCGGAATCCCACGAAGCAGCGCGCGCACGCGCGCCGAGTCGACCTGCGTCGTGTCGATCCCGCGCTCGGCGAGCATGGCGTAGACCTCGTTGCGCAACGAGCGCGTGCCGAGCCCGTACACGTCGCGATACACGATCAGACGTCCGTCACGGAACTCGGCAAGATCGTAACGGATCTCGATCGGCACCGGCGAGTCGAGCTGAATCGTGCGCGTGTCGGTCGTGTTCGTCGCCAGACGCTCGATATCGTCCGCGGACATCGCGGGCGTCCCAAAGCGGTGTACCAACCGCGCCAGCTCGATCGCGTCCTCGTCGAACATTCTGATACAGCCGTGCGACGCGGCCGACCCGATCGACTTTCGAACTGGTGTACCGTGCAAAAAGTAGAGCGGCTCGAAGTTGATCTTCACCCGTCCCATCGGATTCGTCGGGCCCGGGGGAGTCCGTTTCTCCTTTGCGGCCCACGGGCGATCGGGCGGAATCCACCAGGGGTTCCAGTCGATACTCGTGACGGAGAACTGGCCGCGCGGCGTGCGAAAGCCGCGCATGCCGACGGCGATCGGCATCGTGCGCACGAGCGAGTCGTTGACATACGCGTCGACTCGATACGCCGGAATGTTCACGACGATGCGCATCGGCGGCTGTCCGACGAGGCCGGCGATGGCGCACATCCAGAAGCCCAACATGCCCGCTCCCCTGCTCTGACCTTTCTAATCTCTTCGTCAACTTGCTCGCGCGTTCGATCGCGATCAGTCCGTGTTTCACAGCCGTCGCGTAGGGGAATGACGGCCGTGTCGATCTGATCGGCGGACTCCTCACATCGTTGCGGTATTCGCTTACAGACGGCGCCGCGCTTTTCGACAAGTTGAGATGTCGTGGCGCCGCGCGCGCCCGTCGATCTGGTCCGCTAGGAGGAGACAATGAAGACCGACATCCAACTTCATCAAGACGTGCTGGCCGAGCTCGCGTGGGATCCGCGCCTGGGCTCGAACGAGATCGGCGTCGGGATAAAGGACGGCGTCGTGACGTTCACAGGATCCGTCCCGAGCTATATGCAGAAGCTGGCCGCCGAGCATGCGGCGGAACGCGTCGCCGGCGTGAAAGCCGTGGCCAACGAGCTGGTAGTGAACCCTCCGGGTGACCTCGCACCGTCCGACACCGAGCTTGCTCATCGCATCGTCGACGCGCTCGCGTGGGACGTCGAGGTGCCGAATGACAAAATCACCGCCGCCGTGTCGAGCGGCTGGGTGACGCTGGAGGGAGACGTCGAATGGCAATATCAACGCGATGCTGCCGCGCGGGCGGCCCGGAACCTGGTTGGCGTGTGCGGCGTCAGCAACAACATCAAGGTTGCGGCCAAACGCGTGTCGTCCGAAACGGTGAGTGAGAGTATCAAGCAAGCGCTGGAACGTCGCGCGGACCGGACTGCGTCGCGCATCGTCGTCGACGCGAAGGATGGCGTCGTCACGTTGACTGGCAGCGTGCCGTCGTTCGGCGAGCGCCGAGCGGCCGAAGGAGCGGCATGGTCCGCGCCGGGCGTAACGGAAGTGCGTGACGCGCTCGCGGTCGTGTTTTGATCAAACGGAGGCGCAGCAATGACCAGGACAACAGTGAAAGCGCGGGTCGACGCGCGGACGGTCATCATTCCCGCCGGTGTGATGTTGCCAGGCGACCTGTCGCTCCCGCCCGACGCCAAAGGGATCGTCGTCTTTGCGCACGGCAGTGGGAGTAGCCGAATGAGTCCGCGGAACAAGCGCGTCGCCGCGCGATTGCAGCAAGGCGGTTTCGCGACGCTTCTGTTCGATCTCCTGACGTCGGATGAGGAGTCGCTCGACGCGGTCACGGGGCGACTTCGCTTCGACGTGCCGATGCTCGCCGAGCGACTGGCGAAGGCGACTGAGTGGCTCGGCTCACAACCCGTCACGCAGGGGCTCGGCGTCGGGTATTTCGGCGCGAGCACGGGTGCAGCGGCAGCGCTGGTCGCCGCCGCGGCGTTGCCGTCACACGTGCGCGCTGTCGTGTCCCGCGGCGGACGGCCCGATCTTGCCGGACCGTATCTCGGCCGAGTCATGGCCCCGACCCTGCTCATCGTCGGCGGAAACGACGCACCGGTGATTGGAATGAACCAGTCGGCGCTACGACAGCTGGCGTCGGCGACGAAGCAACTCGTGATCGTCCCAGGGGCGACGCACCTGTTCGAGGAGCCCGGAACGCTCGAGCGCGTTTCAGACCTCGCCCTCGAGTGGTTCGAGCGCCATCTCGCCGGTGTCCGATCGTCGAGCGAGGTGTCGGCAACCGTCAGTCGCTAGCCAGCGTCATTATCAGAGGTGTAACATGAAAAGCAGCATTGGAGTTTCATCCACGGTCGCGCTACTCGTCGTAGCCGCCACGATCGCATGCGGGCCGTCGGACGCAGCCAAGCGGAGGGCCGACAGCGCGGTCGCCGCGGCGGCCAAGGCACACGTGATCAGTCAGGCAGGTGAAGTGATCGGCGCTCGGCGCGAGGCCCAGATCTTCTTCGATAGCGCGCGCGCAAGCTTCGTTTTGAAACACCGCGCGGCGGCGGCAAGGAGCCTTCGAGACGCGGCCGCGTTCACACGGCAGCAGTCGGATAGTGCCGCGGGAATGGACAAGGACGCGCTCGGCGCATCGGCGAAGGAGCTCGAGCGTCTGGCGACCAGGATCAGCAGGGGCGCCGTGACATCGGTCAAGACGCTGGACTACGCAATCGCTCGGACGCAGCTGGCGGAGGCGCAGCATCACTACACGCGAATGATCGCCGCGTGGAATAAGAATGACGCCGGTGTGGCAGGCGCAGAGCTGACGATGGCGATCGATCATTTCGACCGCGGCGTGAGCGACGCCGGCCTTCATCTCGCGACGGCGACACAAGCGACGCTCGCCGATGTGCGCACGCTCGCCAGAGAGATGACGAGCGGCGCCATCGTGAACGCGGCCGACGTCGAGAAAACTCTCACGGCGTTTGACAGCGAGTTGCAGAACACCTCGACCATCGTCGCAAAGAAGAAATGAGGCGTGGCCGGCAAATCTAGGTGCGCGGCCGAATCATCAACACGGCCCCAGGAGTGCCGCGCACCACCTCATCGGCAACGCTGCCGAGGAAGAGACTGGAAAGGCCGCGTCCGTGTGAGGCCATGGCGATGAGCGGACGCTCGAGCGCTTGTGCACACTCGAGAATCGCGGCCCCCGGCGATGAACGCGCCTCGACCCGCGGCTCGACCGACGGACAATCGTCGCGCACTCGGCAGGCAACGTCGTCCAGGTAGGCGGCTGCTTCCCGCGTCGCCGCGACACGTTGTTCTCCAGGCGCGACGACGCGAAGCAGAACGAGTCGCGCGCTCGACGCGCAGGCAAGGTTGACGGCGTGGGGCAGCACCTGCGCGGCAAACGCAGAGCCGTCCAGTGCCGCGATGATGTTCGCGAACGGCGCGGCGGCGACAACGCGATCAATCGCGTGCGTCACGCTTCGCGGTCGTACCATGAGCACCGGTGCCGATGAGCGGCGCACGACGCCGCTCGCGATGCTTCCCAGCCACGCTCGGCGAATCCCCGTTCGGCCATGCGTCGACATCACGACGAGCGCGGATGGGGACGCCGCGGCTCGGGCGCAGATCGCCGGAGCGACATGGCCGTCGAGCAAGGCCCAATCAACGCTCCCCGAGAACGCGGCTTGAGCTCGAGAAGCGACCGTCTCGAGGTACGCCCCCTCCTCGGAGCGGAAGAACTCGTCCCACGCCGGGGCGCGATATCCCGGATCCGGACCGCTCTCGTGGACGCGGACAAGAAGGAGATCCGCGCGGCTCCGCGCCGAAAGGAACAGGGCCAGCTCGAGCGCCTCCTCCGCAAACGTCGACCCGTCGAGCGGCACGACTACGGTCGAGTACATGAACGAGCCTCCGCGACTGCTCGCGGCCCCAAAGAAAGCGGACTAGCCGAGGAGCGAGGACAAGACGCTCGGTTGGGATTTCCGCAATCGAGACAATGCGCGTTCCTTGATCTGACGCACGCGTTCCCGCGTCACGCCGAGGAGCTCGCCGATCTCCTCGAGCGTCTTGGGTTCGTTCTCGTCAAAGCCGAAGTACAGTCGGAGTACTATTCCCTCGCGGCCTTTCAGTCGCGTCATGGCGTCTCGCACCGCTGCTTCGCGCGCGGACTCGGAGAGTCCTTCATCCGGCGCCGGACTGAGCTCGTCCGGAACGTAGTCCAGCAGACGCGTGTCGTCGCCGGAGCCCAGCGGCGCATCGAGCGACAGGTATCCCGGCGCAATTTGCATCGTGTTGGCGATCTCTCGCTCGCTGATGTCCATGTCGGCCGAGATCTCTTGTCTCGTTGGATCTCGTCCCAACTCTTGCAGCAGCGCGCTCGCGCGTTTGCCGATGCGATGAACCCGCGCCGCGCGACTCATCGGCATACGAATGATGTGCGACTGCTCGGCAAGCGCCTGAAAGATTGCCTGGCGGATCCACCACACGGCGTAGGAGATGAACTTCGTCTCGCGTCGCTCATCGAACTTCTGCGCGGCTCGAATGAGTCCGACGTTGCCTTCATCGATCAGATCGGCCAGCGACACACCTTGGTGCCGATACTTCTTCGCGACCGACACGACGAAGCGAAGGTTCGAGCATATCAATTGTTGCATGGCGTCCGCATCGCCGCTGCGGCCCCGCCGCGCAAGCTCGACTTCCTGCTCCCGCGTCAGGAGCGGGTACGCGGCGATCTCGCGGAGATATGTGTTGAGCGAGTCGTCGACCAGCTGTCGCGGTCTGCGCGTTATTGAGTGTGTCATGGTACGCCACCGCTCGAGGGTGACCATTCATCTCTTTCATTGAGGCTACCAAGGTCCTGCCCCGCCAGCCGTCGGCAAAAGGTGGAACCTTTTGTGCGGAGACTCCCGACACGATCGTCGCCACCCGATCGATGACACGGCGCCGGATCACGGCCGCGCCCGATGTCGGGGAATCTCGTCGAAGCCAAGCGAATCGTCGGACAGACGTCATTGGCCGCGGAC
>Ga0153915_10007979_pt1 | contig 10041 bp, 6 predicted proteins | sample Opewatmetagenome_2_FD_107003 | JGI IMG/M metagenome (GOLD analysis project Ga0153915, IMG submission 107003) | Freshwater wetland microbial communities from Ohio, USA - Open water 3 Core 3 Depth 3 metaG | ecosystem: Environmental > Aquatic > Freshwater > Wetlands | place: USA: Ohio, Lake Erie... | reverse complement strand
TTTACCGCAGGCTGGGTGGGGATGAGCGCACCCCTGTTGCGACCGATTGCCGGATCCATAAGGCGCCAAAAGATGGCAGGCAGGAAGGTGGGGGTCAACCTGGAGATTATTAGCTTAGCCCTATTCGGTATGGCATGGGGATTCCTATACGGGGCCATCATGAATCTCTGGCAATGGCCGTTTATTATCGGCCCACAGGCACAGTCCTGGGCAGCCGGTTTAAGCCTGGGCATGACCATTCAACATTACCTGGCATTTTACCTGGTGACTTCCCTGGTATGGGATACGATTGCTGCACTTGGAAATGTGCTGCTCATCCTCGCCTTTGGTGCAGCGACTCTCAAGGCGTTGAGGCGCTTCCAACAACGCTTCGCCTTCAAATATTCTGTGGATGGGAATAATGCCTCTGTGAGGCAGGGCGAAAGGTCGGCCCAATGAAGCAGCCATGGGCGTGGGTAATCTGGCTGGTTGCGGTGTTAGTGATGCTCACCATCACTCGCAATCCGCTTTACCTGGTGCTGATCATTATGTGTGTCGCATTTGTCGGGTTAGCCTTGCGAGATATTGGCGCAAGCTTACCCCAGCCGTTCTCGATGTGGAAATTCGCCGGGTGGATCATCCTGCTCGCTACCGCGTTTAACGCACTCACCTCACATTTTGGGGATACAGTCCTGTTCACCATACCGGGCAATATACCCTTGATAAGTGGCAATGTGACCCTGGAAGCGATGGTTTATGGCGCCACGAACGGCCTTATCCTGACCGGCATGCTGGCAGGCTTCACTGTGCTGAACCTGGCATTACCTGTACGTGACCTGATCAGCCTGATCCCACGCGCCTTCTTCCCCGTCGCAGTAGTGACCTCGATCGCTGTCACCTACCTGCCCACCACGTTGCGCCAGATCCAGCAAATCCGCGAGGCACAGGAAGTGCGTGGTCACCAGATGCGCTCGCTGCGCGATTGGCTGCCCTTGCTGATGCCCCTGCTTGTTGGAAGCTTGGAACATGCCATGCAGCTGGCTGAAGCAATGACCGCCCGCGGGTTCGCCAGCTCCAAGCCCGGCACCAGCAGGCAAGCAATATATCCCCGGTTGTTAATGCTCATTGGGGTATTGCTATTGGCAGCGGGATGGGTGGTTCAGCTGGGAACAACCGGATGGAGCGGGTGGGTATTGATCGTCTTGGGGATCATCCTGGTTATTTCGGGGTTGTGGTCACTTGGCAGGCAGTCCAGGCGGACAGTCTATCACCGCCCAGGGTGGGGCTGGCAGGATGGCCTGGTGATCCTGGGAGTGGTCCTCATGATCGCGGCAGGCACATTGCCCATCCCTGGCATGGGGGGGGAGACGATGTATTATGAACCTTATCCAGTTTTAAAACTGCCAGGATTCAGCCTCTGGATGGGTATTTCCCTGCTGGCGTTGCTCATCCCCGGGTTGGTAGCGATAAGCAGAGGCGCTAAAGAGAAAAGATTTTCTGAGGTTGAAAAAGCGGGAGGTTGACGCAGCTCTAAAAGCTAGACCGCCGGGTGATATAATACCCCGCATTCAGAAACAGGGAGAGGAATTTGAAATGTCTGAAATCTGGCAGAGAAATATTTTAACTTGTCGAGACATAATCCAGCAAAACTGGGGCCCAGGGGTAGTTAATGTAGTTTCAGGCAGCGAGGACGACCAGGCGTACTGGCAAGAAAGGCTGCAGAATACCAACCAGGATGTTTTTCGTATCGATGGCAGTACCAGGATCTTCTCATTCACCGAGAAAACCCGCAAAGGTAACTTCCTGGGGTCGGTAAAGGCCTGGATCGAGCTGCAAAATGCGCTCGAGGGTCAGCCATTGCCCCCCATGATCTTAATGACCATGGTATTTGGCCAGGGCAAACGCCTGAGTCCATTCACCCAGGCTCTCGCCAACCGTAAACCAGCTTTTCCTACCCCCATGTGCAGCACAAACCAGGCGCTGTACCTGTCCACAGCCGATGTGGCAGCCATGTCTGCCACCCTGTGGCAATACCATCTTGCTTCAAATGGATTTAAGGGCCTGATTATCAAGTGGGGCGATGAAGCGGTGGTGCCTGGAAAGATCTGGGGAGCAGGGACTGCGAACTATAAAGAGATTGATGGCGTGCGTTTCGTCTGGCAAACAGAACCGACAGAAGACCTGGCGCGCGAAAAGGAATGGGTGGAGTACGATGCCGTAACTTCGCAGATGACCTTCCAATACACCCGGCAGGGATTGGACAGCCTGCGGGAGAGGCTCTCGCAAGGTGGCAAAGACCGGAAGATCGGGGTTAATCTGGGCAGCCTGGCCATCAGTTACCCGTTAATGCAGGTGATGGAGGAGGTGTTCGGCAGGGATGTGGCGGATGAGGCCAAGTGGGTGGATTGGGATCCCTATACCTGGATCGCACTTTCATGCCGCGAGGCCGTGGAATGGGAAGCAGAGCGAGAGCGCGAGGACCGGATGGGCAAAAGCGGGATACTTGAGCTGGAAAAACGCCTGCCTGATTTCTACCCCAAGATCCACCAGGTGGGCGAGATTTTCCAGGAACGCTTCCGACGTTACCCTGCGATTGGCGTGCTGGATTTCGGTGAGCCATACTGGATGGATTGGGGACTTCACCTGAGCCTGAGGCGCTCACTTGATACTTTGATCACCGATTCCGATCTTGGAATCGCTTCGCGGGAGCTCTTTCACCTGCCTCAGGAGCGGGATCAGAACGGTAACATCATCCTGTGCAGCTCGATCCCACCCAGCGCAGACATCCGCAATTCAGTGCTGGTCGATACAACCATCACCGATCCAGCCAGCGTGATCCACGGTGGAATTGTCGTCGCCGGCAGGCACCGCAAGCTGATGATGCCACATGGAGGGAGTGCATTATTTTGTGCCGCTGACGTGATGAGTTTTAATGGTCCGCATGGGATTGCCTTTAAAGCTACCGGGCAGGAGCACCAGCTTGCGGAAGGAGACCGGCTCACCCAGCTTTATTTTAAAGACGGCACATTGGTGATGCGCACCAATGAAACCTTGCTCAATTACGAAGGTGATAATTACTCCCAGCCTGTGCTGGGCAACACAATTTCATTCGAAGAAGCAGCCAGGCGGATGTCATTGGATGACACCCGCCTGGTGGAAAAACGCTGGTCGGAACAGTGGAGCAGCTGGCTCGAATAGCCTAAGGCTGCACCTGGTTTGAAATCGATCCAGCGACCGTGGCATCAGGGGCGATGATCCAAATGGTGGTGTCCCCCGAAACAAAGAACGAGCTATAACCGCCCTGATAGGTCCAGCTCAAGGTGTCTCCCTGTTGTGATGCTGAAGCGCCAAAGCGAGCGTTTGCGTATTTTTGCAAAGATGTCGAAAACTCGGCCGCATCGCTGGTGGTATCCCAGACGGTCTTCATCACAAAGGCTGTGGTTTTAGCTGCATCGTTGTGGAGCACCAGGTACTCATCACCTCCCCAGCCTGCTGCCGCAGCTTGAGCAGTTTTATCATCAAGGCGGGCTTTTTCATCGACGCCGCGGGCCAGGATCAGGTAGGTGTACCATTCCCCCATCTGGTTGCGCGAGACCTCCCGCCAGCTGCTACCAAGGGCTGAAGCGAGGTCAGCTAGATCCACTTTGACCGGTGTATCCGAGGGATAGAGGGAGGGATGTAAGATCTGCTCGGTGGATACAGGTGGGTTATGGTAGACCGCATCAATTGCAGACCAGCCTCCCTGGTCGTGAATGGTCTGCACGAAGGTTAATCCCTGGACATATGGGAAGATAAAATCATCCTTAAGAAATGCCGGAGCGCTATCATAGACCGGTTGCTTCAAGTTATTGGCGAAATCTAGATATTGTTGGATGTCCTGCCGGGTGGCGTAATTCTGGAACCAGAAGATCTCAGATAAGGTGGCGTCCCCTTCGACTAGTGCCTGGACAGCTGCACAACGCTCGGTGTCCACCTCGCACGCATCATCGTTATAGTTGAGGCCGTGTCGCAGGTCATAATTTTGGTCCTGCAGTACATGGGTGTACTCATGGGCATAGGTAATGCGCTCAGGTCCTTCAAAGCCCTGTCCCTGCACCACGAACATCTCGGATACTTCCGGGTCATAGAAACCGGCAATCTGCTCACTGTACAGGTTGACCATGAAAGTACGGAAATCGAAATCCGGATTGACCAACCCGATAATCGAAAGCTCGTAGATATCATCAGCAGCTTCTTCATCCGAGTAGTCAGTTTGGTAATCATTGATTTCATTCTGCCGTACCTGGTCTGGAGATAGCAGGACGACCGGAACGGGATGTTTTGGCTGCAGCTCGCGTTCGGCGATCACCTGGGTTTGGATCAGGTTGATCTCTGTAGACAATGCAGCATCCAACACCGAGGTGGGATAGGGGGTCTTGGTGGGTTCTTCCTGGGTGGTAGTTGGGGTGTTAACCCCTCCAGGAGGTTGCGTGCCGACAGCTACCGGGGGCTGAGTGCCAGCAGGTTCTGACGTGGGAGAATTGGTTGGCGCGCGAGTTGTTATCACCGGGATTGGCTGGCTTGAGCTGGTTGGGCGTGGAGTGGCGGTGGTGATCAGCCCGCACGCCAGGGTGCTGATCATTAAGATTATGATGAGGACAAAAAATCGACGCATACTTCCTCCTCCTGGAGATGACAATGATGATCACCTCCCACAGGACTGGTTATTTGTGGGAGGTGAGTCGATCGGCTTCTAACAAAAATTAATGGTGATGGGCAGCCTCGGCAGCTTCTGCCTCAGCCTTGGTCTTGTGCACCGTGCCATCCGGGTGGTTGGGTGGGGAGTAGATGGTGTAGAGCTTGAGCGGCTCCTTGGACGAGTTGTTGATCACGTTGTGATAAGTGCCAGCCGGGACGACAACCGCATCCCCCGATTTGACCACGTGTTCTTCACTGCCACCGAAGACAAATTTGGCTTCACCTTCTTCGATGCGGAAGAACTGGTCAACGGTATGGTGGACTTCGTTGCCGATTTCCTCGCCCGGCTGCAGGCTCATCACCACCAGCTGGGCATACTTGCCGGTGTACAACACCTGGCGAAAGAACTTGTTCTTCTCAGTCAATTTTTCGATATCGCCTACAAAACCAGTCATTATATATCCTCCATCATTGTGATTTTTGGTACGTTGTTAAGGGTAGTATAGCATAAGAGAGAATGGTGCTTATATGAGAAATGGGTTAGGGGAATGTATATAATTTCAACCTGTACCTTGGTGCGCCATAGCAGACCATTCCATCGGAACTAATAACCAGGCCAAGCGTGATCACTGGATTGGATATGTCGCAGTGATTTATCGCGAAAAACATGGCGCTATAATGATGATAAAATGCCTCTGCACCTGCTTGATCAAGTGTGCTTTCGATCTAAATATTTTATCCATATCCATCAGCATAACGTCATTGAGTATATACGATGCGGATAAAACTCAACCAACCCCGTCAAGTGTACTGGTACTTTGCGATTGCCTTATTCAGCGCAGTTGGGGTCGTGATCATCATGTATGCCACGGTGTGGGGTGCCGCCCTTTCGGATGATTCCTACTTCTACATCAGCTCAGCCCGTAATTTGCTTTCCGGGCAAGGGTTTGATCTTACCGCCAAAGTGCCGCCTGCACTACCATTGTTATTAAGCCTGATTGGATTATTCAAGGTTGACCCGCTGATTTCCATTCGCTGGCTGAATGCCCTACTGTTTGGTGCGAATATATTCTTAGCGGCACGGATTGTTTATGGATTGACGAAGTCCTACCCCTTTTCCTTGCTGGGGGCATTCCTGGCGTTGATCTCCAGCACCCTCATCATGGTGCATTCCTGGGCGATGAGCGAAGCCCTGTTTATCTTTTTCACCTTATCCGCATTTCTGGTATATACAGGCGCCCAGGACCGAGAGTCGTGGAGGGTGCCATTCTTCACCGGGTTGTTATTTGGGCTGGCAGCGGCCACGCGTTACGTGGGTGTCGCCTTGCTCCTGGCCGGGGGAATCCTTTGGCTGATCCAGCCAGGAACAATTGCTCGCCTGCGCTTACGCAATACCGCCATTTTCAGCCTGGTTGGGGTTCTGCCGCTCTTGTCCTGGGTGATAAGAAACTTACTTGTGGCCGGGAGGCCAATGAGCCAGGCGTTCGGTTATTACCCGATATCCAGGGGCGTCTTGATTGAAGCCCTCAACACGATATTCCTGTGGTTCATCCCTGGCAGGTTCGTGCATGGAAAAGAGCTGTACTGGCTGGGAGGCAGCCTGCTCACCCTCGCCATCCTGGTGGGCTATGCACTGCTCAGAAAACGCATGGGATCCACTCATCAGATCCAGGTAGCGATAGATCAGAAGCCAGTGCTTCTCCTCGGATTGGGCATGGTTTTCTATATTATTATCGTGGTCCTTTCACGCTTATTCGTCGACGGCCGGATCCCAATGGACGAGCGGTTATTGAGCCCTTTGCTGATTTTGGGATTGATCTTGCTGGCGTGGTTTTTCGCCCAGGTCTGGCGGCAGAAGAATGTTATTGGTTATATTTTGATCGGGGTAACCTGCGCGATCTTGATCATGACCAACCTGACCCGCTCCGTGCAAATGGTGCAAAGCTACCATGAGACTGGCCGTGGGTATGCCAGCGCTAGGGACCACGTCTCCGAGACTTACGCCTATTTGAGGAATCGACCGGATATCCCCGTCTATAGTAATGCCTGGGTTGCCATCTATTTCTGGACGGGCAGAGTGACGAATCCAATCCCTTCCTCGGGCGGGATTGCAGCCATGAAGGCTGATATGAGCCACACGGGGGCCTACCTGGTGATATTCGACTCGATCCCGGTGGAGCTGTACGGCTCCACGCGTGAGGAGCTGACCCAGGGGCTGGCTGAAGAGATCCGCCTGAGCGAAGCGACGATCTATCGATCGCCTTGATGTTTACCTCATCATGAGCGGAAAGAAGTTTAGTGCCCGGGCTTTATATAAACTGCCAAATTCATACGCCCCGATGTCACAGCGGGCAATTCCATCACCGTTACCATCCCACTGGCGAACATAACTACGCTGGTCGGAATAAAACAATTGACTTTGAGAATCCCGGCAACCCAGCGGGTTGGCTGTATCGATCGCCGGGCTGCCAGCCTGCAGCGCATGCGTCAGGGTCGCACCCCCGTTATCTGCCAATGGTCCGAGTAAGGGATCTACACCAAGCAGGTCGTAACCCTGGCTGTTTTCTAATATGCAACCGGATATTGTTCCCACCAGGTTGTAATGTTGCGTCAGGAGCGTTCCATTGCAGTCATCGCTGTATTGGATACTGCCCGATTTATGGTGGTTCCCATAAATGATCGAATTGCGAATAATGAAGGTGGAAAAGGGTCGCGTATATACGCCTCCTCCATTGCCTGCTACACCGTTCGAGGAGGCCTGGTTGCCAGTGATGGTGGAGTTATAGATCCCGGTGAAGATGGAGTTATATATCCCGCCACCATCCGCGGTGGAACTGTTCCCACTGATGGTGCTATTTTCAATAGTTAACTGTCCCTCGGTGAAGATCCCACCGCCAGAGCCATTTAGTGCCTGGTTCCCCGAGATGGTCACGCCGCGCAGATCCATATTGCCACCATTTAGAATGCCCCCAGCGTAGGTGTTAGATGTGTTGCTGATGATGGTGGAATCACTCAGGGAGAGATCGAAATTGTTGAGTATCGCGGGTGCGGCATCGATGATGTTTTTGAAAAGTATCGATCGGTCCAGGTGTATGGCGTATGATTCATTGAATATCGCCCCTCCCACCTGGCATGAATTGTAGGAAAACACATTATCATGGCCGTATATAGTTCCACGTTCATTATAAATTCCACCACCAAAGTCATAGGCCGAGTTATTCACTAGCGAGGAATTATCGAGGTTGATAAACCCAGAATTCCATATCGCCCCACCGGTTTCTCCATCATTCATAAAGAATCGTGCTTGATAAAGATGAAGCTCGCCCAGGTTGTAGATCGCACCCCCGTGACCTTTGCAATGATTGTGATCGAAAAACAGATATTCGCCATCGATCACGCTGGCTTCTTCGTTAGCAATTGCCCCTCCAACAATGGCACGATTGTCGATAAAATTGACATGCGCCAAGTCGATAGAGGATTTGTTGAATATGGCACCACCAACATATGCGTAATTCCCTTCGAAGTTGGTGTCTATGAGAAACAGAATTCCACCTTCGTTGTATATCCCACCCCCATCTAAAAATGCCGTGTTGGATATGAAATTGGTGTCAATGATATTGGCCGTATAGTCATGCAAGCTTAAACCTAGCACCAGGCCACCGCCTTTATCATATCCATAGTTGTTGGAGACGATAGAGTCGGTCATAGTGAGGTAATCGGTGACGAAAATCCCACCCCCCGGTAGGGTGAGGGCTGAGTTCCCATCGACAGTCACAGAGATAAGGGTAAGTGGTTCCCAGCTAAACACCCCACCCCCAAAATCGTCAGAAACATTCGAGCGTAAGGTGACATCAGAGAGCTTGAGGGGTGCATTGGCATAAATACCTCCGCCTTTTCCGGCTGTATGGCCATTTTGAATCCGCACCCGGGATATCGACACCCATTCAGCTGTTGGCAAGACCTCTATCACCCTGTCATCCAGGCTGGCAGCATCGATAATCGTGTCTCCCATCTCGTCGCCAAGAATATTCAAGCTTTCAGTGATGTCAAGATCGCCAATAAGGCTCGCATCTTCATCCGCACCAATCTGGGTCAGGATGTAGGTGCCGGCTGGCAAGAGGATGGTGTTTTCACCCACCAGGGCATTGGCTTCCATGGTGGCAGCCCGCAGGGTGCACAGATTATCGGGAGGGGCAGTGGCACAGATGCCATCACCAGGAAGGTAATCCACACCGTCAAAGATAGTATTTACGGTGAATGTGGTGTCAGGTTCGGCTATAACCAGAGAGGCGAGGGGAGAACTGACAAGAAGGAGCAATGCTGCCAGAAGCAAGCTGGTAATACGGATGACAAATAGACCCGGTTTCATACGCCCTCCTATAATGATCCCGACTATTAACTTGTATACAAATATTGGATGTACCTGGCTATAGATTTACCGTAAATAAGTATACATCAATAAGATAAAATGCTAAATTTATGATTGCTGGACAAGATTTCATCTTGTGTAAGTATGTTTTTTAAAAAATGTTGATAGTCACCCTGGATAACAACCCCAAAGTTATTATTGGCATCAGCTTTATCTGCCGACATAATCAAGGATTATAGAATTTAGGCGTTATTCGGAAGTTACCATGGGAGAGGTAGCTCCTACTTTCATACGCTCTCCTCTAAGGCTTCATGATCGTCAAACTGCGCGAGTGTTGGAAGTGCTGGTAAAACGATTCGTAGATAGATCTATATCACCGGATCATAAATTTATTCATCACTATTTCATCTAATATTAATTTATCTGGTGGTCCAAAAAAAGGAATTTAGGGCAAAATATGGATAGCGATGCTATAAAAAAAATTATGTTGCTACCGTGAGGTGGTGATATCAATACCATGAGAGGGTTTGACAGCTGGAACTTTTATAGGTTGATTGATCCGATACTCTTCCAACAGTAAGGGTGTTGGTAGAAAGTGTTGGCTTTTAAGGGCAACTGAGGATCGACTGCAGATAGCCCTTTTGCCAACACCAAACGAATACCTGGGGACGGAGGTGGGGTTGATGTTCTCAAAGTATCGGGGATCGCATCACCGGATGGTGTATTTATGGCCCTTGCTTATCGCGGTGATGTTTGGATTATTAAATGCCTGTACGGCTTCGTCTTCACAGGTCATCCTGGATGGTCAGGCCATCTTTAGCGCCAACTGTAATAGCTGCCATACCATCGGTGGGGGAAATCTGGCCGGACCCGATTTGAAAGGGATTACAGATAGGCTAAGCCAGCAATGGCTGGTTGATTTCATCATTGACCCTAATCAGCTGCTTGCCTCGGGTGACCCTATCGTCAATGACCTCCTTAAACAATACAACTACGTCGTCATGCCGAATATGGGT
>Ga0153915_10007978_pt1 | contig 10041 bp, 7 predicted proteins | sample Opewatmetagenome_2_FD_107003 | JGI IMG/M metagenome (GOLD analysis project Ga0153915, IMG submission 107003) | Freshwater wetland microbial communities from Ohio, USA - Open water 3 Core 3 Depth 3 metaG | ecosystem: Environmental > Aquatic > Freshwater > Wetlands | place: USA: Ohio, Lake Erie... | reverse complement strand
GAAAATTGGTTCGGGCCCTATCCCTATGAAAAGCTGAGCGTGGTCCAGAGGCTCTGGCCGACCAGCGGAGGGCACAGCCCGGCCTCGTTCGTCGTCCTGAACGAGCTTCGCCGCACCCAGGAGACTCCCGCCTTCCTGGTTAACGCTGACAGCCCGGTCGACCTTTCCCGTTGGAAGGAATATTACATCGCCCACGAGATTGCCCATCAGTGGTGGGGCCAGGCTGTGACAGGAGCCGAGTATCATGACCAGTGGCTGAGCGAAGGGTTGGCCCAATTCGCCGCCGTTTTTTATCTGAAAACGAAGCTGGGCGACCGGGTCTTTTTGAACATCCTCAAGAAATTTTCACAGTGGACCGACAAAAAATCCATATTCGGTCCGATCACGCTGGGCTCGCGGTTGAGCTACCTGGATTTCAAGGCCTTCCAGGCGATCGTTTATAATAAGACAGCGGTCGCCTTAAACATGCTCCGCGAGCTCCTCGGGGACGATCTCTTCTTCAAGGGCTTGCGGAAGTTCTATGAAACTAACAAATACCGGGAGGCCAGGACCTCGGGTTTCGTCAGCGCCATGGAGAGCGTCTCAGGAAAAAACCTCCAGGCGTTCTTCAAGGGCTGGTTCCAGTCCCACGTCCTTCCCGAAGTCTATACGGCCCATCTCCTGCAAAAAACCGACGACGGCTATATCCTCAAATTCCGGGTGAACCAGACCAAGGAAGTTTTTGTCTTCCCGCTCTGGCTGGAATGGCAGGAGAACAAAAAGGTCGTCAAGCAGATGGTCGTCATCGATGAGAAGACCAAGGAGTTTGAATTCCGGACGGCCGTCAAACCGGCCGAGATTAAAATTAATCCGGACAAGCTTGTCCCGGGCAAATTTTCCTAAAACTCGCTGGCGTCAATCCCGAGCCTTTTAATCATTTCATTGAGCGTCGTCGGCTTGACCCCGAGCAGCGAAGCCGCATTCTTTTGGACGCCTTTTGCTTTTTTCAGGGTGGCCACGATGAGCCTTTTCTGAAAGGCGATGGTTTGATCCCGGAGGTTGAGCTCGCCGCCCTCGGCGGCAGCAAAGTCGCGGCGCTCATCTCCAGACGCCAGGAAGAACTCCGGAAGGTTCTCTCGGCCGATGATCTTGGATTTGGCGAAGACGACCGCCCGCTCGATTAGGTTTTCCAGCTCCCGGACGTTGCCCGGCCAGATATTCTTTTCCAAGATTTCCAGGACATCCTCCGAGACGCCCTCGATCTCTTTGTTGTTTTCCTTGGCGTAGACGTCGATGAAATGCTTGGTCAGGAGAGGAATGTCCTCTTTCCTTTCCCGCAGCGGCGGCAGTTCGATCTTGATGACGTTCAGCCGGTAGTAGAGGTCCTTGCGGAACATTTTCTGCCGGATGAGCTCTTCCAGGTCCGTGTTGGTCGCGGCGATGATCCGGACATCCACCTTGATCGTCTTCGTCCCGCCCAGCCTCATGAATTCCCTGTCCTGCATGACCCGCAACAGCTTGGCCTGGGTCTCCAAGTTGAGCGAGGAGATTTCGTCGAAGAAGATCGTCCCGTCGTCAGCGGCCTCAAAGAGGCCCTGCTTTTCGCTGACCGCCCCCGTGAAGGCGCCCTTGACATGTCCGAAAAGATGACTTTCCAGAAGGTCGGGCGGGAGCGAGCCGCTGTTGACGATGACGAACGGATAATCGGATCGGTTGGAGTTCAGGTGGATGGCCCGAGCCACCAGCTCCTTGCCGGTTCCGCTCTCGCCCTGGACGAGGATCGTGCTCCGGGTAGGGGCGGCGGCCTTGATGAGCTCGAAGATATTTTCCATGGGTTTGCTCCGGCCAATGATGTTGCCGAAGCTGAACTTCCGCTTGAGCTCTTCCCGAAGCCGGAGGTTCTCTTCCTGGAGACTTTTATGGTCGAGGGCTCGCTTGATGGTGAGCAGCAGCTCCTCGTGTTTGAAGGGTTTTTGAATATAATCGTAGGCCCCGAACTTCATGGCCTCAATCGCGGACTCGACGGAGGCGTAGGCCGTGATGATGATGATGACGGCCTTGGGGTCGATCTTTCTGATGGCCTTTAAAACCTCGAGGCCGTCCATCCCCGGCATGAGCAAGTCCAGCAGGATGAGGTCGAAGGCCCGGCCCGGGTGTTTCTGGAGCCCTTCCTCTCCGGAAGAGGAGATCTCGACATCGTATCCCTCCGAGGCTAAAAGCTGGCTCAAAACGTCGTGGATGACGGGTTCGTCGTCGATGATGTGGATGAGTCCTTTGGCGCTCATGGTTTAATCTTTCTTTTCGGGAATTTCGTTTTTCGGAAAGCTCAATTTTCTTTTGTCCAAGTCTTTGGGGATGGAAATGATGAAGCTGGTGCCCTTGCCGACCTCGCTTTGAACCGCGATATGTCCTTCGTGCTCTTTGATGATGGCGTAGCTGATGGACAAGCCCAGGCCGGTGCCCTTGCCCAAGCCCTTGGTCGTGAAGAAAGGATCGAAGATATGCGGAAGATGCTGCTCCTTGATTCCCATCCCGGTATCCGTGATCTTGATCTGGATCTCGTGACTGAGCTCGGCCAGCTCGATCCTGAGCGTCCCGCCGTGAGGCATGGCGTCTATGGCGTTCAAGATGATGTTGATGAAAACCTGCTGGAGCCGTTCGCCCTGGGCCCAGACGAGTTTGACCGGCGCCAGGACCATCTCCAGATGGATATTCATCGTCTTCAGCTTGTAATCGATCAGCGAGACGATCTCCTGGAGGCTGTCCTTCAAGTTGACCCGGTGAAAGGCGATGTCCGAGGGGTTGCGGGCGAAATTGAGAAGGTTCTTGATGATCCTGGAAACGCGATCGGTCTGGGTCTCGATCTTTTCCAGGATCTGGGCAAAATGGGTGTCGGAGATTTTTTTCTGGAGCATCTGGACATAGCTGGAAATGCCGGTCAGAGGGGTGTTGATCTCATGGGCGACCCCGGCGGAGAGGAGCCCGATTGAGGCCAGCTTCTCCGAGGTGACGAGCTGCTGCTGAAGGAGGATTTTGTCCGTGATGTCCTCGAAGACGATGATCGTCCCGTAGGGATTCAAGCGGTTGTCTAAAAGGGGTGTCTTGGCGATATCGAAGATCTTCTTTGTCCCCGACGGCATGTCCATCGAGATCTCGCTGAGGAGGTGGTATTCCTGTTGCGTGTCCGAGGGGAAGAGGGCGCCAAAGTTGTCCGCGCCCAAGATGCGCATCAAGTTATCGCCGATGACCTCGTCCTTTTTCTTTCCGAAGGTGTCCTCAAGGACTCTGTTCCAGCCGATGATCCGGCCGTTCTGGTCGAGGACGGCTACACCGACGGTCAGGCTTTCGATGATGTTCTCGCTGTAATCTTTGAGCCGCTCGAGCTCCTGGGCCCGGACGCTGGCCTGATTATAAAGGGAGGCGTTTTCCAGGGCCAGGGCGACCGAAGACGAGATCGTCGTCAGCAGCTCCCAGTCTTCGCTGGTCAGAAAGGTCGCGTCGAGCTTTTTGCCCATGGCCAGACACCCGATCAGATTGTCCTCGACCTTGAGGGCCAGGAGATGTTCGAATCCCGACGTCCGAAGCTCTTCGAATTTTTGGGGGAGATCCCGTTTTTCCGGCAGCTCGTAAAGCGAGACGGAGTCCTTCTCTTTGAGCGCTCTGTAGACCTGGGGATCGAAGGTCAGACGGGAGGGGAGCGCCTTGGCTTCGCCCCGGGAGCTGAACATCGTAAAAACCAGGCTGTCGGCTTCGACGGGAAGCAGGAGGGCGGTCGTCCTGAGGGACAGGGCGTTGGCGATTAGCTCAAGCAGGGAGCGAGCGAGGTTTTCCAGGTTCCTCTCCCGGCTCAGCTCCTTACTGATCGAAAGCAGGGTCTTCCGGTATTGATAACTGCGCTTGTAGAAAACCCGGTCAAAAAGAGATTGGAAGAGTTTCTTGAGCGGAGTGAAGAGCGTGACGCCCAGGATGATGGCCAGGATCCAGAGCAGGAGAGTGTTCAGCTTGCTCCCGGCGAAGATTTTGGTCTGAGCGCCGATGCCCAAATAGAGCAGGGCCAGGACAAAGTAGGAGAAAATCAGGGTCGCCGCTTTCTTGAGGATCACTTCGAGGTCCATCAATTTGTACCCGGAAATCGAGTAGGAAAAGGCCAGGGGCACCAACGCCTGGAGCAGGATGGTCAGCTCTGCAACCTGGGTCGGCGCATGCCCCGTCAAAAAGGGAACGGCATAAAAGAGCGTGAAGGGAATGATCCCGAAGCTCAAGCCGTTGACGACCCACTTGAGTTGCCGCCGGACCAAAGGGCTGGGATTTTTCAAGTAGCTGTGGGAGATCGTCGCCAGAGTGATGAGCGTATAGACCGAAAAATGGAGGAGGTCCAGCTTTTCCAGAGCCTCGAAGAATCCCAGGACGAGGATGTTGTCAAGATTATTGATGTAAGGAAGATGGGCCACAATCCGGGCGACGAGCAGGAGAAGCCCTGGGACGTACAGGACGTATATCATGGACGGCCGTTCTTTTAGGAATTTCTTCCGCTGGGGAAAGATGAGAAAGTAATGAAGAAGGAGCGGAGGAAAGGCCAGGAAGGCCGCTTTGTCCAGCCAATAAAAAACGGTATCGAAGAAGTCCAGTTCTCCCGTCGAGGAAAATGTATAGAAGGAATAGAGAAGGACGGAGAGCAGATAGAAATAAATGTAGGGAAGGGAGAAGGGCTTGGATGAATTGAAAAATACGATCAGACAGATGATCAGGGTCATCATCCCAATCAGGGCGAGATAAAAATAGTTCAGACTGACTCCCTTTTGGACGAGATAAAGATTATAGTTAAAAGGCGTGATTTCTCCCGCCCGGTAGATCTCGTAGGTGACCCTTTGACTTTGGTTTCCGGCGCGCCAGAGGTTTTTGGCCAGGTCGATTTTGTTCGTGACGACGATTTTGTTTTTGACCAGGTTGTAGTTGATGGAATAGAGAATATCCCCCTTTTTGATCCCTTGGATGTAGGCCGGACTGCCCGATTCGACCTTGATGGCCGTCAAGCCGGCTGCCTTATGTTCCCACGTGACTCCGTCTGTGGGCTCTTTCCAAATGATCTTTCTGTAAATATTGAGGCCGCCCAAAAATACCAGGAGGGCCATCGGTACCAGCAGCCAGTAGGCCTTTTTTTTCATCGAATTCCCATTATAGCCTCAATTTTTTGAAAAATCCAAAAAATTGAATCCGTTTTATAAAAAATATATGCAGGCTTTGTCTAGTCCAGGATATGCCTGGCGCCTGCCCGGATCGCCCAATCGATAGCGGGCTGTTTCAGAAGCTTTTCAAGGCGCGGGTCCTCTTTCAGGCCGAGGGGCTTCGTGTTTCTCGAGAGAAAATCGGTCATATAATCGGCTTGTTTTTTGACCGGTTCATTCTGCTGGACGAAGCTCAAGTCCCGGGCGGATAGAAGAAGGAAAAGGGACTGGACCAGGAAGAGTGCCACCCACCCGATGATTTTTTGTTTCACCGCTTCTTAAAGATAAACCAACCGTCCCGGTTTGTCAAATAAGGCTTGGCATAGGGTCTGCCGCGTCTTAACATTTTCGGCGCCGAGCGAATAGAATATATAAGGAAAGCTTTGACGAGCCTCCTTTGAGCTTAATTGACAAACGCAGGCTGTTAGCCTAGTATGGGGCTACTATTTGGATTTTTCTAATTATTGACCGACTGAACGATGAGGTGAGATAGCCGAAATGCCGTATTTTACCTGCCGGCTGGCCGCAGAGGACGGCCGGATTTTTTCCGAATCCTTTCTAACCTCCTCGCCGGAAGAATGCCGGAGGCATTTCGAGTCCGAAGGCTACTGCGTCCTGGCCGTTAAAAAGGACTGGAAGAAGCTCAAACTGTCCTCGCTGGCGATCGGAAAAAAGGTCAAAGACAGGGATTTTATCATGCTCAATCAGGAGCTCAGGGCCCTGCTCAAAGCTGGCTACCCCGTCCTGCGGAGCATCGAAATCATCTCGGCCCGGGCCAAAAACGCCTCTCTGAAGGAAATCTTAAGAAAAGTGGAAGGAGACATCAGGCAAGGAAAATCCCTCTCCGAAGCCTTCGCTCCGTTTGAAAAACGGTTTTCCAAAATCTATACGGCCTCCCTCATGGCCGGGGAACAGAGTGGAAACCTGGCCGAAACGCTCTTCCAGTTCATCCAGTATGCCAAAGTCATCACCCAGACAAAATCCAAAATCCGCTCCGCCCTGATCTATCCCACGCTCCTCCTCTTTTTATCCCTGGGGTTGATGGGAATTCTGATCAATTTCGTCCTTCCCAATTTTGCCGGTTTTTATAAGGATTTCGAATCCCAGCTTCCGATGATCACCCAGTTGATGATGAGCTTCGCCCTGTTTGTCAGGAACCACTGGTATCTCTGGATCATCCTCGTCGGCGTTCTGGTCCTGGTCTATCTTCAGATGAAGAAAACGGAGGACAGGATCGTCGTCCTGGATAAGCTCAAGCTGAAGATTCCCTTTGGCGGTGTGGTCTGGACCGAATCCGGCATTTCGATGTTCAGCCGCACTCTGAGCTTGCTCCTCGAGGCCGGAATCGCCCTGCTTCCGGCCGTCGGAATCGCCATCCAGGCCATTCCGAATAAATTTCTCGTTTCGAAAACTTCGGGCCTCCCGGCGTCTATCAAGAACGGCGAGAGCCTGTCCGAATCGCTGGCCAAGGCCGAGTTTTTCCCGCCCCTGTCCCTGGATATGATCCGGATCGGGGAGACATCGGCCAACCTCGGAGGTATGTTGAGAGAAGTCGCGGACGTCTTCGACGAACGCATCACGGCCAAAATCGACACCTTCGTCTCGCTCATCGAACCGGTCATCATCATCTTCATGGGCATTCTGGTGGCGGCCATGCTTCTCTCGGTTTACTTGCCCATTTTTAATATCATCAAGGTCGCACGCTAATATGAACAAACAGGAACGGAAACCGGAAGCCCAAAAAGTCCTGCAGTCGGAAGAGAAGGAGACACGCAAGATCGCCGAGCGCTATCATATCCCCTACATCGACCTTGGCTCGGCCTCGATCGACCGGGAGCTCGTCCTGACCTTTCCGCCCGATTTTCTCTATAAGTCCAACTTCATTCCGCTGGGGGCCAACGCCGACAGCCTTAAAATCGCCATCGCCGACCCCTCGGATATCGCCACCATCGATGCCATCGAGTCGTTCCTGGGCAAGAAGGTCGAGGTCTATGCCGCGCCCAAGCGCGCCATCCATGAAGCCCTCCGCAAGAGCGAGGCCGCCCTCCAAGTGCTCAGGGATGCCACGGAAGGGTTCATCATGCAGGTCGTCGAAAAGGATAGCGGCGAGGAAGAAGAGGTCATCTCCATCGAGAAGCTGGCCGATCAGGACGGCTCCATCATCAAGCTCGTCAATACCATCATTTTCACGGCGGTCCAGAAACGGGCCAGCGATGTCCACATCGAGTCCAAGGAAGAGGGCGTTCTGATCAAATATAGGATCGACGGCGTGCTCAGCGAGGCCATGGAGCCGATCGACAAGAAGTTCCAGTCGCCGATCATCTCCCGGGTCAAGGTCATGTCCGACCTGGATATCGCCGAGCGCCGAGTTCCCCAGGACGGCCGCTTCCGGCTGAAGATCAAGGATAAAACGATCGATTTCCGCGTCTCGATCATGCCCAGCATCTTCGGCGAGGATGCCGTCATCCGCATCCTGGACAAAGAGATGATCACCGAGGCGATCCAGGAGCTCAAGCTGGACCTGCTCGGTTTTTCCGATATCGTCCTGCGAAAATTCCGGCGCTATATCACCCAACCCTACGGGATGATCCTGGTCACGGGTCCGACCGGGAGCGGCAAGACGACGACCCTCTACGCGGCCTTGACCGAGATCAAGGCGCCGGAGGACAAGATCATCACCATCGAGGATCCGGTCGAATATCAGATCGACGGCATCACCCAGATCCCCGTCAACGAGAAAAAAGGCCTGACTTTTGCCCGCGGCTTGAGGTCGATCCTCCGCCATGACCCGGACAAGATCATGGTCGGCGAGATCCGGGACCCGGAGACCGCCCAGATTGCCATTCAATCGGCCTTGACCGGGCACCTCGTTTTCACAACCGTTCATGCCAACAATGTGTTTGACGTCATCGGCCGTTTTCTTCATATGCAGGTCGACCCTTACAGCTTCATCTCGGCCTTGAACTGCATCCTGGCCCAGAGGCTGGTACGGGTTCTCTGCCCAAAATGCAAGGTTGCCGTTCATTATGATGACCGACAGCTCCTGGAGTCAGGCCTGGATCCGGCGGTCTACAAAAAGCAGGTCTTCTATGAAGCCCAGGGATGCTCGGATTGCCATTCCACCGGCTACCAAGGCCGGACGGCGATCGCCGAGCTACTCGAGCTGTCCGATCCCATCCGGGAGATGATCCTGGAGCGCAGGCCCCTGTCTGAGGTCAAAAAGAAGGCTAAGCTCGAAGGAATCATTTTTCTAAGGGAAGTGGGGATCGAGAAGGTCCTCAAGGGCATCACCAGCCTCAAGGAACTCAACAAGGTGACATTTGTGGAATAATCTATGGCCCCCATCATCAGCCGCGTCTTGAGTTACTTCACGGAGCAGGCCAAGCCGTCCGTAGCCTTTCAGATTTCCCGTTCCTACGTGAGCGGAATTTGTTTCTCGCAGAAAGACCGGAGATTCGGCGGCTATTTTGTCCTGCCCTTGCCGCCGGGAGTCGTCGAGCCGTCGTTCGATAAAAAAAATATCCTGGAGGAAGCGGCCGTCGAGGAAAAAATCAGGGAAGGCGTTCGAAGGCTCCGGACGAGAGAAAGCGTAGCGTCCCTGCTCGTTCCGGAAGCCTGCTTGAAGGTCGTCATCTTCTCCTTTGAACGCCTTCCGGCCTCCGCCAAGGAGCGCGAAGAGCTTCTCCGCTGGAAGCTGAATAAGGTCGTCCCGGTCACGCCGCCGGACATGAGGATTTCCTATGATACGGTCAAATCCGACGGTCAGGTAAAGGTCTTCCTGGCCCTAGCCCGCTCGTCTGTCATCCAGGAGTATGAGCATTTATACGCCCGGTGCGGCATAAAGGTCCGGGCCGTAGGAATCCCGGCCCCCAATTTGGTCAACCTTCTCAAGGGAGACGAGGCCAGGAATGCCTTGATAGTCAACGTCGAGGCGGATTCCCTCAGCCTTCTGGCCGTCCTTGACTCCGAAGTTTCTCTCTTCCGCTTCAAGACGTTCCTCCCGGAGGCGCTCCGGTCGATGCCTCCCGCGCAAAAAATGGAGGCTATCGTCAACGAAGTGGAAAACACCGTGCATTTTATCGAAGACCGCGAGAAGAAAAAGGTGGACGCTGTCTGGGTCCGCTCGGTGGTCCCGAAATCCGAAGGCGACCTGCTGGCCTTTGTCAAAGGACGCGCGGCTTTTCCGTGGAAACCCTTCGCGCCGGGCGGTCCGCCCATGGTCAGCGCCAGCGACCAGGAGGTTCTTTCTCCTTTAATCGGACAGGTGTTATGAACGACCGAAAAAAATTGAGCCTGAATCTGGCCAGTCACCCGCTGCGCAACCGGCGGTTCTTTTTGGGCGGGGCAGGGCTATTGACCGTGGCCTTTGTTGTCGTGGCTTTTTTAGCGGGTTCATATTTTTCCAAATTCAAACGCCAGATAGACACGGCCGGCCGCGAGCTGGCCCGGATCAGCCTTGCTCGCGAGACGGCCCAGAGGGAAAAGGTCAGCTGGACCAACAGAGTCCTTGATCTTTCCCAAAGCACTCAGAAAAAAGTCGACCTGATCAACGACCTCATCCGGAGGAAGAGTTTTTCCTGGGTGGAATTTTTTTCGCTTCTCGAGGAGGCGATGCCGGCCCCGAGCTATATGACCGCCTTGTCGCCCGAGCAGACCTCTGCCGGGAAGATCGATGTCCGTTTCAAGGTGGTGACCCAAAGCCTGGAAGAGCTCATCGAGCTCGTCAAGAAACTCTTTGCGCTCGACTTCAAACAAATCTCCGTGATCAATGAAACCAAAATCGAAGGGCAGATGCTCTCCGAGATATCGGCGGTCTATGAGAGAACTGATTAGCCTT
>Ga0153915_10007977_pt1 | contig 10042 bp, 10 predicted proteins | sample Opewatmetagenome_2_FD_107003 | JGI IMG/M metagenome (GOLD analysis project Ga0153915, IMG submission 107003) | Freshwater wetland microbial communities from Ohio, USA - Open water 3 Core 3 Depth 3 metaG | ecosystem: Environmental > Aquatic > Freshwater > Wetlands | place: USA: Ohio, Lake Erie... | reverse complement strand
GTTTGACGACCCATTCAAGGCGAAGGAAACCAGTATTGACTGGTATTCCAAACGCCTCATCGAGAAACTGAACATTATCGTTCTCTATGACGAGAGAGGCTTGCCATACTTCCTTGAACGGAATGGCCCAATCTATCGCCTTGTTGAGGCGCTTGCAGAAGAAGCCGCGACCGATGCAATCGTGATATCCCATGTTGCCAATCAACAGGAACTTATGGAAGCAGTGGTCAACGAGTTGCTGGACCGCATCCTGAACGTATTGCGATTGGTGCCCAGCGTCTTTCGGGCATCACTGTACGAGTATTTGGCACCCCAGGTAGAGGCGCTGGTGGAGAATACGAAATGGGCGCTGGGCCTCTAGCGACGAGCCGTGCGAGCGAGTGGAGTTCTTCGCGGAGGCTCTGATCTGCTCCGGCTGGGTATTGGGAGTTCTCTTTGCGCCCTTGATCTGTTCTTGTGGAAGTGTCTCTATTCAACGTGGGTGCGAAACAGATCGATGTCGCCCTGCATCTTCGTCAAGAATTCGCGGACTGAACGCTCGATGTCCCGCGATTGGGTGATGTAGCGCCCGACAATGACAATGTCGACTTTCGCCTTGATTGCCTCGGCGAGGTTGTCGGGAGTAATTCCTCCTGCCACCGCTACCAAGAGACGACTTCCCTTGAAAGCGCTTTTTACCTGCTTCACCATGTCCCACTGGAGAGTCGCAGACGCTTCTGTGTCGATCCCTCGATGAAGAATCACGACGTTCGGGGGCATCTTTAGGCTTTGCAGCTTGGCCAAGGGGTTGTCCACATTCATCATATCGACAAAAGAGTAGATTCCGAGACGATTCGTCTCGTAGATGAACTGGTCGATTGTATCGTTGGCCGCCAATCCCGATACGACGACACCGTCAGCATCCTCATCGAAGGCCAGGTCGACTTCCACCTTGCCGACGTCCAGTGTCTTCATGTCAGCGACCATGAACTTGTCTTCGGCCACTTCCCGAAGGTCGCCCACAATCGAGGTGCCGTAGCGTTTGATGAGGGGCGTACCTGCCTCAAGGATAATGACGTCACTTTGGGGCAGCTCTTGGATGATTCTCTTACTTCGTTCGAGGCTGGGGACGTCGAGGGCAATCTGAAGATAGGGAGGACGCCAGAGCCGAGGAACACGGAACCCCATGACGGGGTGAGTGGCGCGATCCTTGTCGTAGATCAGCTTCTCGATCGAGGGATAGCTGGACAGCGCCCGTTGAAGCGCCAACCGGGTAGCCGCATAGTTGTAGTGGTAAATCCTTCGATAGTCCTTCGCTTCAGGATGGATGAAGACGCTACAGATAATCACCCAATCATCCGCCTTGTCTTGGGGAATCAGACCCTCTTCCAAGCAATCAGCCACCGCCTTTGCCACGGCGGCTTGTGCGGGTCCAAAGATCTTGTTAACTTCCTCCATTTTCCTGACCGTGACCTTTGGAACTATGAGCGTATGCGGCTTGGGGGGCAGATTCGGCCGAATCACGGCCAATAGCGGGGAGTGCCCAGCAGTGACGTTCGTCAGCCCTTGCGCGAAAGCCATCCCCACGGGACCAGACTTGTCACCGATAAGTAGATCGATGTGTGCAAGCTCGGGCTCCTTCCCGAGAAGCGCTTCGCCAACCAAGTACACCATACAGGACACACCCCGATGCTCTTGTTGCCTGAACGATGACTGCTCCTTTATATAACGTTTTGCGGCGTCAATGCGTCAACTTTTCTTGACCAAAGGGTTTTTACTCCAGGCGATTTGTAGAGCGGTCTGCTCGATTCCCCAATCTACTGGAGGTGAAATGCATGGCAACTGACCATGACGGGGTTGACTGCCAAATCCTCCACCGAGGAATATGTACTTAGTAGCTGGGGCTCGGCGCCGCTTTCTGAGCAAGTCTTGCTGCAGCTGGCAGAAGCTCTAGTGCAACTTGCCCGTACCAGACTGACAGCGAAGCAGCGGAAGCTTCTTCTAGCGAGCCACACCGCACTGAGGCACCGTCCAACGCTGTCGCTCTCAGCGCTCGCGGACCACCTCTCCAGGAACCTGCCCATGCCCCTCAGCACCGTAAAATTCAACCTGGCAGTACTGCGAAAGGCAGGCTTGCTCCGAAACAAGTGCTTGGCAAAGCGCCGAAACGTGGTGAGCCTATCGCTCGCTGGCCGGCTACTAGCACAGTCACTCCCAGAGGCGTAGTTCCCGAGAGAAGAAACCAGCATCGCCACTGAACTCAGATTTCGAAAGCGGGTAAGTTGAACCCTCACCGGAGACAGAGCCAGAGAATGCGCTGTAAGTTAGAGCCCGCTACAGCTTTGACGCCATATACTCGCACAGTTCCACCAATCGCAGACAGTAGGCGTTCAAGTTGTCATACCAAGCAACGACGTGCGCAAGGTTGTTGTCCATTACTTCGGTGAGTTGGCTGTCGATTACTGCCGAGTATGTAGTACCGATGATGTCAACTGAAACGATGGGATCGTCGCTCACAGTCAAGATACCTTTGAGCTGCTTGGCCGCAGCGCGGCGGAAGCACTCGTTGAGTTCGTCCTTGCTTGCAGCCTTCTCCAGTTCGACGGTTAGGTCTATCATGGATCCATCGGGTACCGGAACACGGTAGGAAATTGCAGCGAGCTTGCCACGCAGTTGTGGGAAAAGCTGGATAATCGATTCGGCGGCGCCGGTTGATGTGGGGATGATGTTGAGGGCTGCGGCGCGGGCGCGGCGGATGTCGCGGTGGATGCCGTCTTGGAGGTTCTGGTCGGATGTGTAGGCATGGAGTGTAGACATGAAGCCTCGTCGAATCCCATAGTTGTCCAGAAGCACTTTGACGACTGGCGCAAGGCAGTTGGTGGTGCACGACGCCATTGAGACCACATGATGATGAGCAGGGTCGTAGTTGGTGTGGTTGACGCCGGGCACAAGCATTGCGTCTTCTTTCTTGCCAGGGGCAGTGATTATGACTTTCTTCGCCCCGGCTTGGAGGTGCAGTGCGGCTTTTTCACGTTCGCGGAAGACGCCAGTAGATTCGATGACGATACTGACCCCGAGCTTTGACCAAGGCAGCTTGGTGGGGTCAGATTCCTTGAACAGCTTCAGCGCCTTCCCATCGATGGTAACACCATCTTGTGTGGCTTCGATCTTGCCAGCGAACCGTCCATAGATGGAGTCGTAACGTACGAGTTGTGCAAGAGTCTTAGGATCGCTTAGATCGTTTGCGGCGACGACCTGGAGACTCTTCGACTTCAGAGCATTGCGGAGAAACACGCGGCCAATCTGTCCCAATCCGTTGATAGCGACTTGAACGACCACAGCTTAGCCCTCCCTTGGGGAGGACGACTTGTTGCTTGAGCGCTTAAAGCTTTTCCACGGGAGCTGCCCTTGGAGTCAACTACCACCCATTGAAGTGGGCGGCTTGTAACTAGGCTCCACGGCGGGGGAAGGCGCCGGCTCACGGCCTGCTACGAGGGGCCTGCCCACCCAGGGCATGCCGAGGGGGGCGAGGGTGCGCGCGGCGTTCAGGGCCGCAGGCGCGGTGCCCGTACGACGGGGATCGCGCGTCGCATCCGGCGAGATCACTAGCCGGTGAGGTGTTTAGGTCGTGGGGAGACGGCGAGAGCAGTGGCACGGGGGGGCCACGGCGCGCAGGAGATCGTGGTCAAGCCGGTTCGAGGCCCGACGGCTCGCCCCGGGGGGAGGCCTCAGCTCGCCAATTCCTCTCCCCAATGAAGTGGGGGGTCTCCTTGGAGGTTGTCTTATGAGCCTTCCGGGACGATTCAGGCTCTTTCGGCAGAATCACCAGGCAGCATGCATGCGTTTTGCTATATGCCTTGGACGCTCATGAAGTATCGTCGTTTGAGGATTTGATGGACTCGAGCTGCTCTGTTATGCTTGGGGGGAGTTTCTCGTGGGCTAAGAGATATACCACGGACAGGAGAAAAAGGTCGAAATCTGCGAGGTCGTCCTCGTTGGTCCAAGGGGAGGACTCGAGTGTGACGCAGAGGATTGCGGGTGGCTGGTTCGCTCGAAGCGCAAAGACATGCCCCATTTTCAGGTCGACCTCGAAGGTGGCTTCTTCGCGTTCGATGACTATTCGGTCGCCACGGATTCTGAACCCTTCATCCTTCAGAATCTGCTTGAGGCGCGGCAGGTTTCTGTTCTGAGGAGGTTTCAGTTTTCCAGTTACCTGCAGGTCGCGTTTCTTTCGGAGTTCAACTAGCCACTGCTCGTACGAGGGATCAGTGGTGGTTCCTGTTGAGGCAGGTGTCCGATCGCGCTTTCCGTGAACGATGGCCATTCAGCCTCCGAGAGTGAGGAGATTGGTAAGCCATCTCCCACTATATGTTGCACCAAAGTCTTGCGCTGTCAGGAATGGCTTTCTTACATGAAGCCACCGACATTGGCTGATGCCTTCGCAACTTCAACGTACGCGCCTTGAACGTCACCTTGGGGCGCGACGTATGCAATAACGAATCCCTTGTCACGGGCAGCCGCGATTACGATGGATCCTTGCCCTTTGATGTTCGTGGCAACCAGGTGGTGTTCTGTGGCCTGGATTGTGCTATACTTTACGCCCTGGATTATGATGCTGGGGGGCCTGCTTTGAACGGCAGAGACGATTTCGGCTCCTGGAACCGTCCAGTTGGGGGTCGTGTAAACTACGGTTCCGTCGGCTCGAACTACTGAGACGGCCATGATAGTCTTGTCAACCTGTAACAAGTAGTCAACCCAGGCTTGGATGTTCTGAGACATTGTCTGCCAACACCTCTCAGGGCTAGAGACGGATCAGCCTAATTATGTCAGTCTGATTTCGCTTACTAAAAGGTTCTGGGAGACTCTTGGGACGGAGTGCCATTCCTTCAGGAATCCGCTATGCAATTACCGGCTTTGGAGCGTCGCGGAATCCATCGCGTCTAAGTATGAATCAGTCGGCCGGGCTCTTGCTCGACTTGTCTACCTTGCTCTGTGCTTGGTACGCTGCTACTATCTCACTCACGCTAGTGGCTTCTTCAGCTGACTTGTCTTCTCGCCAAGTGCCGTCGAACCTGGGGAAACGGATGGCGAGACCTTCGTTAGGTGCTATCTGACCGTAGGCACAAGTATGAATCGGACTACGCGTTATTTCGTCGCCAACGACTTGTAGTACGATTGCCGGCTGCAGCCACACATCGGCGTTCATCTTTGACTCAACTAGTGGGTCTTTGGTAGGGATAACGTATGGCTGAAAGCGGGGTACGAGTTGCTCAAGTTCTTGATCGCTGAACCCTGTTCCAACTTTGCAGACTGTTTTGAATTGTCCCGTTTCATCGTCCCGAACAGCAGCAAGCAGCGCGCCATAGGTTTTGGCCCGCTTCCCTCGACCCCAAAAGGCGCCGACGACCACTAGATCGACCGGCCCAATGGCTTGGGCTTGGTACGATTCTTTTAGCTTTACCCAGACCCAACTACGCGCACCGGCTCGGTACAGCGAGTCTGGCCCCGTGGCCTTGGCAATGATGCCTTCGCTGCCATTGGCTAGAGCTTCGCGAAATGCTTTCGTCATGGCTTCTGTGGTGGTAGCAGGCGTTGCGGGAACGAGCCTAGCGTGATCGCCAGGTTTGACGATGGCTTCAAGTTGAGCTCGACGGACCGGATACGGTTTCTGGGTTAGGTCTTTCCCATCAACGTAAAGGCAATCGAATAGAAACAGGGTGGTGGGGATTGCCTCCACCATTTCTTCAACTCTATATTTCCGTCGGCGCCGCATCAACACTTGGAATGGAAGCAACTTATTGGGATTACGCGGGTCGACGGCTACGCATTCGCCTTCAACGATGCATCGAGCGCTAGTCAGATGTTTTTGGGCCAGAGATACGACATCGGGATACATTGTCCCGATTTGTTCTAGACGTCGAGAGAAGATTTCGATGTCTCGATCCTTCTTGTGGATTTGCATGCGCTCTCCGTCAAGTTTCCATTCAGCCACGCACTTGCCCTCGAGTTTCTCCACGATCTCCTTGGGAGTGGGGAGCTTCTGTGCAGCCATCATGCGGATGGGTTTGCCAATGGTGACCTCAAGGGTTTCGACGCCGCGAAGACCAGTGGTCGCTACCACATAGGCAATGTATCCTAGATCGCTAGTGAGATTGTAGGCGCGCTCGACAGTGGGACGATGTTCCTTGCCGCCAGCATAAGCTTCAGCCAACGCGTCTAGGACTGTCATGTCAGCTATGCCCAGTCGGAGCGTGCCGGTTACCGTCCGGAGAATGTATCGTGCCTCAATAGGAAGGGCAACCGTCAGCAGACCTGCCAAACTCCGAATCTTGAAATCGGCACTTCCCGAGCCCTGAGATGCGGCGATCTTCACTAGGGATTCGTAGACTTGAGGCACGGACAAAGGCGACTGCGAAAGGGATTGTTGACGCTTCTCACCCAAGAGCTGCTCGCAGGCGGTTCCGATATCGCCCAATTTGTGTACGACTGGCAGAACCTGTTTCTCATTGATACCGAGGGCAATGGCTATGGCCCCAATGGCCATCTTTTCCGCAATTCCAATCGCTGGCTGTCCGGTCCAGTCGGGATACAGTTTTCCTTGAGTGAGGTAGACTACCCTTCCAACGATGTCCGAATCCAATTCCTTGAAGAGCGCAGCAAGGATCCCGATTAGTTCCAGACGTTTCGTTGTCTTCTCCAATTGGTCGTAATAGCCGCACAAATCCCTGTACAGCAACCCTGTTCGCCGACAGAAACAAGGTTCTCCCTAGAAGAAAAAGCTGACCCACAACATGCTTCAGTAACAGCAAGTCTTTTCCTGAACCAGCCTGGTGATTCTGGTAGATATTTGCTGAGTTCAGCGTATGCCAATACCTCGATGTAGCATCTGTAAGCGGGAAACCCCCGTTGCCAAGACGCTTCCTGTATGTTTAGATTGTATACGAGCAGAACGGGCTGGGATTGACCGCATCATCGAACGAGCCCATTCTTGGCGGCAGCGACTGTTCGGGCTGCCTGTTGCGATTCCCCGCGCACCGACAGGTGTTAGGTGCAAGGTCTGTAACAATCAATGTTGCATTCCACTCAACCAACTTGGATACTGTGGATTGCGGTCTAACAACAACAATCGCCTAAGCGCCAAGGTCGGCCCAAGCAAAGCCTTGATGGATCACTATCTTGATCCACACATCACCAATTGCTGTGCTTCGTACTTCTGCCCCGGCGGCACCGGTATCGGTTACCCCCAGAGGGCTTACCGACCGGGCGCCGAATATGGATACGCCAACTTGTCGGTGTTCTTCTATGGCTGCGGTTTTGACTGCCTCTACTGCCAGAACGCATCTCACAAGCAGCTGGGCGGGGCGGAAAGCGTCGGCCTCAAGCAGTTCATAGACATCGTTGACAAAGAACCGCGGATTTCCTGCATCTGCTACTTCGGTGGGTCTCCCGAGCCTCAGTTGCCCTTCACTATCCGAGTCTTGGAGACCTGCCGAGAACGCTTCAAAGACCGAATTCTTCGACAATGCTTCGAAATGAATGGTAATGCTAACTCGTCGCTGCTCAAGAGAGCTGCGATCTTGGCAGCACAAACGGGAGGAATCCTCAAGTTTGACCTGAAGGCATACTCAGACTCGGTTAACCGCGCCCTTAGTGGCGTTTCAAATCAGACAAGTTTCAGGAATTTCGCAATGCTAGCTGACACGCTACCATTCGACGATTCACCATACCCACCGCTAATGGCTACCACTCTTCTTGTTCCATACTACGTGGACGAGAATGAGGTGGCGGCAATCGCCCAGTTCATCAAAAGCCTCAACCGACCCACTTTGGAATACAGCCTTTTGATATTCTACCCCAAGCATTTGATGACAGATCTACCAGCGACTCCGCTGCGACAAGCACAGCGCTGCTACGATGCGGCGAAGAGATACGTGAGAAGAGTGCACGTGGGCAATCTGGGGCTCCTTAGCGGTCGTCTCCGCCTCTGAGTCGTGGGCGCTGCGTCTAGCTTCCGCCCAGCCGCCAGATGCCAAGCGAACACAGAAAATCTTATATGGAAGCGCAAGGTATCGGACGCTAACCTGCCTGAAAAACGCACCATAGCATGGAGGAGCAAATCATGTCATTGAGTGGAACACCCGTACTGTTGCTGAAAGAGGGTGCGAAGCGTGAGCGTGGCCGCGATGCACAACACAACAACATTATGGCGGCCGTAGCTATTGCAGAATCGATTCGCACTGCTCTTGGTCCTAGAGGCCAAGACAAGATGCTCGTTGACAGTTTCGGCGACGTTACTATTACCAACGACGGAGCCGCGATTCTAAAGGAGATCGATGTTGAGCATCCAGCGGCCAAGATGATTGTCGAAGTCGCCAAGACCCAAGACGACGAAGTGGGCGATGGCACCACCACGGCGGTTGTTCTCGCCGGGGAGCTTCTGAAACAGGCCGAGTCGCTTATCGATCAGAAGATTCATCCAACGGTCATCGTGGAGGGTTACCGAAAAGCGACCGATAGGGCCATCAGCGTCCTTGACTCCATCGCCGTCAAGGATTCCACTGATGCCATGCTGAAGAAGATTGCCATGACCGCAATGCAGTCGAAGGTTGTCTCCGACTTCCGACAGCTGCTTGCAGAGATGGCTGTGAAGGCGATTAAGCGCATTGCCGAAACAGTAAACGGCAAGACTCGGGCAGATATCGACAACGTCAAGATTGACAAGAAGCAGGGCGGCAGCATTCGCGACACAACGTTCATCGAGGGCATCCTCCTAGACAAGGACATCGTTCATCCGGGAATGCCCAGAAGCGTGCAGAATCCAAAGATCGCCCTCGTCCAGAGCGCCTTCGAGGTTGAGAAGACCGAGTTCACGGCCAAGATCGATATTCGAGATGTCGCGCAGATGCAGGCGTTTCTCGACCAAGAAGAGACGATGCTACGCGACATGGTTGACAAGGTTAAACGGTCGGGGGCTAACGTGATTCTCTGCCAGAAAGGCATTGACGACGTCGCTCAACACTTCATGGCGCAGGCAGGCATTGTTGCCGTTCGGAGAATCAAGGAAAGCGACATGGAGAAGTTAGCCCGCGCAACGGGAGCCAAGATGATCTCCAACCTCGATGATCTTTCGAAGAGCGATCTCGGTTCCGCGGAGCTGATTGAAGAACGCAAAGTCGCCGACGACAAAATGACCTTTGTCGAGGGCTGCAAGAACGCAAAGGCAGTGAGCGTTCTCATCCGTGGCAGCACAGACCTTATCGTCGACGAAGCAGAGCGCGCGTTCCATGACGCCATCAGCGTTGTCAGGGACGTGATTGAAGATGGCCGCGTGGTGGCAGGCGGTGGCTCGCCCGAGATGGAAGTCGCACGCCAGCTCCATGACTATGCCGAGAAGTTGCCTGGGCGCGAGCAGCTCGCCATAATCGCTTTTGCTGATGCAGTCGAGGTCATCCCTAAGACTCTCGCCGAGAACGCGGGCCTCGACCCCATTGATATCATGGCAGACCTGAAGACCCGCCACCAGAAAGAACAGACGACGGCCGGCGTCGATGGAATAGAAGGGAAAGTCTCCGACATGGCGAAGGCCAATGTCTGGGATCCGCTCGTTGTCATACGCCAAGCCATGAAGTCTGCCAGCGAAGTAGCTCAGATGCTTCTGCGAATTGACGATGTCATCGCTTCCAAAGGTATGGAAACCGGTGGAGGCGGTCCTGGCGGAAGAGGACCTCCAGGCGGCGGCGAAGACTTCGAGGACTAACGTGATCCGGGCACAACCCAACCACAGAGGCGGGAAATGTGACGAAAGGCGGCCCAAGCATTGGGCCTAAGCGGATGACAAGATACGAGAGATCACGCGTCGTGGGTGCGCGAGCCCTGCAGATTTCCATGGGCGCGCCTATCCTCATCCGTATCGATCCCGGCATTCACGATCCAATCCGTATTGCGGAAATGGAACTGCAGAAGCGCCTCCTTCCGATTACTATCCGTCGCAAGCTTCCGTCAAAGGTCTACGAGGACGTAGCGCTCTCCGATTTGCTGGACTGAGTCAGACAAGTCGTCAGCT
>Ga0153915_10007976_pt1 | contig 10043 bp, 6 predicted proteins | sample Opewatmetagenome_2_FD_107003 | JGI IMG/M metagenome (GOLD analysis project Ga0153915, IMG submission 107003) | Freshwater wetland microbial communities from Ohio, USA - Open water 3 Core 3 Depth 3 metaG | ecosystem: Environmental > Aquatic > Freshwater > Wetlands | place: USA: Ohio, Lake Erie... | reverse complement strand
TTTCCGGGTAAACGAGACCCTGATCGACCTGGATTACCGCAAGAACCGTCAGGAAATGAAGCGTATCTATGAGTCTATTTCATCTATTCAGAACAACCCTGATGTTAGAATGTCCGGAATCCAGATACAGGGTTATGCTTCTCCCGAAGGGAGCCCTGAGGTAAACGCGCGTCTTTCGTTGAAGCGTGCTTTTTCCTTGAAAGACAATATACAGTACTTTTTTATGCTCGATTCGACCCTGTTACAGGTAGAAAGCAAAAGAGAGAGGGACGGTCTGATGGCTTTGCTGCAAAACCGGCAGAACGTGGAGAGCGATTCGGTTTTTGCTCAGATCAATGAACCGTCTCTTCAGGAAAATATAGTAGCTCAGTTGTCGAGTGGTGCTTCATACGATAGCTTGAAGAAAGCATTCTATCCCGATCTTCGGAAAGTGGAATACAACGTGAGCTATGTTGTACGGGCTTATACGTTGGAGGAACTGGATGAGCGATTCCGTACGGCTCCGCAGAATCTGAGCCAGAATGAACTATTCATGTTAGCGGAATCGTACGGGCGCAATTCTCCGGCCTTTGACGCCGTGATAGAAAAAATTCAGGAACTCAACCCGAACGATACCACGGCCAATATCAACGCGGCTGCCGTATTTCTCAGACATGGGGAAACGGAAATGGCCGGTCTCTGCTTAAAAAAATGCACGGATTGTCCATCTGCTTTTAACAATCTGGGTGCGTATTTCATACAAGTCGGAGAGTTACTTCAGGCGGAACAGTACTTGGTTAAAGCGGCGGCCGACAACATTCCCGAAGCTGACCGGAATTTGTTGATATTGCGTGCACGAATGAGGATTGGGCAAAAAAATGAGACGCATCCTTTATGATTCGCGGATATGATAGACACACCGCCTGTCTCCTGTTACAACATGGTCACTACGTTCAACCGTCAGTTTCTGTCCCAACAGTTTCCGGATGTTTTCAATTTCCGACAGACAAAAACCCTGACAAGTTGATGCTGCTGAACAAATCGGACAGTGGTTTTCAATAAACAGCCATCCCTCTTCTGTCTTTTCCAGCTCAGCCATATAGCCCTCCCGTGAACGGATAGCAGCTAATCGTTCCATTTTTTCGTTCAGGTTTTCCAGCTCTTTCAACTCCTTCTCGTAACGCAGGTAATCGCTTTCTTTTTTGGCTTCAACCAGTCGTTCCAGTGCTTCAGGTCCCAGTAAGTCGCGTATGTTCTGCAGGAGCTGAACGGTCAGCCTGGCATGATTGTCAGGGAATTGTCCGTTGCCCTTACCAGTCAGACTGAACACGATGGTTGGCCTGCCCACCCCTTTTATTTGTGATTCTGAAAAGATCAGGCCATCTTCTTCCAGTTTCAGCAGATGAAGACGCATGCCTTCACCTGTCATGCTGAATTCCTTGGCTAAGGTGGATGCTGTCTGTTGGCCGTTCATTTTCAGATAGATAAGTATCTTGTCCTGCGTTTTGTTGGGATTCATGGAAAAATTAATCTAATTTAACAAGTAAAAGCTTGTAATATTCTGCAAAGATACTAACTTTGCAGTAAATCATCAACTAATAACCGACATGATTCAATTATTAATCATTATTAATGCACTAAATCTTACCGTTATGTCATTCAACTTGCCGGATTTATCCTATGCTTATGATGCACTGGAGCCTTATATCGACGCTAAAACGATGGAAATTCATCATACGAAACACCATCAGGCGTATGTAACGAACCTCAATAACGCCATTGCCGGTACCGATGCTGAAGGCAAATCGCTGGAAGATATCCTGCGTAACGTGGACAAGTATCCGGTGGCCGTACGCAACAATGGAGGCGGTCACTGGAACCATTCCTTGTTTTGGACGTTGTTGTCACCAAAGCCGGCGTTAAAACCTTCCGGTAAACTCCTTGATGCCATTATTGCCAACTGGGGAAGTCTCGATGCCTTCAAGGATGTATTCAATAAAGCGGCTCTGAGCCGTTTCGGTTCTGGCTGGGCCTGGCTTTGTGTCGTGGAAGGTGGAAAACTCGCTGTTTGCTCAACCGCCAATCAGGATAACCCCCTGATGCCGGGTGTGGGTTGCGGAGGTATTCCGATTCTTGGGCTGGATGTCTGGGAACATGCCTATTACCTGAACTATCAGAACCGGCGTGCCGACTACATCAACGCTTTCTGGAATGTGTTGGACTGGAGTGTAGTGGAAAAATACTACCTTGACGCTACCAAGTAACTTTTTCATTCATTTGTACCATAACCTCGAAGCCTGTGAATTTCCGCGAGTGCTAACCCCGCTGCTTTTGCGGCGGGGAATGCGGGCAAAACACAGGAGCTTCAATTTTCGGATTTGCAGGCTTTTTTACTTACAGCCTGTCATTCTTTTGGATTTTTAAAAATTCAGGAGGAAATTTGTTGTTAAAAAAGCGTATTTTGGCCGAAGTTTTACCAATGATTCGTATACCATGGAAACAGTGTTGTCTTTGATTCCTCTGATTGCTGAAAAAATACGACAGGCACAGCACGGATTGCTTGTTTCAGAAAACATTTACAGGAATACCCATACGTTTTTTGGGAAAAATAACTGGCTTTTTTTCATTAAACCTGAAATCACCCAACCTTTGCCTTCTATTAAACTGGAAGCGATTCTGGAGTTGGTTTTAAGTAAGATTGAGGGATTTGACTTTCATATTCATGATGTGAAGATCCTGTCCGCCGATTACCTGAAGCAATACGATCTGATCCGGCAGCATTATGGTGTCATTGACGATGTCGCCTTATTGGGACGTAAGGCCCTCACGACAAAAGGTAAAGAAAAATTTCTGGAAATTTTCGGTGTTCCGGCCGATGACGTGAAAGTGCTTGGTGGGCTGGAATTCCTGGATGAATACCCGTTTTTTAATGCCCATTCCCTCGATTGCCTGTGGCAGAATTCGGAAAACCAGAAACTGGCAAGTGGCACATACGCGGAGAAGGTGCGCGTTGATCTGGAAACCGTCTATTTGCTGAACGCTTTTCACCCCAGGCAATTGGAACATTTCACCGAAAAGGGGAGGAGCATCGTGGTCATGAACTTGTCCGGTGATCTGGCATGGCGTGATGCCCGTGCCCGTTTTGCCGGCGCAACCAATCCTCTGAAGGCTGAAAAGGGCAGCCTGCGCCGTGAACTACTCGAAAACAAGGATACTTTTGGAATTCCCGATGTTTCCCAAAGTTATAACGGTATTCACTTGTCTGCCGGTCCGGTCGAAGCCTTGATTGAACTCAGACGGTTTGAATCGGATTTTTCGGCTCAAACCGGTGCATTACCTTTTGATGCATTTCCATTTGGCCGGCAGCTGATGCAGGCAGTTGGCTGCATACCTGGACAGGTGGAGCAAAATGCGCTTATTCAGGCTGAAGGCAGGCGTTTATCTGTTTTTGACCTGACGGAAGATATGGATGCCGATGAGGCGATACGTTTATTGAAACAACTAATTGGATGATAGGAATAATGGTTTTAAAATAGGAATAAATGAAACAGTTGTCAGTATTGGTCATGAGCCTGTTCGTTGTAACAGCCGTGGCACAGGATCCCGTTGAAAAGGAAGTAAAGTCGGATGTCGGTGCTGTTACGGTGTATCTGGAAGGTGCACAGGAAACACGTTCGGTGTCTGTTGACGTGCCGGCAGGCAAGACCTTGCTGAAATTTGTCGGTCTGTCACCCTATATCGATGCCAAAAGCGTTCAGGTGAAAGCTGACGGTAAATTGACCGTCCTGACAGTCAACCATCAACAGAATTTTTTGGTCAAACCCGAAAAATCGGATGAGTATAAACGTATGGAGGCTCAATTGAAAGAAGTGCAGTCAACCATCAGGCTGCAGGAAACCCATTTGGCTATTATTCAGCAAGACCTGGAATTTCTGAATGAAAACCGCAACCTGGGTGGAAAAGATCAATCGCTGAGTATAACATTGCTGAAAGAAGGGGCTGATTTTTACAGCCAGCGTTTGACAACCTTGAAATTAAAAGAAATCGAACGTAGAAATATACTGGAGGATTTATATAAACAAGAGAATGCTTTGCAAAACGAACTGAGTGCCTTTAGCAGTAAAAAAGAATTTGCTACAGGTGAAGTGTCGGTAGTGGTTGATGCCAGACAGCCGGTTAAAACCTCTTTTGAACTGACCTATCTGGTATCGAACGCGGGTTGGTATCCATCCTACGACATTCGCGCCGATAACATCAGTGAACCCATTGAAATTGCCTACAAAGCAAATATACGACAAGATACCAAGGGCGACTGGAAAAATGTAAAACTGAAACTGTCCTCGTATAATCCGTCTGTTTCTGGTGTGGCACCCGAATTGAAAACCTATTTTTTAGGCTACAATACAAGGCCGCCTGTTTATGGGAAAGTCATCTCCAGTGTCAGTGGACGGGTTTGCAATTCGAACAATGAACCATTGGTCGGAGTCAGTGTACGGGTGGATGACGGCAATCTTGGTACTGTCACCAATGCCCAGGGTAGTTATACACTGACATTACCGTCCAACGCCGTCCAATTGAATTTTTCTTATCTTGGCTACAAGCCCAGGACGATGAACATTTCAGGCTCTGTCCTGAATGTGGTGCTGGAAGAAGATGATGCGGTACTGGAAGAGGTAATGCTTAAATCGGCCGCGTTTGAAGGCGTACAAGTCTCGACTGTTGATCAGGCATTGCAAGGGCGCGTTGCAGGATTGGATGTCTCAAAGAAAGCCGTCAGAATTCGCGGTACGTCATCCATCCCCGTTCCCCAGCAACAAGTCGAAAAGCAGATTTCCGTCGATTTTGAGATCAAAACGCCTTATACCGTGAAAACTGACAACAACGTGGTTTCAGTCGATATGGCCGTCATGAGCTTACCTGCTGATTTCCAGTACTATTGTGTGCCAAAAGTCAGCAAGAATGTCTTTCTTACCGCCAGACTTATGGACTGGGAGCAATACAGTTTCCTGGAAGGCGAAGCCAACGTGTTTTTCGAAGACACCTACGTCGGTAAAACCATCCTGAATGTAAATACCGCTACCGATACCCTAAGTATTTCCCTGGGACAGGACAAGAAGATATCTGTACAGCGTGAAAAGGTTAAAGCCTATACGACAAAACAATTTATCGGCAGCAAGAAAGAAGAAACCAGAACCTGGAAGACCACCGTACGCAACAATCGCAACGAACCCGTCAATCTGTCTTTGGTCGACCAGGTGCCCGTTTCACAGAACGAAGAAATCGAAGTGTCCCATCAGGCTTCTTCAGGTGCTGCTTTCAACGCTGAAACCGGTGAAATCAACTGGAACATTAAACTGGAACCTGCCAAAACGCTGGAACTTGATTTGAAGTACGTGGTGAAGTATCCGAAAAACAAGTTTCTGGTTATCGAATAGCCGGTGAACGTTTTAGTTTACAAGCCGTGCATTTTCGGCTTCCCCGGTAATTGTTTTAAGCAATTTGTGCCGGTTGGTATGGACTGGTTCTACAATAAACTCAGGAATGTTGTAGGATTTGAATAACTGTCTGTCAAACAACGGATTCTTCTGAGGCAATATGAACGGCTTGTGGGCTACGCCGTTTTTGTCGAAATAGGCGATATACAACCGGGTATAGTTGCCGTCGTCACGCCGTGAACTGAAGATGATCCACCGGCCGTTGGATGACCAGGCATGGTAACTTTCCACGTCAGGGCTGTTGACCGTTTCAAGGTTCTTGTACGTCCGTGTTTCCAGATTCATCAGGTACAAGTCACTGCTTTTGTGCCAGATATGAAAATTACCAAAATCGCCCATCGAGAAAAGCAGGTATTTGCCATCGGGAGAAACACGGGGAAAGGTAGCGCTTTTACCGATTGATGAGGCACTCACGATCGTATCGACTGCTCCAAACAATCGGTTAGCCTGGTTGAAAGGTCTGCGGACAATGTTGTATTTAATGTTTTCATGCTGGTTGACAATGTCAGCGTCAATAAACGCGTATTTTTGTTCATACCGGGCAACAGAAAAATAGAGACTGTTACCGTCCGGACTCCAGTAGGGAAATGTTTCCAGCCAGCCGTCACCAGCCTGAATTCCTCGGGCGCATTCCCCGCTGCTCGCGGCGGGGTTAGCGGGCAGAACACAGGATTCCTTTTTGGAATCGGAGATTCCTCGCGGCTTGCCACGAGGAGCTTCAATGGTCGTAATCTCGTTCTTGTCAACATCGTAAAGAATCAAGTCCGACCTGGTATCCAGTACTTCTGTTTTCTGGAGGTCTTTCGTATGAAAATCCTGTCCGATGTCATTGACGGAATAAGCTATCAGGTGTTGCGTGGGATGCCAGCTCGGATAAACGGCACCTGAAACAAGCCCTTCTACCTTGGTGTTGATTTTCTTTTGTTTGTTGTCAGAGAGGATAACGGTTCCTCCACTCTCACCACGGAAATGCATTTGCATGTTCCCTTGCCGGTTGTAATCCTGAAAAGAATGGCAGTTGACACATTGACCGGAACGTTCAACCGTAAGTAACCGACTGTCGTATATACGTTTTACATCAAAGTTTTCCAGGCTTCGCTGATTGATGGTGATGTCTTCGTATGTTGTATAAAGTGGTTGTATCCAGCGATAGACGATATATCCATCAATCGGTTCAACCGCGATATGATTCTTTATGGTTGGATATTTGTACCAACGACCGCCTTGTTTCAGATAGATGTCGAAACAGAGGGCTTCTCCTTTATTTGATTCCAACAGTTTTTTCCAGTCATGCAGGTTTATACGGACTTCTTTTCCCTTTATGAGGAGTGATTTTCCGTTTTTTGAAGAAATGGTGGTCAGATAGAAAGAGGCCTTGTTGGTGATAATGAAATTCAGCGGAGCAATATTGTAAGGGATGTATGCTTCCGAGTATTCCGGATAGACGTTCAGCGTGTCCGTGGCATCAGAACAGGTCTCCGGCACGTGTTTGCAGGCTATAAACAGGATGATCAGGCAGAAAATACAGGTCAGGTTAAATGTTCTCATAGTTAGTTGTAGTAATCTGATGTTTCCTTTTTCTTTTCCATAAGCGTGTTGACAAAGAAATAATAATACCAGAAAGTACCGCCAAACTGATTGAAATATAATTTTCTGGTCGTTTCCTCAGGATAGTTTGCCTGTTTTTTTGAAAAATCCAGCAATAACTGAAAATCATCCATGACTTGTTTGTCAAATTTCACCTGACTGATGTCCACCTTGTGTTCCAGGTAATAATATAATAGAGCTGCTTCCTGAAAATGAACAGGAATCCGGTCATGAGTTCTGGCGTATAAAAAGAATCCTGGCCAGAAGCGCTCAATGTTTTTCATTTGCAGGTTGCTCAGAATGGAAAGGGTGACCAATGCTGGATTACCGCCCCGGGAATAGGCCGAACAGTTCAGCAAATAGGTTTCCAGCATACTGTTGTCTCCATCCAATACATTATTGAACGCGTTGAGTTTCATTATATCCGTATATTCAGGCACCGTCATGATCGTTTCCGGATCATCGATAAATACCTGCTGTTTTTCTGCCCAGGATTTGTAGAACAAGGTCGATTTAAGTACCTCGTTGTATTTATTGGCAAGGGCCGTTTCTTTATTGAGTGTAGCGCTTAACACAAAATATTTCAGGTTGTTGGCATTCATCTTAAACTCAACCATTTCCTCCATGCACCATCGGTAACAATAATTCAGTTTGCCATATTGGTAGTAGAAGAATTTTCCGGCAATCTGCATGGGAAATATGTTCCCTGGTGTATTGATGGCTTTGTTTCCGTCTTTATAGTTGAACATCTTGTCGCCGGCAAGGTTAAGTTTGAACAAGGCCAGATTGGTATTCATGACGATGAGCCGGGTTGGTTCATCCTTTTGTTTCTGGGCAATCCGCAACACCTCGTTCCAGTTCCCTTTTTCTGAGGCTGATTGCATGGCAAGCTCTGTCTTCAGATTCTCATCCTTGTATGAAAAGGCCGCTACAATGACCAGGGTGGAAAGGAATAAAAAAACAGGTGCACTTTTACGGACAAAGGTTGTTTTTTTCGATTCTTTACCTTGTTTCCATAAAACAGCTACGATAAAAAACAAGGCTATCAGTACAAAGGGCAGCCACAGGATTTTTTCGGAACCAGTATTAAACGCGGGCAAGAGGGCAAATGACAGGTTTTTAAAAATAGTCTGGCTGTATAGGAACTGGTAATAAACGATTGGAATGAGGAAGATACCCGACAAGGCTGTTACGGCAGGAATTAATGCTGCTTTGTTCTTTTCCAGGGCAACGGATTTCAAGGTGTAAAGCAGGAATAAACCCCCGCCAAAAAGGGCGTACGCGCCAAAAACAGGATAACCAACCAATAGATAAGCCAGGATATAAATAACTTGAAAATGAATGCGTTTAATCTTTTGAAATAAGATAATACCCCATAAAATACCAATGACACCGAGAACGGTGACATACACGTACCCGTTGATTTTCAGGATGTATATCATGTAACCCAATTCGCACATAGTCAGCAATAGTGCCAGGGATGGAATGAAAGCAAGCGGAATGGCTCTCCCTTTTAAATTAAAAGCCTTGGAGGTCAAATAGGAGACAAAAAGCAACAACGCGAGATAAATCAACGATCCGAGCCAGGGAATATAAAAGAACTGTGTCAGAAAAGAACCAAGATACACCGAAAGTCCGCCAATACCCTCTATGGCATCCAGAAAATAACGTTGGTTAAATGCAAACAAATCCAACTCCTGAGTCTTCCACAGGAAAGAGGCGTTTTGACCGATGGTTTGATACAGGATGAAAAGAACAAAAAATCCAAGAAGGGTCAGATTCTGGATTTTAATAAATTTCCCGGTGTGTTTCAACGCCTTGGGAGCTGCTTCTGTCCGATGCTTTTTTGTTTGAGCGTTCATGTTGCGAAAATAACTCAATTATCTCATTATGATCAGTTTTTTGGTATAAATTCGGTCATTTATCGTGGTACGGAACAAATACACACCGTTTGATACAGCGTCGGGAAGGGTGACTGAAAAAGAGGTTTCGTATAACGTGTTGGTTTGGGAATAATCCACCCGGCCGCTGGTGGCATTGATAATATCAAAAGATAGGGATGTACCTGATAGTCCGGAACCAACGACAACCGAAAAGGACCCGTTATTCAGTGTTGGCGAGATGTCGAGATCATTGTTGACCGTGATGTTGTCTGTCGCCGTATAATTGTTTTGTTCTTCAATGAGTATCAGGTTGTTTTCGATGTAGGAAAGGGAAAACAAATCAGCTTCTTCATAGTCATAGGTATCCGAATCGAAGTACACGGCGAAGTCCTGATGCAAACCGCTGGTGATTTTTCCAAGGTACAGGGTTGTACCGGCTGTTGTGCCGGATCCGGAGACGGTTAGACCTTTATTGTCATTTACATTAATGATGTTGTAATAGCCATCGCTTTTTAAAACAAAACGCCATTGTTGTGTTACGGCCGTGCTTTCTGTACTAAGTCTTAGTGTCCCGAACAGCGATTCCAGGTAATTACCGGTTTTGTTATCCTTCAACTTATACACGTAGGGATTATCGGTAGCAACCAACATAAAGCTTACATTCAACGCGTCATCATCATCTTCAAGGGAAAAGCCATTGGTTGGTTTAGACATAAGCCGGTTGGAATATTTTTCCAGCAATGAATAGCTGTTTCCTGCCACGAGTGATCCAGCCCTCTTATACCGGTACATCTTGTCAAAGACACTCATGTCCCAACTGTCCATCCAGCGGACTGAAGGGTATCCCGAACGCATGCTGAGTGGTAACCAGACATATTTTGAGGCACCGACATTGCTGGAATTCCAACGGTCGCCCATATAGATATATGCACCGTCTTTTCCGTTGATTTGAAAAACAAAGGTGCTCTGGGAAGTATAGGAAACAGATTTCTGGTCATCAACGGCAAAATTATCTCCTACAGTCCAGGTGCCGAGAACATCTGTTGCCGAAGCGGTTCTGCCGGGATTCGGATTCCATCCGGTACAGCCTGAAAATAAC
>Ga0153915_10007975_pt1 | contig 10043 bp, 6 predicted proteins | sample Opewatmetagenome_2_FD_107003 | JGI IMG/M metagenome (GOLD analysis project Ga0153915, IMG submission 107003) | Freshwater wetland microbial communities from Ohio, USA - Open water 3 Core 3 Depth 3 metaG | ecosystem: Environmental > Aquatic > Freshwater > Wetlands | place: USA: Ohio, Lake Erie... | reverse complement strand
TGGTGAAGGCCGATGGTCGGCTCGTCAAAGAGATAGAGGATGTGCTTGTCCCGTTCATGGACAAGGTGGTAGGCCAGCTTGATCCTCTGCAGCTCACCCCCGGAGAGGGTTGTCGTCGGCTGGCCCAGCCGCAAATATCCGAGGCCGACCTCCTGGAGCGGTTTGATTTTCTTGGTGATATCGGGGCGGTCGGAAAAGAACTCCAGGGCGTCGTCGATCGTCATGTGCAGGACGTCGTCGATATTCTTGCCCCGGTATTTGATATCGAGGATCTCGCTCCTGAACCGTTTGCCCTGACAGGCTTCGCAAGTCAGAATAACATCGGACAGGAACTGCATTTCCACGATCTGCTGGCCGGCGCCCTGGCAGTCTTCGCAACGACCGCCGGCGGTGTTGAACGAAAAAAAGCCGGGCTTGTAGCCCAGAGCTTCAGCCTCCCGCGTCTGGCTGAACAACTCCCGGACGCCGTCCATGGCTTTCGTGTACGTAGCCGGGATGGACCGGGGCGATGTGCTGATGGGGGATTGGTCGACCAGGATGATTTTGTCGATGAAATCGATGCCCCGCAGCTCTTGAAAACCTTCTCTGGCCTCACCGCACCAGCCCTGGTAAAGGACGTCATTCAGAAGGGTGCTCTTGCCGGAGCCCGAGACTCCCGTGATGCATAAAAAAACGCCCAGGGGGAGTCGCACGTCCAGGTGTTTCAAGTTGTGCTTATGGGCGTCCTTGATGAGGAGGAACCGGTCGGCCTTCCTCCTCTTTTTCGGGATGGGGATTTCTTTTTCCCCTCTGATGTAGCGCGCCGTGAGAGAGCTCGCGTTCTTCCGGAAGTCGTCCATGGTCCCGTTGAACATCACTTCGCCGCCGTGCTCGCCGGCCCGCGGACCCAGGTCGATCAGGTGTTCGGCCGAGGCGATGACCTCGGGGTCGTGCTCGACGACCATGACGGTGTTTCCTATGTCCTTGAGGGATTTGAGGATCTGGATGAGGCGGCCGTTGTCGCGGGGGTGGAGGCCGATTGACGGCTCGTCCAGGACAAAAAGCGTTCCGACGAGCGACGAGCTCAGCGCCGCGGCCAGGTTGATGCGCTGCGCTTCGCCGCCGCTCAAGGTGAAGGTCATCCGGTCGAGCGAAATGTAATCCAGGCCGACTTCGAGCAAAAATTTCAGCCGGTTCTGGATCTCGGCGATAAGCTTTTCCGCCACCCGCTTCTCATAGGCGAGAAGGTCGAGCCTGTTGAAAAATTCATGGGCGTCCTTGACCGTCATCCGGGTGACCTGCCCGATCGACAGTCCGCCGACCTTGACGTTGAGCGCCTGAGGGTTGAGCCGCATCTGGCCGCAGGCGGGGCATTTGATGTATTTGCGATAGCGGCTGAGGAAAACCCGGACCTGGACCTTGTACTTTTTTGTCTGAAGCCAGTCGAAAAAACCTTTGACGCCGAGGTAGCCGTCGCCTCCCTCCAGAATGAACCGCTGCCATTCTTTCTTGAGGTTTTTGAACGGGATCGCGGTTGGAATGCCCCGCTTGCGGGCCTCGCGCAGCATCTCCTTCATCATGCCGCGCGAGACGGGCTTGGTCCAGGGCTCGATGGCGCCTTCTTCCAGAGATTTTGATTTATCGGGGATGATCTTATCCTCGTCGATCGCCGCCAGGTCGCCGAAACCGTGGCAGTCCGGGCAGGCCCCTTGGGGACTGTTGAAGGAAAATAGGTTTGGAAAGGGGTCCTCGTAGGGAATATTGCAGGCTTTGCATTCGAGCTTGTCGGAAAACTGGAATTCTCGGCCGTCCTTGGTCCGGACCTTGATCCGGCCTCCTCCATGCTTGAGGGCCATCTCCAGCGAATCCACCAGCCGTTCCCTCTCCTCGTTTTCCAGGCTGATCCGGTCCACGAAAATGTCGAGGATTTCGTTCTTTTTGAACTTCGCCTCATCAAGATCGACGACTTCCCCGTCTCGGAGAACCCGGAAAAACCCTAGTTTCTTAAGTTGGGCCAGGCCTTTTTCCAGGGGCCAGGGAAAGGAGATCGAAGCCTTTGCGGGCGTGGGGAGCCGGAACAGGGATTCGACGATCGCGTCGATCGTATCGCGGGCCACCGGCCGGCCGCATTGGTTGCAGTGGACGACTCCTATCCTCGCATAGAGCACCCGCATGTAATCGTACGCTTCCGTGACCGTGGCCACTGTGGACCGCGGGTTCTTGGTGGCGGCCTTTTGCTGGATGGCGATGGCCGGAGTGATGCCTTCGATGAGGTCGGCGTCCGGCTTGTCCATTCTTTCCAGGAATTGCCGGGCGTACGCGGAGAGAGATTCGATGTAGCGGCGCTGGCCCTCGGCGTAGAGCGTATCAAAGGCCAAGGAGGATTTCCCCGAGCCGCTCACGCCCGTGACGACAATGAATCGGTTCAGGGGGATGTCGAGATCGATGTTCTTCAGGTTATGGACCCGCACGCCACGAAGGATGATCTGTTCGTCCATGTTCGCTCAAGCGACTTAAAAATTCAGGCTGTAAACTCTCCATTATAACAGATTTTTCAGTTTTTGGGGTCAAAGCTCCACATTTGGCGAAAAATCCCCGCAGAACGATAAAACTAAAATCTTTAGTTCCAAAATGAAAGAAAGCCAAGATGTCAAATGTGTAGCTTTGACCCCGTTTTCTACAGATTTTTTGTTATAATGGAGGGACCCTGACAAGGAGGTTTCGATGCGGAAAGGGACGCGACTGGCCCTCATTTTCGCGACGATCCCCTTCCTGACTCTGGTCTTCGCGCTCCCCTTTGTCAACCGCATCGAGCCTGTCATCCTGGGTCTCCCGTTTGTCCTGTTCTGGATTCTGCTTTGGGTGGTCCTGACGCCGGCCGTCCTGTGGGCCGCTTACAAGATCGAAAAGAAGCACAACCCGCCCGGCGATGAGGACCGACGATGAATGCAGCCCTCCTCATCATTCTCGCCACGATCGTTTGCTCGGCCGTTGTCGGGATCTACGCCGGCCGCCGGGTGAAGATGAACTTGGAGAATTGGACGGTCGGCGGCCGCCGCTTCGGCATCCTGATCATTTGGCTGCTGATGGCCGGGGAAATTTACACCACATTCACTTTTTTGGGCGCAAGCGGCTGGGCTTACTCCAAGGGCGCTCCCACATATTACATTTTGATTTACGGCACGCTGGCCTACACCTTGTCTTTTTTCATCCTTCCGGAGCTCTGGAAGCTCGGCAAGCGGCACGGCCTTCATACCCAACCCGATTTTTTTATCAGGATCTACGGCAGCCGCTTTCTCGGCGTGCTGGTGGCCGTCGTCGGAATCCTATCCATCATTCCCTACTTGCAGCTTCAGCTGGCCGGGTTGGGCATGATCGTCGAAGTCTCGAGCAACGGCGCCATCCCTTCAAGGCTGGCCATCCTTCTTTCGTTCGGCCTGACCTGCGCCTTTGTCTACACCAGCGGGATCCGGGGGAGCGCCTGGGTGTCCGTGATCAAGGACGTGATGATGATCGTCGCGGTCGTTGTGGTCGGACTCGGCGTGCCGCGTATTTATTTCGGCGGCATAAGCAACATGTTCCGCTCTCTCATCAGCCAAAGACCTGACCACCTAGTCTTCCCAGGCGCGGCCCCGACCATGGATACCCTGTGGGTCATGTCCACGGTGCTTCTGACGGGGATGGGGTTTTACATGTGGCCGCATGTCTTCGGCTCGGCCTTTTCCGCGAAGAGCGATAAGATCATCAAGCGCAATGCCATCATTATGCCTTTTTATCAGATTCCCATCCTACTGGTCCTCATGGTCGGTTTTTCGGCCTTCCTCGTCCTGCCCGGCCTGAAAAACGGAGACCTGGCCTTTCTCGAATTGGTCCATAAGACCTATCCATCCTGGTTCCTGGGTTTTATCGGGGCGGCCGGAGCGGTGACGGCCATGGTCCCGGCTTCCATCCTCGTCCTCTTCGCTTCGACGCTTCTGGCTAAGAACGTCTATCAGGCAGGCTTCAATCCAGGTGCGTCCGAGGCTACCGTGATGCGCCTTTCCAGGGCCATGGTCCTTGTCATCACCACGACCGCTCTGGTCTTTGCTCTCCTTCTGCCCAATGCTTTGGTCAACCTTCTCCTGATCGGGTATGACGGCGTATCCCAGTTCTTTCCGGGCGTTGTCCTAGGGCTGTTTTGGAAGAGAGTCAGGCGCGAAGGAGTCCTGTGCGGCCTTCTCGCGGGGTTGGCCATTGTCGTTGTCCTCGTCTTTGGCCGCCATGACCCGTTCCTGGGGATGAACGCCGGTTTTGTCGCCCTCGTCGTGAACGGAGCCGTAACCGTGGGCATCAGCCTTTTTACACGGCCCGGGCGTCATTATTAAAAAAGGTACTTGGAGAATGACAATGCTCGAAGAACTGAAAAAAGAAGCTGAGGGTCTGGTTCCACGGCTCGTCGAGTGGCGGCGCGGGTTTCACCGCCGTCCCGAGGTGGCTTTCAAGGAATTTCAGACCTCGGCTTTTCTGCGCCAGTATTTCGAGAAGTTGGGCATGCCCGTAAAACCGTTGGCCGGCACCGGGTTTCGGGCCGATCTGGCCGGCCGGCCGGGCGGAAGAACGGTGGCTCTCCGTGCCGACATCGATGCCCTCCCGCTCCAGGAGGAAGGAGATAAAGAATATCTATCCTTGAATCCCGGAGCCGCCCATTCTTGCGGTCACGACGGGCATATGGTCGTGCTCATGGGCGTTGCCAAAATTCTCAAGAAGAAGAGAGAAAAATTCCAAGGCAGGGTCGTATTCATTTTACAGCCGGCGGAGGAGTTGCCTCCGGGCGGGGCGAGGACGATGATCGAAGAGGGGGCGCTCGACGGCGTGGACTCTATTTTCGGGCTCCATTTTTGGCAGCCGCTTCAGACGGGCGTAGTCGGGATCGTCAAGGGTCCGATGATGGCCCAGTCGGACAATTTCAGGATCACGGTCAAAGGGAAAGGCGGACACGGTTCGATGCCCCACCAGGCCGTGGATCCTATTCTTGTCGCTTCGCACCTAGTCGTAAGCCTCCAGAGCATCGTCAGCCGCAACGTGGATCCGCTGACGGCCGCCGTGCTCTCCTTCGGGACGGTGGAGGGAGGCACCGTCTATAACATTATCCCCGGCCAGGTGAAGCTCTCCGGGACTGTCCGGACATTTGACCCGCCGCTTCAGGCGCTCATCGAAAGACGCCTGAGAGAAATCGCTGCGGGCGTCTCCGGGTCTTTCGGAGGCGAAGCGACCGTCGAATATGAAATCGGATATCCGCCTTTGGTCAATGATCCCGCATCGGTGGATTTTGTCCTGGATGTCGTGAAGAAAACCCTGGGCGAGGAAAGGATAAAGCCGATTGCCCCCGTCATGGGCGGCGAAGACTTTGCTTACTATCTCCAGAAAATTCCGGGCGCGTTTTTATTTTTCGGCGCGGGAGACGGAACGAAATTTCCCCATCACCATCCGGGTTTTGATCTTGACGAAAAGGCGCTGCCGCAAGCAGTCTTCTTGATGGCCATGCTAGCTATAGAGTTTCTGAAGGAGACACCCTAAACCTTGAATTTCTTCGTTGTCCTGGCCGTCGCCCTGGCCCTGGCCATGGATGCCTTCGCGGTTTCCGTGGGCGTGAGCCTCATCCATCGGGGGCTGACCGGTGGGCAGGCATTCCGGCTATCCTTCCACTTCGGCCTCTTCCAGTTCATCATGCCCATCCTGGGTTGGGTCGCCGGCCGCAACATTCTGAAGCTCATCGAGAAATATGACCATTGGCTGGCTGCCGGTCTGCTCGTCTTCATCGGCGGCCGGATGATCCTTGAATCATTCCGGCGTGGGGATCACCTGGTTAAAAGAAGCTCTGATCAGACCAAGGGCTTTTCGCTCATCATGCTGTCCGTGGCGACAAGCCTCGACGCGCTTGCCGTCGGGCTGAGCCTGGCCGCCCTGCACGTTGCCATAATCTATCCGGCCGCCGTCATCGGAGTGGTGGCGTTCTTGGTGACCGCGGCCGGGACGAGGATCGGTCCCGTCTTCGGCCGACTGATCGGGAAAAGAGCGGAGTTTGCCGGTGGCTTGGTCCTTGTCCTGATCGCCGTCAAGATCCTGACCGACCATTTATAGAAAGTTCCCTAAAAAATCCGATACTGGCCGTCTTTCATGACTGTCTCCGTGCTCCCGTCGGGATAGCCGAAAATGATGGATCCTATTCCTATGCGCGGCTGAGTCGCGGGAATATAGATCCGGTCGAGATGGACGACCTCCTGGGGCGAAGAAAAGTCTTTGGGCCCGACGATCCCGCCGAAATGGTCGCTCCTGCCGAAAGCGACATGAAAGCCCAGTTTCTCATCGAGCAGCATCTCGCCGATGGGCTGAAGCCCGAATTCCGAAAGCACCCCGAAGCCGAGTTCGGCCATGTTTCCGTAGGCGGGCTCCCGCTTGAGATGATCTCGTTCCGTCAGAACGGATTCTCCGTCGCCGTCTACTCGAACGGCCCGGTTGTCGAGAATCGAGAAGAAGAGGATGTCTGGGCCAACCTGGATGGGCAGCTCGCCATGAGTCCTGCTCGATTCGCCTTTTTCACCCTCGTAGGGCACGATGTAGGCTTCTCCGCTCGGCAGGTTGCCGGCCGTCCCCTGGTCCGGGAAGCGGCCCGCGCTGGAATGGGCAGTCCTGAACCGGAGGTCGAAGAGGACTTTGGATTCGCCGTGCCGGTCGACGAGAAAAAGGACGTCCGCCCAGTCTGCCCGGTCGAGGCGGGTTTTCAGGGCGTCGACAAACCGGGCGACCTTGGCATAGTCGACCTGCAACGCGGGAATCATCAGGGAGGAAAAGCCGGGCATCGTAGCTGCCCGGAAACCGAAATGCTTGGCCGCCACTTTGAGAGGGGCAGTCGTGGAAAATTCCGTCGGCGCCAGAAATATCTGTGTCTCTTGAAAGAAATTCTCAAAGGATCGCTTTTGGCCGGATTTTTCGAGCTGGCCGGCATGAACGGGCAGCCGGCCTTTGATGAGGAATCCATCGCCGGGAAGGTCGGCGTTATTCGAGCCGACATCAGCATAGGCGATGAGCCGCACGCCGTCGAGGGGGATCTCGGCGGCATGTGCCTTGAGAATCCTGAACCACTCGGAAGCCAGTCGTCTTCGTTCTTTCCAGGCAGGATTATCGAGGCCGTGGTCTCTGGGGATATCGACCAGCATTCCCAGGATTCTATCTCCCGGATGTCGGGGGAAGACCGATCGAACCAGGCCGACCAGGTCCGCAGCTTTAAGCTTCGTCATTTGAGCCTCCTCTCGTCTATTGCCACGAAACTCGAACTCCGGCATAAGCCGAGAAGCGCGGCGTGCCGTAGCCATAGACAAACTCATATTTTTGGTCGAGCATGTTGTCCAGGCGGCCAAAGACCTGGAGCCGCTGGCTGAGGTCGAAAGAAAGCGCTGCGTCCAGAAGAGTATAGCCCGAAAGGATGACGTCCGGATAGGGCCAAACGGAATAATCTTTATCCGGTCTTTTTCCGACATAGACCAGGCCCACATGGAGCGCCCATTTATTCAAGAAGCCGTAGTCGAGGCTGGCCGAAAACTTATCCCGCGGCCTTCTTAGAAGATCGGCGCCGCTGTCGAGGTCCTTGGCTTCCAGGCGGGTGTAGCCGGCTCTCAGATCGAGATCGTTTGCCGGCCGGGCTTCCGCGGAGATTTCCAGGCCGCGGGTTCTGGCCTTGCCGACGTTGATGTAGCCGGCGTCGAAGCGGAAATCGATCAGGTTCCGATAATCGCTTGAAAAATATGTGACCCCCGCTTGCAGCCTGCCGCCGAGGAAATGCTGCTCTATTCCGACATCCCAGCCCATGTTTTCTTCGGGTTTCAACTGCTCGTTCCCGACCGGTCCCATGGTAGTCCCGGGCGCATACAGTTGATAGAGGGAAGGCGATTTGAATCCGGTTCCGATCGTGGCCTTGAATTTCGTCCCGGTTGTTTCCCAAAAATAGGCCGGGGCGAAGCGGTAGGTTAAGGCAAACCCTGATAGGCCGTGATGGTCGAGACGGACGCCGGCCGTGGCGAAAAAGCGTCCGGACAGCCTAACCTGATCCTGAACGTAAATCCCGGCCCGGTCGGCTTTCCTCAGCGGGAAAAGGCTGTCGTAGGGGCCCCAGGTCCCCGTCGAATGGTATTCGGATTCTCCCTGCTCCCGTTCCAGGTCGAGCCCGAACGTGAGCGTGTTGGCCGGGTGGAAGAAGAGGTTGTTCTGCCAGTCGATTTTCGCGAGGCTGCTTTTAAAAGTCCCTTTTTCCGAATCATAAGGGTGGAGGTCGTCGACAGGATTTTCGTTCTGCCGGTCGGAATGGATGTAAGAAACGCCCAGCTTTTGTTCCCAGCGGTTTCCGGCCAGGAGGGCGCGGAATTGGCCCCTCAGGAAGAACGAGCGATAGTCTTGGGTGCTATTCGGATCGTCCCCGATGGGTCCGCCGAAGCTGTCGATATCGGTCCGGGCCTTGACCGATCGAACGATGACGTCCGCTTCGATATTTTTTTTCAGGTTGACTCCGAGCCTTCCGGAAAAGGAGAGGTTCTTGTATCCATCCCTCTCCGCGTTTCCGGGATAGGCTGTGCTTGCGGCCGAAATTCCTCCGGTCGTGGAACGGGACAGACCGAGGGAGTAGTTGATCGATTTGCCGGAGCCGCTGAGCCCCGCCGCGGCCTGGAACGTGTGATGGGATCCGCCGTTTGAAGACAGAAAGAATTGGGGCTTTCCCCGGCCTCTTCTTGTCAGGACGTTGACGACACCGCCGAGAGCATCCGATCCGTAAAGGGTGCTTTGGGGGCCGCGGAGGATTTCGATCTGCTCGACATTGTCCAGGGAAAAATGGGCCAGGTCGTACGACCTGGAAGGATTCATCGGATCATTGAGCTCCACCCCGTCGAGCATGATCAGGACGTGCTCCGAATTCGACCCTCGAAGAAGAGTCGATGAGGCAGACCCTTTTCCGCCGTTCTGGATGATGGCCGTCCCGAGGACGTCCTGGAGAAACTCGAGAACCGTCGATTTTTTCGACTTCTCCAGATCCATTCGGGTGATGACCGTAATGGAGCTGGCGATCTCTTTGGCCGGCGTCTCGATCCTGGTGGCGCTGACGACGATTTCGTGGCGAAGAATGGGGGGGGCAGTCTGATCCCCTTTTTCCTGGCAGAGAGAGGGCCCGGCCAGGGGTAAGGCAACCAAGATAAAAAGCAAAGATTTTTTAAGCATACGTCATGCCTCCGAAATCCCCCGCTTTTTAGCTTTTCAGCAAAAAAAAATGACCCTTTCTTCCTCCCGAAGAAGGGCTGACAAGGTTTAAAGCGGGTCTCCTGACTCTCGGATCGTCCTCTTCCCGGGCCTTCCTCTCCCCGTCTCAGGGGAAAGTGGCTCTGTCCGGGATTCGTCCCCGATTACAGTAGCGGGGGCTGTGTCCGTCTCTCACGGACTTCCCTCGTCTTTAAACCTGCGTCTCAATTGTCAAAGAAACAAAACTATTCTCTTAATATATAGACCATCGAATCGGGCTTGTCAATGAGCGCGGGAAAAAGAAAAAGGCTGCCTTCTCGTGCTCCGAAAGAAGGCAGCCTGTCAAAGGGAATGGATAGGGTGATAAATTGGATTTATCAGAAACTCCCTTAAAAGAGGAGGGGAAAAAAGGAGGTGCTTCCCGTTTTCAATCTCTGCTCCGTTGCCTGCCGTTTTCATTGGCTGATCTCGCTTCTCATTTATATATACGGGGGATGGGGCTAAAGAGTTGCATTGTTTCGCGGAATTCGGCGGAAATAGCTAAAAAATGAAAGAAAAGTTTTATCCGATTTTTTGGATTTTCGATTTCCCCTTTAAAATTATTGAATATATTATATCACACAAATCGACCTCAATGCAAGAAATTTTTTAAAGTTTTTGAAAATTTCTTTTTCCGGGCAGGAAGGAGCGGTTTTCAGGCGAAATGAAGCCCTCTTTTGTCTTATTTTCGGCCGCAATGGTGAAAAATAGGCCCTCAACAAAGCCCTTTTGACTCAAATCCCGGGTTTGAATAGAATAAATAT
>Ga0153915_10007974_pt1 | contig 10044 bp, 9 predicted proteins | sample Opewatmetagenome_2_FD_107003 | JGI IMG/M metagenome (GOLD analysis project Ga0153915, IMG submission 107003) | Freshwater wetland microbial communities from Ohio, USA - Open water 3 Core 3 Depth 3 metaG | ecosystem: Environmental > Aquatic > Freshwater > Wetlands | place: USA: Ohio, Lake Erie... | reverse complement strand
GCGAGGTCACTCTTCGTCGACCACCCACGTGTCGAGAAGATGCTCCGGCATGTCGGCGATGAACCGGGACGGCTTGCTCAGGATGAGGCCGGTCTCGCGATCGTAGATGTTGATGGGGTAGCTGATGAAGAGGTCTTCCTTCGCGCGCGTGCATGCCACGTACATCAGCCGGCGCTCCTCCTCCATCTGGTCGTCGTTCAGCGCTGCGCGGGTGGCGGGGAAGCGTCCCTCCAGGGCGTAGATCACAAAGACACTGTGCCACTCCAACCCCTTCGCGCTGTGGATCGTGGAGAGAACGAGCTTTTCGTCGTCGCTTCCCGGGGCCGTGATGTCGGTGACCGATTCCGTCGCGGGTTCGAGTGCAAGATCGGCGATGAGAGATCCGACGGAGCGGTATCGTTCTGTGATCTGCTGGAACATCTCGAGATCCTTGCTCCGCTTGTTGTAGTCGTCGTACCTCTTCGTGAAGATGGGATGATAGTACTCAAGGAGGGAGGCGACCTTGTCCGACGGGCTCAGGTGGTCCGGCGCCATTTTCCCGAGTGCGTCAAAGAGCGCGCGCACTTTGTCCGGGTAGGCGCTGTAGTCTGCCCAGACTATCGGAAGTGTGGTGGATCGTCCCTCCCTCGGGGTGGTGAGGCGGCGGGCGAGGACGTCCTGAATGACTCGCTCGGCGGTGCGCGGGCCCACCCCGTCGATGAGGAGGAGGATGCGGTTCCACGCGACCGCGTCGCGTGGGTTCTCCAGCACACGGAGGTGGGCAACCAGGTCCTTGATGTGCGCCGTTTCGACGAACTTGAATCCGCCGTACTTGACGAAAGGGATGTTTGCCTTGTTGAGCTCGATTTCCAGGTCGAAGGAAAGGTAGCCCGAGCGGAAAAGGATGGCGATGTCGCTCAAGGGGATCCCCTGCTCCCTGAGCTCGAGCACTTTCTGGACGACAAAGCGGGACTGGAGATTCTCCTGGGCGGCCACGACAATCGTGGGGAGCTCTCCCCCCTGACGGTGCGTGTAGAGCTCTTTTGCGTATTTGTGCCGCGTCGTCATGATGCCCCCTGAAACCCTAAAGCAGTAGACGGCAGGTCGTTCCCCGGGAACGCCTGCGCGAGACGGCGGATGTACTCCGGCGTGGTTCCGCAGCATCCCCCTATGATCGATGCCCCCAGCGTGAGCCACTCCAGGGCGCACCAGACGTACTCTCCCTCTCGTACGTCGCGTACAAAAGGCTCTCCCTGCTCCCCTCCGGCGATCCCCACGTTCCCGTATGCGCCCAGTGGAAGCGTCGTCGCGTCGGCGAGTGTGGCCAGCGCCCTGCCGAGGGTGCGGGCCGGTGTGCAGTTGACGGAGATCGCGGCCGGAGCGAACGGCGCGACCAGCTCCACTGCCGCCTCAAGCGGTTCGCCGCTGTAGAGCGATCCCTCCTCCCTGCAGAGGAAGCTGATCACAAACTCCTTCCCCGCCTCGCGCGCTGCGCGGCAGACGGCGACAGCTTCACGGACCGTCCCGATGGTCTCAAGCAGGAGAAAATCGCTTCCCTCACCGAGCCGGCGTGCCTGCTGTCCGTGTTCATCCTCCAGCTCCTCCTCAGCCGGGACGAGGTCTGGCCTGTAGCAGTCTTCCAGAGGGCCCATCGATGCTGCGATAAGAGCGGGGCGTCGGGAGACAGTCTCCCGCGCCAGCCGGGCCAGGCCGATAGCCCTTGCCGTCATCTCCTGCGAGCGGTCGGGGGCGCCCGCGCGACGGAACGTGCGCGGTGTCGTGCGGAACGTGTCCGCCGTGATGATGTCCGCTCCGGCATCGAGGTAGTCCATGTGGACCTGCAGGACAAGCTCCAGGTGCTCCAGGAGCGGGTGTGCTGACCACAGGGGGAGCCCGACGTTCGCTCCGCGCCTCTGGAGTTCCGTGCCCATAGCGCCGTCCAGAATGAGCGGCCGCTTTACCAGGAGAAGTTGTGTCAGGGGCCCTGCGCTCATTCCCGTGCCCGCCGGAGGATTTCGTTCGTCAGGTTGAGGATCGGCTGCGTGCTCCGGTAGTTCTCCTCCAGTTTGATGATCCTGCATCCGGGGAACTGTTCCGGGAACTCGAGGATATTGCGGATTGTGGCCCCCCGGAATGAATAGATCGACTGCGAATCATCCCCCACCACCATGACATTCGTGTGCCGCGCAGCGAGGAGCCGCACGATCTCTGCCTGGATCCGGTTCGTGTCCTGGTACTCGTCGACCATGACGTATTTGTAGCGGTCGGAGAGCGTCCGCTGCACCGCCTCATGGTCGCGGAGAAGCTGCCGCAGGCGCAGCAGGAGGTCGTCGTAGTCCATCATGTTGTGCGCCGCCTTGTACGTCTCGTATGCCGTGTGCAGGGCGGTGATCTCTTCGAGGTAGTCTTCGAAGTGGGGATACTCATCCTGAAGGATCTCCTTGATCGTGGAGACGGTGTTCACCGACTTCGAGAAGATATCGAAGAGTGTCTGCTTCCGGGGGAACCGCCTCTCCCGCGTGTCGAATTTCATCTGCGTCCGGAGGAGGTTGACCACATCCTCCGCGTCGCCCTGATCCAGTATCGTGAACGATGACTCAAAGCCGATCAGGGGGGCATACTGGCGGAGGGTGATGTTGGCGAAGCTGTGGAATGTCCCGCCGGCGACCTTCTCGCAGCGGGAATCGAGCAGTATTGCCGCGCGGCGGAGCATCTCCTGTGCGGCCCGGCGCGTGAAGGTGAGCAGCAGGATCGATTCCGGCTTGACGCCCAGTTCCACAAGGTACGCCACGCGGAAGGTTATGGTGCGGGTCTTCCCCGTGCCGGCCCCCGCGATGATGAGATGCGGCCCGTTGACGGAGCTGACGGCCTCGTACTGGGCGGGGTTGAGGAGGTTCCGGTAGTCAATGGTGAACCGCCTTCCCGCTCCCTGAAGGGGTTCCTCCTTGAAGAGTTCTTTCTTGAGCGTGTATTTCTTCATCTGATCGCGGCTGCCCTGTGGCGTTTGCATCTACAGCTTCTCGACCGGGTATTTCTCGAGAATATCCAGTATCGCTTCTATCGTCTTCGGGGAATTTCCCTCCGCGCGGTTGTTCACATACGCGTACAGCGTGCGCCCTTCCGAGAGCGCCCTGCGGGAGGCTTCCGCGAGGCCCGTGCGGAGCTCCGGGTTCTCCTCCTTGATCTTCTCGTACGGCTGGAACAATTCCACCGCCTCCTGGTATGTGCGGCCCGGTTTCAGCAGGGCGCGGGCGACCGAGAAGCGGGCGGTGAGAACCCCCGAGAGGCGGAGCTGCTCGATGATCGGCGGCATCCTGGTCCAGCTGTTCAGCGTGTGGGCGACGCCGTGCGAGGCAAGAAGCGCGAGGTAGTCAGGGGTGAGGAACTCCTGATTCCGGATTTCGACGGCGTAATCGTACCCTGCGGGAAGCTTCGCCAGAAAGCCGTCGAGGAGGCCGAGGAATTCCTCGTACCGCACGCCGGATGCGGGGTAGAAGGTGGAGAACTCGAAGATGATGATCCCCCGTTTCTGCCGGAGCTGCTCGAGGGGTTTCAGGAACGCTTCCTCGAAGAGGTTGACATTGAGGAAGTCCGGGTTCTCCCCTCCGGCGTTCCTCCCGTGGCGGGGAAGGTTGGGGTACTTCTTCACCGTGATCCGGTCCGTCACCTTGAGCGAGAGCTTGAAGTCGTCGGCCGTCTGTTCGTGGATGATGTGCATTTTCTCGGGGGCGGGGAAGTCGTACAGCGCGAAATCCGCACAGACGGTCGGGAAGAGCTCGGAGTATTCCGAGAGGCATTCCTGGTCGAACGCCCGTTTGGAGCCGTAGCGGCGGGTGTACACCATCCCCTGCCACCCCGGATATTTCCAGGAAGAGCCCCCAAAGTAGATCCCGCGGCCCGCCCACCGGCGGAGCCTCTCCTTGTTCGCCCGGGCATAGTCGGAGAGAGGGGTGGGTGCGGGGCGCGCCGCACCACCGGGCACCTCCGCGGCCTTTCCTCCGGAGGGAGAGGGAGGGAACAGCGGCAGCGTTTCCGAGGAAATCCTCCTTTTCATCGCACCTCAATGTACCAGTGGCACTCCAAAAGAAGAGCGCGCCGGGCGCAGGCGCGCCCGGCGGGTTCCTAGCGCTTCCCTTTGCGGAAGCGGTTACGGTGCGAGCGCGGTTCTGCTCATCCGAAGTTGAGTCCGGTGAAGAGGGAGACGACAGCCCAGATGATCCAGAGCGCAACGACCAGGACGAGGACCTTTGGCAGGTCGCGCTGAAAGAGTTTCGAGAGGCCGATGCTCGTGACAGCGATGATCCAGAAGGTGAAGATGTTCACCTTGGCGAGCGCCATATGCATTTTGTTCCCGAAGTCAAAGTTGGAGACGAATGCCCCCAGGCTCGGGGTGGCCGTGATCGAATCCATCGCGAAGGCGAGGATGGTTGTCACGATCGCTTCCAGGACGCTGATGAAGAGTGTCAGCCCCACCACTTCCACCACTTTCATGTAAGGGGCCTGGGCCTTCATCGCCGATTTCCCCAGGAGCCAGAGGACGAGCGCGATGAGGAAGAGGCGGAGGAAGGTGAAGATGAGCGGTCCCACGGTCGTGCCGATCGTGAAGATGACGGAGCCAGGGCCAATCCGCTCTATCTGCTGGTCGGCCTGCTCCTGCGTGATCCTTCCCTGCTGGACCGCCTGCTCCATCGCCTTGCGGGTGGCCTGGCCGATTTGATCGTTCAGCGACGCATTGGTGAGCATCACCTGGCTGAGCACGATCGACACGCAGATCAGGACGATGGCGGGGACGAGCCAGTTGCTGGTGGTTTTGGGCGTCGAGCGCACGTTTTCGTACAGCTCTCCCGGCGCCGCGAAGACGTTCACGACCTTGTCCATAAATGGCATGGTGCTTTGCGGTGCGGCTTCACGTTGTTCTTCCATGGAATCTCCCTCTCGGTTGTCGGGAAAAGGAATGGGCCTAACGGTAAAGGAAGATACTGAATGGGGGTGAGGGAGTCAACGCGAATTTCTCATAGTACGACAAATTTGTTACCTGCCTCTTGACAACACGACAAAAATGTCGTATACTGTTGCGGGATTCGGATCCGGGAAAAGAGAGGTGGGGGAGAGCTATGACCCGCAGGGAGCGGTGCGGAACGCCGTCGGCACTGGTCTGTTGTGTGTGCGACCGGCCGTTGAGCCTTCTGGACGTCGAGGCCTTTTACGGCAGTGTGGATGAGGAGCTGCACGGTGAGGTCTACTGTCCTGATTGTATGGAAGCCTGCCTCTCGTTGTGCCGCGAGTGTTCGTGCCGGTACACGGCACGGGAAGGGGTATGCGGGGAATGTCTGGCGCGGGAATATCCGCTTGCCGGTTGAGGAGGCAATGGTCGAGAGGAACAGGAATGGATGCGGAGGAGTGGCCGGTGCGGGATCTGTACCGCTCCTATCTGCGCGGGCCGTCGGACTTCCTGCGCGGCGTTGAGCGCTTCGGGGAGTCCCTCGCAGCCTACCTGCGGGCGTGGGAGCGGCATGCTGTCAGCTTCGGTGCGTCGTCATGGCTCTCGCCGCGGTGGATCGGGACGCTGTACGGGCGCTGGTACGGCAGCCGTGATGACTTCGTCCGCTCGGCGCTGGAGGAATACGGCCGGGTGTTCACCAGTGCCTTCCTGGAAATGGGCCCGTACGGCATGCCGCCGGATGCACTCCTTGTCGAACGTGCGCGCCAGGTCGGGCGCGATTTCCGCTTTGCTGCAGTCGTGCAGGACGAAACACTGATGTACCGGTTTCCGTACGGCCATCCCGACAGGATGAAGCGCGGGGAGCTCAATGAGCGTTTTCTGGAAGCGGAGGAACTGGAGCGGAGAGTCCTCCCCTCGCTTCGCCTGCTCGGGCCGCATCTGGTGGTGCTCCGGTGTGCACCGTTGTACGCTACGGAACGGGTCCCGACGTCCGATCTTCTCCGCCGGCTGGACCGCTTCCTGGCCGGGCTGTCACGCACCTACCGGTGGGCGGTGGAGACCGGGAGTCCGGAACTGGTACTGCCCGAGTACCGTGCCTGCCTGCACGACCACAACGTGGCCCATCTGCTCAGACAGCGCAGCGGCATGCCGCCCATACTGGATCAGCTTGCGGCTCCGGAGATTCCAGCTTCCGACTTCTGCGTGCTGCACGTGGAAACCGGCGGCGAGGAGTCGGAGCTGGCCGTGCGGGAAATGATCCGCCGCTGCCGAGAAGAAGAGAAGACATTGTATGTGTACATCGAGGAGAGTTCTGGGAAGGAAACACCGGTGTTTGTGGCGGAGCTTCTCTCGGCGCTGAACGGGGAACTTGCACGGCTCTCCCCGTTCCGGCGGAAAGCCGCCTGACGCATCAGCACGTGAGAACGACAGGAGGAAGAAGGAGGTGGGAGCGGTGGCGGAAAGAACCGGGCCGGCCGGTGCTGGCGTCTCCTATGCGATGGTGCTGCAGCAGGTGAGGGCCGCGCCGCCGGGGAAAGTGTTCCTGTTTCACGGGACGCCGGGCGTCTTCCGTCTTTCCCTCTCGGCGGCGGCACACGTGCTGGTGAGCGGTGTTCCGATCACGCTGGTGGACGGCACCAACCGTTTCGATCTCTACTATATTGCCCGGTATGCCCGCCGCTTTTCTCACTCTCCGCGCGGGGCGCGAAGCGGCGTGACGCCGGAGAAGGTGCTCGACAACATCTTCATCTCGCGTGCCTTCACCTGCTATCAGATGGAAGCGCTTGTGACGGATCGCCTCCCCGCATTCGCCAGGAAACTGCGGTCGCCTCTGGTTATCATCTTCGGGTTGCTCGACACCTTTTATGATGAGCAGGCGCCAATGTTTGAGGTGCGCAGGAGCCTCGCGCGCATCATCGGGACACTGCACCGGCTGAAACAACAGGGCTTCTCGGTTCTGCTTGCGTCGGTGGACGTGCGGAGCGCCTCCGCGGAGCGGCGCAGCCTCTTTCCCTCGCTGGCCTCGGCAATGGACCGTGTGTACGCGGTGACGGAGGGGGAGGCGGGGTTGAACATCCGGCTGGAAACCCCGCCGGTGAGGCGCATCTCCGCGGGCGGAACGGAACGATCATGAGGAGGAACATCCATGGGACGGACGGTGCCGACGTTTACGATGGTGATCCAGGAGGAAATGGAGAGCTGGTCGAAGTTCCGGCGGGGGCTCCGTCTGGAAGACCAGGAGGCGCTGGATGACCTGTTCCGGGCCGCGCGGCTGCAACTGGCAAGCAGCGCGTATGCCGCGCGGCCGGTCCCCTTTGAAAGCATTGTGATGTCGATGCTGCTGGCGCAGCAGAGGCTGATCCGCCAGATGGAGCACCGACTGCGGGATCTTGCCGATCGGATCGAGGAACTCCGGGGTGTGGCAAACACCCACCCGCGCTGCGGGGGTGAGATGCCGGGGGGATGACGATGCGCGAGCGGGTGATCAGCGGATGGCTGTTCGATCTGTACGCGTCAGCCGAGGGTGTCACGCTGTGGCTCCTTGACCGGCAGGGGGGGAAACACCGCTGCTTCGCCCCCTTTGTGCCGTCATTCTTCATGCATGTGTCCCTGTCGGATGCCCGCCGGGCCGCTGCCCTTGTGCGGTCGTTCCCGTTCCGCGTCACCTTCGAGTACACGCGCCAGAGGGAGATCTACAGCAACGAGGAGTGGGAGGTGCTGCGCGTGTGCGTGCACGATACGCGGCAGCTCCGGACGGTGGTCCGGCGCCTTGAGCGCCATTTTCCCCACTTTGTCTTCTTCAATTCCGACATCCCCGTCGCCCAGCTCTTCCTCTACGCCACCGGCCTTTTTCCCCTTGCCCGCGGGGAATACGAGCTCGACGGCGCCGATCGCCTCACCCGCTGGACGCTCCAGGACGAGCGGGAGGCGGTGGAGTACACACTCCCCGACCTTGTCACGCTGAGCGTCAAGAACCGGCCCGATTTCGTGTCGGCAAAATACCGCCAGAACTACCAGCTGGAAATCAGCTACGACGGCGTGACGTACGGGCTGGAAAACGAGGACCCCGCTGGCGTGCTGTGCGCGCTCAACCACCACATCCGCCGGTGCGATCCCGACATCATTCTGAGCGAGTACGGCGATGCGATACTCCTGCCGATGCTCGCGCGCTTTGCCGTCGAGGAAAAACTGCCGCTCCTGCTTAACCGCGATCCGGACGCCGGGTATTTCACGACGCAGGAGACCAGCTACTTTTCCTATGGCAGGATCGTCCACAAGGACGGCGCCTTCGAGCTGGCGGGCCGCTGGCACCTCGATACGGAGAATTCCTTCATGATGGGGGAATCGAGCCTGGACGGCGTGGTGGAAATCGCGCGCATGACGCAGCTTCCCGTGCAGCAGCAGTCCCGCTCCAGCATCGGTTCCGCGCTCTCCTCCATGCAGCTCTCGTGGGCCTCCAGGAACGGCTTTCTGATACCGGCGAAGAAGCGGGAACCGGAGCAGTTCAAGCCCGCCTCCACGCTGCTTCTGGCCGACCGGGGCGGGCTGATCTTCCAGCCGGTTATGGGATACCACGAGCAGGTTGCCGAACTCGATTTTGTCTCGATGTACCCGACGATCATGGTGGAGCACAATGTGTCCCCCGAGACGGTGAACTGCCGGTGCTGCCAGAACGAAGCGGTGCCGGAGCTGTGCTATACCATCTGCGAGAAACGGGAAGGGATCGTCCCCGCGACGCTCCGTCCGGTCGTCCGCAAGCGGTCTCTGTACAAGAAGAGAAAGAAGGAGCTGAAGAGGCGGGGGGACGACGAGTGGAAGCTGTACGACCGCCGCCAGAACGCCCTGAAATGGATGCTGGTGACCTGCTTCGGATACCTCGGCTATAAGAACGCGCGCTTCGGGCGGATCGAGGCGCACGAGTCCGTCAACGCCTATTCGCGTGACGCGATCCTCCAGGCGAAGGAAATCGCGGAGCGCGCCGGGTTCCACTTTCTCCACGCCATCGTCGACTGCATGTGGTTGAAAAAGGAAGGGGCACAGGAGACGGAGTACGAACAGCTGGCAGATGAGGTGAGCAGAAGGGTTGGAGTCACCATATCGCTGGAGGGGATATACAACTGGATTCTCTTCCCCCCCTCGAAAATGGATCCGCGCATCCCCACGGCGACCAGCTACGTGGGATGGTATACGAACGGCGAAATCAAAATCCGGGGCATCGAGATGCGGCGGCGCGACACGCCGGTCTTTATCAAGCGGCTCCAGGGGGAAATGTTGCAGGTCTTCGGCCGGGCGAAAACGGTGGCCGCCGTGGAAGCCCTCCTTCCGGAGGCGCTGGCGAAGGCCGCGGAGCAGATTGCGCTCCTCCACTCGGGGAAGGCGGATCCCCTGGAGCTGGTGATCCGCAGGCATGTGTCGCGCGAGGCGGATGAGTATGCGCACCGGAGTGCGAATGCGGAAGTCGCCCGCGCGCTCCAGGAAACCGGGATCCGCATCGCGCCGGGGGAGATGATCGAGTATGTGATCGTCGATGCCACGGGCACACGAAAGCCGGAGAAGGCAAAACCGCTGGCGCTCTACGCGCATGACGACGGCTATGACATCGACAAGTACACGGAGATGGCGCTGAAAGCCGTTGAAACGCTGGTGCTGCCGTTCGGATATGATGCCGAGAGTCTAGAGGAGATGTTTCTTCCCGGCACGGAAAAAAGCCGTCCCAGGAAGAAGGAAAGGAAGGAGGAGCCCGGACAACTCCTTCTCTCGGAGCTCTGGCAATAGCCCGCTGCAGCTTGACTCGAGCTGCGCAACTCCTGGAAGCACCGTCTTCACGCTCTCCGGCCTCACACTCACCTACTGGTTCTGATAGGGGGGGGTCGCCGGGCCCTGGTCGCGGAGCCCGGAGGGGACGCGCGGGGAGGAGAGGATCTGTTCAAACTCCTTCCACCGCTTCTCGTCGCTCGTTTTCGCCCCGGGGCGCGACTCGATGTACTTCCTCACGAGATCCTTCCCCACATTGTAGTTGATTACGTAGCTCCGGTACGCGTCGAAGAAGCGCGTCCGCTGCTGTGCCCGCTCGCGCTCCATGAGGGCGTATTCCGTGAGCCACCGCGCGGCGTCCTCGCGCG
>Ga0153915_10007973_pt1 | contig 10044 bp, 9 predicted proteins | sample Opewatmetagenome_2_FD_107003 | JGI IMG/M metagenome (GOLD analysis project Ga0153915, IMG submission 107003) | Freshwater wetland microbial communities from Ohio, USA - Open water 3 Core 3 Depth 3 metaG | ecosystem: Environmental > Aquatic > Freshwater > Wetlands | place: USA: Ohio, Lake Erie... | reverse complement strand
GACATCGAGCTCCTGCTCGACGTAATGGCGTGCCAGGCTGCCCATGCTGGGATGCGCGAGTGACGCGAGGACCTTCGGCGAGCGTACGCTGATCGTCACCTGCGGCGGCACCACCGGATTCACGGTCTGATCGTTCCAGAGCGTGAGGCCGAGCGGCAACCGGAGTTCGCGTATGCGTTGCTCGAAGCGGTTGATCAGTTGGGTTTCCATCATGTGGTCTGCTCCCCCAGAAACTTCGCGCGGTACGCGTATTGTGCCGTACGCCGCGGCGGTTTGCGCTAAGAGCCGCTAAACCAGGTCCCCGGCCAGCGACGCCCTGACCGCCGGGCTGACTTCGTCGATGGTCACGTTGTATTGCGGGTGGTCGATCCCCGCGGACAGGCGCGCGCCGCGCTTCACGGCCTGTGCCATCGCGCGGTCGAGCTCGAAACGCAGGAAATGTACCGAAGAAGTCTTGTCGGCGGTTTCGCGTTCCAGATCCTCGTCGGCGAGGGCATAAACGCGCGGATGGCCCTCGACCTTGATCCAGACCTTGTCCTCGATGCCGATCAGCCTGGCGAGCATCTGCCTGCGCTGCTCGGTGTCGGGATACTCGATCATCATTGTCGCCTTCCAGTTGCTGCCGTCCGGAATCAGCGGGTTATAGGCATCGAGCTCGTCCCGGATGCCTTCCTCCTCGAAAATCCGCTCAACGCGCAGCATTTCCTGAACCTGGTAGCGGATGGTGAGCTCGTCCTCGAAAATCAGGGTCACGTTACCGCCAAGAGGCAGCGTGCGGTTCTTCTTGTGCGCCATGACTTTGGCGCGGAACTCCTTGCGCGCCTTGGCATAGGCCTCAAGCGTCATCAGGCTGTCACGGGTGATGGCGGGCATGTCGCTAAGGCGTAATGATGAATGACGAGTGCGGAATGCAGAATGGCCCTAATTCATCACTCCGCACTCACAATCCGTACGCGATTCTGATCAAGGTGAGGGGATGCTGCTTTTTTGCGGTCGTCTCGCCCATCCCTTGCTTGATATGGCGGCCGGCGATCGCGCAATCGGAGCTGATGTAGTCGGGGCCGGCTTCCGCCATCTGGCGAAACACCGGCTGGCCGATTTTCATCGACTGCTCGAAATGTTCGCGCTTTACGCCCCAGGTGCCGTCGTGACCGGCGCAGCGCTCGATCGTAGTCACGGTGGTTTCGGGAATCATTTCCAGCAGCTCGCGCGTCTTCTGGCCCATGTTCTGCACGCGCAGGTGGCACGGGACATGATAGGAAATACGGCCCAGCGGCTGAGTGAAGTCGGCCTTGAGCAGCCGGTCCTTGTGCCGTAGCACCAGATACTCGAACGGATCAAACATGGCCTCCGCCACTGCCGCCACATTCTGATCGTCCGGGAACATCAACGGCAGTTCCTGCTTGAACATGAGCGTGCAGGACGGCACCGCCGTGAGGATGGCGTAGCCCTCGCGCGCCAGTTTCGCCAGTACTGGGATGTTGACGTCCTTGTTGCGCGCGACCGCATCCAGGTCGCCCAATTCGAGTTTGGGCATGCCGCAACAGGCTTCCTTCTCGACCAGGACGACCGGCACTTCATTGTGCGCGAGAATCTTCAGGAGATCGTGCCCGATGCCGGGCTCGTTGTAGTTCACATAGCAGGTGGCGAAAACCGCGACCTTGCCCGGCGTGCTCTTGCCGTTCTTGACGGAGAACGAGCCGTCCGGCCGCGCGGTGCTCCGAAACGTCGCGCTGTCGTATTCGGGCAGAACACGCGCCTTATGGATGCCGAGCGTGCGGTCCATGATGTTGCGCGTGAATCCGGTCTTGTTGACCGTGTTCACGGCCTGCACCACCAGCGGGATCGTCGCGAGCTTGCCCAACGCATCGGTGCTGGAGAGCAGCTTGTCGCGGAATCTGACTTCGCCCCTCCTGAACTTGACCGCCTTGGCGCGCAGCTGGAGATGCGGAAAATCTACGTTCCACGGATGCGGCGGCACGTACGGACATTTGGTCATGTAGCACATGTCGCACAGGTAGCACCGGTCGACGACCTTCCAGTAATCCTGCTTCGAGACCCCGTCCACCTCCATCGTTTTGCTCTCGTCGATCAGATCGAAGAGCGTCGGGAACGCCGTGCACAGATTGACGCAGCGGCGGCAGCCGTGACAGATCCCGTAGACGCGCTCAAGCTCCTTGAAGAGCTTGGCTTCGTCGTGGAAGTCCGCCGATTGCCAGTCGAGCGGATGCCGGGTGGGAGCCTCCAGGCTCCCTTCACGTACTGTCATAAAGAAGAGAGGCGATAGGAGAGAGGCGACAGGCGGCGGACCAACGACACGCCACGAGGAGCCGGGGTTTTCCCCTCTCTCCTCTCTCCTCTCGCCTTTCTCTTCTCGGACGTTAGTCAGCCAGCCCGTCCAGCGCCTTCTGGAAGCGGTTGGCGTGGGAGCGCTCGGCTTTGGCGAGTGTCTCGAACCAGTCGGCGATTTCGCTGAAGCCTTCGCCGCGTGCGGTTTTCGCCATCCCTGGATACATGTCGGTGTATTCGTGGGTTTCGCCGGCGATCGCCGCTTTGAGATTGTCGCGGGTCTTGCCGATCGGCAAATCGGTCGCCGGATCGCCGCAGGACTCGAGGTATTCGAGATGGCCATGAGCATGGCCGGTTTCGCCTTCGGCGGTCGAGCGGAACACCGCGGAAACGTCGTTCTGACCCTCGACATCGGCCTTCGCTGCGAAGTAAAGATAACGGCGATTCGCTTGGGACTCGCCGGCAAAGGCGGCTTTCAGGTTTTCGTGCGTCCTGGATCCTTTGAGTTGCATGATTTTCTCCTCTTAATCAGAGTATTGACCTATCCAACGAAGGTAAACAAAATGTATCGCTACATATTGTTTTCGCAATTGGAAAAGCACAGGTTTTAGACTAACTCTAACCTGTAAACTAAGTATAATCTGGAGCTCGGATCGGTGTCAAGCAAAGGGCACGAGTATTGTCTTCCGAATCCAATGCGGCTCCTTGATCTGCATCAACGAAGCACACCTTCTCAGCGCCTGAGCATCGCCTCGATTTCAGAGAACGTCCGGGCCACGTGGCTCGTTTGTATGGCGACGCCGAGCTGCCGCGCGATTTGCGTCGCTGAAAAAACACCGCGCACCTTTTGGCGCCTCTTGTCGTCAGTTTCCACCACGACGGCGTGCTGGCGCCCCGACTTCTGGAGCGTGGCGACGATGTGGCCCACCTTGGCGGCGCATACGTCCGCGAGACTGAGCACGTCGAGTTGCCTCTGCGGCGTCATGACGTCGCGCACCAGCAGATCCTCGCGTGTGATGCCGCGATGCGCGATCATCTGCATCGGTTTTTCCCCGAGGATGTCATTGGCCGTAATCACGCCCAGCACTCTGCGGTCCTGGTCGACCACCAGCAACAGTCTGACGCCGCGCTGGATCATGCGCGCGTGCGCCTCATCTACCGTATCCCCGGACAGGATGATGATGGCGGTCACACGCTGAAAGTCGGTCAACACCTGCAGCGCGGAGTCATCCAGCGTAACTTTTTCCGGCAGGGTCTGGGTCGGCTGCGCGTAGCCGACGCCCGCTTGAAGCATGACGGCGCTCAAGGCTGGATAATTTCTGAGCACGGCATCCCTATCGGCGCTCGAGCGCGTCGAGTCTGCCGTGCGGTTGGCTTTCGCCGAGCCGCCGGGGGGAACGGCGCCGCAGATAGCGCGCCAGTTCCTGCAGCGCTTTCTGATACACCTCGCGCTTGAACTCGATGACCGTTTCCATCGGCACCCAGTACTCGTTCCAACGCCAGGCATCGAATTCCGGTTTTTCGCTCGCACGCAGGCACACATTGCAGTCGCGTCCGGTCAGGCGCAGCAGAAACCAGATCTGTTTCTGCCCGCGGTAGTTGCCGCGCCACTCGCGCTTGATCCAGCGGTCCGGCACCTCGTAGCGCAACCAGTCGCGCGTGCGGCCGAGGATCTTCACGTGCCCGGGACTCAGCCCCACTTCCTCCATGAGCTCGCGATACATCGCAGCTTCAGGCGTCTCACCCGGCTTGATGCCGCCCTGCGGGAACTGCCACGAGTGCTCTTTGACCCGCTTGCCCCAGAAAACTTCGTTCTTCCAGTTGCAAAGAATGATGCCAACGTTGGGGCGATATCCGTCACGATCAATCATGTGGAAACCCCGTAAGTTCGTCAGTTGGCACGATTTTTTCACAATTCCGGCAGGAAAGAAAGCGCCCGCGAAAACGCTGTTTCGCTTTTTCAGGCCGGTTTCAGATCTACGTGAGGGCGTTAGGACGTGAGGGCGAAGAGCAGCCGTTCTAGCTTCACGATTTCCCGATCTCACGACCTCACAGCCGTTGACCAATCACGAGTCACCGGTCGCATTTTACGAGTCACCAGTTACGCATCACCCAGTTAGGGCCCCTCACCCTCCCGCGTCAGCACGAAACAAACCCTGCCGGGCTCGTTAGTAGCGAGCGCCAGGGAGTAACCGAGGCGCTCCGCCTGCTTTGCCGCATGAAAAAGCCCGATTCCCAAACCGGTCTTCGAAGAAACGGGGGCAGTGAATAGCTGGGCCGCAACGCTCTTGGCCACTGCAGCACCGTTGTCGCACACAGTCAGTGTGCCGCCGCGCGCCGGTGAAAACATCACGCGCACGTGCAATCCATTGTCGTCCATCTTCTTGACGAGCGCGTTCTCGATCAGGTTGTCGGCGACGCTGTCGAACAGTTCCGCGGGGACCTTCGCGTCCCGGGCCGGGCCATCGACGCTGAACTGGATGTTGCGGCCGTTGAAGCGCTGGATGAGCCCCTCCCACCAGTTCGCCGTGTCGACCTGGTTCGAATCGACCCGGCTCGAATCGACCTGCTGCGGCGCCTGCAGCTTGTCGAGCGTGGTGTTGAGCCGTTGGGTGATCTGCGGCAGCTGCCGCTGCACCAGCGCCTGCAATGCGGCGGCCTGCTCGGCCGTGCTGGTCTCGGCCGCAGCGCACAGCGAGCGCAGCGACTGCAGCATATTCTTCACGTCGTGCGTGAGCCGTGCCCCGGTTTCGTAAATCGCCTGCGTATAGGCATTCTGGCGCTGGATCTGTTCGCGCCGCTTGGCCTCGTAGAAATGCCCGACCATCTGCGTAAGCAGCTTCAGATGGAGCAGCACGGCGGGAGAGAGCGGCCAGCGCGTGAAGATCTTCAACTGCAGGTCCTGGATGGAAAATTCGGCGCAGTGTTGCGACCGCGCGCCGAATTCACCTTGTCCGAGCCGCGCCGCCCACGCCACGCCCGAGACCCACGGCAGTTCGAGCATGTGCTGCAAGGCCAGCGCAAGAAAGCGTTGTGGCTGGTATTCCTGCTCCGCGAGGTCCGCGAGCCGCTGCACCCAGCGCTCGAACGGCAGGCCCAGGCTCATCAGGTAGCGCGACAGCATGTGCCCGAGACCGGAGAAGCCGCTGTGCGGGTTCCACAGCCAGGACAACGCAACCAGCAGCATGGCGATCACGAACAGCGCCTGCGCCAGCGCCACCGGATAATCGCCATGGCTGACCTGTTTCACGACGAAGCTGCCGAGCACCAGCGCCACCACCAGCAGAAACAGCAGCATGCTGTAGAAGAGATCGACCGCGAGCGGCGGCGGCGAGCGCCGCGTCTCGAAGCGCATCAACACGATGGCGAGCGGGATAACAGGCAAGCCGTAGCGGACCAGCATGGTCTGCGCAGTGCCAAGGACCAGATCGGTAAAAAGCTGTGGCACCACCCACATGAGCATCATGGATAGCAGATAGAACGCCGCCAGGACCGATGCCAGCCGCTGGCGCCGGTCGGCGATGCCCGGCACGGAGCCGCCGATCAGTCCGAACAGCACGGCGATCCACACTGCCATCAGCCACCAGTTGTTCCACACCGCGAGCAGGATGCCTACGATCACCACCAGAATGGCGTTGCGGGGCTCGACCTCGCGCTCGCCGCGCCACACCGGCTGCCACAACAGGAACAAGCCGAAATGCGCCAGCAGGAAGGCGCGCGGCCACCATTCGCTGATGTCCCAGGCGAGCGCGGCGTGCAGCGCAAGCAGCATCAGCCCCATTGACCACTGCGGGCGAGCCGCGCTGAAACGTTGCTGGAAGCTAACTGCCGAAGCGTTCATCCCACCCCTTAATCGCTCGGTGCGCCAGCGGCACACCAACTTTCGCTATACTCTGGACCCATCGTGGCCCGATCTTCCATGAACCAGAGAATCACGACCATCGCCCGCTACACCCTGCTCGAGGCCAGGCGCACGCGGCTGCCGGGACTGGCGGTAGCTGCGATCGTGCTGCTCATCGCCGCGAGCTTCTTCGCGCAGCAGCTCGCCATTACCGAGAGCGCTCGCATGCAGGCCGGAACGTATGGGGCGGGCATGCGGCTTGCCTGCGTTTTCATCGCGGGATTGCATGTGCTCGCGAGCATCATCCGCGAATTCAACGACAAGGGTCTCGACGTCGCGCTCGCGCTCGATGTGCCGCGCGGCCATTATATCCTCGGCAAGCTGGCCGGTTTTCTCGTAATCGGCGCGTTTCTCGCCGCGGCGGTCAGCCTGCCGCTCGCGTTTCTGGCAACGCCGGAAGCCGCGCTGCAGTGGGGCTTGTCGCTCGCACTGGAACTCGGCATCGTCATCGCGCTCGCCCTGTTTTGTATCGTCACCTTCAACCAGCTGATGCCGGCCGCGGGCTTCGTGCTGGCATTTTACCTGCTTGCACGCACACTGACGGCGATTCGCCTGATGAGCGCCCACCCGCTCACTGGTGCGGACGCGCCCTCGCACCACATCATCCAGCTGCTCGTCGAGAGCCTGGCGCTGGTGATGCCGGCGCTGGACCACTGGACCCGGACCGCCTGGCTGGTCAACCAGCATGCTCCATGGCCCGATATCGGCGGACTGGCCGGGCAAAGCGCGTTATACATCGCGCTGCTGGCGGCGGCGGCGATGTTCGACTTCTACCGCAAGAATTTGTAGACGAGAATTCTTAGATGCGCAGCGCCTCCGAGCAACGCCGCATAAGCGCGGTCCCGCGACTGGTGCTGTCGCTGCTCGTCGCGGCGCTGGCGTTGCAGATCGGCTGGCAGTGGAGCCGGCCCAAGCCCTTCGCCCACGCCGCGGCGCTGGGCGCGCCGGCGCCGCAGCCGGTGCTCCAAACGCTGGCCTTGGGCGAGCCCATAGCGCTTGCGCAGTTGCTCACGCTTTATCTGCAGGCCTTCGACAGCCAGCCCGGCATCAGCATCCCTTTCCGCGATCTCGATTACCCGCGCGTCATCGCGTGGCTTGACGCCATACTCGGGCTCGACCCCGCCGGGCAATACCCCCTCTTGATGGCGTCCCAGCTCTACGCGCAGGTGCCGGTCGAGGCCAAACAGCGCCTGATGCTGGATTTCGTCCATCGCGAGTTTCTGCGCGATCCCGATCGCCGCTGGCGCTGGCTTGCCCATTGCGCAATTGTGGCCAAGCACCGACTCCGGGACATGCCGCTCGCCCTAAGCTATGCCGATGACATTGCGCGCCACGCCCGCGCCGCGTCCAATTGGGCGCGCCAGATGCGGATCTTCATCCTCGAAGACATGGGGGAACTGGACAGCGCAACCATCCTGCTGGGTGGCTTGCTGGCAAGCGGCGAGATTACCGATACCAGAGAAATCCGCTTTCTCACGCAACGGCTCGAGCAGATGAAAATCGCCGGAAAATCGTCATCTATGTCGAAAAACTGACACTTTTGCCGTTATGGCGCCTGCGTCACTTTCCTTATTTTTCAAGCCTAAAGCTCATAAAATGTGAGACTCCACTTGAACTCACGAATCGCAAGAACTTAGATAATTTTGCTTCTATTCATCATCTTATGAGGTCACATCGCACCAATCTGGCGAATTTGACCGCTCCATCAGGATTCACTATGAGCAGAAGATTTAGCGGATTCTCGCAATGGCATGCTTCTTGCCCGTCTAATATTCAATTTTGAATGATCACGTGAGGAGAAAACCATGCGCAGGCAACGCGGCTTTACCTTGATTGAAATCGCGATCGTGCTCGTGATTATCGGGCTGCTGCTTGGTGGCGTGCTGAAGGGCCAGGAGTTGATTACGAGCGCACGTGTGCGCAACCTGATTTCGCAGCAGGACGGCATCAAAGCCGCTTATTTCGGCTTCCTCGATCGCTTCCGTGCGCTTCCCGGTGACTACAATCAGGCAGTGACCAATATTTCCGGAGTGGGCACTGCCTGTGGGACAGCCGGGAACGGGAATGGGAATGGCCAAATTGAATCCGCAAACGGCGAGTACATTATGGCTTGGGATCATTTGTCGAAAGCAGGGTTTATTAATGGTTCTTATACCTGCACCGGCAATTCGACCTTGGCGCCGACGAGCGATCCGACCAACCCGTACAGCATGTATCTCATATTGATCTACGATAACGTTTACGCTGAAGCGGTGGGAACCGCAGCAACGCGCCACAACTTGAAATCGGGAAATCAGATTCCCGCGGATATCCTCGCAGAAGTTGACCGTAAGGTTGACGATGGCGTCGCTAACCGCGGCACGTTCCGCTTTTCGGATCATACCGGGGTCACGGCTGGTACCGCTCCAACAGCGGCAAATTGCTTTACTGCGGCCACCGGTGCATGGATCGTCACCGGCACGATTGAAACCAACTGCGGCGGCACGAGCCTGTTCTAGACAGGCTCAAAATTCACGGTTCAAGGTTCAGATTTCAACGCCCGCTTCGGCGGGCTTTTTTTTGCGTTTGTCGCGAAGGCGGAATCCGGAACATAGAACGCGCTTCAGCCCTGCAGCAGCTTCATTTCCGCGGCCGCCAGGTCTTCCTCCACTCCGAGCAGCACCAGGACATCCCCCTCCTCGACACAGGTGTCGGCAACCGGCGTCACAGTGCGTACGTTGCGCCGACGTACCGCGGTGACTTCGACATTGAGGCTCGGCAGATCGATCGCACTTAGCGTCTTGCCGATCGCCGCCGCCCCCGCCGTGATCGTCACCGAGTGCAGGCGCGGCTGCAGCGCCTGGTCTTCGCTGTCGCCCTCGTCGGTGATACCGCGGAAGAAGCCACGGAATAGGCTGTAGCGACGTTCGCGCGTCTCCCGGATGCGCCGCAGCACGCGATTGAGCGGTACGCCGAGCAACATCAGCGTGGTCGATGCGAGCATGAGGCTGCCCTCCATGATCTCCGCGACGACCTCGGCGGCGCCCGCCGCCTTCAGCCGCTCGATGTCGTTGTCGTCGAGCGTGCGCACAACCACGGGCAATCCCGGGCGCAGCTCCTGCGCGAGGCCGAGAATCTTGAGCGCCGAGCGAGTGTCGGAATAAGTGATCGCCAGCGCTTTCGCCCGCAGCAATCCCGCGGCGATCAGCACTTCGCGGCGCGCCGCGTCACCGAACACCACGCTCTCTCCCGCCGCCGCCGCCTCGCGGATACGATGCGGATCGATGTCGAGCGCGATGAATGGGATCTTTTCCTGCTCCAGAAAGCGCGCCAGATTCTGGCCGCTGCGTCCGTAACCGCACACAACGACATGCTTATCCGCGGCCATGGACTGCACCGCGATGCTGTGCAATTGCAGCGCGCGGTTCGTCCATTCGACGGAGATCCAGCGCCGCACGATGTGCTCGCTGCGCTCAATGATGAACGGCGCGATCAGCATGGACAGCACCATCGCCGCGAGCACCGGCTGCAGAGTCTGCGGCCTGATCAAGTCCAGGTTGTTGGCATGCGCCAGCAGCACAAAGCCGAATTCGCCGCAGGCGCCGAGCGCAAGCCCGGTGCGCAGAGCGACGCCCCAATCGCTGCCGAACACCCGGCTCAGGCCGAAAATCAGCAAGGTCTTCATCACCACCAGCGCGACCAGCAGCACGCTGACCCAGCCGCTTTCGACCGCCACGCGCAAATCGAGCTGCATCCCGATGGTCACGAAAAAAAGTCCCAGCAGGACGTCGCGGAAAGGCTTGATGTCTTCCTCGACCTGGTAGCGGTATTCCGTCTCCGAAATCAGCATGCCGGCGACGAATGCGCCAAGCGCG
>Ga0153915_10007972_pt1 | contig 10044 bp, 12 predicted proteins | sample Opewatmetagenome_2_FD_107003 | JGI IMG/M metagenome (GOLD analysis project Ga0153915, IMG submission 107003) | Freshwater wetland microbial communities from Ohio, USA - Open water 3 Core 3 Depth 3 metaG | ecosystem: Environmental > Aquatic > Freshwater > Wetlands | place: USA: Ohio, Lake Erie... | reverse complement strand
CAGACTGTCCAACCGCATAGCCTCCCTGAACACAACCCGCCTAACCGGACGAGGTCAGCACAATACGCTCCTGGGTCCGCGGCGCAATCCCAAGGTATCTCAGAACCTGCTCCGCGACATTCTTAAAGACCGGCGCCGCGACGGTGCCTCCAAACGCAAAACCCTTGGGGCTGTCGATTACGACCAGCACCACGATGCGCGGATCCTCGGCCGGAACAACTCCAACAAAGGAACTGACCGTGTCCTGCATCGAATACCGTTTCGTCACCGGATCGATCTTCTGGGCCGTGCCGGTTTTTCCGGCGATCCGGTAGCCGGGAATGGCCGCTTTCTCACCGGTGCCGTGCTTTGAAATCGTTCCCTCCAGAATGCTCATCATCTTGCCGGCCGTTTCGGGAGAGACCGCCTGCCGTCTCACCTCGGGCGGAAAGGCCTTGATCACGCGGCCCTCCGCGTCTCGTATTTCGGATACGAGACGCGGTCGCATCAGCTGGCCGCCGTTGGCGACCGCCGAAACGGCCGAGATGATCTGAAGGGGCGTGGCCGTCAGTTCCTGGCCGATCGAGATCGAGGCCAGGGAACGTCCCGACCAGGACCGCGGATCCCGAACAAGGCCGGGGGCCTCGCCCTCGAGATCAATGCCGGTCTTCTCGCCGAAGCCGAAGGCCCGAATGTACCGGTACAGCCGTTCGTCGTTCATCCGCATCGCGATCTTGATCATCCCGATGTTGCTCGATTTCTGGATCACTTCCCGAAAGGTCAGGTAGCCTTCTTTTTCGTGGTCGCGGATCACGCCGCCGGCGATCGTCATCCGGCCCTCTTCGCAATAAAAAATATCGCCGGGGCTGGCCACCCGCTCCTCGAGCGCCGCGGAGGCCGTCACGATCTTGAAGGTGGAACCCGGCTCGTAGGGATCGGTCACGGCCCGGTTGCGCCACTGATCGGGATGTTGAAATTCGATCCGGTTGGGATTGAATTCCGGCCGTACCGCCATGGCCAGGATTTCGCCGGTTTTGGGGTCCATCACGATCACGGAGGCGTCGGCCGCCAGCGTCTGCTCCATCGCGGCGTCCAGCTCCGTCTCGGCGATGTGCTGGATCACCTCGTCGATCGTGAGCACCAGGTCGTTTCCCCGCGAGGGCGCGACGGAATCCAGCCCTTTCTGAAAGATCGAATGACCGAACGCGTCGCGCTCCACCACGGCCCATCCCTTTTCGCCGCGAAGCAGCGCGTCGAATTTCAGCTCGATGCCTTCCAGGCCGCGATTATCCACGCCGGCGAAACCCAGAAGATGGCCCATCAGATTCCGCTTGGGATAAAACCGCTGGCTTTCGTCTAGAACACCGATCCCTTCGACGCCCAGCTCCATGACGCTCCGGGCGACGGCCGGACTGACCTTGCGCTCGATCCAGACAAAGTTCTTATTCCCCTCCAGCCGCTTGAGGATCGTGCGGGCGTCGGATTGGAGAACGCGCGCCAGATCCGGAGCCACCGCCGCGCGGTCGCGGAGGAGGGACGGGATCGCATAGATGGAGGGAACCTCGACATTGGTCGCCAGGATTCGTCCCTGTCGATCGAAAATCGTCCCGCGTTCCCCCTCCAGGGCCACGCTCTTCTCATGCTGCCGCTCGGCCCGTTTCGAAAGATCGGTCGATTCCACCACCTGCAAGGCGAACAGTCGAACCGCCACGCCGAGAAAACCGGCCGTCAGAAGGACGACGGCCAGAACGATTCGCCCGACCGATCCCCGGAACAACGTCATGGCGTCCTCTTCACGATCTGCAACGGCCTCGACCCGTCGGGGGACGAATCGGGCGCTTCCCTCTTTTGGACCAGGATCATCTGCCCTTCCTTCGGCTTGGTCATTCCCAATCGCACGGTCGCGATCTTCTCGATGCGGTCCAGCGCCGAAAGCGTTTCGACCTCCACCAGCAGTTGTTTGTGGATCTGCTGGAGGTCTTTCTGCTTCTGCCGGGCCTGTTCGACTTCATATCCCATCGTCACGATATGGACATGCTGCCAGATGTCCAACAGGATGACCGTCACGACGGCCGCTCCGATGAGGATGCGTCTCAGCATCAGGCCGCCCTTCGATCGGTTTCGGGTTTATCCGGCATCCGTTCCACCACGCGGAGCTTGGCGCTTCGGGCGCGCGGATTCATCAGGATCTCCTCCCGGCCGGGAACGATCGGCTTCTTGGTCACCAGCCGAAACGGCGCCGCCTCGGCCCGGGTCATATCCCTAAACGTTCTTTTAACGATGCGGTCTTCCAGAGAATGAAACGCGATGACGCACAGTCTCCCGCCGGGATTAAGGAGAGCGGCCGCATCGGACAACGCATCGGCCAGACGATCCAGCTCCTGGTTGACGGCGATTCGCAACGCCTGAAAGGTTTTCGTGGCCGGGTGAAGCCGCCGCGCCTGGGCCGGACGGGGAATGGCGCGGCGGACCAGGTCCGCGAGCTGGAAGGTCGTGGCGATCGGCTTCTGTTTGCGGGCCTCCGTCACGATTCGGGCGATCCGGTTCGCCCATCGCTCCTCGCCGTATTCAAACAAAATATGGGCCAGTTGACGCTCGGGCAGGGAATTCAACAACGCCGCCGCGGTGACGGGCGACCGCCGATCCATCCGCATATCCAGCGGTCCGTCCTTCTGAAAACTGAATCCTCGTTCGGAATCCGCCAATTGCAATGTGGACATGCCCAGATCCATCAGGATTCCATCAACAGGCTGAAGGCCGTGCGTTTTCAGAAGCGTTCCGAGGTTCTTAAAATTTTCATGGAACAGACGAACCCGCGCGCCATACCGCTTCAAACGCTCCCCCGCTCGATGAATCGCCTCGTCATCCCGGTCAAGTCCGATCAGCCGTCCGTCCGGCGCCGTGGCGTCCAGGATCGCCTCGGCATGCCCGCCTCCTCCCAAGGTGCAGTCGACATAGATCGCGGTCGACCGCAACGGGAGGGCCTCAAGCACCTCCCGTTTTAAAACCGGGATATGATCCGATTCATGACTCGTGGCTAAAAACCGAGGCCGGCCAGGGCCTCACCGATCTTCTCAAAGTTCTTCGGAAGCTGGGCTTCTTTCTCCTTCAAGCGTTTGGGGTCCCAGATTTCGATCTTGTTGGACAGCCCCAGCATCACGATGCCCTTGGCGAGCCGGGCATACTCCCGAAGCGGCATGGTCAGCAGAACCCGGCCCTGACGGTCCAAGGGGCATTCCGTCGCATAGGAATAGGAAAAACGGAGCCAGTCCTTCACTTCCTTCTGCATGGTCGGAAGATTTTGGGCCTTCTCCTGAAGACGCTGCCATTCTGAGATGGGATAAGCCACCAGGCACTGGTCAAAGTCGGCCGTCACGATCAGTTTTTCCTCGTACCGATCCGTCAGGACTTCACGGAACTTCATCGGAATGCTGACACGGCCCTTGGAATCCACCGTATGTTCGTAACGGCCCAGAAACATCCCGCGATCTCCATCTTATCCCACTTTATCCCACTAACAGCCACAAGTATACACCAAGCGAGTTTCTTGTCAAGAGAAAAAACAATTAGGTTATGGAATTTGTTATTGAATTGGATCAGATACTATATTTGGTGGGTGCAACGGACAAGCGCCCCGATCCGTAGTCTGGATGGAGACTTGAAGCGGAGGAGAAAAAATCAGAAAACCCCGGAAAGAAGCTTCATGATCAGCCAGGCCATGAGGCCGCAGGCCGGAAGAGTCAAGACCCAGGCCACGATGATATTCCATCCAATGCCCCAACGAACGGCCGAGAACCGTCGCGAGGCGCCGACGCCCATGACGGCCGAGGTGATCACGTGCGTCGTGCTGATCGGTAGACCCAGGTGGGACGCCACCTCGATGACGGTGGCGGCCGAGGTCTCGGCCGCAAATCCGTGGATCGGCTTCAGGGGAACCAAGCGCATGCCCAACGTCTTGATGATCCGCCATCCCCCGATGGCCGTCCCGAATCCCATGGCCATCGCGGCGCACAGGATCACCCAGAACGGCACATGAAAATCCTTCAGCCCGTAAAAACTGACCAGGGCCATCGTGATGATTCCCATCGTCTTCTGCGCGTCGTTATTCCCGTGACTGAAGGCCATGTAGGCGGCTGAGAAAACCTGGAGACTCCGGAAAACGGCCGTCACTTTGGATGGAAGCATTCCGGCGCAGACCCACATGAGAATGATCATCAAGACAAAACCAAACAGGAATCCGATAAACGGCGAGAAAATAATCGCAAGAACAACCTTTTGAGTTCCGGCCCAAAGAACCACGTCCGTCCCGGCCGTGGCGATGCCGGCACCCACGATGCTGGCCATCAAGGCATGGCTGGAACTGGTCGGAAGACCGAAATACCAGGTAATGAAATTCCAGAGAATAGCGGAAAGGAGAGCCGCGACCACCGTGAGCTGGGTCACGGCCGCCGGCTGGACCAATCCCGAACCGACGGTCTTTGCAACCGCCGTCCCGGCCAGGGCCCCGGCCAGGTTGAGTACGGCCGCCATCACGATCGCGGTGCGCGGCGAAAGGACGCGGGTCGAGACAGCCGTCGCGATCGCATTCGCCGCATCATGGAAGCCGTTGCTCGCGTCAAAGATCAGGGCGAGGAGAATGACGAGCGCCAGCAGGAAGATCGACTCTTGCATGTCAGGAGTTTTTCAGAACGATGTTTTCCAGGATATTGGCCACGTCCTCGCACCGGTCGGTGGCCTCTTCCAGATGCTCGTAGAGCTCTTTCCATTTCAAGACCATGATCGGGTCGCGCACGTTCTCGAACAGATTCGCGACCGCGTCCCGCGAGACGCGGTCGGCCTCGTTTTCGAGCCGGTTGATCTCGATGCAATGCGGCCTCACGTCCTTCAGCGCTTTTAACAGGCCCACCCCCTTGACGATCTCTTCGGCCGATTTGAAAATGATATCGGCCAACCGCTTCGACATTTCGGTCGGCTCCTTGATCTTGTACATGATCATGCGGTCCGAAACCGACTCGATCAGATCCAGAACATCATCCAGGGCGCTCGTCAAGGCGTAGATGTCCTCCCGGTCGATGGGCGTGATGAAGGTCTGGTTTAATTTATGGACGATGTCGTGGGTGATCGTATCCCCCTGGTGTTCGACCTGAAGGATGGCCTCGGCCTGTTTTTCCGGCTCCCGATACTGCTCCATCATTTCCTTGAGAAGATAGGCCCCCCGGTGAATATTCTGGGCCGCGGCCTCAAACATCTCAAAAAACTTTTCCTCTCTCGGAATCAATCGGAACATCGCGTTCACCCGTTATGTTTTCTAAAGTTTGGCCTGGATAGAATTTGTGGCGGTTGCGGAATTCGGTCGGCACCAAACGTCTTGACAGTATTACTCAATTTCTGTTAAGTTGGTAAGTCTTTAGTGCTGACGTTATACTAAAATAACCTCCGAGAGTCAAGGAGAATGTTTTAAAAAACATGCAGATTAAAATCAACGGGAAAGCGGAAGAGATACAGGCCAAAACCGTGCTGGATCTGCTCCGGGCGAAAGAGATCGAGCCCCAGATGGTATCGGTCGAGTTAAACTCGACGATTCTGGACCGCGCCGCTTATGCGACCACGCCACTGAAAGACGGCGACGCGCTCGAGTTTCTTTTTTTCATGGGCGGCGGCGCGTCGCAGCGTTACGACGATATCTCCAAACTGATCGGCAACACGCCCCTGGTGAGGCTCAACCGCCTCTCCCCTCCCGACGGCGCGGCCCTTTTCGCCAAAGTCGAATTCTTCAACCCCGGCGGCAGCGTCAAGGACCGGATCTGTCTGAACATGATCAACGAGGCCGAGCGCCAGGGCCGATTAAAACCGGGCGGCACGATGGTCGAGCCGACCAGCGGCAATACCGGCATCGGCCTGGCGATGATCGCGGCCGTTCGCGGGTACAAATTGATTTTAGTCATGCCGGAGAGCATGAGCATGGAACGGGCCAGCCTTCTTTCTTCGTACGGCGCCAAACTGGTGCTGACGCCGGCCTGGGAAGGGATGCGCGGGGCGATTCGAGAAGCGGAACAACTCCTCGAGCAGAACCCGTCTTATTTCATGCCGGACCAGTTTTCGAACCCGGCCAATCCGGAGATGCATCGGAAGACGACGGCGGTCGAGATCTGGGAGGCGATGGAGGGACGGATCGACGCCTTCGTGGCCGGAGTCGGAACGGGCGGCACGATCACCGGCGTCGGCGAATTTTTGAAGTCGCGCCTTCCGCAGGTACAGATCGTCGCGGTGGAACCCACGGCCTCGGCCGTACTGTCGGGGAACGAACCGGGCCCGCACAAGATTCAGGGCATCGGGGCCGGCTTCATCCCGAAGGTGCTGAACCGGAGCCTACTCGACAAAATCATCACGGTGACGGATGAAGAGGCTTATCGCACCGCGAAACGGCTGGCCCAGGAAGAAGGCCTGCTGGTCGGCATCTCGTCCGGCGCGAATGTCGCCGCGGCGCAAAAAGTGGCCAAGGCCCTCGGACCCGGGAAACAGGTCGTAACGGTGCTCCCCGACACCGGCGAACGGTACATCAGCATCGAAAAATATTTTAATATATAATCGACGCGAGCCCCTACAAATAAAATGGAATTCAACGACGAACAGATACAACGGTACAGCCGCCACATCATCCTTCCGGAAGTCGGCGGGAAGGGCCAGAAGAAGATCGGCCGGGCGAAGGTTCTGATCATCGGGGCCGGCGGTCTCGGCTCCCCGGCCGCCCTCTATCTGGCCGCCGCCGGCGTGGGGACGATCGGAATCATCGACGGCGACGTCGTCGACCTGTCCAATCTCCACCGGCAGGTCCTTCCCCATACGGCCCACCTGGCCCAGCCGAAGGTCTTCTCGGCGCGGGAAAAGATGAACGCGATCAACCCGGATGTGAAGGTCGTGGCCTACTATGAACGGCTGACGGCGCAGAACGCGCTCTCGATCCTGAATGAGTACGACATCGTGCTGGACGGCACGGACAACTTCCCCGCGAAGTTCCTGATCAACGATGCCTGTTTCTTTGCGAAGAAGCCGTTGATCCACGGCGGGATCCTCCGTTTCGACGGACAGGTTTTCACGATCCGGCCGGGACAGAGCGCCTGCTACCGTTGCATCCATCGCAATCCCCCGCCGAACGGACTGATCCCGACCTGCCAGGAGGCCGGCGTGCTGGGCGTTCTGGCCGGCGTGATCGGAACGATTCAGGCGACCGAGACATTGAAACTGATCCTGGGAATCGGCCAGCCGTTGACCGACCGTTGGCTGATCTATAACGCATTGACCGCACAGTTTCGCACGGCCCGCGTCCGGCGGCAGGCCAACTGCCCTCTCTGCGGCGAACATCCGACGATCACCGAGCTGGTCGAGTACGATCAGGCGGTCTGCGAGATTTAAATCGAGGAGATCCGCACGGGCGGCCGGCCGCCCTGCATGAAAGACCATGGCAAAGATCAAAGGCCTCAAATGTCGCGAATGTAAGAAGGAATATCCCGCCGACCCGCTCCATGTCTGCGAGTTCTGCTTCGGTCCGCTCGAGGTGAATTACAACTACGACGAGATTCGGGAAGTCCTCTCACGGGATACGATCACACAGGGGCCGAAAAGCCTCTGGCGCTACGCCGCCCTTCTGCCGGTCGAGGGACCGCCCACCGTCGGACTTCACGGCGGACTGACGCCCATGGTCAAGGCGGATCGACTGGCGCGCGCGCTGGGACTGGACGCGCTTTATCTCAAAAATGACACGGTGAACCATCCGACGCTTTCCTTCAAGGACCGCGTCGTGGCGGTCGCGCTGACGCGCGCGAAGGAGCTGGGCTTCGACACCGTCGCCTGCGCCTCGACCGGAAACCTGGCCAACTCGGTCTCGGCCCATGCCGCGCAGGCCGGGCTGAAATGCTATGTCTTCATTCCGAGCGATCTGGAAGCGGCCAAGATCCTGGGCAATTTGATCTACAAGCCGCGGGTTGTGGCGGTCGAGGGCAATTACGACGACGTCAACCGGCTCTGCTCCGAGATCGCGTCGGACTATCCATGGGCCTTCGGGAATATCAATATCCGGCCGTACTATGCGGAAGGATCGAAGACGCTGGCCTACGAAACGGCCGAGCAACTCGGCTGGCGGAGCCCGGACCATGTCGTCGTTCCGATCGCCTCCGGATCGCTGCTGACCAAGATCTGGAAAGGGTTGAAGGAGTTCGAGCAGCTGGGATTGATCCCGCCCGTCAAGACGCGTGTGAGCGGCGCGCAGGCCGAGTGCTGCTCGCCCGTGGTCGAGGCCTACAAAGTATAACGGGACTTCATCAAGCCGGTGAAGCCCAAGACGATCGCGAAATCGCTCGCGATCGGAAATCCGGCCGACGGTTATTACGCCTTGAAGACCATCAAGGAGACCGGGGGGGCGGCCGAAACGGCCACGGACCCCGAAATCGTCGAGGGAATCACGCTGCTGGCCGAGACCGAGGGCATTTTTGCCGAGACGGCCGGCGGGGTGACGGTGGCCGTGCTGAAAAAACTGGCGGCGCAGGGCGCCATCCGGAAGGGGGACGTCACCGTGGCCTACATCACCGGCCACGGGCTCAAGACCCAGGAGGCCGTGGCGCAGGCGGTCGGAGAGCCGGTCCGGATCCAGCCGAACCTGACCAGTTTTGAGGAAACCTTCCAAAATCTCAAACGGAGGAATGATTGATGTCGCTTAAGGTCCGCATCCCCACGCCGCTCCGGTCTCTCACGGCCGGGCAGAGCGTGGTGGAGATCGATGGAAAAGATATCGGCGAGGTGATCGAACGCCTGGAAAAGCAGTATCCCGGCATCAAGGCCCGCCTCTGCGACGAAGAGAACCAGATCCGGCGGTTCGTCAATATCTACGTGAACGAGGAAGACATCCGGTTCAAACAGGGTCAGGCGACCGCGCTGAAGGAAGGGGACGAGGTCTCGATCGTCCCGGCGATCGCGGGCGGCGCCGGAGAGGAGATCGGACGATGGCCAGCCTGAAGGTTCATATCACGTTTCCGGAAGACAAGATCAAGGAGCCGGTCATCTACGAGATCGGCCAGAAGTACAAGGTGATCACGAACATCCGCAAGGCCGACGTGACCGAGAAAACGGGATGGGTCGACCTGGAACTGACGGGCGACCCGAAAGAGATCGAACGGGCCGTGGAGGCCCTGAAGAAGAAGGGCGTCAAGGTCGACCCGATCGAACGGAACATCATCGAGTGAGTTGTTAAATCAGCGAGCAAAGCTCGCGAGAGGGGGAGGCTCCATCCGGCTATGCCGGTGGAGGGGGCGACGTGAGCCCCTACAAATATGGAATTTACCGAAGAACAAGTACAGCGTTACAGCCGCCACATTATTTTAAAAGAGGTGGGAGGCAAGGGCCAGGCGAAGATCGCCCGATCGAAGGTGCTCTGCATCGGGGCCGGCGGACTGGGCTCGCCCGCCGCGCTCTACCTGGCCTCGGCCGGCGTCGGAACGCTCGGCATCGTGGATGCGGACGTGGTGGATCTGTCCAATCTGCATCGGCAGATCATCCATACCACGGCCGGATTGAACACGCCCAAGGTCGATTCGGCGAAAAAGACGATCGCCGCGATGAACCCGGACGTGAAGGTGAAAACCTACCAAACCCGGCTGACCTCCGAAAACGTCATGGAGATCCTTTCGGACTACGACGTCGTGCTGGACGGCTCGGACAATTTTCCGACGCGCTTTCTGATCAACGACGCCTGTTTCTTCACGAAGAAGACGCTGGTCTCGGCCAGCATCTTCCGGTTCGACGGGCAGATCACGACGATCAAGGCCCACGCCGGCCATCCCTGCTATCGCTGCCTCTATCACGAACCGCCCCCGGCCGGACTCGTCCCGAGCTGCCAGGAGGCCGGCGTGCTGGGCGTGCTGGCCGGAACGGTGGGCGTGTTGCAGGCGACGGAGGCCTTGAAGGAAATTCTCGGAATCGGACGGCCGCTGTACGACCGGCTGATGATTTATGATGCGCTGGAGATGACCTTCCGCGAAGTCAGGATCCACAAGGACCCCGACTGCCCGCTCT
>Ga0153915_10007971_pt1 | contig 10044 bp, 8 predicted proteins | sample Opewatmetagenome_2_FD_107003 | JGI IMG/M metagenome (GOLD analysis project Ga0153915, IMG submission 107003) | Freshwater wetland microbial communities from Ohio, USA - Open water 3 Core 3 Depth 3 metaG | ecosystem: Environmental > Aquatic > Freshwater > Wetlands | place: USA: Ohio, Lake Erie... | reverse complement strand
GATCCGGATCGGCTCCCACGACAGATCCTTGCCGCGGTTCCACCGGCTGGTCGCGCCCGGCAGGCGCTGCGCGGACTCGGTCTCGGACCACTCCGCCCAGTCGCGCCACGGGTGCTCGTCGCGCGCGCCCTCGCGCAGCGGCGCGAGCTGCTCGGCCAGCTGCGCGCGCTCGGTCTGCTTGAACGCCGAGCAGATGCCGACGTGATGGAGCACGCCCGCGCCGTCGTAGAGCCCGAGCAGCAGCGAGCCGACGAGCTTGTCCTTGCCGCCCTTGTACCAGCGGAAGCCGCCGACGACGCAGTCCGCGGTGCGCTGGTGCTTGATCTTCAGCATCGCGCGCTTGCCGGGCATGTACGCGAGGTGGTCGGGCTTGGCCATCACGCCGTCGAGCCCGGCACCCTCGAAGCGCTCGAACCAGTCGGCCGCGACCGCCTTGTCGCGGGTGGCCGGCGTGACGTGCACGGGCGGCTGGGCATTCGCGAGCGCGGCGACGAGTCGATCGCGGCGCTCCTGCTGCGGCTTCGCGCGCAGGTCCTCGTCGTCGAGCGCGAGCAGATCCCACGCGACATACGACGCCGGCTTCTCGGCCGCGAGCATCGCCACGCGCGTCGCCGCCGGGTGGATGCGCAGCAGCATCGCCTCGAAGTCGAGCCGACCTTCGTGCGCGATCACGATCTCGCCGTCGAGCACGCAACGATCCGGAAGGTTCGCGCGCAGCGAGACCTCGAGCTCCGGGAAGTACCGGCCGAGCGGCTTGAGGTCGCGGCTCTGGATGTAGAGGTCGCTGCCGGCCTTGAACACCAGCGCGCGAAACCCGTCCCACTTCGGCTCGTAGATCCACGACTCGCCCTCGGGAATCTCCGACGTCAGCTTCGCGAGCATCGGCTCGACGGGCGGTTGAAAGGGCAGGGCGAGCGGCACGGCGTCACGCTATCATCAGGTGATGGTTCGCGCGCTCGCCTTGCTCGTCGCGATCGGCCACGTGGCCCACGCCGGCGACCTGTGCGCACCGGGAGCGAAGCACCACGGCAAGGTGATCGATCTCGACGTCACGCACGCCGACATCCGCGACGTCCTGCGCTTGCTCGCAGACACCGCGAACGTCAACCTCGTCGTCGCCGACGACGTCACGGGGCAGGTGACGCTCAAGCTCGTGCGCGCCCCGTGGGATGCGGTCGCGTGCGCGATCGCCGGGGTCGAGCACCTGCACGTCACCGTCGAGGACGGAATCCTCCTCGTGCGCAAGGCGCCGCGTTAGCCCTGCAGGATGCCGAGCGGGCTGCCCTGCGGATCCGCGAAGATCGCGAACCGGCCCACGCCCGGGATATCGGTCGCCGGTACGAGCTGCGTCGCGCCGAGCTTCAGCGCCTTCGCGAGCGTCTGATCGGTGTTCGCGACCGCGACGTAGGGCGTCCACGCCTGCGGCACGCCCGGCATCGGCGCCTTCATGATGCCGCCGCGCGGCTTGTCATCGCTCTTGAGCTGGACGTACGTGCCCATGCCCGGCATGTCGGTGCGCTCGTCGGTGAAGCCGCCGAGCGCCTTGTAGAACGACACCGTCTTCTCGACGTCCTGCGTGTAGAGCTCGTTCCAGCAGAACGATCCGGGCGTCTGCTTGTAGTCGCCGGTGCCCTCGGGCTTCGCCGGCTGCCACAGCGCGAGCGGGCCGCCGAGCGGATCCGCCACGATCGCCATCGTGCCGTGGTCGCCGACCTTGAACGGCTCCTTGTGGACGGCGCCGCCGAGCGACTTGACCTGCTTGGCGCTCGCCGCGATGTCGGCGACCTGGAGGTGCGTGATCCACATCGCCTTGTCGGGCGCGCCTTCCATATGCGGCATGTAGCCGCCGATCGTGGTGCCACCCGACGCGATCATCGTGTACGAGCCCTGCGGCATCGGCACGTCCTGCGTCGACCAGTTGAACAGCTCGCCGAAGAAGCCCTGCGCCTTCTTCAGATCCTTCGACATGTACTCGAACCACACGAAACGGCCGGTCGGAATCTTCGTCATCGTCAGCTCCTCTGTTCGTTCGTTGTGACCCTGGGTCGAACGACGGCACCGAGGATCGACACGGAGGTGACGATTTCGCGAAGTACCTAGGATCGCAGCGCGATCGGCGTGCCTGCCGCCACGAACTGCATCGACACCGAGTTCAGGCAGTAGCGCTGGTGAGTCGGGGCCGGGCCGTCATCGAACACGTGGCCGAGGTGGGCATCGCAGCGGGCGCAGCGGATCTCGACCCGCCGCATGCCGTGGCTGTTGTCGACGATGTTGTTCACGTGGTCCGGATCGTAGGGCTGGAAGAAGCTCGGCCAGCCGGTGCCCGACTCGAACTTCGCGTCGCTGTTGAACAGCGGCAGCCCGCACAACCGACACGTGTACGTGCCCGGCTTCTTGTTATCGAGGAACAGGCCGCAGAACGGGCGCTCGGTACCCTGATGGAGAATGACGGTGCGCTCCTCGGGCGTGAAGTCGGCGGCGAGCTCGATGACGCGCTGTTCGGGGAGGCGGGTGAGATCGTATCCGGAACGAGAAGTCGCCATACGCAGGGCATACGACGGTTTGGGCCCGAAGTTACCTGGCGTGGAGACAATGTAGGTGGCAGACCCGCCCGAACGTGATGGTAGAATGGTCGTCGAGGTGGCCGACACTCCAGCAGATGGTGGGATCGAGGTCGAGCCCGTCGATCCGCCCGAAGACGATGTCGACGTCGAGCAGCCGACGCCGGCTCCCGGTGCGTTTCGGCCGCCGCGAATGTCGCTCAAGCGCCGGATCACGCGACCGAGCTTCATGCTCGATCTCGTGGAGGGCAGCCCGGTCGGCGAATACGAGATCCAGAAGCAGATCGGCGAAGGCGCGATGGGGACGGTGTACAGCGCCATCCATCCGCTGATCGGCAAGCGCGTCGCGATCAAGGTGCTGAAGCCCGAGCTGTGCGCGAACCAGGCGACGATCGATCGGTTCGTGCACGAGGCGCAGGCGGTGAACCAGATCGGACACCCGAACATCGTCGACGTGTTCATGCTCTCCGAGCTGCCCGACGGTCGCGCCTACTTCGTGATGGAGTGGCTCCAGGGCGAGGACCTCAAGTCGCGCCTCGCGCGCGGCCCGATCACGGTCGCCGATGCGTGCGACATCCTCGACGGGATCGCGCGTGCGCTCGACGCCGCACACGCCAAGGACATCGTCCATCGCGACCTCAAGCCCGACAACGTGTTCCTGCACCAAGTCGAGGCCGGGCCGTTGATGGTGAAGCTCCTCGACTTCGGCATCGCGAAGCTCGTGCGCGTCACACCCGGGACCGAGAAGACGCAGACCGGGAACATGCTCGGCACCCCGCGGTACATCTCGCCCGAGCAGGCGCGCGGCATCCAGGTCGATCACCGCAGCGATATCTACTCGCTCGGCGTGATGGCGTACGAGATGCTCGCCGGCCGGCCGCCGTTCCAGGGCGAGACCGCGATGGACCTCGTCGTCAAGCACCTCGGCGAGCCGGCGCCGCCGCTGTCGCAGTTCACGAAGGTGCCGAAGTCGCTCGAGCAATGCGTGATGCGCATGCTGGAGAAGGATCCGGCGAATCGGCCGTCGCTCGAGGAGGTGCGCGGCATCCTCATCGATCCGTCGAAGCGGCTGACCCCGAGCCCGATGCGGACGCTGACGCCGGCCGAGAGCCGGCAGGTCGCGGCGACGCAGAACCGGAAGAAGTGGCCGCTGATCGCGCTCGCGGGCGTCGCCGCGATCGGGCTCGGCGTGCTGACCTGGAAGCTCGTCGGCACCGGCAAGTCCGAGAAGTCCGCCGAGCCTGCCGCCGAGCCGGTCGCCGCGGTCGCACCCCCGGCGTCGCCGGCCAACCCACCACCGGCACCACCGCCGACGACGGACGTGACGGCGCCGCCGGTGAAGCCCGCGCAGCGCAGCATGCTCGAGGTCCACGTCTCGAACTCGAAGGACGCCGTGATCCTCGTCGACAATCAGGAGTGGGGACGTGGCGCGTCGGTGAAGGTCGAGCTCGACCCGGGCGACCACGAGGTGACCGTGAAGCCGCCGGGCCGTGGGTCGGTGACGCAGCACGTGACGCTCGAGCCCGGGCCCAACACGATCACGATCATCGTGCCGGCGGCGCCGGTGTCGCGGCCGGTCGGCCACCCGCCCGTGAAGAAGGATCCGCGGACCACCGGCAAGCCACACCCGCCCGGCGGGGATGACGATCTGCTGGCGCCCAAGAAAAAATGATCACGATGCGATCGATGCGCGCAGTCATCCTGTTCATGGTCGTGGCGACGAGCGCGGCACGTGCCGACACCAAGGTGGAGCTCACGCCGCAGAACAAGGCCGACGTCCTGTTCGAGCGCGCGCAGGCGAACTACCAGGCCGGTCAGTTCCAGGCCGCGATCGAGCTGTTCAAGCAGGCCTACGAGCTCGTCCACGATCCGATCTACCTGTTCAACCTCGCACAGAGCTATCGCAAGGTGCTCGATTGCGAGGGCGCCTTCGACTACTACAACCGCTACCTCACCGCGGCGCCCGAGGCCGACAACAAGGCGAAGGTGCGGCAGTGGCTCACCGAGCTACAGCCGTGCGTCGAGCAGCGCCAGAAGGAGCACGAGGCCGCTCGCAAGGGCGAGGAGGCCGAGCGGCAACGTCGCGAGGACGAGGAGCGCAAACGGCGCGCGGCCATGACCCACGAGGCTACCGTCGATAACGGCGGGACGTTGCGGATCGTGGGGCTCGTGACCGCCGGGGTCGGCGGTGCCGGGCTGGTCGCCGGCGTGATCTACGGGATCAAGGGCGGCAACATCAAGTCCGACCTGTCGACGACGTGCATGGCGGGCTGCCGGTGGGACGACCCCGCGATCAAGAGCCTCGACAAGGACGGCCAGCGCGCCAACACGATCGCCAAGGTCGGTTATATCGGCGGCGGGATCGCCGCGCTCGTGGGCGTGGGCCTGTACGTCTTCGGCCGCACCAGGGTCGAGCACGTCATGGTCAGCCCCGCCGAAGGCGGCGCGACGGTTTCGGCACAGCTGCGCTTCTAGCGTATCCTCAGGGCGATGGCCGCCTCGGACGACGAGCTCGCGCATACCGCGACCGCGCCGCCGGGTACATCCGCACGCCCACTGGCGCCGGCACTCGGCGAGACGCTCGGGCGCTATCGGCTGGAGAAGATGCTGGGCGAGGGCGGCATGGGCGTCGTCCACGCGGCGTTCGATCCGGATCTCGAGCGGCGCGTCGCGCTCAAGGTGCTGCGCACGGATGGTGGCGGCGAGGCGCGCCAGCGGCTGTTGCGCGAGGCCCGCGCGATGGCCCGGCTCACCCACGCGAACGTGGTGACGGTGCACGAGGTCGGGACCGCGGGCGATCGCGACTACGTGGCGATGGAGCTGATCGACGGCGAGACGCTCGCCGACTGGCTCGTCACCAAGCCGTCGCCCGACGAAGCGATCGCGGCGTTCGTGGCTGCCGGGCGCGGGGTTGCCGCCGCGCACGCCGCCGGGCTCGTGCATCGCGACTTCAAGCCGCACAACGTGCTGCGCCGGCGCGATGGCCGGATCGTCGTCACCGATTTCGGGCTCGCGCGCGGCGTCGAGAATTCGCCGCCGGTCGCGCTCGACACGACGTTGAAGGTCGGCACGAAGGCCGCCGCCGGCACGCCGAGCTCGCTGTCGGGCCTGACCGCGACCGGGTCGGTGCTCGGCACGCCGGCGTACATGGCACCGGAGCAGTGGACCGGCGGGACCGTCGGACCGGCCGCCGATCAGTTCGCGTTCTGCGTCGCGCTGTGGGAGGCGCTCACCGGCGAGCGCCCGTTCCGCGGCGACTCGATCGAGGCGCTCAAGGAAGAGGTCAACCGCGGTCCAGCGGATCTCGACGCGTCGAAGCTGCCGCGGCGGTTGCGGCGCACGCTCGTGCGCGGCCTCGATCCCGATCCAGCGCGGCGGTGGCCGAGCATGGACGCGTTGCTCACCGCGCTCGTGCGCGCCGATCGCCGGCCCAAGCTCGTGCTCGGGGCCGCCGGCGGTGCGGTGGTCGCGGCGGGCATCGCGTTCTTCGTGCTGCACGGCTCGGAGCCGCCGAGCTGCACGGCTCCGCAGCTCGATCCGAATCGCGTGTGGTCGGGAACGATCGCCGCGACCACGCCGAAGGAGCTCGCGGACGTGTTCAGCGGCAACGTCACGCGCTGGACGCTCGCGCGCGCGACCGCGTGCACCGCGGATCCCGCCGAGCGGCCGCCGCAGCTGCGCTGTCTCGACGGCGCGCTCGCGCGGCTCGACGCGATCCGCCAGGGCATGGCGAAGGTGCCGGGCATCACCGAGGAAGACGTCCTCGTGAACGTCGTCGATCCGTCGATCTGCCTCGGCCCGGCGCCGCCGCGCCTGGCCCTCGACGCCTCGGCCGACGTGATCGATGCGTTCGCGCTCTACGCGCGCACGGCGCCCGAGAAGAACAACCCGCCGGCGAAAGAGATCCAGGCGTTCGCGGATCGTCCCGGGCTCGCGCCGTGCGCGCGCGTGATCGCGCTGCTCGCGCTGGCGGCGACCGACTCCGGCGACTTCGCGACGAAGCGCGCCGCGATCAACGAGGGCACGGCGAGCATCGATACGTGCGAGGACGATCGCGTGCGCGCGGACATGCTGTTCGCCGCGGTGCCGTATCAGTTCGAGCTCCCCGTGATCGGCCCGAAGGGGCAGGCCGCCATCAAGCGCGCCGATGCCGCGATCGCACGGGTCGCGCAACCGGATCTGTCCGCGCGCCTCGACTTCACGCGCGGCTACGTCCTGAGCCAGCAGGAGCACTGGAAGGAGTCGTTCGAGCTCGTCGAGCGCGCGATCGACACGCTCGAGCAGGCGGGGCTGCATCACCGCGCGCTGGACTCGGTCGTGGAAGCGATCGAGATCCGCTTCACGCGGTCCGAGGTCGCGGACCTCGACGCCGTGCGCGCGATGGTCGCGAAGTGGAAGCCGATCGCGGAGCGCATGAAGGAAGCGAAGCTCCTGACCTGGCTCGAGCGCGACGACGCGCTGGCGCGTTATGCCCTCGGCGATGTGGCGGCTGCTCACGCCGAGCTCGTGCGGCTGTGGAAGCCCTCCGAGACGTCCGACGTTCGGGGCGAGCGCACGCAACGCATCGAGGGCGACATCGTCGATCGCGATGGCAAGCCCGTCGTTGGCGCGACCGTGGTCGCCGGCCGCAGGGTCGTCGGCGACTCGATCGGCGTGCCGCTGCCGATGTTCCGGCTCCACCTCGGCGACGGCGGGCTTCGCGTCACCAAGACCGACGCCGCCGGACACTTCGTGATCGCCGACGCTCCCGAAAAGGGTGCCGTGGTCGCCCAGCTCGGCGATCGGCGGTCGCGTGCCGCGCCGATCGCCGAGCGCGTGAAGCTCGCCGTGGTACCGACGCGCCGGCTCGCCGGCAAGGTCGTGCTCGGCAAGATGCAATACACCGAGACGCTCGTCGTGGTGGAAGACCCGTCCGATCACAGCAACGCGTACTCGCTCGTCGCACCGGTCGCGGCCGACGGCACGTTCTCGATCGACGGTGCGCCGGCCGGCAAGGTCAACATCGCGGTCGCCGCCGATAACCACCTGTTCGGCACCCAGCTCCAGTACAAGCCGATCGCCGCCTCGGTCGAGCCGGTGACCGGCATCGAGCTGTCGATGCCGACCACCGGCCGCGAGCTCGACGTGCTCGTGCGCAGCACGGTCAACGCGCCGCTCGACACCGCGCAGGTCGTGATCGTCCCCGGCCGTGTTCACTTCACGAACGTCGGCGAGCTCATCGCCCACTTCGACTCCGGCGTCGCCACGGCGTTCGCGCAGCATGTCGTCGGCGAGAAGATCCCGCAGATCGCGATCGACAAGATCAGGCCCGGCGATCTCCTCGCCCACTTCGGCAACGTGCCACCCGGCGAGGTGACCGCGTGCGGCATCGGCATCAGCGGCGATCTCATGGACCGCGCCGAGATGCAGCGCATGCAGAACCACGTCAAGGAGCTCGAGATTCGCTGCGAGACGATCAGCGGCGACACCAAGATCGTCGTCGTGTCGGCGCCGCCGCAGAAGCGCTTCGAATAGCGCCACACCGTCAATGCGGCACTCCGGTCACGATCCGCCGCTGCGTGCACACGAGATCGGCCGCGTGTGCTTGCGCGGTCGCGCCATCACACGTGCTCGAACCCGTGACGACCAGCTGGTCTCGCTCGAGCTCGAGCCGAAGCTCTGTTCCATTCGCCGTGACGTGCCCGCCGAAGCGGACCAACGTGCAGCTGGTTCCATTGATGGCGGCGTACGTCGCTCCGGTCCAGCCGCCGCCGGGATCCGTTACCAGGAACTGCGCGATGAAGGGATCGTTGTGGTCCGGGCACTGGGTGGTGCTACTGCACGAGTGGACGAAGTCGAAACCCGGCCCGATCGTCGGGTCCGTATAGACCTCGAACATCGGCGCGCCGGGCGCCGTGACGGCGGTCCCGGTGCAGCCATCATCCTTCTGGCTCGACGTCACGTCGTAGAAACCGGTCGGGAGCGTGCTGCTGGACGGCGTCGTGTCAGCCGGCTGGCCGTCGACCCCGGCGTTCGATCCCGGAGAGGACCCGCATGCCGCGATCAGCAGCGCGGTCGCGGTGGTTCGCAGGAGGACTCGTCGAGCAGCGCGGGTAGACATTTCGTGTCACAAACTATCCACCTCGCGAAGCATCAGCAAGGTGAAGCTTCACGGCAGAACGGGCAAGCTCCGGCAGACTCGCGGACGAGCTCGAAGCTAGCGCAGTCCGGGCAGCGTCAGCTTCGCCATCGCCTCGACCGCTTGCGTGCAACGTTGGTCGGCGAGGAGCGCCTCGAGCAGGTTCACGCCGTCGGGTCGCCTGCCGAGTCGACCGAGCACGAGCGCCTTGTTGAGGACCAGCATGCCGTACGTCTCGTCATCGGGCGTGCCTGCCAGACCGCGATCGAGCGCGGCGAGCTTGTCGCGATCGTCCTCGGTGAGGCTCGCGAGCTCCTTCCACGCCGGGGCGAAGCTCGGGTAGCGCTCGACGATCTGCCGCAACATCGTGCCTCTGGTATCCGCGGTCTCCCACTCGAGCATCGCGTAGGCCTTCGCGAAGCCACCGAACAGCTCGCCGCGCTGTTCGCGCCGGATGATGTCGAGCGAGGTCTTCGCCGTGAAGAAGCCGCGCGGTGCGAGCCGGTCGACGACCGCATACCACTTCTCGGCTTCGTCGAGGTAGTCGTTCAGGAGGTACGTGAACGCCATGTCGTACGGCGGATACGGCCACTCCGGCTCGAGCTCGTGCGCGCGCATCAAGAGCTCCAGTGCACGCACCGGATCTCCGGCGCTTCCAGCCTCGCGACCCTGCTGATGCAGAGCATTCGCTTCCGTGCTCACCGGGCTCATGTCTAGCGAAGGTCGGCGCCTTCGAACGCGCGATCGTGCTCGGGCGCTTCGCCGATCCGGATCAGCGCGGAGGCCAGGATGTCGGGCGTGGTCGACTTGTAGCGGGCGCGCAGGTTCTTCGAGAACAGGCCCGCGACCGCGAGCATGCCGTCGCCAACGATCGCGGCGGTGCGCTCGCCGGCGCGCGACTCGTCGCGGTCGCCGGTGATGATCGCGGGACGCGCGATGACCCAGGGCAGGCCCGAGCCGCGGACCACGTCCTCGGCCTTGCCGCGGGCGCGCATGTACGCGCCGCGCGCCGACGCCGACGCGCCGATGCCGGAGAGGTAGACGATCCGCGGCTTCTGCTTGGACTGCTGTGCGGCCTCGACGGCGATCTTCGTCAGGCCGAGATCGACCTTCTCGTAGATGTCGCCCTCGATCGAGTCGGCCTTGGCCTTGCCGCGCGTGGTGCCGATCAGGATGTAGACCTGGGTGGCGCCGATGCGATCGATGGTGGCGGCCATCGCGGCGGCGTCCCACGGCGTCGCATCGACCTCGGCGCCGAGCGCGCCGAGCGTGGTCTTCCACTCGGCGAGCTTGCTCGAGTCGGGCCGCACGTGGGCGACGACCTTCGTGGCGCGAACGCAGAGCTGGCGCACGACCTCGCGACCG
>Ga0153915_10007970_pt1 | contig 10046 bp, 9 predicted proteins | sample Opewatmetagenome_2_FD_107003 | JGI IMG/M metagenome (GOLD analysis project Ga0153915, IMG submission 107003) | Freshwater wetland microbial communities from Ohio, USA - Open water 3 Core 3 Depth 3 metaG | ecosystem: Environmental > Aquatic > Freshwater > Wetlands | place: USA: Ohio, Lake Erie... | reverse complement strand
GATACCCCCGGGGACCCGGCCGGGGACCGGGTGGACGTGCTGGAGACGAACGTGGACGACGTCACGGGCGAGGTGGTGGCCCACGCGATAGGGCTTCTCATGGAGGCGGGCGCCCGGGACGCCAGCGCCATCCCTGCCGTCATGAAGAAGGGCCGCTCCGGCCACCTGGTTCGGGTGGTAGCGGCGCCGGAGGACAGCCCCCGCCTGGCTGCCGTGATGGCAGAGGAGCTTGGCTCGCTGGGGGTCCGGTGCACCCCCATGGTCCACCGGTTCGTGGCGGACCGGGCCACGGCAGAGGTGGAGGTGACCCTCCGGGGAACCCGGTACACCGTGCCCGTGAAGTGTGGACGTGCCGGGGGGAAGGTCATCTCGGTGAAACCGGAGTTCAGGCAGGTGCAGGCCATCGCCGCACAGAGCGGTCTCCCTGCCCGGGCGGTGGCCCGGGCCGTGGAGGAAGCCGCCTGGAAACGATTCGGGGGGGGCAGCCCATGACCGGCGGCCGGGTTTCCACCGGGATCCCGGAGATGGACGGCCTCCTGGGGGGCGGGCTGGAGCGGAAGGTGATCACCCAGCTCTACGGCGAACCCGGCTGCGGCAAGTCCACCCTCTGCCAGATCGCGGCGGTGGCGGTACTGCGGTCCGGAGGCTCCGTCGTGTACTTCGACCCGGAAGGGTTCTCGGTGGAACGGTTCCGGCAGGTCGCAGGCAGCGGTGCAGAGACGCTCGCCGAGCGGCTGTACCTCTACGAACCCATGGACTTTGACCAGCAGGGCCTTCTCATCGCAGAGTCCGAGAAGGTGCTGAAAGGGGGGACGGTGGGTCTCTTTGTCATGGATTCTGCCACGGTCCTGTACCGGGCCGAACTCTCGAGCGGGAAGGAGGCCCAGCGGAAGCTGGCCCGGCAGGTGATCCTGCTCCTGGGCCTCTCCAAGCGCTACGACCTCCCGGCCCTCATCACGAACCAGGTGTACATGGACGTGGTCCGGAACGTCCCGGCCCCCCTGGGGGGGACGGTCCTCTCCCACCTCTCCAAGGCCATCGTACGGATCGAAGTGCACGAGGGGTTCCGGCGGGCGGTGCTGGAGAAGCACCGATCGCTCCCCGCGGGTGGCAGCTTCGACTTCGAGATCACCGGGGACGGGATCAGAGCGGTATCGCGCCCGTGAACACGGTCCGGGCCGGCCCCTCGGTCTCGTTCACGTCGCCCAGCCGCACCGTGAGGGGGCCGCCCCAGGTCTCCACCTGCACGGTGTCCCCCACCATTCCCAGCTTCCGGGCCACCGCGGCGGAGGCCATGGCACCGGTCCCGCAGGAAAGGGTCTCCTCCTCCACGCCCCGTTCGTAGGTCCGGATCCGGAGGGTGTTCTCGCCTGACTTCTCCACGAAGTTGACGTTGGCGCCATTGATGAAGGAGGCATGGTTCCGCACGAGGGGTGCGACGGAATCGAGGTCCACGCTCCCGATCTCGTCCACGATGATCACGGCGTGGGGAACCCCTGTGTTCACCGCGTACACGGTGTTCCCCATGATCTCTTCCTTGTACTCCCCCTCGCCCGTGGCCGGGATGTCGCTCCGGGCGAACTTCGGCGCCGGCATCCCGATGGTGGCCATGAACTCCCCCTCGGCATCGTACCGCATCTTCACCCGGATCTCGCCGGCCAGGGTCTCGATGGTGCACTCGTCCTTCACGTAGTCCATGTCTCTCGCGTATTTCGCCAGGCACCGGATCCCGTTCCCGCACATCTCTGCCTCGGACTCGTCCGGCTGGAAGAGGCGCATCTTCAGGTTGGCCTTCTCCGACCGGGACAGGAACAGGATCCCGTCCGCACCGACTCCGAAGCGGCGATCACAGTACAGGGTGGCCAGCTGCCGCCGCATTTCGTCCGGGACCACCGCCCCCTCTGTCTCGTCGATCAGCACAAAGTCGTTCCCGTTTCCCTGCAGCTTGGTGAAATAGATGCACCCAGTGTCACCGGTTTCCCCTGCTTCATCAGCCATGTACCACACCCCACTTCCTCAGCGCCCGCTCCAGCTCGTAGTGATCCTTTGCATACTCCTCCAGGGTCATCCCCTCCATCCAGGCATCCACGGCCTGGCGCATGGCCCGGGCACCCGCCGCGGTCCCGTCGGGATGGCCGTGGATACCCCCGCCGGCCTGCAGCACGATGTCGTTCCCCAGCACCTCCAGCTCCCGGTGCACGTTCCCCGGCTGCAGCCCCCCGCTCGCGACCGGGAAGGTGCGCTTCAGCCCCAGGCAGGGGCCGGTGAGGACCCGGTTGTCCCCCTGTACCTCCTCCTGGTCATGGCTCATCTTGCCGCTCACCGTACCGGTGTGGAGCTGGTCCCCGCCCAGCCACCGGACCAGGCGGGCGAAGGGGCGCATCGCGATCCCGTGGACCGGGCTCCGTGTCATGGCCGCGTGCATGGTCCGGTGGACGTGGATCGGGACACGGATCTTCGGCGATTCGGAGAGCACCTGCAGCGCCGTGAAACCGGCGGTGATGACATCGATCATCACCATGTTGGCCCCCAGTTCCACCGCCTTCTCGGCCCTGGCCACGATCTGGTCCGCACGGGTGGTGATGTTGACGGCGTAGAGCACCTGCCGGCCGGTCTCCTCCTTCACCGCCTCCAGCCCCTGCATGACAAGGGGCACCCGTTCCCGCAGGGGGCAGAAGGCCTGGTCGGTCAGGGTCTCATCGTCCTTGATCAGGTCCACCCCGCCCAGGGCTGCCTGGGCAGCGACCGACGCCGTGTCCTTCGGGGACAGGCCCACCTTGGGCTTGATGATCGTGCCGATGTGGGGCCGGTCCCGGGTGCCGATGAGCCCCCGGATCCCCCGGATCCCGAACCGGGGGCCATGGAACGGGATCAGGGATTCAGGGAACTCCGCGTCCAGGAGTCTCACCGATTGCAGCCTTTTCAGGCCAAAGAGGTTCCCGGCCACCACCGAGAGGTACTGGGGCACGTTCCCGGGCTCGAAGATCTCGGCCGGGTACCGGATCCGGGTCACGTACCCGTCCCCCCGGGGGGTCACTTCCAGCACCTCCCCGTCCAGGCGGCGCACGTACTCCGTGCGGGTGGTGATCCCGGTCCAGGTCCCGGTGGTCTCCTCCTCCACGATCCAGCGGGCGGCCTCCTCCGGCGCGGTGTCTCTCTCCGGCACGAAGGCATAGGTGGCGATGACGTCCGGCATGGCGCTTCACACCTGATCTCGATGGTCGATCAGAAATGTCTTGTGGAACTCCTTGAGGGACCAGCCCAGGTAGTCCCGGATGATCAGGTAGGCGAGGGCCGGGGGGATGGCCCCCTCCTCGGTGACAATCAGGTCCACGTAGGCGGCCGGGGTCACATCAAAGACCGGGTTGTGCACCCGGACGTGGGGGAGGCGGGCGGCCTCCGTCGGGGAGAGTACCTCGCCCGGGTCCCGCTCCTCGATCTCGATCAGCTCGCCCAGGATCGTGCGGGGCGCGAACTTGTAGGTCTCGGCGGCCACGATGAAGGTGGTCCGGGCCTCGTGGGCGGCGAGCGCCACCTGCGAGGTCCCGATTTTATTCACCACCGCCCCGTTCACGGTGACGGCGTCCGCGCCGACGAAGACCCGGTCGATCCGGCTCATGAAGTGCCGGACCGCCGAGTCCACGATGTAGTGGGTCGGGATCCCGGCATCCGAGAGGACCCGGAGGGTGAGGAGCCCCTGGTTCCCCGGCCGGACCTCGGTGGCAAAGACCTTCATCTCTTTTCCCTGGCGGTGGGCCGCGAGGATGCAGGCCAGCGCCGCCTCCGAGTTGCAGTGGGTGAGGACCGTGTCCCCGTCCACGATGTGGTGGGCCCCGATCTCCCCGATCCGGTGCACCGCCTCCGCGGACGAGCGGAGGAAGGTCTCTCCCCTCGACTTCACCGCTTCCCTGGCCTCCACCACGGTGCCGGCGTCCTCCATGGCCGTGAGTACCAGGTGGATGGCGTTGGGGAGGGAGACGGCCGTGGGACGGGTGGCGAGGAGGGCTGCGGCCGCCTCCTCCATCCCCTTCCGGAAGGAGGGAAGGTCCGGGGCCGAAAGACCCGCCGCGTGGCCGATCAGGGCTTCCACGGCGGCGCGGGCGATCCTCCCTGCCCCCCGGATCTCCATCCTTTTTATTTTCTCTGCAGTCTCAGTTACGTGCATGGGCACCCTCCTAGAGAGGGTGTGCGCGGGAGGGATAAAGGGTTGCGGAGGGGTGTGCCCTGAGGCTGGCCGTGGTCTTTGACAGCGCCGGCACCCTCCTCCGCACCTACCGGGTGGTGAAGGACGTCATCCACGGGAAGATCCACCTGGACGTGGAGACGACGACGATCACCGCCTCCTCCCCCGAACGGGCACTTCTCGTCCTCCACGTCTCCTCCCGGGAGATCATCGAGCAGCCGTCCGATGTCCTCCTCTCCACCTACCTGACCGGGCGGAGGATCGGCTTCGGCGTTGCCTGCGCCCGCTCGGTCTTCACCCCGGACCAGGTCTCGGATATCCTGTACCGGGACACCCGGGCCACCCTCGGGGACCTGCAGGAGTGCATCCGGGAGGTCTGGCGCCACTGCAAACGGGAAGCCCTGCTCGTCATGGACAGCGGGGTGATCCTGCACCTCGGGGCAAAGGCCATCGAGTTCACCGTCACGTCCGGGGGGAGACCCTTTGCCGGCGCACTGGAGACCATCACCGCCCTGCACCGCAGGGGGATCGCCACCTATATCGCTTCCGGTGACCGGGTGGCAAAACTCGAGAAGATCGCCGACCACCTGGGCATCCCGCTGGACCGGGTGCACGGCGTCGCCACCCCCTCCATCAAGGCCCAGATCGTCTCTGACCTGAAGGAGGAGTACGACGCGGTGGCCATGGTGGGGGACGGGATCAACGATCTCGCAGCGCTCAAGCGGGCGGACGTGGCGATCCTCTCCCTCCAGCAGCCGGGAGAGAAGCCGGCTGCGCTCTACGCCGAAGCGGACCACGTCGTGGAGCGGGTCGCGGACGTGGTGCCGATCCTGGAACGGATCGCCCGGCGGTGAGGGCTGGCTCCATCGAATATAAAGCATAATATGGGACAAGTGTAACATTAGTGGTTGAGAGGTTGAGGATGGCCCCACTGATTACGGTCGACCGGCTCTGCATGAGTTTTGACGGGAAGCCCGCCCTCAAGGATATCAGTTTTACGATCGGTGAAGGGGAGATCGTGGGCATCATCGGCAGGAGCGGTGCGGGAAAGACCGTGCTCATGCACCTGATCCGGGGCGTGGAACAGCCACCCACCAGCGGGAAGGTCATCTACCACGTAGCGGTCTGCGATACCTGCGACAACATCGAGGTGTCCAGCATGGCCGGCCAGCCCTGCCGCGCCTGCAAGGGCACGCTCCACCTGCAGCACGTGGACCTCTGGGACGAGAAGAACGAGTCCATGAAACGCCGGATCATGCACCGCACCTCCATCATGTTCCAGCGCACCTTTGCCCTGTACGGCAACGACCGGGTCATCGAGAACGTGCTCCGGGCCCTGGACGACATCGATTACCCCGAGGATAAGTCCATCAACCGGGCGGCCGACCTTCTGGACCAGGTCCGGCTCTCCCACCGGATGATGCACATCGCCCGGGATCTCTCCGGGGGAGAGAAGCAGCGGGTGGTGCTGGCCCGGCAGCTGGCCAAGGAGCCGTTCCTCCTCTTTGCCGACGAGCCCACCGGGACGCTGGATCCGGAGACGGGCCGGCTCGTGCACGACATGCTGAAGGAGGCGGCGGCCAGGGAGAAGATGGGCATGGTGGTCACCTCCCACTTCTCCACGGTCATCGAGGACGTGGCGTCCCGGGCGATCCTCCTGTCGGAAGGGCAGATCGTGGAGATCGGAACCCCGAAGAAGGTCATCCGACGGTTCATGGCTGACCTGCGGGACAACGAGAAGTTCAGTGCCGCCCAGATCGGCCAGAAGCTCCTGGTGGCCCGGGACGTGATCAAGCGCTACCTCTCTGTCGACCGGGGGATGGTGCGGGCCGTGAACGGGGTCACCTTCGAGGTGGGGGAGAAGGAGATCTTCGGGGTCATCGGGAAATCCGGCGCCGGGAAGACCACGCTCTCCCGCATCATCGCCGGCATCATCGAGCCGACCAGCGGCGAGATGAATATCCGGATCGGCGACGACTGGGTGGACATGACGAAGCCGGGGATCGACGAGCGGGGGAGGGCCAAGGTCTACATCGGCCTCCTGCACCAGGAGTACGACCTGTACCCCCACCGGACCGTGCTCGACAACCTGACCGATGCCATCGGCCTCGAGTTTCCCAAGGAGCTCGCCGTTCGCAAAGCGGTGATCACCCTGAAAATGGCGGGATTCACCGAGGAGAAGTCGCGGGAGGTGCTGGACCGGTACCCGGCCCAGCTCTCGGAGGGGGAGCGGCACCGGGTGGCGCTGGCCCAGGTGCTGATCCGGGAACCCCGGATCGTGATACTGGACGAGCCCACGGGGACCATGGACCCCATCACGAAGGTCGATGTGAAGCACTCGATCCTCCACTCCCGGGAGGACATGGAGATGACCTTCATCGTGGTCTCCCATGACATGGATTTCGTGAAGGACATCTGCGACCGGCTCGCGCTCATGCGGGGCGGGAAGATCGTCGAGATGGGGCTCACGAAGGAAGTCCTCTCGGGCCTCACCGAAGAGGAGCGGACCATCATGTACGCTCCCGGCCCCGAAGAACCCGCTCCCGGCACCGCGGAGTCCGCTCCCGGCACCGGGGAGTTCGGGCCCACACCCGGGGAGTGAGCGGCCGGATGGAGATCCTCCTCGACGGGAGGAGGCGCCAGGTCCCGCCGGACACCCGTCTCTCCGAGATCCTGGAGGCCCACGATCCCCGCTGCACCATCGCCGTCGTCAGGCCTGCCGCGGCCAGGGCCACCCAGACCCGCACATTCCTTGCTGCCACCACCCGGGGGGAGGTGGTCATCGAACTGGCCTCCCCGCCGGGCGTGGGCCTGGACCCGGCGGAACTGGCCACCCCGCTACCGCTCCACTGGGAGGACCGGTACGCCGCAGCCTTCGGACCCTTCAGTCTCGAGTTCACTCCGTCCCGGACCCCCCTCCCGTACGAGCGCGGCGACGTGCTGGTGGGGTGCGGGGGCTATGATCCCCGGCGATCGTACCTGACCTTCTCCCGGATCCGGCACCTGGCGGACCATGGGGCACCGGCGGGCGGCGGCATCATCGGCCGGGTTGTCTCCGGTGGCGGCGTCCTGGACCGGTGGACGCGAGGGGACCGGATCGACCGGATCGAGCGGGTGATCTCCTGGGAGGACCGGACCACTGCCTTTACCACCACGGACACGTCTTTCACCCTGGAGGAGGGGATGCAGGTGGTGACCCGCGTGGAAGCGGTCGCCCAGGGCTACACACCGGAGAAGATCGATACCTCTGTCGCAGCCACCGTGGAGCACCTGCTGATGGTGGTGGAGCGGGGGCACTACCACGTCCACCGGGCGGCGAGCACCCATATCCGGGACGAGAGCCTGGCCGGCACCGACCTCTCCCCTGAGGAGAAGCGGTTCCGGGGCGAGGGCACGGTGACGGTGCGATGGGTGGGGCCCGGCCGGGGGGCCGTGTACATCTACCGGACCGATCTCCCCGGCAACCCGGAGCACGCGGTGGTGGGCCAGGTGGTGCACGGGATCGAGCTCGTCAAGCTGGCCCGGGAAGGGGAGACCCTCTGCATCGCGGTCACCCCGTCCCGCCTGGACCTGATCGGCATGACGGCAGGGGATGCCATGGCTCGTGCCGGGGAACGGGGCGTTGCGGCGGAGCCGGATGTGAAGGATCCCTCACGGCTGGTGGTGGACCAGGATCCCGGTACCACGCTGGAAGCCCTGGCACGGGGGACGGTCTCCCTGGCCACTGCCCCGGAGGAGAAGGTGATAAAGATCCGGCTGGACGACGCCCGGGCGCCGGCCAGCTGCGAGATATTCCGGCAGCTGACAGGCCTCACGCAGCACACCCTGGGAAAGCTGCCGTTCTTCTTCCGGTTCGACGATGTCTTCCTCTTCCGCCCGCCCATGCGGGAAGGGCTCAAGATCCTGCCCGAGAATACCCCCGAGGGGGAGGTGCCGGCGTTCTCCCTGGCGATGACCAACGATTCCCGGAAGGGGACGGGCACGGTAGGTGTCCGGACGTCGCCCCACCGGGAGTTCGGGCCCACGGCGGAACCGTTCGAGGGCACGAACATCCTGGGAACGGTCGTGGACACCGGCAAGCTGAAAGCGCTGAAGGAGAAGGAGATGATCTACGTGAGAGTGGTGGGCCCGTGAAGGAATACCAGCCCCGGTACCGGGGAACGCATACCGTCTATGTCTTTGTGGAGTCACCGGATCTCACCCCGCAGGACCTCTCCCTGCGGGCCTACGAGGCAGCGCCGGACCTGATGATCAAGGAGACCTGTTTCGGCCTGCAGATCACGGGCGAGCCGGCGCGGGTGGCGTCGGTGGTCGCGACCCTGCGGGCCCTGGACCCTACGCATATCTTCGTCAAGGACCGGGGATTCCCGCCCGGCGACCCCCGCCGCTGCCGGGCAAACCTGGGCGGGGCCCGGCCGGGTTTCTTCGGGCACGAATTCGAGCTCTCCCTGATCCGGTACATCTCCCACGGCCTCGCGGCCCTCCCGCATCGGGATGGCGGGGAATCGGCCCTTGAGGTGCTGGAACGGCGGAAGAAGAAACCGCTGGACCCGGGCCGCATCAGGGCGCTCTTCGAAGCGGAGGTATCTTCCCATGGCTAAAGTCTTCATCTATCCGACCACAAGCCTGATCCTCTCGGACATGGTGGCCCGGTTCGGCCATGAGCCGCTGGGCTCCGCGCTGGGTATCCGCGAGCGGATCCAGACGGCGGGATTCGACTCGCCCCCCCTGCAGGTGACCCCCGAGGAACCGAAGAAGGGCCTCCGGTGGGCGGCCGTGGAGGTGCCCTCGGGCGTCAGGGGCAGGATGGCCATCATCGGGCCCCAGATCGAGGAGGCCGATGCCGCCATCATCATCAACGATGCGGACCTGGCCTTCGGGTGCATGGGGTGCGCCCGGACCAACGAGCTGGTCATGTACCTGCTCCGTCACCGCGGGATACCGGTCCTGGACCTGACCTACCCGAGATCCGAGGAGGAGGGGGAGATTTTTGTCGCCGCTATCCGGGAGTTCCTGGAGAAACTCCCGAAGGGGGGGAACGCCGAATGACGGAGAAGGTGCGCATCGCAGAGCTGGCCTGCGGGCCGGAGTACAGCGGGGTGCAGAAGGAGATCAACGATGCCGCAGCGGCGGTGGGGGCCGAGATCTTCTTCCCGGACATCGCCCTTGCGGACGTAAAGCGGGATCTCACCCTCTTCGGCCTGGACGTCCGGTCGCCGGACCTGAAGCTGGCCATCGCCCGGGCGAAGGAGCTCGTCGAGGGGAGAATCGAGGCAGATGCGGTCTTCATCGCCACCTGCTTCCGGTGCGCCGAGGCTGCCATCGTCCGGAACGAGCTGCGCCGCTACATCGTCGAGAACTCCACGCTCCCTGTGGTCTCCTACTCCTTCACCGAGCGGACCACGTCAGGGACCCTCCTCACAAGGATGGAGGCCCTCACCACCATCGCCCGCCGGCGGGCGCTTCTCGCACGGGAGGTGCAGGAGGGGCTCACCATGGGGCTGGATTCGGGCTCTGCCACGACGAAGGCAATCGTGATGCGGGACAACCGGATCATCGGCAAGGGCTGGCTCCCGACCACCGAGGTGCTGAAATCCGCAGATGACGCCATCGCGCTCGCGCTCACCGAGGCCGGGGTCAGGCGGGAGGAGATCCAGGCCGTGGGGACCACGGGCTATGGCCGGTATCTCGTGGGCGACCACCTCAAGGCAGACCTGATCCAGGAGGAGCTGACTGTCAACTCCAAGGGAGCGGTGTTTCTCGCAGACCGCCAGCACGGTCCCTGCACGGTCATCGACATCGGGGGGATGGACAACAAGGCCATCACGGTCCATGACGGCATCCCGGGGACCTTCACCATGGG
>Ga0153915_10007969_pt1 | contig 10046 bp, 7 predicted proteins | sample Opewatmetagenome_2_FD_107003 | JGI IMG/M metagenome (GOLD analysis project Ga0153915, IMG submission 107003) | Freshwater wetland microbial communities from Ohio, USA - Open water 3 Core 3 Depth 3 metaG | ecosystem: Environmental > Aquatic > Freshwater > Wetlands | place: USA: Ohio, Lake Erie... | reverse complement strand
AGATTTCCCCCGGCGAAATATCATCATTTCTTGAAAAAAACATTTCATCGCTTTCTCTGGGTTCTTCCGGTGAAAAAGACAATACGTTGACTATAGATCTTTTCACCAATGCCGGTGCAAATGACCTGAAGCGCATACTTGGGCAGAAAGTGATTACATCTTTTGACCGTGTAGAACTGAGCCCGTTATCTCTTGACAACGAACACTGCTCACTTGCGGTGCAGTATGTCTGCGATGATTTCAGAGTAAATCTGTCCGATCTTCTTACTGTCAAGAAGCAGAAGCAACGGTTCTACTTTTCAGAAAAAGCTATTGTTGACTGTGCAAGCACAGCAATCAAACCATCACTTGTTTCTTCAAAAGGCGCAAATGCACAGGGAACATTAACCTTCTCCAGAGCAGCGCTGCTGCAGTTTCGTGCGAGTCCATTCTCGACCCATTTCAGCGGGGATCAGAAACTGGTAAGCCAGATCAGAGAAATGCTTGATTTCAAACCTCCGGCAGAGCTTGAGAAACAGTTGCTTTACAACGGGGATCTCCGTTCGTATCAGAAAATTGGTGTGCAGTGGCTTCTCTTTCTTTATGACAACAACTTCGGCGGCCTGCTCTGTGATGACATGGGATTAGGGAAAACACATCAGGTGCTTTCATTTATCGCATCTGTAAAAGAGCACCGGAAAAGCAAAGGGCCAATACTTATAGTCTGTCCGACAACGGTCATTGGTCACTGGCAGAAAATTATTCAGTCATTTGCACCTGCACTTGGCACGGTTGTTTTTCATAGCCAGGATCGTCTGTTGCAGCTTGATAAAAATTACGACATTCTGATTACATCGTATGCAATTCTTCGTATTGACAATACGCTGCTCAGTACGATCAGATTTGATTGTGCGGTCTTTGATGAAGCGCAGACACTGAAAAACCGGAACACATCAACGTTTGGTTCTGCTGCATCAATCAGAGCGAATGTAAAAATTGCACTTACCGGCACCCCGATTGAAAACAGTCTGAGTGATCTGAAATCGCTGTTTGCCATCACGCTTCCAGGCCTTTTATCAAGTCATGATGACAGCAGTGAAGATGTGCTGAACAGTTTCGGCAGCAGTGATGAATATATTGACATTGACAACATGCGGTATCTGACCGCCCCGTTCATCCTGCGCAGACTCAAAGAATCGGTACTTGGTGAACTGCCGCCGAAGATTATTGACAAAAGAGTCTGCACGCTTTCTAATGATCAGTTTGGCATGTATCAGGCACTTCTTGAGAAAAAAGCAACACCGCTCATTGCGCAGCTCTGTGACAATCAGGAAGAGGTGTCGTACATGCACATTTTTTCCATACTTAACAAATTCAAACAGATCTGCTGCCATCCGGCACTTGATTCAGAAAACCCTGTTGCAGCGTATGAATCATCAACATCTGATAAATGGGAGCTTTTTAAAGAGCTGCTTGACGAGAGTATCGGGTCAGGGCAGAAAGTCGTTGTCTTTTCGCAATACCTTGACATGATTGCAATCATTGATGATTATCTGACAAAGATGTCAATCGGCCACAGTGTGCTTACCGGGGCAAGTAAAAAACGGGACCACCTTATCAGGCAGTTTGCCGAAGATCCATCATGTAAAGTTTTTGTGGCAAGTCTCAAGGCTGGTGGTGTTGGTATCGATCTTATTTCTGCATCAGTTGTCATTCATTACGACCGCTGGTGGAATGCGGCGCGGGAAGACCAGGCAACAGATCGGGTGCACAGAATCGGCCAGAAACGGGGTGTTCAGGTATTTAAATTGATCACCGAAGGAACCATAGAAGAACATATTGATCGAATCATTGAAGCCAAGAAGTCCATTGCGGAAGAAGCACTTACAGAGGATTCGGCAGATTCGCTCAAGCAATTCAGCCGTGAAGAGCTTGTCGAATTGCTATCGCTCAGACGCTGATTTCAATGAATTACATCGATCTGCACGATACATTTGCACCTGTATTTTGAAAGAACTATCTTATGGGGTAGCATCCACAATCAGGATTGCTGAATTCGATAGCCTGTATTACACAGAGGTATTCAATTTCTGTTTTGTACCGGAAGTTACATGTTTCAGTGAGATGTTAAAGCAGTAAACCTTCTGCTATTGAATTCTTACGGCAACTTATCAAAGGAGTTATATGTTACGTGTGCTTGTTGCAGATAGTAACCTTTATTCTCATGAACTGATACAAGACATTGTTCATATTAATTTCAGAAACGTAACTGTTGAACGAGCTCATAACTATAAAAGCTTTGTTACAAAAATTGAAAACGCAGAACCGCAATACAATCTTATCCTGTATAGTATGCAGATGGAAAACGAGTCCGGGCAGAACGCACTTTGTGATGTAATCAAAAACAATCCGGAAATCGAAGATCGGATGATATTGATGGCGGATTCACAGAACACCGCACTGCCGGAATCGCTCGATCGCCTCCCGACAGTTTCCAAGCCCTATTCTCTTGACTATTTTGGAGAGGTAATAAAAAAGACCTGTGTCAACTGAACAGCATCAAAACAAACAACTTCGTCCGGAAGCGCTTTCTGTATGCCTGATTGTCAAAAACGAGGCAGATCTTCTTGCGCGCTGTCTTGACAGTATAAAAGCAGCCGCAGATGAAATTATCGTTGTTGACACCGGCTCATCAGACCGCACTGTTGAAATTGCCCGAGAAAAGGGTGCGCAGGTGTATTGTGTCGAGTGGCGCAATGATTTTGCCTGGGCGCGCAATATTTCCATACAGCACGCAACCTGTACGTGGATTCTGTGGCTTGACGCAGACGATGTGGTTCCCGAAGAGTCAATTTCTGTGTTGAACAGATTGAAACTGGAAAAACCCGATCATATTATCGGTTTAACAGTCAAGAATCAGCGGCCTGGTAATACGGGTACGGAATTTGTCCAGGCGCGCATGTTTCCGAACAAACCGGAACTTTATTTTGAACGCCGGATACATGAGCAGATCATGCCAAGTGCATTGCGCACAGGCATGACAATGCAGAACAGAGACGCCGTGATTGAACATCACGGGTATGCAGATCCTGAAACCATGAAAAAGAAGGCGCTGCGTAATGTCAAGCTTCTTATTGAAGATTTTGACAGTTCAGCGCAGGATTCTGTCACCACCGTTGAAATTGCAGATTCATATTTATTGACTGACGATCTTGACTCTGCGGTAGAATGGTATAAACGTACACTCGCAATACCGGATTGTGAACGTGTTACTCCGTCAATTGCCGGACATGCATACCTTGGGCTCGGCAATATTTCCAATCAGCGGGAAGACTACAAAAACGCCATTATCTATTTAAAAAAAGCATCCCTGATTTCACCCTGGCGTCCGGATATTCTTTACAGTCTGGCTGTAGGACTCGAGCAGGATGGGAATCATCAGGAAGCAGCGGAATGCCTGTATAAAATCCTGACGCTTGAACAGAAAGCTGGTCAGGTTGGTGTTGATTTCAGAGCATCGCGGATAAAAGCATACCTTCGACTCGTACGGCTTCTTACTGAACAGGATCGCATTCAGGATGCTGCAAAAGTAGTTGCCGACTCACTGAGCAATGAACCTGAGCGGCCTGAAATTTACAATTCGGCAGGCAAATTTCTTATCAAATGCAACAAGCCAATTGACGCGCTGCGGACATTCGAAAAGAGCATTACGCTTATCAGGCAGGGAAATCTTGATGCATATATCGGGCTATGCATTATTTACCGCAAAGCCGGAATGCCTCAGAAAGCAATTGATACAATGGAGTCGCTTGCTGTTGATTTTGCTGAAAACCTGAAATACCAGGCGTTCACGCGGTTTATCAGCGGACAACCACAGACTGACGAACAGTCAAAAGCACTTGCCGCTTTACGCAGAGAATTCTTACATACGTTCTGATTGACAGTATTTCACAAATCGGGCTGCACAGCACTAATGCCTGCAGCCTGAAAATGAGGTATTTATTTACGAACAAGAGGCTGAGCTGTGCCTTTATTCTTCAGTTGAATCATTAAACCTGCAGCTTTTCCATTAAGCATATACAGGGCGCCTGGTGCCGCTTTTGATGCAATCAGGCGGTTAATCAGCAATTCCGGCGCAGTGACTGAAGCAGTGTTTCGCTTTGCTGCGAAGGATTTAACGCCCGTTATGTCAATACCCGGTAAAGCAGGACCATTGTAATCAGTATAATATTTGGTCACAGATCCAGCCAGTATCCACGCAGACGCATCATCTGCATTGTATTCTGTCTCTGTAATGCTTGTCGTGTCAATGTACGTATAAACCAATTTACAATCAGCACTCCATGTATCATTAGTGTAAGCGTATGACTCTTCACTCATGATACGATTATCGGCATCAAGTGTTACAATGATCGAATCGGCATTTGTCCAAGTGGCAGAACTGCATTTCTGCTTGACAACAGTCATCAACTGAGTCCCGTAAGTAAATTTTGTAAATTCAATTACAGGTGGTACCGTATATGCAGGCATTTCGACAACAGTTTCCGTTGTAGTATCTGAAATTGACATATAGCGATTATCACTGTCATATATATAAACACTTTTTGTCACCTGATTCATATGGTATCCGCCGCTTACCATCGACATAGACCATATTGTTGAGTCAACCAGATTATTTGCGTTACGATAGACAACCATTGAATTCGTTGCCCCGTCGGCGTATGTCACCATATCCCATGATATCACCCCGTTACTTGAATTGTACCGCAAATTTATTGAATCAGATTTTTCCCATACATTACTTGAATTTTTATTGTACCCGACCAGTGAATACCCTAAATTGTCAGTATGGAAAGAATAATTTCTTTTACCACTGGCACTGGCAACGCCATTTGTAATGGTATATACACTAACTGCGGCTGGCTTATTTCCGGAAAAAGTATAAACATTTTTTTGAGATTCCACAAGTGACATTGCGCCACCGGATGACTGTGCAGTAGAATCGACACGCCACTTCTCAACAAATCCACTCTGGAAATTGCTCCACCCCTGATCAAATTCAAGAGGGAAGTCATTCACAATAGATGAATTAGGTGTTACAGCACCAGCAGCAATGGCCATCACAGCTAATGCAGAAAACGCTTTTGTAAAACGGTTCATCATGCCTCCATAATACTTTTGGGTTATTATACGGACACTACATTGTCTATCTGTTTCCGATTTATCAATTGTACGATTTTTCATGTACATTGAAAAGTATTTTTTTATCATGCCACTGGCATACACCCGTACATTGTTCACAGGTGATTGATATATTTCGCACTACAATCAACTTACAGACACGGCTTCATAAACAATTTACAAATATCACATCATGAACAGTACCGCGGACCAATCCTATTCAATCCTCCCGATCAGTCTCAGCAATCCGTCGAGAATGGTCAGCGGGTGCGGAGGGCAGCCGGGAATATACAGATCAACTTTAAGCGTTGAATCCGGGCCGTTTTTCACTTCAGGATGTTCACAAAACATTCCTCCTGAAATTGCGCATGTACCAACAGCAATGACCAGTTTTGGTGCAGCAATGGAATCATAGGTTTTCTGCATTGCAAGTGCCATATTGCCTGATACAGGCCCGGTGACAAGAATACCATCCGCATGACGTGGTGATGCAACAAACTGGATTCCGAATCTTCCGAGATCCCACCCGACTGTACCGAGAACATTCGTGTCCGCTTCACAGGCATTACATCCGCCGGCACTCACCTGCCGAAGTTTCAGGGATCGTCCGAAAAGTTTTTTTATCTTTTTATCAAGTTGTTTTCCAAGGATCAATTCCTGTTTCTTCATAGCAATAACAAGATCATCCCGGTTAAATGCAGACAGACGATAATCGTTTGCATGTGTTATTGCATTCTGCGGGCAGGCATCTTTACAGTCATTACAAAACAGGCATTTACCAAGATCGATGCTCCCGTTATCATTTGTGCGTATTGCACCAGTCGGGCATGCGGACACGCATGCATCACAACCGGATGCGCACTTTGTTCTGTCAATAACCGGATGTCCTCTGAAACGATCAGGTAATGGCGGCGGCGGCGCATCAGGATATTTCATCGTTCGATGCTGCTGCTGCAGACGGGCAAGAATTACTTTTATCATATAAATTTCCTTAGTGTCACAAATTACCAATATAAAAACAGATCAGAGATCATGTCCGCAATATGACAAATTAAAGCTTTTATTACAAATAGGGAAATCTGATATCTGCTGATTACGCAGTGCCATCGCAAGCCCGAACCAGTTATGAAATGATGGATCAACTATTTTATAACGGCTGAACTGCCCTGATTCGTTGGTAATAGCAACATGACACACTTCCCCGCGCCAACCCTCAACAAGCGCAACCGCAAGGCTGTCTGGTGCAATAGCACCAACAGGAGCGATTGCTTTCCCACCAGGTAAAGAGCTTAACCGTTCCGTAATAAATTTAATTGACTGCTGGATTTCAAGCCATCGGACATACGCACGGGCAAAAACATCCCCGGTGGTACAGGTTGACACAGGAATATGCGCAAAGCAATAGATCCCTGATGAGTGGTCGTGACGAACATCGCGTACAAGTCCGGCAGCACGGGCAACGGGTCCGACAAGGCCAAGATCATTAGCTGTTTTTGCAGTCACAATACCGATTTTTTCAAATCGCGCCATCACCGACTGAGTATCCCAGAGTAAATTTACTGCAACAGTAACATCTTTTTCCGCAGCGTCAAGACGTTTCAGCAATTCATCGATACGTACCTGATCGAGATCATACATTACTCCGCCTGGCCGTATACAGGAACGTCCGAATCTGCTTCCACAGAGCAACGCAGTCATATTCAGAAAATCGCCCCTGATTCTCCCGCAATATGATGATGTAGGAAGGAAGCCGACATCCATAGCCATTGCCCCAAGATCACCAACGTGATTTGCCAGACGTTCAAGTTCAAGCGCAACACCGCGTATTGCCTGAGCGCGTGCAGATGTTTGACAATTTGAGAAAGCCTCAATGAGTTTACAATATGATGTTGTATGACCAATTGTTGTATCTCCTGCAACAGCTTCCGCATAGTAAACAGACCGTTTACCAGGTCCTTTACTTAACGCCTTTTCAATACCACGGTGCTGATAGCCAAGAGCGATTTCCAGATGATACACCGTCTCGCCATGGCACTGAAAACGAAAATGCCCCGGCTCAATAATACCTGCATGCACAGGGCCGACAGACACTTCATGTATCTGCTCGCCATCAATATGATAAAAATCAGCCACACCAGGCAGAATTTCATCACCTGCATCGCGGTTCCATGCATCGCGGGTTGTCGATGACCGGTGAAACCGTACAGGTTTACACCATGGATGATCAACAGGCTTAAGACCAAACTGTTCGGCGATCTCACGTTCAAACAAATGAGCCTGAGGACAGCGTGGTGTAATCGATGTAAACTGATCACTGTCAATCAGCGTTCTGCCAACTGACAATTCATTCTGATCATCATCTGCAAGCACAACATATAACTCAACAGCATCAGAACCCTTTACCTGCGCCCCGAAAAGTGTGCTTATACGTTCGCCAAACGCAATTCCTGATACAATTGACTTTGAAAACTGTTCCGGAGAAACCGTTGGAACTTCGTCAAGAGCGATTGCACGTCCGTTATATATTTTTGCAAAGAGCGGTTCCTGTATACTCATGATTGGCCTCCCAGAAACAGTACTGCCTCGTTAATCAGATCCCGTAAAGGCTGTGGAATATAGATACCAAGAAACAGCACAAGAATCATCAGTGCAACAACAGGAGCTCCATTGACAAAACCATCACGAAAGCTCATTTTATCTTTAACTTCATTTGGGACATTTCCCTGTACGGCATTTAATACAGTTACTCCCATTCCGATAAAAACAACACACAGCAAGACCAGGAACAGCCCTCCGGAAAAGAAATGTTTTCCCTCAAACGCACCGGTGACAATTGCAAATTCGCTTATAAACGGGCCGAACGGCGGAGATCCGGTAATTGCCAGAAATGCAGCAAGCAACATTGTTCCTGAAAGCGGCAACAGACGCAATGCACCATGTACCTGATCAGTATTCTTGCTCCCGTATGCACGATGAATATTTCCAACCGAAAGGAACAACACTCCTTTTGTCAAACCATTGGTTATTATATGAAGAAGCGTTCCGTAAAGTGCTGGCGTACCAATACCGAGACCTATTATAAGAATACCCATATGTTCAATACTTGAATATGCAAGCATGCGTTTGAGATCACGCTGACGAATCATGAACAGAGCAGCAACGATCATTGACAAAAAACCCATAAAAAGCAGGAGTTTTGAAATATATGCAAACTCTCCTGCAGCAACGCAGATATGATAAATTCTCAAAAAAGCAAGAAACGCGCAGCTTGTTGTTACCCCTGCAAATATTGCACCGACAAGACCAGGCGATTCACCATACGCATCCGGTTTCCATGTGTGCATAGGAGCAAGTCCCATTTTTGTACCATAGCCGACAAGCAGAAGAATAAATGCTGCGTGAAGCCATATTTTTGAAAGCAATGGTGCATTCTGAAGAAGAACGCCATAGGTCAGCGTAGCCCCCAGTCCTGCATGCAATGAAGAGTATGCTATGAAAAATGTTCCCAATAAAGCAAGCGCAATACCCACAGAACCGATCATCAGGAATTTCCACATTGCCTCAATACTCAAACGGGTGTGGTTAAAATAGATAAGCGGTGCAGTTGCAAGTGTTGTTGCTTCAATGGCAACCCACATAAGTCCAAGATGCTGAGACCAGGTAACAAGAGTTATCGCACCAAGGAAACCAAGCAGACACATAACAAACATGCGGTTTTGACGTTCACTGCGGTAATGAAGATACGGAACTGCATAAAATGAGCAGAACATAAAAAGGGTGCTTACAATTAATAAAACGATTTTTCCTATTGGGTCAAGTGACAACCACGTTGTGGTATCAGCAAGACTGCTGTTGAACACTACAACAAACGATACGACGCAATGTGGTACTGCAGCAAGAGGAAGAAGATACGGACGCACCCTGTTCGATTTTATCAGCGCAGCAACTGCGGCCATGAGCAAGGGAAAAAATATCAACAGATATGCCATGTACTTACTCCTTAAGTGAACTCAGTATGCGTGTGTCCATTGTCGAGAACGATTGATTAATTTTACTTATAATAATGCAGCTTACAAAGATACCGACAAACAGATCCAGAAGCACACCCATTTCTATTACCATCGGCATCGCTTCCATGAGCAGCACACCGAAAATGAATATCCCGTTTTCAAGAATCAGATACCCGATAACCTGTGTCAACGCCTTGAACCTTGTTGTCAAAAGGATAAATCCGACAAGAATTGTTGCGATCGCTGAAGGAACAATGAGCTTACTGAGATTTTCACTGGCAAGCGGCATCTGGCTCGTAAAGAGCAAAGCGAACACAGTGGCAAGTGCGCCAAGTATTATTGACGGCAGAAGACCTATAAGCGGTTCAACTTCACGCTTTATCTGCACATCCCGCAGCGCATGCGACATCATGATAGGAATAAAAAATCCTTTCAATACGATTGCAACCAGCGAAGCAAGAATTGCCGGCAGGGTCAGACGTTCGTGAGCGACCAGCGGCAGAATACCAAGCAGGATACCCTGAATGGCAACAGTCCGGATAATTGACTGAATACGACTTGTGCCAAGCGTAAACAGATTAAGCATCAGAATAACAACAAGCAGCGCATTGAGTATGTTTGTCATTTGTATATCACCTTATAAGTAGTATAAAACCAAAAGCACAGAAAAGAAGCGCACTTATGAGCAAATAAGGTATATGCTGCATCTGCAGACGAGCCATCACCGACTCTGTCACACCGATAAGCACAGCAATACCAAGCATTTCAACAACAAAAAGCAACCAGTTCAACCAGACCATATCAAACTGAAACGGAATTATTATATGTAAAAGCAGTGCACTGAGTACAAACAGTTTGATTGATGAAGCATACGTT
>Ga0153915_10007968_pt1 | contig 10046 bp, 16 predicted proteins | sample Opewatmetagenome_2_FD_107003 | JGI IMG/M metagenome (GOLD analysis project Ga0153915, IMG submission 107003) | Freshwater wetland microbial communities from Ohio, USA - Open water 3 Core 3 Depth 3 metaG | ecosystem: Environmental > Aquatic > Freshwater > Wetlands | place: USA: Ohio, Lake Erie... | reverse complement strand
TTCACCACCAGGGCCTTCAATGCCCTCTCGAGCACATCCTTCCGAAGGGACAGCTCGTCCCGCAGCTCCTCGACGGTGATTGGATACCAGTCCTTCAGAATGGCTATGATCCGTGCCTCGAGCGCGCTTACCTGGATGCTCATCCGACCTGCTCAGCCGACCTGCTCAGCCGAAGTAGACGGCGTTAGACTCTCCCTCTTTCTCTTCCTTCTCCTTCTCGGCCTTCAGCACGTCGATGGATAGGATCATGTGCGAAGGGATAAGACGGAGCCGTCCTGCGTCATCGCCATGTGACTTGTCGAGCTCGATCACCACTGCTGTGTCATGGGCAAGCGCGGCATAACCCTTGAAGACGCCTACAGTCTCCATCGGATGATCCCTGGATTCGAGGCTCTTGACCCTGTACTGAGAACCTGGTGTCAGCACGAACGCTTCATCTTTTCTTGGCATGCTTGTCCCCCTTCTTGGCTGAGAGCTCCTGCAAATGATCGATTGTCTTGCGGTAGTTTTCCATCGCGACCTGGACGTGCGCCTCCGTGAAGTTCCAGGCCTTGCTCAGGTTACCGTAGCGAATCCTGTAGCCCTTTCTCGGGCTGCCTTCAGCGTCCTCCGCGCTCATCTCCTCCAGGAGGTCGAACCCCTTGAGCTTGTTGATGTGCCTGTAGACTGTGGCTTTGGTGGTGCCGAGGGCCGTCGCGAGATCCTCCACGATCCACGCCTTCTCCGGACGCGCCAGGAAGAACTCGACGAAGATCCTGTACGGGACGCTGTCCCTGATGTCGGTCACGTCGGTCTTCGGGTCGTACCCCTTGGGAAAGTACCCCACCTGGTTGAGGAAGAGCATCGCGACCTCGTCGAGGTCGTTTAAGGGCGTCAAGGGCGTGTTGCTCACGACATTTAGCTCGAAGCTCATGTGGGTAAGAATCCGGTCAAGATTAGTTAAGCCTTATGCTCGACTCTCCAGGCCAGTCAATGGAGTCCGGAGGTCATTTGCGCCAGACTTCTCATCCAGAAGATGCGGTTACCGCCCAACCAGGTTGTCCAGACTACAATCGCGGCAACGCCCACATCTAGGAACGCTTGGTTGAGCAATAGGTAGACCTCGAGAAACGCCAGACCCATGGTGCCGAGGACCGAAGATATTTCGAAGAACCTCCAGTACCTTCTGTGCCCCGCAGGAAACATGTCGAGCACCGGCCTGCCAGACCAGCCTATGTCATGCAGGTACTCCGCCCCGAAGACTTGCACGGGCGAGATGATGACGGGGTCCCCCCTGAGCATCTATCCTTCCTCTGGTAAGACTCATCTCGCGGCTCTATATCCTTTGCGTCTATTGAGCGGATGCTGCCCGCGCGGGAGCCCGCTGGGCCATCTCCTTCGCCCGCGCCTTCTCGAACTCCTCGTCCAGCTCCAGGAGCACCTTCCCTCTCACCGAGATGAACTCCCTGCTAGTGCGATCCCTCGGCCTCGGCAGTCCGACATCGATGATCTCCCTGACCTTGCCCGGCCTCGCAGTCATGATCACTATCCTATCCGCCAGAAACACTGCCTCGTCGACCGAGTGCGTCACGAACAGGATCGTCTTCTTGGTCGCTTCCCAGATCCTCAGCAACTCCCTCTGCATGAGGTTCCTCGTCTGCGCGTCGAGGGATCCGAACGGCTCATCCATCAAGAGCACTGCGGGATCGTTCGCCAAAGCCCTCGCGATCCCGACCCTCTGCCTCATGCCTCCAGAGAGCTGCCTCGGATGGGCGTCCTCGAACCCCCTCAGGCCTACGAGGTCGATAAGCTTTGATGAGATCTCCTGCCTCTTCTGGAGAGGGACTTGAGACATGTCCAGCCCGAACTCGATGTTCCTTCTGACCGTCCGCCAAGGGAACAACGCGAACTCCTGGAAGACCATCCCACGGTTCGATCCCGCGGAGACGACCTCGCGTCCTTTGACGACGACGCTGCCAGCGCTCTTGCTCTCGAGGCCAGCGACGATCCTTAGGACGGTCGTCTTGCCACAGCCAGAGGGACCGAGCAGGCAGATGAACTCCCCGTTCCTGACCTCCAAGCTGAAGTCCGCGAGGGCGTTGACGCTTCTGTTGCCCTCGGTGAAGACCTTGGAGAGCCCCTGGATGCGTATGCTGGCGCCTACTTGGTCCCCATCCATTTGAACAACCTCTGTTCCAGAAGACCGGCGACCCCGGTCGTCAATATGCTCAGGAGTCCGATGGTCGCCATCCCGGCATACATGAGATCATACCTCCCGACTTGGGCGGTCCCCCAAATGTACCATCCGACACCCCCGCCGACCGCTCCCAGCATCTCAGCCGCGACGATGCACATCCACCCGATCCCAAGTCCGACCTTTACGCCGGTCATCAGGTAAGGAACGGTGGATGGGAGGACGACCTTTGTGAATATCTGGATCTTGTTAGCTCCCAGTGTGCGTGCCGCATCAATCAGAAGCGGGTCGACGCTCTTCGCGCCAAGGCGGACGCTGAAGAGCAACGGGAAGAAGATGCCCATGAACACCATCACTATGGGCCCCCAGATGAATCCGAGAGCGATCGTGAATATCGGGACCCAGGCCAGCGGGGGGATGGGCCTGAACAGCTCCACCTCGGGATTGGCGATGGCCTCCGACTTCCTGCTCCGCCCCATCAACAGTCCAAGAGGAACAGCGGCAACGAATGCAAGCGCGAATCCGAGCGTGATTCGTTTCATGCTCGCGTAGATATGGTCCCCCATGTAGAGCTCGGAGAAAGGGTCCCTGTGGCTGAAGGAGTCCAGGAACGCCTGTATCACGACCCACGGGTAAGGGATGTATTCCGCGGTGTCGACCCAGTCCCTGAATCCGAATGGCCAATCACCGTGGAACCAAGCTGAAACCAGCCACCAGATCGTGAGGAACGCGCCGAACGAAATGCCTGATAGCAGCAGATTGAACCAGTTCCGGCGAAGCGCCTTGATGAAGGCTTTGTCAAGGCCATTGAACCAAGCGTTCATGGAACCTCATCGGATGAAATCGGGAAAGGGGTTTCGGGTTCTTCTAAGTCTTTATCTTGAGGTCGTAGCCCTCTCTCTGCAACGCGATCTTGAGCAGGAGGAACTGGATCGAGCTCGGCCCCGGGGTGGCTATTGTCTTGTTCACGAGTCCGTCGAGGTTCACAATCCCAGAGTTCGCGGCCACAACTATCCCGCTCCCCTCACTGTTGGCCTGAGCAACTATGAGCGTCCCGACGCCTGCATTGAGGTGGTTCAGGATAGCCGGAGGAGCTCCCAGATATCCGATGTCAACTGCGCCAGCTGCGAAGGCATTCATTACGGCCCCGCCGTTGGCAAACGGCGCGCCGGTCGCATCTTCGACGTTTAGCCCGTATTTCTCGAACAGGGACTTCGCCGTGCCTGTGACGCTTGTGTTCTGCGCCACAACCTGGGCCATCTGGTGCAGGTCGCCCAACAGATAACCGAGCCTGATTGGGTCGCTGGGGTTCAGGATCGTGTCGCTGGCTGCGACGCTCCCGGCTGCACTGAGGTAGGTCCCGTTGACGTACTTCGTCACGAAGTCAGAGACGCCCGAGTATCCCCGGTCAGTTAGTGAATTGTTCGTCGTCATGTTGGTCTCGATGTACATGTCTGTGAAATCCTCGAGAGCGGACCGGAAATCGGAGTTCATCTGGTAGCCGAAGGTGATGTGCTCGAACGCAGCCTTCACGACGATCTCATTCCTCTGAGTGAAGTTGACTGCCATGTTGACAAGGAGCGTGTAGTCTGCGCTGTTCTTGTGGCTCAAAGCGTTGTTCATCCAAACGGTTGCATCCAAGTGAGCCTTGATGAACCTGCTTGTCAGCTCAGACCCATCGGGACCGTTCACGAAATCGGTGCTGACGGCGACTACGCAGCACGGGTGATTGGGCATTATCTCGTCAGACCATTCGAGTATATTCCCGACTCCGCCGACTATCGAGTCAGAGACGTAGGGCTCCCACGCAATGTAGCCGTCGATCTGTCCGCTCGAGAGCGACGCTTTCATGTCCTTCGGAGCGAGAGTTACGTAGTATACTGTGCCGCTCTTGGCCTCTTTGCCGCCTTGGTTGCTGATTATCAGTGCGGCCGCTATCGCTGCAATGACAACTATCACTGCAACGCCCGCGGAAATCACGATATTCCTATCCATGATGACTACCCATGAGCCATTGCCGGGGCAGTATTAAGCCCTTTCTCCTTATGTATCGATAAAGCAATACAATTGTATAAATATTCCCAGTTCGTTTATACTTCTCGGACATTTGTATGGACAAATCGAGAGGTTTGCAGTCGGCCGCGATCGAGTCGGATGCCAGGTTCCGGGGGACTCTACACGAGGTCCTCGAGGACCTCGGATGGACGGCGAAGGAGCTGTCGAAGAAGGCGGGGATATCGCCGAGCACACTCTACAAGATAATGAATGAGGAGCGCTCGCCTAGCCTCGAAATCCTCCGCAAGATTCTGAGGGCAGTCAGAGAGGCGGAGGGGCTCAGGGCGGGCAGTTTCATAGCTCTCATAGTCACGCGCAGGGTGCTAGATGAGGTCGTCGAGAGGTCTGTGAAGATCGACGACGAGACCGTGAGAATCCGCGAATACCCCGCATCGACCGTAGAGGACGCAATCGTGTCCGCGATCAGGGCGGAGAGGGACGGAGCGGTCGCAGTCGTGTGCGCTCCAATCGTCAGCCCGACCATCGAGAAGATACTGGACATCCCCATCGCGACGATCGTCCCGAGGGACAGCGTGACGGAAGCGATCAAGCTCGCGGCGAAGAAATCGAGGGCCTAACCGATCATGCTCCTCTTCAGCTTCAGGTCGAGGTCGACCGAAACTAGTTCGCCGTTCTCGATCTGAGAGACGTCGCCTTCGTAACCAGCTCTGGTCTCCTGGAAGAACGAGACGCTGTCGTCGAGTACGGCCATATTGAGATTGTAGTACTCTCCGGACTTCCCGGGGCTGAAGTCGCGATAAGCGAACAGTCTCTTCCCGTCGGAGATGAACATGATGGCTGCGGAGTATTCGAGAGGGTGGATGTCTTCGATAACGAGGTCCTTGATCGATGACTCGAGATCGCCGCTGTCCTCGAATCTGTCAGCGAGGCGAGCCAGCAACTTCTCGGAGTCGGTCTCCCCTTTGGCTTTGTATCTTGTCTGGAACTTGATGTCATGCACGGTCCCGTTATGGCCCAACACGATTCCGTTCATCACGAACGGATGCGTATTCGGGATGGTCGCGGATCCCGAGGATAGAGCGCGGGCATGCGCGATCACTATGTTCGGTGCTTCTAGCTTCAGGATGTCGTGCCTAGCGGATTCGTAAGAGTCGTCGTTGAATATCGGCCTGCAACTCCTGCCAACGTAGAGCGGAGACCCGTGACGGAAGGATACGATCCCCCAGCCGTCCCTATGGCCAGGAGTTGGCTCATCAGGGATCCTGCCGGTTCTTGCGACTTCCTTCAGGTCTAGGAGCGCGCTCATCGGGAACTCGCATCGGAACACTACCCCGACCATCCGGCACATCAAAGCACCTTTGGGATGATCTCCACTTCAAGGTCCATCGAATTCGTTACGAGGCACTTCCTCTTCGTAACGGAGATGGCTTTCTCGAAGTTTGTCATCTTCGAGCCCTGAGCGAACTTCATCTCCGGGTAGAGCGTGATCTTCACGAACTTCTTGAAGCCCTCGACCACTTCCAGGTCACCTACGGCCTTGCAGCTGTATTCCAGGAGCTTCATCCCCAAGTCTCTCGAGACGTACTCGAACACTATCTGAAAACACATGTTCGCCGAACCGACGAAGGCGTCCTCTGGAGTCAGGGGTCCTCTCATTCCCTCTAGCTCGGCGGGAGCGGAGTAATCGATGACCTGTCCGTTCTGACAGAGCACCTTCCCCGGGAACTTCTCCTTCCAGACCACCGTTGTCTCGAAGTTCATCGATACCAGACGACTCCACGGGGTTGATTGGATTTAAAGTTTCCAGCTAAGTCGCGCAAGGCTCACGCTGGAGGATTGAACAGAAAAAGAAAGAACGGATGGGTGACTCTCTCTCGGGTAATCGTGATGTATCAGGCCAGAGACTTCCTTATCTCCTGCTCTACCATTGTCTTCGGAGCTGCACCGATCATCTTGTTGACCAGCTGACCGTCTTTGAAGAAGAGCAAAGTCGGGATGCTCATTATCTTGAACTTGCCCGCGGTGCCGTAGTTGTCGTCCGTGTTCAGTTTCGCGAACGCAACCTTCCCCTTCATCTCCTTCGCGAGCACGTCGATGGTAGGGGAAAGGATCCTGCAAGGGCCGCACCATGGCGCCCAGCAGTCAACGACGACCTTGGGATACTTCTTGATGAAAGACTCGAAAGTGTCATCCGCTACCTGGACTGGTACCTCTGGCCATCCGTTCCCGGTGACCGCTGATCCTACGCTTCGCAACATCTCCTGCAACTTCTTCTGCCTTATCTCTTCAATCTCTGACGACATCTTGCTCCACCGTTCGTTTTGCGCTTGTGCGCGGTTAGTACAATATCGTAGACTGCCGAGCTAGTTAAACATTGCGGCGTAATCGCACGTCCTGGGGCTCAAGACTACGTCTTGAGACTATAGGTGCTGGATTGGCAAGCTTTTTAAGGAACTGATAGCGATACGGTCGTCGGGATGTCGGATGCTCGAAGAAGCCTCTAACATGATTGGACTGCAGGTTTACACAAGTCAAGGAATATTCCTCGGAAACGTCTCCAACCTTGTGGTTGAAGTCGACGAGAACAAGGTTCAGGGACTGTTCGTCAGCAACACGAACCCACTCCTTGTCGAGGGGTCAAAGGCCGTCAACGTTCCGTACAGGTGTATCTCATCTATCGGAGACATCGTCATTCTCAAGTATTTCCCGAAGAGGGTCGCGGTGAAGAGGGGCTCCAAGCCGAAAGGAGAGAAGGTCCCGCTAGTTGAGTAAGTCTTTTATCGGCCTCCACCTCTCCTAAACTCGTGGCTGGTCCCAAGGTAGACCCATCGTGTTACGTCGCCCCCGAGGCGATCATAATCGGAGATGTCGTCATCGAGAGAGGGTGCAGCATTTGGCCATATGCGGTCATCAGGGCCGATCTCTCAGAAGTGCGAATCGGAGAGGGATCCAGTATCCAAGAGCACTGCCAGGTGCACGGGAACCCTGGGAAGCCAACAATCATAGGCAAGAACGTATCCGTCGGCCACGGCGCGATCATACATGCGGCAAAGATAGGTGACCTTGTCGTCATCGGCATGAATTCGTGCATCCTAGATGACGCGGAGATTGGATCGGGTTCCGTCGTCGGCGCAGGAGCTGTGGTCCGGTCGGGAATGAAGGTTCCTCCGGGAAGCCTTGTTGTGGGGATTCCTGGCAGGGTAGTGCGAGAGAATGACCAATCGCTGCGTGAGGCCGCCCGCAAGAACGCCGAAGAGTATCACAAGCTCCGGGATGCACACAAGCGAGGGGAGTACCCGAGGTACTCGAATTCTGAACCAGATACGTAAGTGGCAAAGGCTTTATTCCGAACGATGGTTCGTCGAATTATGGCGGAAGACAAAACGACCGTATGGGATGTCATCGCGACGAGACGCAGCGTAAGGATCTTCTCGGAAGAACCGATAGAGGACGCAGCCCTGAACAAGTGTCTTGAGGCCGCGAGGCTCGCGCCGTCCTGGGCGAACAAGCAGTGCTGGCATTTCGTGGTGGTGAGCGGCAGGCAAGCTGTCGACGACCTCGGCATCGTCCCAGCCAACATCAAGAACTCACCGGCCATCGTTGTGGCTTGTGGAGATCCTGAGAAGAGCGGTGACTGGGAGGGGAAGGCCTATTACCTTGTGGATGTAGCGATCGCCACCGAACACCTGGTGCTCCAAGCGTGGGAACTCGGCCTCGGAACCGTCTGGGTTGGGGCGTTTAAAGAGGACAAAGTGAAGAAGGCTCTTGGCATCCCCGAAAAGATCAGAGTCGTCGCGATCATACCGTTGGGCTATCCGGCGGACAAGGAAGGGATCCGGCTGAAATTCGCTAAGACTATCATGAAGAGCTCGAACAGGAAGGAGCTGACGGAGATCGTCCATCGCGGGAAGTGGTGACGGCCGCCAGTTAGAGGTCGTCAATATTCATCCGGCAGAGGGCCGACAGCTCCTCATGGTTCTTGAGGATCCTGAGCGCGGAATCGGTGAGTCCTTCCCTCACGAACCTCCCCACGGCCTCCTTGATCGTCGTCCGACGTATGTCGGAGATGAGCTTGTCGGCGTGCGAGACTATCTTCTCTTCCAAGGTCTTCGGCAAGAAATCCTTCTCAGGTAGGCCCAGCCTCTTGGCCTCCTTCTTAGTGATCCCGCCCCCGATGTGCCTCTCGATGATCCTAACGATTGATTCGGGAAGCTTCTTCTCCTTCGCGATCTCCACGCCTACGACGGCATGGTCTAATCCATGGGACCTGCATCTGCCGACATCGTGCAGCAGGCTCCCGACTTCCACGAGTTGGACATCAGCCGCACATCTCTTGGCAATCCTGACTGCAAGCTCCGAGACCGCGACGCAGTGCCTAACGACACCGTCGCTGCAACCGCTTTCCTGGAGCAGCGCGATGCATTCATCTCTGCTTGGCAGCTTTCGCGTGCTTGCCTTTCCTCCGGTCAATTACCGTCTTCCCCCTAGGGTTCGGGACGATAGTCAACCCGCCCCTGAAACCCTTCTCCAAGGCCTTTCCACCCGAATGCCTGTCGAGGAATATAGCGAGCGCGGCCACCTCGGAATGAGGCTGGTTCCCGACCGACACGTTCCTGTCCGCCAGGTCGTACACTTCCCTGGGCACCTTCTCGGCGCCCACGACGATCATGAGGTCCCTCGACTTCACGGTCCGCAGGGCCTTTGACAGGCTCTCCCCGTACATGGTCAGGTGGACGACCTCGCCCTTCCAGGCTCTGATGGCTTTCCGCCAGTCGACCCCCGTCTTGATCCTGAACTTGCCTCCGAAGCGGTCGACGACGCTCCTAATTGTCTTCTCCAGGCTCTCGTCGGGGGTGGACACCAGAATCTCGTCCGCCCCGAGCGCCCTTGCGGTCAGTGCGACATGGGTCGTGACGCGCTGGTCCCTCTTCGGTCGATGGCCTAGCCTTAGTACGACAATCACGAGAACACTCCTTCGGCCATCACTCCTTGACCCGCTCTATCCGATGCCCCCGGTAGTCGAGCCTCGTGCTCCGCTTGACCAGGCTCTTCAGCATCGTAAAGGTCACGCCCAGCACCTCTGCCACATCACCCGCGAACTTCCCCTGGGGCCCCACCATGTCGTGGATCTGCTTTTCGATCTTCTGAAACTCCTTCTCTTCCATGACCGCGGCGGCGAGGACATCGCTGATTTCGTATACCGGCCAGGATGCGTTGATATGGAAGGAGGTATAGTAGGTGTGATAGGCCTTCTCCGGCTGCTGCTCGGGGGAGGTCTGCCATCGGGTCTCTACGAGCTTCATCTTCTCGAAAAACAGGAGGGCTTCCTTGCCCGCGGGCCCGAACTGCTTCTCAATGTCGCGGACCGTGTGCCACTCGAGGGTCACGAGCTTCAATACTTCCCTCTTGACCTTCGTATCGACCGCCCGGAACATAGGGACAAGCTCCGCTGGTTCGGTTATTACCTTGATCCGGGTCATGGACAATCCCTATCCTTTTGTGGGCATATAAGGCTAATTGGAAACTAAAATGACGATTTCTGTGCTACTGGCTCGGCGGGCAAACAGCCGGATCAACCGCGACTTCCAGTGCACAAGCGAGAACTATCGAGAACGCGAGCTTTAAGTAGGGCAATCCTTTTCTGCACGAATCAGAGCGTGCGACAATGATGATCAAGGATGTGAAGGACAAGTCGAAGGTCGACGAGTTGGTCCTTAGCATTATCGAGAAGCAGGAACCAAGGGAATTCCAGTCCAAGTGGAGCGGCGCCTCGGGGCGCGTCTGTGACGCGACAGGACAGGATGACAACGGTGACACCATAGGAATCAGCCTCTGGAACGAGGACATAGAGAAGGTA
>Ga0153915_10007965_pt1 | contig 10047 bp, 6 predicted proteins | sample Opewatmetagenome_2_FD_107003 | JGI IMG/M metagenome (GOLD analysis project Ga0153915, IMG submission 107003) | Freshwater wetland microbial communities from Ohio, USA - Open water 3 Core 3 Depth 3 metaG | ecosystem: Environmental > Aquatic > Freshwater > Wetlands | place: USA: Ohio, Lake Erie... | reverse complement strand
GCAAAAAACAACTTCTCCAGGTTCTGTATCCTTCTATAGCTCGCTGAGCACTTTCCTGGCTATGGCGCGCAAAGAATTGCTGGTCATGGCGCGCTATCCGGTCAATTTCATCGCTTCCTTTGGTCAAATGTTCCTGACCGTCTCCATTTTTACGCTGGCAGGACGATTATTCTATGATGCTCCCGAAGGGCAAAATATCACATCGGGTGGCAGCAATCCCGCAGGGGTTGTCGTTTACGGCTACATCCTGTATATCTTCCTCAACGATACGCTCTGGACGATCGGTTACAACGTGCGCAACGAGCAAGTGCAGGGTACGTTGGAGCAGCTTTACCTCAGCCCGGCGAGCAAGTTTGCCAACCTGGTGGCGCGTGTCACCAATACATTGATCTGGACGGGTCTATTGAGCATCACTGGCGGGGCTTTGATGACAATGCTGATCGGCCGACTGCCTTTCGAAAACCCTCTTTTAGGTGTGTACATTTTTATCATGTCGCTGATGGGCACTTTTGGGGTGGGGTTCGCCTTTGCAGCCTTGACGCTGCAGATCAAGGAAACTGCCCAGACACTGGCGAACTTGCTTCAATTTGCCTTTCTGGTGCTGTGCGCTAATTTCTTTCCTTTTGCTGCTCTTCCGCCATTTATACGAGATATCTCCCGCCTTCTGCCCCTGGCATACGCAGTGGATGCTTTCCGTTCAACCCTGATGGGCTTTCCAGATGGATTTCCCGAGCTGGCGCCCTTCCAGGTTGAGTTTTGGATTGTCACCATCTTTGGATTGGGCATGCCGATATTGGGATACTTTCTATACCGGGCTGCCGAACGACATGCTCGCAGCGAGGGTAGCCTGTCGAATTATTAGACTAGCGGAAAAAGCTGCTCGCACGATGTGGGCGACCTGCTTCGCAGGTTTCGCAAAATGATCTCGCCTCATTGCGACCCTGAGCGAAGTAGCCGAAGCCCTGAGTGAAGCGAAGGGGAAGGGGAAGCAATCCCATTTTCGATCAAATAAGGTTAAAACTCTCCGCGTTCTCCGCGGCTTTGCGGTGAATCGACTCGAACCAGACAATAATGTTCCACGATCAAAGGAGGATAGTAGTCCATCGAGGCCAGAGGACCTACGGCGCCAGCTTCTGGCTGGCATTCTGGATGCGCTCCAAGACCTGCGCGGCCTCTTCAGAGCCGGCGATGTGAACCGTGCCATCCCCATCCACGTGCGTGGGGATGAGCTCATACCCCGTCAGCTCTGTCCCCTGGAAAGTGACTTTTAAGATCACGCCCTGCTGGTGTGCCAGGTCCCAGGTCTGATCAAAAACAAAGTTCCCCAAGCCATAGAAAACTGGCACAGAGTCGATTTCCTGAATAGCCTGCACGACATGGGTGTGGTTGCCTATGACGAGATCAGCGCCAGCCTCCACCGCTACATGGGCAAAGCTGAGCTGGTATTCGTTGGGAATGGAGCTGTCTTCTGGACCCCAGTGAGGCATCGCAATGACAACATCCGAGACCTGGCGGGCAGACTGGATGGCTTGACGCAAATTCTTATCGTTGAGCTCGGCAATTCCGGGTGTATCCTCTCCGGCAAAGACCATCGGCTCGACCTGTCCCAGGGAGACAAATCCAAAACGCACGCCATTGATTGTCATGATCACTGGCTGCATGGCTTCAGTCAGGTTCAACCCGGCGCCGATAGGCTGAATGCCAACTCGTCGCAGATTTTCCAAGGTTTCCAGAAAAGCCCGGTCACCACAGTCACCAATGCCACAGTTCTTGATGTGGTTCGTAGCGACACTCATGGCATCGAAGCCAGCGCGCCCTAACGCATCAGCGTTGCTGGAGCCGCCCACCAGTACATACGTAAAGACACAGCCGGTATGCGGAGGGTAATCACTGATGGTGGCATTGAGCGTGCCAATCGCCAGGTCCGCTGAACGGATGACCTGGCGCACCTCGTCAAAGATATAATCGGCGCTGCCGCGGGCATCGATGCCTGCTTGCACACAGCGCGCTGGAACAATCACACCGGTGAAGAGCAATGTGGTTTGAGGGACAAGCGTGGGGGTTGGTATGGGGGTGGTCGTAGCGAAAGGGGTTGGGGTCCAGGCAGGCGTAGGAGATGATGGCTGAAAAGGGGTGAAGGTGGGGGCGAAGGTTGCTGCCGGAGTTACAAAGGTTGCTGGATCGCCACCCGCCCTTGTAGCTGATTGAACGGAACCCAATTGCGATGCACGGCAAGCCGTCAGGCTGAAAACAAGAATCATCAGCACAGACTGGAAAAAGACCAAATGCAATGAGTCCGATTCACTTTTTCGATGAAGCTGCACGCTGGATTTCCTCCTGAACCGCAGGATCTGTCTCGATTGCTTCAGCCTGGCGCAAAGCCCGGCGGGCCTGGTCACCCCCAATCTGCCCGATTGCCCAGGCAGCATGGACGCGCACGATTGGTTCTGGATCACGCAGCAGGGATTGGAGCAATTTGGGCAGCGCCTGAGGATCGCCCTGGTTTCCCAGGACTACGACCGCATTGCGTAGAAGTCCTCGCCGCTTCGCTCGCCTGACAGGAGAGTCTTTGAAGCGGCGATTAAAATCCCCTGGTGAAAGTGAGAGCGTCTCTTGTAAATTGGGCAGGGGCACCCCGGGCCACGGCGCAAATTTCGGCTCAAAGTCCTGAGAGGCAAAGCGGATATTCCACGGGCAGGCCTGCTGGCAAACATCGCAGCCAAAGACCCAATCTCCAAGCAAAGGTCTTAAGTCGGGTGAAATGGCGCCTTTCAGCTCTATCGTCAGGTAGGAGATACACCGACGGGCATCCAGCGTGCGGTCTGGCAGGATGCAGCCCGTCGGGCAGGCTTCCAGGCAGCGCGTGCAGGTGCCGCATTGATCCGTCTGAAACGGCTGGTCGATAACCAGGTCAATCCCGAGCAAGATCTCTGACAGGAAAAAATAAGAGCCTAGAGCAGGGTTGATCAGGCAAGTGTTTTTACCAATCCAACCCAGGCCCGCTCGCTGGGCAAGGTCACGCTCCAAGAGCGGGCCGGTATCCGTATACCAGCGGTTTGGGACCACGTACCCAACCTGGTTTTCAATATAGGATACCAGGGCTTTCAGCCGTTGAGGGAGCACCTCGTGATAATCTTTGCCCCAGGCATAAGCTGCAATCCTGCCTGTGGAGCGATCTTGAGGCGCTGATTCAGAAGAGGCAGACGGATAATAAATCCCGAGAACCAGGATGGATTTGCATTCCGGCAAAATTTGGCGGGGATCTGCTCGACGTTCGCGTGCACGCTCTTCAGCCAGGTAGGACATTTCCCCATGCCGGCCTTCTTTCAGCCAATCCTCAAAAACTGTAAAATGCGGGGGTGGCTCAGGTGTGGTTACACCCACCAGGTGAAAACCCAGGCGGTGGGCTTCTACCTTCACCGCCTGGGTCAGAGCAGAATTACGGACAGGCAAGTCCTGGTGCATTCTTGCAAGCAGATCAAGGCTGGCAAGTCAACGTGAAAGCCGCCTGGCTGGAAGTCAGGTCAACCGGTGCAGTAATATGCAGGCGCGCCCAACCGGTAACCGAGCCGGTAAAATTTAACACATAGGTGATGACCTGCTCGCCTGCACCGAAACTGGAGGTCTGCGCGGACGGCAGCGTAAAGATGAACGCCGGGTCGTTAGCTCCAGCTTCAATCTTATAGGTGACTGAGGCGGGAACGTTTAATGTAAATTTTCCAGTAAACGTGTAGGTTTTCGGACACGCCCCGGCAAATTCAGCAGGTTCCGCGCTCATGGAAGCATTCGAGATGGATAATGAAGCCGAAGTCGGGCTGAGGGTCACCGTGATAGTCCCCTGCGGGACATTGGCAGAGGTACTGGTAACGGTGGGTGTACTGCCGGCAACCACATTGATCTCTACATAGACAGCATCATCGATGAATTTTCCTGCCGTGTTGATCAGCTTCCAATAACCACGATACTTTCCTGGACTGGCGGGGGCTGCCAGGCTTACGGAAATATCCACCGAGCCGCCGGGGGGCACATCCGCCAGCAGGCCCATGCGGTCCGGGCCTCCCAGCTTGTCGCCGCTGATGAACACCAGGGCATATCCGGGCGTCCAGGTGGAAGTACCGGAATTTCTGATACGCCAGGTCTTGGTGAAAACCTCGCCAGACTTAAATATTGTGCCGTCGGGAACGGTCACATCCGAGACAAACAGGGCGCGCTCCCCTTGCAAGAGGACCGATGTAGCGGTCGGGGTGCCGGCAGAGGGCGTGGGTGTCACAGTGGCGGTTGCTGTAGCGGGAGAAAGGGTGGCAGTTGATGTATTGGTGGGGGTCAAGGTCTGGCTGGGTGCAGCCAGGGCTGTAGCGGTCATGAAAGCGCTTGCAGTTTGAGCAGCGGCATTCTTGAGCGCTTCTATATCAACGGTTGGCGTCGCCTCGGGCTGCTTGGATTTGCATGCAGCCAGGAGTAAAGTAAGACTGACCAGGAGTGCGGAAATTTTTTTCATTCTGTGTTGCATATTCTCTCCTAACGCAGATGGGCCAACAATCTGCTGAAACATCATTCGGCGGTTTGCCGACATAATCATACCATGCCGGGCAAACCGCCGTACTCGTTTTTTATTTGGCTTTGAGGGAATTATCTCTCGATACGAGGATTAATCCACACTGATTTGTCACTGTCAAAGGATCCTTCGGTGGAGACATACAGGACGAACTGGAGGGTCTTGCCACTCAAAGAGGAGAGATCCTTATCGATCGATACGATACCACCATCGCAGGATTTTACCCACTCACCCAGGGTGGTCTCTGTCGCACCTTCTCGATACTTGACGATGAACCTCACTTTGCCGTTGGTGCAGTCTGACCTGAAACCCAACCCAGAGCGCAGATGGTCACCATTCTGAACCGCATAATTGGGGTAGATACCGTAGATGATGCCATTGTCGATGCGCTGCGGGTAGGTCGCCAGGAGCTGGCTGTACGTCTTATTATCCTCCAGCTTGGCACTATCCAGGTTGACAGCTACACCGGGGGAGTCATCCCCAGGGTCTCCCCAGGGCAAGATGGTGGTTGCATTATGCCATTCGGCGCTAGAGCCCTTGCTGACAAAGTTGAAGGTCACATTGGCGGAAACCGTAGGGGTGGCTGGATTGATCGACTTGATCTTGACCCAGAAAGGAGATTGTGCATCTCCACCGATCCCGAAGATCACACCTGCGCCGTTGCGCAGCTTCCAGTAACCCTGGTAGGTTCCGGGCGTGTTGGGGGCTTTCAAGGTCACTGAGACATCGATGAGCTGACCGGGCGCTACAGTGCCCGTGGTCAACTGCGCTGAGGCTGGTCCGCCCATTGAATCACCACGGTCAAAGACCAGGGCATAACTGGAATTCCAGGTGCAGGAGCCGTTATTGCGCAATCGCCAGGTCTTTACAAAGGTCGTCTCGCCAGAGACTTCCTTATTGTCGGGATAGGTTACATCTTCGACGAAAGATGCCCGATCGCAGGGGATAGGAATATCGGTTGCTGTTGGCGGAACCGAAGTAGCAGTAGGCGGCAGAGGGGTGTTCGTTGGCTGGAACGTGGCAGTAGCCGTCGGAAGAGCCGGGACGGGTGTGTTGGTCGCCGGGGCTACCAGCTGAGTGGCGATTGCCACCTGGGTGAGCTGCGCCTCAACCGTCTGCGCTACCGCAGTATAAGCAAACTCCGGGCCAGGCTGAGTAGGCTGCGCCTCAGCCAGGAGGTTGCAGGCGCTCAAGGATACCAGGAGCGCTAACACAAGAAAAGCGAATAAAGATTTAGTCTTAAACATAGGTCCTTCTCCTAACACTTGGTTGAATGATTATCTCCCCAATATTCTCCCATAAAACTGTGTTAGGGGTGTAACGGGCGTGTCACAGTTCTGAAACGCTCTGCAGGCTGCCTAACATCGACCAGGGACCGGTCCACTCAATCCTGACTGGCAGGACTTGCCCAGCCAGGCTGTGCTGCGCCTCCACAAATACCAGCTTATTGGTATCCGTGCGCCCTCTCCAACGCTGCTTGACTTTTTCCTCAAATAACACCGGCACGGTTTGGTGCAGGTAGCGGGCATTGATCTGCGTGGCAATCTGCTCCTGCAAATCTTCCAACGTGCGGAAGCGGCGCATCTTCTCCTCGTTTGAAACGTCATCTTCCATGCGCCGGGCAGCCACCGTCCCAGGGCGGACGGAATAACGCGCCAGGTGAGCGACATCCAGTTTTAACTCAGCCAAAAGGTCATAGGTATGCTGGAACTGCGCCTCGGTCTCCCCGGGAAAGCCTACAATGACATCCGTGGCAATCGAGACCCCCAGGCTACCTCCTCCTAACCGCCTGCGTATCTTTTCGACCAAACGGCGATAATCCTCGGCGGTATAACCACGCTTCATGTTTTCCAACACCTCATCATCGCCTGCCTGGACAGGAACCTCAATATGCGGCATCACCTTAGGAAGCTCAGCCACAGTATCGAGCAACTCGTCTGTCATCCAGTTAGGGTGAGAGGTCAGGAAACGGATACGCTCCAGACCTTCCACAGCCTGTGCCTGGCGCAGCAAATCGGAAAGGTTTGGACCATCGGGCACATCCTTGCCGTAGCGATCCACGATCTGACCCAGGAAGGTGATCTCTTTGACGCCTTGGGCAACCAATGAGCGTACCTCTGCCAGGATTTCTCCAACATGCCGGCTGCGCTCCACGCCTCGCCGGTAAGGGATGATGCAAAATGTGCAGGCATGCGAACAGCCCAACACAATCGGCACATGCGCTGACACGATATGGCCTCGCTCGTGAAGAGGCAGGAGTAAAGCGGGAGACTCACTGCTCAATTCTTCGTCCATCCAGGAGAAGCGGCGTTCCGTCTCGTGCTGCTCGAGGCTGCGACTCTCTCCCTGAGTCAGGTAAGCGACCAGGGGTGCTGGATCAGAGGGAGGCGAAAATACATCTACGAATGGGAAACGCTTCTGCAAGCGCTCAGAACCTTTAACCCCCACCAGGCAGCCCATCAGGTTGATCACCAGCTCGGGGCGATTGGCTTTCAAAGGTCGCAGCGACTGCAGCCGACCATAGGCTTTATCTTCGGCGCTCTGCCGCACCACGCAGGTGTTCAAAATGATTACATCTGCCTCTTCGGCATGGCGGGTATCGCAATAACCCAGGCGTTCGAGGGCTGAGGCGACGCGCTGCGAGTCAGCCACGTTCATCTGGCAACCTTCCGTCCAAATGTGATACTTCTTATCCATATATCCAATTATAACAAGCCAGCTTCTTACCGGGAGGGTGGCAGGATTAGGGGAACCTAAGAAAAACGAGGGTGTCAATTTTAAGGTTTTTTGGTGTTACAATTCCGCCCATGCGCCCAAAACGACCGATCAAGCTGGCCTGGCTGGCTTTGCCTGCAGTTCTTTTGTTAGGCTGGCTGGTTTACCAGCTTCCACCGATCCATGAAAGGGTATCCTGGAGGCTGGATTTAGCTGAAACTTATCTGCGCGGTGTGATCCATCCAGCAGGACCCTTGCCCACACCCCTGCCTCAACCCACCCAGACGGCAGGCATCACCCAGGCTCCCACTGCCTCCCCTACACCCCTAACCCCCACACCCACCGTCCAGGGTCAGACCGCAACACCGCCTCCTTCTCCTACCCCAATCCCAGCTTCCATCTCTCTGGCAGCCCCGGCTTATGTCAAACAGGGACCGAACAACTGCGGACCCGCCAGCCTGGCAATGTACCTGGAATACTACGGCTGGACTGGAACGCAGGAGGAGATCGCCCAGATCGTGAAGCCCCTGGATGCGGACCGAAATGTCAACCCGGATGAGCTGGCTTACTACGTGCGCAACTATGCAGGCTGGCTCAGCGCCGATTTCCGGGTAGGGGGTGATATCGCCCTCTTGAAGCGCCTGCTGGCGGGTGGATTTCCGATGATCATTGAAGAGACCTTCCGTTTTGATAAGCCTTTCTGGCCGAACGATGACCTGTGGGCAGCGCACTACCTGCTCCTGACCGGCTATGATGACACCACGCAGACCTTCACCGGGCAGGACAGCTTCCACGGAGCCGACCAGAAGATTCCTTACACGACTCTGGACACGGGCTGGAAAATCTTTAACCGGGTTTACCTGCTGGTGTACCTGCCTACCGAAGAAACCGCCCTCAAGGCAATCCTGGGGTCGGATTGGGATGTGACGATCAACCGCCAGCATGCCCTGGAGACTGCCCAGGCGGAGGCGGAAAAAGACCCACAGGATGCTTTTGCCTGGTTTAACATCGGGTCGAACCAGGTCTTCTTCGAACATTATATGGAAGCCGCTGGCGCATACGACACGGCGCGCCAACTGGGACTGCCGCAGCGCATGCTGCGCTACCAGTTCGGTCCTTTCTTCGCTTACTTTCACGGCGGGCGCTTGGATGACCTGATGTCGCTGGTGGATTATGCCCTGCAGCGCACGCCAAATTCAGAAGAGGCTTTGGTGTGGAAAGGCTGGGGATTGTACCGGCAAGGGGATACGAACGGGGCAATCGAGAATTTTCGCAAGGCACTGGAAGCCAACCCAAACAGCCAGGATGCCCAATACGCGCTGAATTTTGTGGGGGCCGCGCCTTGAGAGACCAAGGATTTTCTTTATAAAAAACAAGCTAAAACGATAATTATCGTTTTCTGCGCTCCCACATCTCCATAATTGCCCTGTTTTCGGGTACGTTTTCGAGAAAGGATTGCCGCCAGGCTGGCACGTTGATCGTATCTGCCAATTCCATTAATGTTTGATGACCGATCTCCAGGGCCGCCTGAAGGTGTTCCTCATCACCAAGGGCATCAAAGGTTTCGGCACAATTGATAAAGACTATCATGGGACAGTTCATCCCTACCCTGCCGTGTTCTTTCAGGTAATCCCAGGCTTCGAGGACATATTCGCGAGCTTCGTCTAATTGCCCTTGCATAACGGCGCTGACAGCCAGAAAAGATATCGTTCCGCATGTCAGGGCGACCTTCCCCTTACTCAAGGCCAACTTGTACGCTTCACTGAAGCGCCTGGATGCGCCGGGTACATCGCCAATAGCCAGTAGCACTCTACCTAAAATGTCTAATACAGCAACCTTCCCCCGGGTATCCTGGGACAGGGAAATTTCCTGCAAGGCTTGCTCCGACAACTGGTGTGCTTTCCGCAAATCACCAGTGATCAGATAAATCTCCCCGAGGTTTATCAAGCTATATGCTAGCGGACGATGGGCACCCAGTGCTTTGGCAATCGTACGGGCTTGTTCGAATAGCAACCGAGCCTGTTTGAACAGCCCAATCCCAAGATAGTCAGCGCCCAGGTTCACCAGACCCAACGCTTCCTGGTTTCGGTTCCCCAGGTGGTGATCCAGCTCGATCTGCTCGGTTTGCAGCGGATCACACCTGGCAAGGTCGCCTAATTCGCCATAACAATAAGCTGCCGTACCAAGGACAAAAGACAGCACGCTTTCATCTTCCAGACGGCGGGCGCGATGTAGGGCTTCTTCAATATTTTGTATAGCAGCAGTTGTATCACCCCGGTCTATACTATCCGTCGCAATGACAGCGAGCGCTTTGGCCTCGATCGCCTCGTTCCCGCATCTCCGTGCAGCTATGAGTGCTTCCCGAGCAGCCTGTTCTCTGATGGGGATATCCCCCGCACGAGTGCCAAATATTGCCTGGCGGAGATACGCTTCGGTCAGGTAGATATCATCCTGGAAAGAGCGAGCCAGCTCCAGTAAAGCTTCGATGTCCGCCCGCCAGGGGTCTGAATCGCCCAGCACATTCAGCACTTCCTCCCGCCCCAAGAGGGCCTGCCAACGCCGTTCTCGGTCGACTGGCAGGAGCAGCTCCATCGCCTGCGTGTAGAACCCCTCCGCCTCGCGCAGCGCTCCCTGGCCGAATGCGCGCCTGCCCGCTTGCATATACCAATTCGCCGCTGCGCTCAGCTCGCCAGCACGCTTGTAATGATCGCCCAGCAGCCCAGCAAACTCCTCTAATCGCCCGGCTTGGCGCGCCTGCTGTTCCAGCCAGCCGGCAG
>Ga0153915_10007964_pt1 | contig 10048 bp, 13 predicted proteins | sample Opewatmetagenome_2_FD_107003 | JGI IMG/M metagenome (GOLD analysis project Ga0153915, IMG submission 107003) | Freshwater wetland microbial communities from Ohio, USA - Open water 3 Core 3 Depth 3 metaG | ecosystem: Environmental > Aquatic > Freshwater > Wetlands | place: USA: Ohio, Lake Erie... | reverse complement strand
GTGCGCTTTGCGGGCGTGCACCATGAGTACGACTCGATTCCGGGTGTGATGGAAGACGTCACCGACCTGATCCTCAACCTCAAGCGTGTCCCCCTGAGGCTCACGGGGCCGGAGACCATCACCGCAACTTTGCAGGTCTCCGAGCCGGGCGTGCTCAAGGCCGGCGCGATCAGGGGCGGGCCCGAGCTGGCGATCGTGGACCCCGGGGTGTACCTGGCCACGCTCGCCGAGGAGGGTGCCGTCGAGGCCGAACTTGTGATCCGCCGCGGTCGCGGATACGTCCCGGCGGACGACCAGGACGCCCGCACCCTCGGTGTGGGCTTCATTTACCTGGATGCGGCGTACTCCCCCGTGCGAAAGGCAAACTACCGCATCGAGCCGGCCCGCGTGGGTCAGGCCACTGACTACGAGAAGCTGGTGCTCGAAGTGTGGACCAACGGCGCGGTGACGCCCACCGGGGCGGTCGTCGAGGCCTCGCGGCTCCTGGCCGAGCACCTGCCGATCTTCCAGAACCTGGCGGAAGCCGCGGCGCCGAGGCCTGTGAGCAGGACCGAGGGGGTCCTCGAGAAGGGTGTCGAGGAGCTGGAGCTGGGCGGCCGCATAACGAACATGCTCCGGAACGCCGGGGTCGGGACCGTCAAGGAGCTGGTTGCTACCGGTGAGGACGAGCTGATCGCGATCCCCGGGTTCGGCAAGAAAGCACTCAACGAAGTGCGCGAGAGGCTCGAGGCCCTGGGGTTGGGACTCGGAGTGCGCTTCGACTTGCCGCGGTCGTAACGGAGGAGAGTCATGCGACACAACAAATCTGGGCGCAAGCTGGGGAGGGTGTCGGAGCATCGGCGTGCACTGTTCCGCAACCAGCTCAAGTCCCTGATCGCCCACGAGCGAATCATCACCACCCTGCCCAAGGCCAAGGAACTGCGTCCGATCGCCGAGCGTGTCGTGACCCTCGGCCGGCGGACCGACTCCGTCCATGCACGGCGCCTTGCCGCCCGCTGGCTCGATGACCGGGACCTCGTGCACCGCCTCTTCACGGAGATCGGCCCACGGTTCACCAGCCGCCCCGGGGGGTACACCCGTATCGTGAAGCTTGGCCCGCGGCGAGGCGACGGCGCGGAGCTCGCCATCCTCGAGTTCGTGGACTTCAAGCTGTCGGAGGCCAAGGGCAAGGCGACGGGCGAGAGCAAGAAGGAGCGCAAGAAGAGGATGCCTGCAGCTGCGAAGGCTGAGGCCTCCGGCCCAGCACCCAAATAGGCATCCCCACCCGCACGGATAGCGGCGCCCAGGGGGTTCCCTGGGCGCCGTCCTTTCTTGTCTTGCCCCTCTAGGAGTCAGGCATTCGCCCTGAGGTGCGGTGATGGAAGCCCAAGGGAAGGCGCTTGAGGTATCTGTCCACGACGTCGGACCTTGCGGCGAGGATTGCGGTAAGCCCCTCAAGCTGATCGCCCGGGGTGTTGAGAAAGTTGTGTAAACACAGCCCATTACGGTCCCGTTGTGCGGGGCGCGTTGACCCCTTGCACATTTATCGCTGATTGGTTATAGTTCCAACAAGGAGGTGCAGTGCAAGAGGGATCGGAGCAACTCCTTGGGAAGATTGCCGACCGCCTGAAGGCGATGGCCGACCCGATGCGGCTGCGCATCCTGCACCTGCTACAGGAAGGCGAGCGCTGTGTGAACGACATCCTCGGGCAGGTGGGCGGGAGCCAGGCCAACGTCTCGAAACACCTTTCGGTGCTCCGCCGCGCAGGGCTCGTGGAGTGCCGCCGGGAGGGTGTCAACGTCTACTACCGGATCGACGACCCGACGGTTTTCTCGATATGCGACACGGTTTGCAATTCGCTGGAGCGCCATGTGAACGCCGAGAAGCAGGAGATCGAACGGGGACGCGCCGCGATGCTCGGGGGGGGACAATGAGCGGCTGGGGCGAGGTCCTTCTCCCGCTGGGTTTCCTGGCTGCATGGCTGATCCTGCAGTGGGTGGTGTTGCCGAGACTAGGCGTGCCCACCTGAGCGGTTCCGAAACCGGCGGGCGGCCGGGCACGAACGGACATCGCACCGGGTAGCGGGGCGTGCGCCCCCACCCAGGACGAAAGACACAGGGCGGCGGCGCCAGGCCAGACGCCCGGCTCGAGGTAGGGGAGGATGCTGATGGAGCAAGCTCAGGAGAAGGCGCCTGCGGCGCTGTGCCCGGGCTGCGGCGAACAGCTCAGGCCGGTCCCGACCTGAGGCGCCCTGCTCTGGCGGTGCCGGAGCTGCGGGTCGATCTACTCAACCGACGAAGTCTTCCCCGAGGGGGTTCCGACCAAGATTTGGGCCTCCCTCTGGACCGGCTGCGGAGGGCACTGATGCCATTGTACGAGTACAGCTGCCGCGAGTGCGGGCGGCGCTTCGAGGTGCTGCAGCGACTCGGAGCGGACGGCACGGGCGTGACCTGCCCAGCGTGCGGGGCGACGCTCGTGTCCAAGCAGTTTTCCACGTTTGCCAGCAGCGTCTCCGCCGGAGGCGAGAAGGGTGGCGCGATGCCGTGCGGCGCCCCCAGCGCGGCGAGCTGCGGCAGCCATGGCTTCACCTGAGCAAACTGATCGCGGCGCCCGGCGGGCGCCACCCAATGCGTGAAGGCATGAAGGTCGGCGAACGACTCTCCGCCTACATTCGGCGGCAGTGTGGGTAGCGGGCCTCACGCCTGGACGGGCGTACCGGAGACAGCCCCAATGAGAGAGACAAACGTGGCATTTGAGGTGATTTCAAGACTTACCTTCCCAGAGGCGACAGCCCTGGCCCGTGAGGCGCTTGGCAAGGAGGGGTTTGGCGTTCTCACGGAGATCGATGTGCAGGCGACGATGAAGGCTAAGCTGGGCGTCGAGGTACCGCCCTATGTGATCCTGGGCGCGTGCCATCCCCCCTCCGCGCACCGGTCGCTCACCACCGCACCCGAGGTTGGCGTCCTGCTCCCCTGTAACGTGACGGTCTCGGTCGAAGGCGGCAGGACGGTGGTGCGGGCGATGAACCCGGGCAGCGTGATGGGGATCATCGGCAACCCCGACCTGGCGCCCATCGGGGAGCACGTGGGTGCAGCGCTGCGCCGCGTCCTGGAGGCGTGCGAGAAGGCCTAAAAGCAGGCAAAGAGCAAGAGGCAATCAAGATCTGGCGACGGGAACGACGGGGTGACTGCGTTTCGTCCCGCCGGTGACTCGCGCCTCGTCCCTCTTACCTCGCACATTCGATCAGCTTGCCTCGCTGCGCTCGGGAAGCTTGGTGTTGTAGTAGAAGGTGATGGTAACGCCCTCATGGAAGGTGCCGCCCAGGTCGGCAGGCAGGGGCGGCAGCGGAGAGGCGTTGAGGATGGCGTCGCGCGCCGCGAAATCGAGCGGGGGGTGACCCGACACGCGTTCGATCTCGACCCCTGTCACGCGCCCGTCTCTCTCGATGAAGAAGTGGATCCGCACCACGCCAGGGACACCCATCTCCGCGATCTCCGGGATGTCCCAGTGGTAGCGGATGCGGCGCAGCATCTCCGCGGCGTACGGCCCCCAGTCGTACCACTCGGTATCGAAGGAGAGCGGGCCGAGATCCACCTCGCCGCCGCGGCGGTCCGGTACGGCGCCTCCCGAGGAGCCGAGCGCCCCGTAGGTTGACAGACCCTTGAGGCCGCCCCCCTTCTTCCCGCCGGGCTCGTCCGTGGGCACCGCCAAAACCGCCTCGGCGCCTTTGTCGCCCAGCTTAAGCCTTTCGTCGTGGAATGCGCCGTCACGGCCGGGCTCCCGGGAGGCCATAGTGTCTCCGGCTCCCTGGTTGGCCGGCCTCTCGACCCGGAACGCCGGCGGCTCGAGCCGCATCTCGGGAGTGTTGCCGCGCGATCCGGGGGTGAGGGCTGGAGCCCCGACGCCGCCGTGTGCGCGCCGGTCGAGGTCGGAGGCGGGAGCCTTGGGGTGTGCCGGCCTCTCCTGTCGGTCCTTGGGCATCTCGACAATCTCGTAGAACGGGGTGTTGTCCTCGGTCTTGAGCTTGGCCGCCAGCCTCTCCGAGGCGAGGATCTCGGACAGCAGGCTGTTCTCACGCACCTGGGAGAGCAGCATGACGTGGAACAGCACCGAGACCACAAGGGCCATGAGCAAGGGGCGGTCACGCAGTCGCAGCGGGCGAGGCGACACGCGCTCGTCGAGGAGAAAGAGCACCGACGGGTCGCTGCCTTGCGGCCACGGCGCCTCCTCCTCATCACTCTCCAACAGCCTGTACAACCGGGAGGGGGCCGCCCGCAGCAACTCCAGGTCCTTCTCGAGCGAAGGTTCTCGATCCGGCGCGCCGAACATATCGAGCGGAATGCTACAAGACCCGTGCCAATTCCGCACGTGCTCCGGCGCGGGCCGGCCGGCCGTGCCGTCATCAAGGGATGCCAGCCTGTCCGCGCCACCTCAAGGGCCCCCCGTTTGACCGCCGGTCTCGGGCTCAACATAATCAGCCGGTGACTCCGGTGAGGACGTTTCTGAGCACGTCGGCTGGCCGCTTCGTCGCCACCTACGCGCTCGTCCTCAGCGTTTCCTTCCTGGTGCTGGCGCTGCGGCCGGTCAACGACAGGGTCGTCAACCCCTACACGACTCTGGTTTCCCACGAGGCCAGGCTGGTCTTGAACCTCCTCGGTGAGGGCGCGGTCGTCTCCGGGCAAGTGCTCTCGTCGCCCCGGTTCTCCGTAGCGATCTTCAACGGCTGCAACGGGCTCGAGGCGATCCTCATCTTCGTCTCGGGGGTGGTGGCTTTCCCCGCCTCATGGCGCCGCAAGCTCGTGGGAATCGTGGTGGGTTTTCTGGCCATCCAGGCGTTCAACGTGGTGCGGGTCGTCTCCTTGTTTTACGTCGGCGCCTTGAGGCCGCAGTGGTTTTCCGTCTCCCACGTCTTCATCTGGCAGTCGCTGGTGATCGTCTTCGGAGTGGTGCTGTGGCTGGTGTGGGCCCGCCGCTATGCCGTCGAACGCGCGCACGAGTGAGCTGCGAGTTTTCCTGAGGCGCCTCCCGCTGGCCCTCGTGGGAGCGGTGATCCTTTGGGCGCTTACGAGGCCCGTCTACGCCCCCGCCCTGTGCGCGACCGCCCAGTTCCTCGCACGTGTTTTCGAGGTCCCGCCGGCCTCGGCCATCGTCCTGCAAGGCGGCGATGCCGTTCTCGGCAGGACCGACATGCGCGCCGGTTCGGGGTGGTTGAAGTTCCCGCTCACCCAGATCCACTTCAACCTGGTGCCTTTCCTGGCGCTCGTGCTCGCGCTGCCCCACCCCCTGTCCTCCGGGGGGTGGCGGAGGCTCCTGCTGGCAGGCGCGATCCTGGCTTCTTCTCACGTGCTCGCGCTGCTCTGGCAGCTCAAATACCTCGAGGCGTTCTCGATGGGGCCGTGGAGCGGGGCAAACTACTCCGACGTTGCCCGCAACGTTTACGGCACCCTCCGGTACTTCTTCGATATCCCGGTGACGTTTGCGCTCCCGCTGCTGCTGTGGGTGGGCAGCTACCCGAAGCAGGTATTTGCTCTGGTGGGTCTCGGGGATCCGGTCCGGCGCTAGCCCGGTGTCCGGCCCAGCGAGGCGCGGAGCTCGTCCGGGAGCGTAGTCGGCCGGCCTGTGACGCGGTCCACCACCACGTGGCGGGTCTCGCCCTCCGCGAGAACGGTGCCGTCGGGACCTTCCACGCGGTACTCGAAGACGACGCGCCTGCTCGCCACCTCCCCGACCCGGACGCCGACGGTGACCTCGTCGTCGTAGCGAGCGGGGCGGCGATAGCGGCACGTGAGCTCGCCGACCATCAGGAGCACGCCGCGGCGCTCCCAGTCGGTATAGGGCACCCCCACGGCGTGCGACAGGGCGGTGCGCGCCACCTCGAACCAGACGGGGTACACGGCGTGGTGCACGACGCCCATCTGATCCGTCTCGGCGTAGCGGGCACGGACTCGAACGGGGAAGAACCCATCTGGCACGCCGGCATTGTAGTCGCTCGCAGGAGCGCGGCATACACCAGGAGGCCGATCCCGGGCCGCAAGGGGCATGCTAGGCTGTCCAGAGCGCGAATGAGGACGCCCGATCCCCTGCTGCTGTGCGAGGACGAGCTTGGCCTCGTCACCGACCTGTACCAGCTCACGATGTTCGCGGCCTACCGCGAGAGCCGGCGCGGCGTCCGCGGCTCCTTCGAGCTCTGGTTCAGGGACCTTCCTCCGCAGCGCAACTTCCTCATGGCAGCGGGCCTGGAGCCTGCGCTGGCGTATCTGCTCGCGCTGCGCTTCACACCCGAGCAGATCGCAGCCCTGCGTAAGCTCGACGTTTTCCAGGGGGTCGACGAGGGGTTTTTCACGGACCTAGCCAACCTGCGTTTCAACGGCGACGTCTGGGGGATGCGCGAGGGCACAATCGTCTTCGCGGGTGAGCCGGTACTCCGGGTCGAGGCCCCCATCGAGCAGTCGCAGCTCGTGGAGACCTATCTGCTCGCCGCGATCTCGTTCTCGACGCTGGTGGCATCTAAGGCGGCGCGGGTGCGAATCGCGGCGGGAGATCGACGCGTCGTTGATTTCGGATCGCGCCGCGCGCACGGGCCGCAGGCTGCGTGCTGGGCGGCCCGCAGCTCGTTTCTGGCGGGGCTGGACGGAACGTCCAACGTGTGGGCCAGTTGCCGTCTTGGTGTGCCTCCATCGGGGACGATGGCGCACTCGTTTGTGCTGTCGTTTTCCGGAGAGCAAGAGGCTTTCAAGGCCTACTCGAGGACGTTCCCGGACCGCACCGTCCTGCTGGTCGATACCTTCGACACCCTCGCGGCAGTGGAGCGCGCATCCCGGGACCCGGAGCTCGGTTTCGTGGGAATCCGGCTGGACAGCGGCGACATCGTTGAGCTAGCGAGGGCAAGCCGCGCCGTTTTGGACCGGTACGGACGCAAGGACGTGCAAATCGTTGCGAGCGGTGACCTGGATGAGACCCGCGTCGCCGACATCGTGGCCGCGGGCGCCCCGGTGGACGCGTTCGGCGTCGGGACGCGCATGGTCACCTCGGCGGATGCCCCGACCCTACAGGCGGTCTACAAGCTGGTAGCGGTCGAGGAGCCCGGCAAGCCCGCGCGGGGCGTCGAGAAACGGTCGGCGGGAAAGCGAACCGCTCCAGGGACCAAGCAGGTCTGGCGTCGCCGGGGGCCGGGCGGCCCCATGATCGAGGACCTGGTTACGACCGTGACCGACGCGCCTCCACAGGGCCCGTGGGAACCGCTTCTCGAGCCCTGGATCCGCGGCGGCAGGCTCTGCCGCGAGGTCCCGACGCTCCAGGAGAGCCGGGAGTATGCGCGCCAGCAGCTGGCCAGGCTCCCCGAGGGGCCTCGCGGGCGTGAGGGAGCGCCGGCGTTTCCGGTTCGGCTGGCTCCAGCCCTCCGGGGCTCGAGCGAGGTCGACGTCTGACATGACCCCGTCGGCGGTAGGTCCTTCGCGTTCCTGCGGTCGGATCATGACGTCCGTTGCGGTGGGACTTCCGGCGCGGCGCGCCCAGGTCCCGGCGACACCGGGAACGGGAGCGGTTGGAATCTAGTCCTCCTCCTCCTCCTCGTCTTCCTCGTCCTCGTTGTCATTATCCGGGTACTCCGACTCCTCGTCGTCTTCGTCCTCTTCATCCTCTTCGTCTTCTGCGTCCTCGACCTCCTCGTCCATGTCCTGCTCAAACTCCTCGGGCAGGGAGAACGCATCGACGTCCGAGTTGCCGCAGACCTCGCAGGTGGCCCGGCGGATCTCACCCTCCCGCCAGACGAAGTCCTCCACCTCCGATTCGCACTCAAGGCAAACGAGGTAGTCCGGTCGAGCCATGCATCCCCCTCTTGCCGGGCACGGAATGTAGCCGCGTGACCCCGTGATGAATGTAACGGTCGCAGACCCGGGTTTCAAGAGCCTCTACACCTCCATTCGGCGAATGGCAAGGCCCACGGCTCCCGGCCCCGTGTGGGCCGCAAGGACGGATGTGAGGTTGACGATCGGGATGTCGGTGACGCCGAAGCGAACCGTCAGGCGCTCGGCCACGTATTCGGCGGCACCGATCGCGCTCGCATGCGCGATCATCAGGCGTACTGGCTTCCCGTCGGCGAAGCGGACCGCCCGCTTGACGAGGCCGCGAAGCGACGCCACGAAGCCGAAGTGGATGCCCTCCCTCTTGGACTTTCCGTCCTCGCCGATGGTGAGCACCGGGTTGATCCTGAAGAGTCCCGCCACCCGGGCCTGTGCCCGTGAGACGCGGCCCCCGCGCACCGCCGTCTCGAGCGATGGGATCGCCGCCAGCAGCTTGATCTCCCGGCTCACGCGTCCGGCGAGCGCAGCCGCCTCGTCGAGGGTGGCGCCGGAAGCGATCGCCTCGCCGACCGCGAGCGCCACGAGGCCAAGCGTGACGGAGATGAGACGGGTGTCCACAACACGAATGCGCCTCGGGTCCACCTGCTGCGCAGCGGCGAGCGCCGCCTGGTAGGTGCCAGAGAGACCGGCGGAGAGGTGAAGCGAGACGATCCCCTCATGGGTCTCGAGTAGGCGCTTGAAGGTGGCGCGGAAGTCCCCGACGGCGGGTTGGGAGGTCTTGGGAGGCACCATGGCCGCGGCCAGGCGCTGGTAGAACTGGGGCGGCGTGATGTCGACCCCGTCGGTGAACGTCTCGTCACCAAAGCTCAAGGTGAGCGGCACCTTCACCAGCCCGATGGCATGGGCGGTCGCCTCGGGGAGGTCGCACGACGAATCGCTCACCAGGGCGATCGTGGCCTCGCGAGCCGCCAACTGCTGGAGGATCATGTCGTCGATCTTGGTACGCTCGAGTTTTCCGAATTCGGCCAGCAGCGTGAACAGGCGTTGCGGCTCGTTGGTGTGAAGGTGAACGCGCAGGCGCGAGCCACCACCGGCAACCACGAGCGACCCACCGAGCGGCATCACCGCCTTGGCGATCGCCTTGCGGTCCAGCCGCTCGCCCATGAGCAACCCCTCGGAGCAGAACCGGTACGTGTTGTCGAATTCGGCGTGTGCGGCGGCAAAGGGCGTCGGCAGTGCTTCCGAGAGCCCTGCCCGCCGCCAGCTGGCGGCCCTGCGGTCACGGAAGAAGGTGGAGATCCCCTCCAGGAAGTACACGAACCCCTGAGCCCCGGCATCCACGACGCCGTGGCGGGCCAGGACCGCCAGCTGTTTGGGTGTGTTGGCGAGCGCCTCACGCGCGCGGTCCAGCCCCTTCCCGAGCAGCTCCCTGAAGTCGTGGATCCTGGCCGTCTGCTCCTCGAGGGCGGTGGCCCATTCCCTCAGCACCGAGATTATCGTGCCTTCCACCGGCTGCGCGAGCGCCTGCTGCGCCGCCTCGGTGCCACGCCGCACCGCGGCCACGAACTCCCGTGTGGTTACACTCACCCGGTTGCCGATTCCCTCCGCCAGGCCGTAGAGGAACTGCGCAAAGATCGCCCCGGAGTTGCCGCGCGCGCCGTCAAGCGCGGCGTCAGCCGCGGTGCGGACGGTCTGCCCAACGGTGAGTTCCGTCGGGGTTGTGAGCGCCGCCGCTGCGGCCCGCAACGTTGAGGCGAGATTTGCGCCGGTGTCGGCATCGGGGACGGGGAACACGTTTATCCGGTTGAGCGTCTCCTGCTCCCGCACGACTGCCAGCGCGCCCGCCCGTAGGGCCCGGGCGAGCCGGGGACCTGTCAGCAGCTGAACCATCAACGTCTCCTGCATCACAGTATACGTTGGCCGGAAGCGCTGCTCACCGGTCTACTCCTTGTCCTCACGATCCTGACTGAGGTTCAGTTCCTCGAGTTCTTCCTCGGAGGCGAAGGTGGCCGGATCGTCGTTGCCACACACTGGGCAGTGCGCTTCCTTGAGGTGCCCTTCGTCCCACTCGAAAACGTAGGTAGGGGTCTCGCACTCCAGGCAGATCACGTAGTCCGGCTGTGCCATGGCGCAATCGTATACCAGTCCCGGGCCCAATGGGATGTGCTGGCTAGGATGGAGCGGCGGGGAGGGCGAGCCGGCTCCGGGGCGCTGCTAGTAGCAGCGGGGAGCCAGCTGGGGGGAGCGCCGATCGCAACCTAGCGGC
>Ga0153915_10007963_pt1 | contig 10048 bp, 6 predicted proteins | sample Opewatmetagenome_2_FD_107003 | JGI IMG/M metagenome (GOLD analysis project Ga0153915, IMG submission 107003) | Freshwater wetland microbial communities from Ohio, USA - Open water 3 Core 3 Depth 3 metaG | ecosystem: Environmental > Aquatic > Freshwater > Wetlands | place: USA: Ohio, Lake Erie... | reverse complement strand
GGCCATCAAGGTTCTCCGGCCTGAGCTCGCCGCCGTCATCGGTGCGGACCGGTTCCTCAAGGAGATCGAGACCACCGCGAGCCTGCAGCATCCGCACATCCTGCCGCTGCTGGAGAGCGGGAAAGCGGTCGGGGGGACGGGGGAGTTCCTCTATTACGTCATGCCGTTCGTCGAGGGAGAGAGTCTCCGCGACCGGCTCACCCGCGAGAAACAGCTCCCCGTGGCCGATGGGGTGCGGATCGCCACCGAAGTGGCCGGCGCGCTCGACTACGCCCACCGGCACGGCGTGATCCACCGGGACATCAAGCCCGAGAACATCCTGCTGCACGACGGCTCCGCCCTGGTGGCCGACTTCGGCATCGCTCTCGCGGCCAGCAAGGCCGGCGGCACGCGGATGACCGAGACCGGCATGAGTCTCGGCACGCCGCACTACATGAGCCCCGAGCAGGCGATGGGCGAACGGGAGATCTCGCCCCGCTCCGACGTCTATGCCCTGGGCTGCATCACCTACGAGATGCTCACCGGCGATCCACCCTTCACGGGATCCACCGCCCAGGCAATCGTCGCCAAGGTGCTGACCGAGTCGCCCCGATCGCTCACCGCTCAGCGGCGCACGATTCCGCCGCACATCGAGGCGGCGGTGCTGACGGCGCTGGAGAAGTTGCCGGCGGACCGGTGGGGGAGCGCGGCGGAGTTCGCGGCCGCGCTCGGCGGGACGGCGGCACGGCGGGATGGCGGGACGAGCGCGGTCCAGGCCCCTCGCACAGCCCCCCCACCCTACCGTCTCACCGCCCCCGCTGTGGCCATCGCCAGTCTTGCCATCGTCGCCACCCTGCTTGCGGCCTGGGGCTGGCTGCGCCCGTCGCCGGCGCCGACGACCAGCCGCCAAAAGGTGGAGCTGTGGCACCACACGTTCCGAGGGTTTCTCGCCCCGGGCGTCGATCGGCTGGCGACCCAGGCAGCCATTGCCCCGGACGGCTCGAGCATCGTGTTCGTCGATTCAGTGGGAAATACTACCCAGCTGCTGCGCAAACGCCGCGACGAAAGAGAGCCCAGCCCGATCGAGGGAACGGAGGGAGCGATTTCTCCGTTCTTTTCACCCGACGGCACGTGGATCGGGTATTTCTCGGGCGATGGGCGGCTGCGCAAGGTTCCCGTGGCCGGCGGAGGCTCGGTGACGCTCGCGAGCAGCTCGAACTATGGCTACCTCGCGGGGGCCTGGCTGGATGACGGAACGATCGTGTTCGTCGGCCAGGACCAGGGGCTGCGCCGGGTCTCCGCCCAGGGCGGCGAAGACCGGCCGGTGCGGCCCAACACCGCCGAGTACCGCATCAACATCGCGACGCTCCAGCCCCTGCCCGGCAGCCGGGGTGTCCTGTACACCGCCTGCCCGGGCAACTGCGCCATCGAATCCTCCGTCAACGTCTTCGACTTCAAGGTCGACAGCGGCAGAGTCCTGGTGCCGAGCGCCGCCGGCGCCTGGTATTCGCCCACCGGCCACCTGCTCTACACCGACCGCGCGGGCGGGCTGTACGCCGCGGGATTCGACCCCAAGCGCCTGGTGCTGACCTCCGGGGTGGTCCCGGTGCTCGAGGACGTCGCACCCGTCAGCTTCAACCTGTCCCCCTCGGGCAGTGCGCTGTACACGGTGCGGGGCGGGGGCGGCACCCTGAACGAGCTGATGTGGGTGGCTCGTGACGGCAAGACCGAGCGCGTCGATTCGACCTGGCGGGCAGACTTCGAGTACCCGGCCCTGTCGCCGGATGGGAAGACGCTGGCCGTGAGCGTCCGCGACGGCTCCACCCAGCTCTGGATCCGGCGATCCGACGGCGTCCGCCAGAAGCTGAGCCAGAGCGGGACGGTGAACTGGCGCCCCTCCTGGTCGCCGGACGGCCGGTCCCTCGTCTTCGTGTCCAACATGCGTGGCACGGGCAACCAGGACGCCTATGACATCTACCGAATGCCGGTGGACGGCAGCGCGCCGCCCCAGCTGCTGCTGCATCACAGCTTCGGACTGTGGGAGGCCGAGCTGTCGCGCGACGGGCAGTGGCTGGTGGTGCGCTCCGACGAGGAGGGGAGCGTGGGCAAGATCCGTGTCCGGCGCCTCACGGGCGACACCACCCTGATGCCCATGGTGGTCCAGAAGAGCTCCAGCAATCAGGCCGCGCTCTCCCCGGACGGCCGCTGGCTGGCCTACATCTCGGACGCCTCGGGGAAGCGCGAGATCTACGTTACGCCGTTTCCGAGCGGGGCATCGGCTCACATCATCTCCCGCGACGGCGGGACCGAGCCACGCTGGGCGCACAGCGGCCGGGAGCTCTTCTATAAGAGTGCCAACCAGCTGATGGCCGTCGACATCGCCCCCGGACCTACCTTCGTGGCCGGCACCCCGCGGCCGCTCTTCTCTCTCGCCGGCTACCGCAGTGCACGGAACCGGCAGCAATACGACGTCGCGCCGGACGACCGCCACTTCCTGATGATCCGCGAGCCCAGCGATGCCGGGCCGGGGACGGTGGTATACGTGGAGAACTGGCTGGCCGAGCTCAAGGCGAAGGTAAAGGGCGCCAAGTAGGACCCCTCGCGACACCGAGGGGATGTCGCGTACCGGCTGTGGATCCGGTGCTGCTGCCGCAGGGCGTGTCTCCCCCAGCCATCGCCCCGCCCGACACTATGCCTACTCGGCGCTCTTGGTCTTGAGCTTCGCGTCGTTCTCCCGGATGAACTGCAGGATGTCTTCTGACATCGCCAGCAGTTTCTGCCACTGCTCCTTGTAGAGCGTGATCGGGAAGCGGCCGAGGCCGTAGACCGACACTCCGCCCTTTTCGCTCACCTTCAGGCTCACCCCTCGCTGGGTGCGGCCTTTCAGAGCTGCGTTCTCGGCGCGCAGGCGCTCGAGCTCGGCCTTCAGATCCTCGTCAGACACGTGACCCCTCCAGGTTCTCTGTCGTCCTTCGGCATCAACGGACCCCGACCGCCGCAGACCGTACTGACACCACCGGGGCTGGTCAACCCACCTGGTGGTACCGGGACTTGCCCTGACGGTTATGGCCGGGAATTCGATTCCCCCGTCACCGCCAGGTAAGATGGGTAGGGTGTGTCCCCATAGCCATCGCCCTCGGGGCTCGAACCAGGACTCTCCCGATCCAAATGCACCGTAACCCGTTTATTTCCAGCAGTCTGCGGCACTCACCGCGAGATCGTGCACACCTTTGCCAGGATCGGTCGCGTCGGATGCAGGAGACTGCCAGAGTACACTGGCACAAACTCGACGATCTTCAATGACATGCCGGTGCGGAGGGTCGCGGCCTACATCGCCCCCGCTGGAGGGATCGTTCGGGACGGCTAGGATTGCGCGTCGGGGCACCGGCGACCGCCACCTCCTGCGATGCCGTGTGATCGCGATGCGTGCCACTGCAAAACCGGTATAATCCCCCAATGGCGAGCCTTACCCTCGACTGGCTCCACGTCATCGTCCTGCTCGGTGCGATCCAGGGCGTGTTCCTGGCGGGAGTGCTGGCCACCAAGCGGCGCAACCGCACCGCCAATCGGCTGCTGGCCGCAGCCATACTCGCCTTCTCGATCCACCTGGCCTCGGCCGTGTATCAGGCCGTGGGATTGGTGGAGGTCTTCCCGCACTTCTTCGGTGCGGCATACCCGCTGCCCTTCCTGTACGGCCCGCTCATCTACCTGTACGCCGTCACCGCCGCCGACCGGACCCGCCGGCTCACGCGGGCCGACGCGCTGCACCTCGTCCCGTTTCTGGCGGCGGTGATCGCGGGGCTCCCCATCTATCTCATGAGTGGAGCGGACAAGATCACGTTCTACCATCAGCTCCAGGGCGGTGCGCATCCGCTGCTGCTCAGAATCCTCGATCCACTGAAGCTCGTCTCCGGCGCGACCTACGCTACGATCACCATCGTCTTCCTGCGTCGTCACCACGACCGGGTGAAGGAGAGCTACTCGTCAGTGGAGCGGGTCAACCTGCGGTGGCTCCTGTTGCTGGGCGCCGGGGGAGCGGCCATATGGACGCTGGCGCTCGCGTTCCAGCTGCTGCAATCCGCCGGCATCGCGCGTATCGAGCGCGGAGACGATTTCATCTCGCTGGCCATCGCCGTCCTGGTATACGGCATCGGGTATATGGGACTCAGGCAGCCGGAGATATTCAGGTATGAGACGGCCGAGCATCCGGTGCAGCTGCCGGTGCCGGAGCCGGAGACGGCTGCGGGGCGCTACGAGCGATCCGGCCTCACAGACCGGGAGGCCGAACGCCTCAAGGATGCGCTGACGGCCGTAATGGACCGGGAGCGCCCGTGGCAGGACAGCGACCTGACACTCGCCGACCTTGCCGATCGCCTCTCCACCTCCCCTCACAAGCTGTCCGAGGTCCTCAACTCGCAGCTCGGCCAGACCTTCTACGACTTCGTGAACGGTTACCGGGTCCGGGAGGTCCAGCGCCGGATCGCCGCGGGGGAGGCACGGCAGCTCACCATGCTGTCGCTCGCGCTGGACGCCGGGTTCGCCTCCAAGTCCACCTTCAACCTGGTATTCAAGAAGCATACGGGTCAGACGCCGTCCGATTTCCGACAGACAGCCGGCGTGTAGTAGTTCCGAGTTCCGAGTTCCGAGTTCCAGGTCCCTCGGCTCGCCTTTCCCGAAGAGGGCTGAGAACCGGGAAGCAGGATCTGGGAGCCGCCAACTCGGAACTCGGAACTCGGAACTCGGAACTCTCACCCCCCCGTCCAATCCCACCGCTCCGCACGTCCAGTCCGACCGGCCTGGGCGACCCGGCCCCCGTTCATCCCTATCCTGACCGCGTGAAATGGACCGGACACCCGGTCACGAGTGCGACTCAGGACAAGGGAGATCCAAATGAGAAGTCTGAGATGGCTGCCCCTCACCCTGGCGGGTCTGGGCGCAGCCGCATGCGAGACCATGTCACCCGGCGACCCGGGCAACCTGGTGCCGCCTACGGTGGCCGAGGACGCCAGCCTGCCCGCCATCGACATGAACGGGTCCCGCTTCCACCTGCAGACGTTCGGGAATCCCTCGAACCCGGTCATCGTGTTTCTGCACGGTGGGCCGGGCGGGGACTACCGGTCGTTGCTCAGGCTGGCCGAGCGGCAGAACGGCTACAGCCTGGCGGACGACTACTTCCTGGTCTACTGGGACCAGCGGGGCACCGGCCTGTCGAAGCGGCACAACCGCGATGTGTTGACGCTCGACACGTACCTCACGGACCTCGACACGCTGGTGGGCCGCTACTCGCCCTGGAGGCCGGTGCTCCTGATCGGCGAATCGTGGGGTGGCATGTTCGCCACGGAGTACATCAACAAGCACCCCGAGCGGGTGGCTGGCGCGGTGCTGATCGAGCCCGGGCCGCTGGACGGCGCCACCGCGGAGCGACTCAAGGACGACATCTTCGACTTCGACCTCGGCGCGGAGTGGCTCAACGATGTGGCGTGGAGCGGCCAGTTCCTTTCTCCGGACGACCACGCGCGCATGGACTACGAGCGCATGCTGGGTGTGAAGGACGGGCAGCCCCGTTTCCACCAGAGTACCGTGGATCCCGCGCCCGGCTGGCGGCTGGGTGCCGCCGCCGCCCGGTATATCACGGAAGACGGCCAGGACGGGAACGGCCATTACAACTACGACTTCACAACCAACCTCGCGGCGTATACCACGCCGGTGCTGTTCATCGCCGGCTCCTGGAGCGAGGTGCTGGGTGAGTCGCTCCAGCGGCAGCAGGTGCTGCGCTACCCAGCGGCGTCACTCCAGGTCGTAAACGGGGCCGGTCACGACGTCGCCTGGGTCAAGACCGCGGAAGTACTTACACACGTTCGGGCGTATCTCTCCGCCCGGCGAGGAGGCAACTGATGCGCCGCATTTCGAGCATCACCGTGGGCGTCCTGCTGTCGGCGCTCGTGGCACGCGATGCAACCGCACAATGGAACGTGGCCCGATTCGGGACGGACCGGAACCGGGTGTACAGCACCTTCGGACTGGATCCCGCGTGGGTCGCCTCAGTGGGTTACGGCCGAGTCGTCCCGGTGATCGGCCACGACTTCCAGTTTACCGGGGACGTCGGCGTGGTGGCCGCGCACCTGGACACGCGCGATTTCCGGGCGCGGCTCTCGACCCAGACCTCGCTGGTGCACTGGCGGTCGCTGCGCCTCACCGGCAGCGCCACCTTCATCACCCGGGGCACCGAGAACTCGATCTACCGGGCCCTCAACTTCGGCTCCGACTTCACCGGAACGCTCGGGGTGTATCGACACCGGTGGTTCACGGCCGGCGAATTCGGGTTCGACAAGGCGATCATCACGCATCTGACGCACAGCGACTGGTATCGGAAGAACTACTATCCCGATGCAAAGGACGGCTGGTACCTCACTGGCGGCGGGACCTTCCACTACGGCCTGGCGGCCGGCATCGCACTCGGCAGGATGGAGGTCGGGGGGCGCTTCGGGTGGCGCCGGACCGAGCGGTTCAACGAACTGACGCCGCCGATATACGCCAGCGTCGGGGTAGGAATCGGGTTCTGATGTGAGCAGCGCATCGAGGCCCCTGGGCAGCCGCCCGGGGGCCCGGCTCACCGGGGGCTCGTCTCTGCCATGCCGCCTTGGCCGAGTTCCCGCTCCAGGCGGCAGCGGTCCGCGAGGGCAGCCGCGAGGCTACGTGCGGGAAGTGAGTCTTCGCCGCACACCGTCGTCTACATGGCGCAGGCAACCGCCGCACTGGGCGACGTTGACCAGGCCGTGGCGTGGCTCGCGCGATACCAGCCCCGCGCGAGTCTGCACTTCCAGTTTCACCTGCGTTGCGATCCGCCGTTCGACCCGCTGCTCGGCATCCCGCGGTTCAGGTCCCTGCTCACGGTGCCGCACCCGCCGCCGGGACGCGGCTGCTGAGGCCGCCGGCCATCCCTCCGACCAGCTTCCGGAGCGTTTCCCAGGATGTGAGCGGGAGATGTTCGGCGGCAAGGCGGTTCGGCTCGATCCCGGCCCTGGTCGCCGCCTGATACACCTCAAGCCCGTACCGACTCGGCTCCGCCACGGTCTGCACGTAGTCGCTGGCCCAGAGGAAATTCTCCGGGCGCAGGAAGGCCATCAGCGCGCCTTCGCTGGCGATGCCGTCGATCGGGTAGAGCCCGATCGCCCCGCCGGCGAGTGAGAGCGAATCGCGCACCGCGCGGAACCGGAGCGGCGGCCGGCGCTTCATGCGCTCGAGCCGGTCGGGCTCGAGAGTCCAGCGCCGCGCCACGACCCGCTCGAGGAACGAGCGGGAGATCTGGTGGGAAACGACTGTCGCCCCGGTCGCCACCCAGAACCTCACCCCGGCTACGTGGGGCCAGGCGAGATCGGTCACCACCAGCACGATCGGATGGCGGCCGGGGAAGAGCCGACCGATCCAGACCGAATCCTGCCGGGCACGCTCGTCGCCCTGGGTCGCGTCGAACAGCCACACCGTGTCACGCTCGAGCACCACCGCCTCGGTATAGCCCCGATTCACCAGCAGAACGGCATTGGCTCCCACCCGCACCGTATCGGGATTGGCCGGCTGCAGGAACAGGGGGAGTGCCAGCGGCATGGTCGGCGCATCGGGAACGCGGAGGGTCGGCGCGCTGTCCGCGGAAAGGAGCCTGAAGCTGCCGATGGTGCGGGTCACCTCGGTCGCGCCATCTACCTGGCGGAAGATCGCGCCGGGAAAGGACACGCCGTCGCTCAGGAGCCAGGTGCTGTAGAGGTACGCCACCGAGACCTGGCCCCAGAGGTAGTGCCGTTCGGTCCGCTCCAAGGCGACGGGGAACCCGGACTTGGGGTCCAGCAGCAGCCGTTCGTGCCCGAACCGCCCTTCCCGTCCGAGTACCAGACGGTCGTAATCACGCACCTGCCGGTGACCTTCGACCCGGGTCGCGGGATCGCGCGACCAGTCGAGCAGCACCGCCCAGGGATCGAGACCGCGGAGCATCAGGGAATTGAGATGCGCGTCGGGCGCCGGCATCAGGGCGGTGTCACGCGCGGCGAAGCTCGCCGCCTCAGTGGAAAGGAGGTCCGGCCGAGCGCCCGCGAATCCGGGAAAGGTCATCTGCGAGGTCGCCCGGAGAACACCGGCCGAGGGCTCCAGCCAAGTCTGCCGCGTCACGAAGGCGGAGAAGAACGGCGGATAGGTCCGGTCCGACTGATAGTTCTGCTCCGCCCCCTCCACACTCTGATAGTAGAGGACTTTGCCCTTGGCCTGGGGGATTCCCACCGCCGCCCGGGCGCGAGCCAGCCACTCGGTGGCATCACCGGGGCCGCCCGGGTCGGACCGCTGGCCGTGCAGGGACGAGGCGAGGACCATCATGCCGACCGGCATAGCGACGACTCTGAGAAAACGTGTCACGGAACACTCCTCGGGGGCTCGGGCGGAGAACCATCGGATTCCGCGACAACGTACGGGCCGGGGGCAGCCGGTCGGACGGGGGCGGGGCGAGCTGCGGAGGGGTGGGGTGGGAAGCGCGGGGCGGCTGGCCGGCTCGCCTCCCTTGCGCCACCTTCATGCGCCCGAATCGTTGGACGAACTGGCGTGCCCCTTCGCGGGACTGCACATTGATCCGTAGCTACCTCAAGTCACGGCATCCGGACGATTTGTCCCACGGGGCCAGACCTCTTGTGGCCCTCCTGATTGAATGCGAGGTTGGCGCCCCTTCCCTCTCGGAATGACTTCATTGCCACCGCAGCTCCGGCGCCTGCCTTCGGCCTGCTCCTTTCACCGGACCGCCTGGAGAGCCTGATTGGTGAGTTGGACGGCCAGGGCTGAAGGGCCCCGGCCGAGGGCTTCCAGAAACGTTACATCGGGCTGCAGAGTCTCGTCGGTGTGAAGCCGATACCAGCCCGTGCTCCGCGCCAGGTAGGACCGCGCCAAGCCCTGCGGAACCGGGGGTGCGGTGACCGCCAGCTGCACGGCTTCCCCGTTCTCCAGCACCAGGTAGTGATGGTCCTCGTCCCGCAGGAGATTGCGGACGTCTGCACCGTTGCGGTCCGCCCGGTCCAAGGCAAGCGCGTGAACGGTCAAAGCGGCTGCCGGCGATGCATCGAGCCCGGCAAAGTCCACCCGCCAGAAGTTGGGAATGGACTCGAGGCGGATCCTCACCGTGTCACCAGCGACTCCCGCCAGGTTGAGTGACAGGGCCACCTGCTTCGCAATCTCGGGCCCGATCTCCCGGACATATCCGCGGGTCTCCCAGCTCCCGTGCCGGTAGAGCTTGACCTCGAGCGTCGCATCCCGATCCACAACTGGTCCCACCACGCGTGCCGCGCTGTCCGTGGTGGCTGGGTCATACCATGCCAGGACGTCACGCCCGAAGGCACCCGCCAGGCGCTGCATCAGGTGAGCGGCCCACGGCGTATTCTGCGCGTCGAGGACCAGCGTCACCGAGTCACGCCCGGGCGGACGCCGGAACAGCAGTTCCAGGCCATCGCGTTGGTCGGATGGCACGGTCGGATCGCGCTCCAGGAGCGCGGATTCCCAGCCGATGCCGTCGCTCACGCCGACCCAGCTCAGGACGTCCCGCCCCCTGTCGTCGCGGGCGACGAGGGGCGCCAACGGCTGGGTGACGGAATGCAGGGCCTCACTACCGGCCGCATCGGGCAGGACCATCACGTCCTTCGGGTGATCCACCGCCAGCACCGAGAACCCGTCGATGTAATCGGTCTCCCGCAGCACATTCGCCAGCCGAAGCCGGAGACTTCCTCGCTCGGGAACGGCATGGAACAGGTTGTCGACATCCGTGCGCTCGAGGGCCGGCATGACCGCGCCCCCGAAGGTACCGGAATCGAGCCGCCAGTTCCTCCCGTCCCAGCTGTAGATCACCGGACACGACGTCGTGGTGTCGCTCCCGTTCCCCCACTCCCAGTTACTCAACGAGACAGCCGCCGCGATGAGGAGCACCGTGAGCCCGATGCCCGCCACCAGGAGGACCGTCTTCCCCGCGTCGACCTTCTGGACCTCGACATACCGGATGTCGGACACGGGGATGGCGATGGCTTGCGCCTGCTTCTTTTCCGAAGGC
>Ga0153915_10007962_pt1 | contig 10049 bp, 7 predicted proteins | sample Opewatmetagenome_2_FD_107003 | JGI IMG/M metagenome (GOLD analysis project Ga0153915, IMG submission 107003) | Freshwater wetland microbial communities from Ohio, USA - Open water 3 Core 3 Depth 3 metaG | ecosystem: Environmental > Aquatic > Freshwater > Wetlands | place: USA: Ohio, Lake Erie... | reverse complement strand
TTGCTGGAAGGTACATCAACCCTACAGCTCTGGCAGTACATCTGGCCAACGCTGCTGATGGGTGTGGTGGCCATCCCGGTGGGATTGTGGGTGTTCGGTTTGGCAGAACGCTATGCCAAGCGCACCGGCAAATTACACCGGAATGGGTAATTGATTAGGATTAGGGAAGAATGTCTATCCTATCTGCTTCGCCTATGCAACTACGAAAGGTGGAGGAATTTCTACCCTATCTGCTTCGCCTATGCAACAACAAAAGGTGGAAGAATGTCTATATTATCGGCTTCGCCTATACAATAACGAAAGGTTGAAGAATGTCCATATTATCGGCTTCGCCTATACAATAACGAAAGGTTGAAGAATGTCCATATTATCGGCGAAAAATCTAGGTTTATCATTTGGGGCGTTTGACCTGTTCCGAGGAATATCGGTAACGATCGCCAATGATAGCAAGATCGGTTTGATCGGTCCCAACGGGATCGGCAAAACATCCATTATGATGATCCTGGCGGGTTTGAACCAGCCTACCACGGGGAGGATTCATATTGCCCGTGGTAAGCGGTTGGGATATCTGCGCCAGGAAGCCAGTGACACTCTCGGAAAAACCTCGGGTACAGGTGCCTTCACGTTGGATGAGAGCACGGTATATGCTGAAATGCTAACCGTTTTCACTGGTTTGCAGGAGCAGCAGGACCGCCTGCATAAGCTTGAAGCGGATATGGCGGGTGGCTGTTATACCGAAGAGATTCTTGCCACCTACGGAGATCTACAGGCAGCGTTCGAGCATGCTGGTGGTTATGACTATGACCTGCGTATTCAGCAAACCCTGCAAGGGCTGGGATTGGGCAAACAGACCTGGGATATGCCTCTCAGTCACCTGAGTGGTGGGCAAAAAACGCGCCTGTTACTGGCACGATTGCTGCTTGAAAAACCTGCTTTGCTGATGCTGGACGAGCCCACCAACCATCTGGATGCCGAAGCCATCGAGTGGCTGGAGCATACCTTGAATGAATGGGATGGAGCAGTACTCGTAGCAAGCCATGACCGGTACTTCCTGGATAATACCGTGAGCACAATCTGGGAAATGAGCCATGCTGGGATCGAGGTTTATTCCGGTAATTACAGCAACTACCTGCTCCAGCGGGTGTCCCGCTGGGAATATGCTGAGCGAGTGTTCAAGGAGGAGAAGGAGCGGTTGCAGAAAGAAATGGACTTCGTCCAACGCAACTGGGTGCGTGCCAGCACGCATGCACGTGCGCTGGGAACCCTGCGCAAAGTGACGCGTGAGCTGGCAGCTGTGGATGCATACGGGATCATGGTGTTGCGTAGTGGGAAGAACTGGCACGAGCTTGACTTACGGGCGGATAAGCCGCTGGATGTGATCGAGGCAATCCGCAAGGTGAACGCGCTTGAAATGCCAGGACGACCCCCGATGATCCGACCACGCCTGGTGCCAGCTACCGATAGCAGCAATATCATCCTGCGGGCTGAAGACGCCCTGATCGGCTACCCGGGGCACAAGCTGTTCCAGGTGCAGCACCTGGAACTCCGGCGCGGTGAATGTGCGGCACTGATCGGTCCGAATGGAAGCGGCAAGACAACGTTCCTCAAAACCATGCTTGGGCAGGTTGAACCCCTGGTGGGTGAGGTGGGCCTGGGAGCCAGCTTGCAAATTGGCTACTTCGCACAGGCGCATGATGATCTGAACCCTGAAAATACAGTGCTTGACGAGCTGCTCAGCCACTGTGAGATGGATCCGGAGAGAGCGCGAAGTCACCTGGCACTGTACCTGTTCCGTGGGGATGATGTATTTAAGCCTGTCGGGGCCTTGAGCGGAGGCGAGCGCGGGCGATTGGCGTTGGCCATCCTGGCACTCAGCGGTGCGAATTTCCTGCTGCTGGATGAACCCACCAACCACCTTGACCTGCCGGCGCGAGAAGTACTGCAGCAGGTCCTGCAAAATTTCCCTGGCACGATTCTGCTGGTTTCGCATGACCGCTACCTGATCGACCAACTCGCAAGTCAGATTTGGGATCTCAGGGAGGGAAGGTTGAAAGTGTTCAATGGGACTTACCGCCAGTTCGTTCTACAACGGACGGGCTCCAACTCACAGGCTCCGCGCATGCTTTTGTCTTCCAAGCCCCTGGTGCGTGATAATAGTCAGCAAACGCGCCGGCTCCAGCAAGCATTGGAGAAGCTGGAGCAACGCATACGCAAGCAAGAACAGGCTGTGCAACATATCTCACATGACCTTCAGCATGCCAGTGGTTCGAAAGGATTAGAAGCCATCAATGACCTGAGCTGGAAGTATGCCAAAGCTCATGCTGAACTGGAAAAATTGACCCACGAATGGGAAAAACTGGTGGAGAAAGCATGAACGAGCCGAGACATTTCCGTGACGAGCGTGATTTGGAAGCCATGCGCAACTTGCTTATGGAGGGGCGCAAAGCTGATAATGGCACTTATTATGTACACATAGGAGACTTGGGCTGGTGGCTTTATTACCCGCCACTGGAGGGGGATTTCTGGGATCACATCCACCTGTGGGACGACCCTGTGCGACCAGGGCGGCTGCTGGGTTGGGCGTTGATCTCTCCTGATTGGGTTGGAATCGATGTTTATTTCCAACCCGAACTCCGGGGTAGCCAGCTTGCAAATGAGATGTACCTATGGGCAGAGGAGCAGGCGACGAAGGTCGCCCGCGGTCAGGCTAAGAAGACCATATACGCGTTATGGATCTGGCATGATGATGCTGTACTCGTCCAGCACTTCAATCAGGGGGGTTACCGGCTTTCACGTGGTTTCGTGCACCTTACCCGTAAACTGGATGGAAGTGTTGCTCCTACCAGGCTGGTGGAGGGATTCGTGATACGTGGGTGCAAGGGTGAGCCTGAAGTGGTTGCCCGGGCGCGGGCACAACATGAAGCATTTGGCTCGTCAGCATCTTTCGAACGCTACCTGGAGCGCTTTACTAACTTCATGCGCTCACCTGTGTATAATCCCGAGCTGGATATCGTGGCAGTTACGCAAGAGGGGTCGGTTGGTGCATTTTGCATCGTATGGATTGACACGATTAACAAAGTTGGGTTGTTCGAGCCTGTAGGTACCCATCCAGATTTTCACCGCAAAGGGTTAGGAAAAGCGGTGATGTTAGAGGGATTACGCCGGTTACAGGAAAAGGGAATGCAGAGCGCTATTGTGTCTACATTCGAAGATAATCCCGCAGCGATTAAATTATACGAATCAATCGGTTTCCAGATCGTTAATCGATTGGGAACCTATGAGAAGGATGTGTGAGATGGACATACGGGCATACAACCGAGAGAAATGGGATTTGCAGGTCCAATTTGGCAACCCATGGACCATCCCCTGCAGCCCAGAGGTGATTGCAGCAGCGCGCATAGGGGAGTGGTCAGTATTGCTCACCGAGCAAAAACCTGTGCCGCGCTCCTGGTTCCCCAATTACTTGCACGGGGTGGATATCCTGTGCCTGGCTTCGGGAGGTGGGCAGCAAGGACCGATCCTGGCAGCTGTGGGTGCTAACGTCACGGTTTTTGACAATTCTCTCAGGCAGCTGGAACAAGATCGGATGGTTGCCAAGCGGGATGGGCTTGTGTTAATCACTGTTGAAGGTGACATGCGCGACCTTTCAGTATTCGGGGATGGCTGCTTTGACCTGGTTTTCCACCCCGTGTCGAACGTATTTTGCCCCGAGGTGCGTCCAGTGTGGCGGGAAGCATTCCGTGTCTTACGCCCCGGAGGCATATTATTGGCGGGGTTCGGGAACCCATGCATGTATATCTTCGATTATCCCCTGGCGGAAAAGGGAGTTTTCGAGGTGAAATATCCCCTGCCGTTTGACGCCACCCAGCTTAGCGAAGAGGAGAGGAGGCGAATGTTCGGAGAGGACGACCCTCTGGAATTCAGCCATTCTATCGAAGAACAGATCGGTGGGCAACTGGAAGCAGGCTTCATCCTGACCGGATTGTACGAAGACCAGCAAAACACGCCTTTGGGAAAGTACATGCCGGGCTATATTGCCACGCGGGCGCTCAAACCTATGGAATGACCTACTGGGATGAACCCGACCCGTAATATCGAAAAGAGAGAGAAAATGTAGGATAGTTTATATGGAGAATGCAAAAAACTCAGCAAAGACTGAGCCCCTACTGAACAAAGTGTTACTACTATTCATGATCGCCATGATCCTGGCGAACATGGGTGGTGAGATGTATGGGATGCTGCTTCCGCTTTACCTGAAGGAGCTGAATGCCAGCGTGGTGCAGATTGGATTATTCTTCACCATCTCACAGATCATCCCCCTGGTGGTGCAAATCCTGGGGGGGTGGGTATCCGATTCATTGGGACGGTTACGCAGCATAGCATTGGGCAGTGTAGCGGGAAACCTGACCTATATGGGATTCATCTTCGCACCGACCTGGCAGTGGGTGATGAGCGGGATGGTTTTCAGTGCGATTACCCGCTCGCTGATTGGACCCAGCTACAGCGCATTTATCGCGGAGCAATCGTCAGAAAAGAACCGGGCACGTGTATTTGGCATCTCTGATGCGCTGTTCATGATCGTCAGCGTGCTGGGGCCGCCCCTGGGAGGGTACCTGGCAGATGCATATGGGTTTCGCATCATGCTGACATTTGCATGGGTGTTGTATTTCTTAGGCACCATCATCCGGGTGAGCATGGCACGCACAGCCGCGCGTGGGCATGAAGCCAACCCGCAAAGACTTTCGATGGGGAACCTACGGACTAACCTTTGCGCCATGGTAGGGTTGCTGCTGAGCGGAGGGGTGATCACCTGGGTGCTGATCACGGATGGGATACGCGATATCGCTTTTTCGCTCTCCAACAACCTGATGCCGGTTTACCTGGAACAGATCGGAGGGATGAGCTTCCAGCAAATCGGCTGGCTGGGCTCGGTGTTTGGCGGCTGCATGATGCTGGTTACGATGCCGGCAGGCTGGTTAGCGGATAAAAAGGGTGAAAGGGTAGGCATTGTAATTGGCTTCCTGATCGAGTTCATTGCCATGTTCACCTTCATGCAGGTGACGGGTTTTTGGGGGTACGCGGTGGTGTGGGCGCTGTTCGGGTTAGGTGTGGGGATGATGTCTCCGGCTTATAACTCGTTGATCAGTAAAGCAGTGCCTGAAAAGCTGCGTGGTACAGCTTTCGGATTGTTTGGCACCAGCCTGGGGTTGGTATCGCTGCCTGCACCAGCGATAGGCGCCCAGCTTTGGGAAACCTACAGCCCTCGCCTGCCTTTCTACGTGACTGGTCTGGCCGCGCTGGGCAGCGCAATCCCTGCCTGGCTCAAATTCAAACTACCCAAGAACGGTGGGCTTGAAGAGACTGTTAATATCACCAAAGACACCACAGAGAGCACGGAGCCCAAAGAGATATTTATGGAATAATTTCATTACATTCTGCAGACTCTGTGGCGAATGATCCTTTCCTGATGGAATTGGATCCAGAAATTTGATAATATAATTTGAATACAATATGGATGACATCATGAAAATCGAAACTGAGATCTTAGGAAAAACGTCTTACCCCCAAACAAAAGATATTGCGGGGCTGGTCTTGCGTGGTTTTCGCGGTGAAGAGGATTACCCGAATATCGTGGCGATTCTGCATGGCTGTGCGAACGTGGATGGGCTTGAGCGCGCGGAGAAGCTGGAAGATGTAGCCAACACCTATGCACACCTGCACAACAGTGACCCTTATACCGACATGCTGTTCGCAGAAATCAACGGTGAAGTGGTTGGATACAGCCGCATCTGGTGGGCCGTGGAAGGCAGCGGTCAATGGATCGGCTTCCAGCTGGGCAATGTGCTACCCCAATGGCGCCATAAGGGGATCGGTAGCATTTTGCTACGTTTCAACGAAGAGCGGCTGGGCGAGGTTGCCAGGCAGCTCAAGGAAAGCGGGCAGCTACCCGCTGATGCTCCTTGTTTGATGGATAACTTCGTGAGCAGCACCGAGACCGACAGAATAAACCTGCTGGAAATGCGAGGCTACCAGATTGTGCGCTATTCATTCGAGATGGTGCGCCCAGACCTGGAAAACATCCCTGACTTGCCCTTGCCGCCGGGAGTGGAAGTGCGACCTGTGGCACCCGAGCATGTGCGCTTGATTTGGGAGGCTTCCAACGAAGCCTTCCGCGATCACTGGGGCTATATCCCTGACCCGTGGGAAGAGTTCGAACGCTTCATGAATGACCCGGACTACGACCCCAGCCTATGGAGGGTGGCCTGGCAGGGGGATCAGGTGGCGGGGATGGTGCTGAGCTTCATCGATAAGGACCAGAATGAGCTCTATGGTCGTAAGCGTGGCTATACTGAGAATATCTGCGTGCGTCGCGCGTGGCGGAAACAGGGAGTGGCAAAAGCCTTGATTGCGTTGAGCTTGATCGCCCTTAAAGAGAGCGGTATGACAGAAGCAGGGTTAGGGGTTGATGCTGAAAATACCTCCGGTGCGTTGCATTTGTATGAGAGCATGGGTTATCGGGTGGTCAAGCGCAGCACGATCTACCGGAAACCATTAAGCGTTTTAACGTCAGAACGTTAAAACATTGGAACGTTATAACAAGGGTATACTGGGAGAGGGCGACAATTGTCGCCCTCTCCCGATCCATTTTAGTGGAAGAGTTTTTCGCCTGCACGAATGGGGACTTTTAAATGGTTTTCAAATGGTGTCAGAGGGCAGGACCAGTAATCGTTATAGGCACAATAGGGGTTGTAAGCCAGGTTGAAATCCACCCGGAAATGATTATTCCCCAAGGCTTCGGGTTCGAGGTAACGCCCAGCTGGATAGGTTTCCTTACTTGCCAGGCTATCAACGAATGGTAGAAAATAGCCATCTTCACTCTGATAAATGGTCAATTCTACGGGATGACCTTCAATCATGAAGCTGAACTTGCCATAACGCTGGTATGACTGTATATCCCCGGTGGTAGTCAGCATCTCGATACGCTGTTTATCCGGGAATTCTTCCACGCTGATTTCAAGGTTTAATGCCGGATTGGGTGGGAAATATTTTAGCCCCTTGAATGCCTTTTTTTGGTCAGCGGTAAGCGGGCTCTGGTCATCCTGGATAAAAAAATCGTCCTTCATTTTTCGAAAGTCTGACAAGCTGGTCATATCCATCCTCCTAAAAACCTTAGATGAATGATTCAAACGAATAGTGACAGGTTCATTTTGTTATTCTTAAACCGTTAATCTATATGTGAGTATAATCCTGGATATCCACGCTCGTTACTATTACCTGGTGTTTTGGGAGTTTATGACTCATACATCTGGTGACGTTGGTTTACCATCGTGTTAACTAAAGTTGGTGGTGAGGAGGAGTATCATGCCCAGAGACCTACCCCTTGGAAATGGCAGCTTACTTGTAGCTTTCGATCAAAATTATCATATCCGCGATCTATATTGGCCGCATGTCGGACAGGAAAATCATGCTCTGGGGCATCCATTCCGCACCGGGGTGTGGGTGGATGGGCAATTTCGCTGGTTCGATGATGGAAAGTGGCAGCGCTCGCTAAAGTACCAGCCGGAAACCCTGGTTAGCGATGTGAGGCTGGAACACCCGGATTTAAAAGTGGTAATCCATTCTGCTGACATGGTGGATTTCCACGAGGATCTGTTCATCCGGCGGATGGAAATCTGCAATTTGGATACCAGGGAACGGGAAATAAGGTTATTCTTCCACCATGATTTTCACATCGCAGGCAACGATATTGGGGATACTGCCTACTATGAGCCTGAACGCCGGTCTATATTTCATTATAAAGATAAATACTGGTTCATGATGAACGGAGCAGTAGCTACCACTGAAGGAGAGCCAGGACCTGGATGGTCGCCAGCGCAGGATAATTACGCAGGATTGGTGACGGGTATCCACCAATGGGCATGCGGATTAAAAGAGATCCACAACCTGCAAGGCACCTGGCGAGATGCAGAGGATGGGCAGCTCGAGGGTGGGGTGGTGGCACATGGATCCGTAGACTCAACCATTGCTTTTAACCTGCAATTCAAGGCTGGCCAGATGCGCATCCTGTACTATTGGATGGTAATCGGCTCGAATTTTGAAGGAGTAACCACGCTTAACCGGATGGTGCGCCAACGGGGTCCGCAGTCATTCATTGACCGGACGGCAGCTTTCTGGCGCTTATGGCTGGAGGTGCACCTGCCCGAAGTTGACGGGTTACCACAATCGGTGATAGATCAGTATAAACGCAGTCTTTTAACCATTCGCACCCAAATTGATGAGGGGGGGGCGGTCATAGCAGCTAACGATTCGGATATTTCGTCCGACGTGCGTGATACCTACAGCTACATGTGGTCGCGGGACGGGGCATTGGTCGCGCATGCGTTGAACAAGGCAGGCTACCTTGACCTGCCGAGGGCATTCTTCAACTTCTGTGACAAAGTGCATAGCCGTGAAGGTTATCTGCTGCATAAATATAACCCGGATGGCTCACTGGCTTCCAGTTGGCTGCCATGGGCAGTAGATGGGGAGAAGCACTTGCCTATTCAGGAAGATGAGACTTCCCTGGTTTTATGGGCATTGTGGGAGCATTTTTCTCGTTATGGTGATGTCTCATTCATCAAGCCGCTGTACCGGTCTTTGATATGCCCCCTGGCAGATTTCATAGCTGGTTTCCGTGATAAGGGCAGCGGTTTACCCGTCCCAAGTTACGATCTGTGGGAGGAACGCCTGGGGATTTTGAGCTGGACTGTGGCAGCCACATGGGGCGGGTTGACCGCCGCGGCTCATTTTGCAGAAGCGTTCGGTGAGACTGAACGAGCGCAAAATTACCAGAAAGCAGCTGCAGAGATCAAAGCCAGTGCGGAGACACACCTGTGGCAACCTGCGCTCAACCGCTTTGCGCGTATGGTGAATACCAAGGAGGATGGCAGCTGGGATGTCGATGGGACCATAGATGCAAGCCTGGTTGGATTATGGCAGTTTGGCATGTACCAGCCGGATGATCCGAAGATCCTATCCACCATGCAAGCCATCCGGGAACAGCTGTGGGTCAAAACGATTGTAGGAGGTGTGGCACGCTATACCAATGATCATTATCACCAGGTCAGCCAGGATATCTCCAACGTGCCGGGCAACCCATGGTTCATCTGTACTCTTTGGCTGGCAGAGTGGTACGCCCTGACAGCCAAACATCCGGGTGACTTGAAACAGTCAATGGAACTTCTGGAATGGGTGGCTGCCCATGCCATGCCAAGTGGGATTTTAGCTGAGCAGGTGGATCCGTTCACCGACCAGCCGGTTTCGGTCAGCCCACTCACCTGGAGCCACGCGGCTTATGTGATTACAGTGCTCACATACTTGCAGCGTAAGAAGCATCTCAGGGCATAACAGACTAAAAAGGGCAGGGAGATGTGAACCCTGCCCTTTGGGTTATGTGCGTGATAGGATAGATTACGCGAGTTTTGTCCCGCATTCGGGGCAGAACTTGGCTCCATTGGTATCAGCGCCGCAGTTTGGGCATTTTGCCGGAGCCAATTCCATCTTCGTGCCGCAGTTCGGGCAGAATTTCGCACCATGCGTGTCGGTTCCACAATTTGGGCACAGTATTGCTGCAGGTTGGGTCATCGGAGTGCCGCATTCCGGACAGAATTTCGTCCCTGGGGCTGCCAGGGTGCCATCCTTGGGGCACTGTGCCATTTGGGTTGTGGCTTTACCAGCAGCTTCCACAGCTTTACCTACATTCTTAAATGCGTCTCCCAATCCAAATGCTGTGGCGAATCCTTTTATCGCGGCCCCTGCCTGAGCGCCACGGGCTTCGGAAATCTCGTCGGTGCGAGGGCTATCTTCCTGGCAAAACCCGCTCTGGGTATCGAAATCCGATAGACATACGATACGGTTGCAGGTTGGGCACTCGCGGAAATGCACCTGCGTCTGATTCCAGGCTGATTCTAACTGGGAGGGGGTCATCTTGGAGCTGTAGCGTGGGTCTTCCCCAACGACGTTATCTGCTACACTGCTCCCGACCAGAGGTACTTTACGCAGCAAGCCGC
>Ga0153915_10007961_pt1 | contig 10049 bp, 7 predicted proteins | sample Opewatmetagenome_2_FD_107003 | JGI IMG/M metagenome (GOLD analysis project Ga0153915, IMG submission 107003) | Freshwater wetland microbial communities from Ohio, USA - Open water 3 Core 3 Depth 3 metaG | ecosystem: Environmental > Aquatic > Freshwater > Wetlands | place: USA: Ohio, Lake Erie... | reverse complement strand
TCGTGGATGCCCTGGAGGCCCGCGGCATCCCGACCGTCGGACCCACGAAAGCGGCCGCGGAGCTCGAGACGAACAAGGAGTTCACGCGGGACCTGATGAAGGCGTACGGGATTCCCGGGCTGCCGTCGTACTGTGCCTTCGACTCCTATGCGCCGTTCTCCGAGTTCGTCCTGGACAGCAACTTCGAGTTCGTAATCAAACCCCTCGGCCTGACGGGCGGCAAGGGCGTGCAGGTCTGGGGCGACCACTTCGCCTCCAAGGAGGGCGCCCTCGCGATCGGACGCGAGATCCTGGAGAAGAAGATCGGCGGTCAGGCGCGTTTCCTCGTGGAGGAGAAGCTCGTGGGCGAGGAGTTCTCCCTCCAGGCCCTCTGCGACGGGAGGCGGCTCGTGCCCTGCCCGCTCGCCCAGGACCATAAGCGCGCGTACGAGGGCGACCGCGGGCCCAACACGGGCGGCATGGGCTCGTACAGCGACGCAGACCACCGGCTGCCCTTCGTGACCCCGCTGGACTACGACCGGGCGCTGGACACCATGCGGCGCACGGTCGAGGCGATGAACGACCGCGGGACCCCGTTCAAGGGCGTCCTGTATGGCGGCTTCATGGCCACCCGGGAGGGACCGAAGCTCCTCGAGTACAACGCGCGGTTCGCCGACCCGGAGTCCATGAACGTCCTCCCCATCCTCGACGACAACTTCGTCGACCTGTGCATGAGCATGGCCCGCGGCGGCCTCCCGCTCCGCGCTCGCTTTGCACGGAAGGCCACGGTCTGCAAGTACGTCGTGCCGCCGGGCTACGGCACCCATCCCAAGCCGGGGGAGCAGCTCAAGGTGGACGAGGAGAGCATCCGCCGCACGGGGGCGAGGCTGTACTACGCCGCGGTGGACGAGAAGGGCGGGAAGATCTTCACGACGACCTCCCGCGCGCTCGCCGTGGTCGGGATCGCCGACGACCTGGGGAGTGCGGAGGCGATGTCCGAGGAGGCGCTCGCGTTCGTCGGCGGTAGCTTCTACGCGCGGCGTGACATCGGGAAGCCCGAGGTCGTGCAGCGCAAGGTGGAGAAGATGCGGAGGATCCGCGAGGGATCCTGATCGCGGAGCCGCAGCCTCAGATCACACCGTCCAGGAACGTCCGGACCACCTCGATGTAGCGGGGTCGCTCCTCCCAGAAGGCCAGGTGGGAACTCGCGTTGAACCGGACGAGCCGGGAGCCGCGGATCCCCCGGTGGATCTCCCCCGCGACGCGGGGCGTTACCTCGTCGTACCGGCCCACGGTCACGAGCGTGGGCACGCGGATCCGCGGCAGCTGGTCCGTCATGTCCCAGTCCCGGATGGTCCCCGTGATCGTGAACTCGTTCGGGCCGTTCATGGTCCGGTAGACGAGGCCCGTGTTCTCGAGGGTCTGGACGACCTCGTGAGGCCACACGGGGAGCCGGCACAGGTGGGTCCGGTAGAACACGTCGACGGCCTTCAGGTACCGCGGGTTCTGGAAATCCCCCTTCCCGTTGCACCGGTGGATCGTCCGCCGGAGGGACGGCGGCATCCGGTCGATCAGGCGCCACATCTCGCGCACGGTGAGCGGCGTGCTGGCGAGGCCGCTCGCGACGACGAGACTCCGCAGGTTCCGCTGGTACTTGAACGCGGTCGCCAGGACCAGCGCACCCCCGTAGCTGGATCCGAACAGATGGACGCGGCCGAGGTGGAGCGCGCGCCGCACCCCCTCGACCTCCTCCACGTTGTGCGCCACGGTGTAGAGCTTCCTACCGCGGGGCCGCTGGGAGCGCCCGCACCCGAGTTGGTCGAAGAGCACGACGCGGTAGCCGAACGGGGCGAGGTCCGCGAGGGGCAGCAGGTACTCGTGGCTCGCCCCGGGGCCGCCATGCAGGCAGAGCACGGTCCCCTTCGACGCGGTGCCGAAGGAGCGGTAGAACATCCGGTATCCGAGGACCTTCACGTAGCCTTGGGACTCTTCCACGCTTTCCCCGGCCCCGGATGGCTCCGGCCCGCAATACGGTTTCGGCGCGCGAGATGCGCGGCCCCAACCCTCAAATAACGGGAACCCTCATGGCCGCGGCGTGAAGAACCTGGACGATGTGATTTCGGAGATCGAGTCGCGGCTCGACGAGAAGGACGAGGTCCGCGAGCTCGCGATCAAGTCGTCCCGAACCATCGCCCGCCTCGCGGGCAGCGCCATCCAGGGGATGCACCGCGGCGAGGACGTCCAGACGGGCCTGCAGGAGACCCGCGAGGAGGTCCAGAAGCTCCGCAGCCTCCTCGACGGCCACCCGGACCTGATCCACGCGGGGTTCGTGGAGAACGCGATGCAGGAGGCCTGTGAGGCCTTCCTCGTCCACGCGATCCTCGCGGCCGAGCCCTTGCCCTCGCCCAAGGAGTGCGGCGTCACGGACACGGCGTACCTCCTGGGCCTCGGGGACGTCGTCGGCGAGCTGCGCCGGTTCGCGCTCACGGCCCTGCGCGGCGGGGACGTCACCGCGGCCTCCCACGACCTCGAGCGGATGGAGCGGATCCTGGAGTCCCTCATGCGCTTCGACTACCCCACGGCTCTGGTGGCCCTGAAGCGGAAGCAGGACGTCGCGCGCAGCCTGATCGAGAAGACCCGCGGCGAGGTCGCCGTGGCGGCCCAGAGCCACGAGCTCACGAAGAAGCTGGACGCCATCCGCGGCAAGTTGTGAACCCGGGGGACGCGCCCCTCGTTCTCAAGGGCGATTTCCAGGTCCAAGCGCTTTTTAAAAGGACCCTTCATCGTTCGCCGAACCTCGAGCAGGCTGCCCGCCCGCCCCGTCTCCGGGGATGCGGAGCCGCGGGGGGAGCAACATGGCGGACAAGGAGAAGGTGTCCAGCGGGATTCCCGGTCTCGACGACCTGATCGAAGGCGGATTCTACCCCAAGTCGACCATCGTGCTGCTGGGGTCCAGCGGCACGGGCAAGTCGACCTTCGCCGTCCAGTTCCTCATGGAGGGCATCGAGCAAGGCGAACAGGCCCTGTACGTGACCCTGGAGGAGCCGCCGGAGCAGATTATGCACGAGGCCAACCTCATGGGCTTCGACATACGGAAGTACTACGAGAAGAGCCTCTTCTTCATCCACCTCAAGGGCAAGAACTTCAAGAAGATGATCGAGGAGCAGTTACCCCAGCTCGTCAAGGCGCGCGCGGACTACAACATCCCCACCCGGGTCGTGATCGACCCGATGACCCCGGTCATCTGGGCGACCCAGGACAAGCTCGAGCAGCGCGAGCTGATCGGCAAGCTCTTCTACACCCTGAAGGAGCTCGGCGTCGTCCTGTGCACGGTCGAGGAGCACTCCCGGCCGGGCGAGACGGTCGGGGAGGACGTCCTCCTGCCCATCTACCTGTCCGATGGCGCGGTGCACCTGGAGTACTACCCCATCGGCGGCGCGTTCAATCGGACCCTGAAGATCCTCAAGATGCGAGGTGTCCACCACGGCGAGGGCGTCTACCCGTATCTGTTCGCCCGCGGCGTGGGCATCGTCGTGCGGACGAGCCCGGTCACCATGGCCGAGGAGACCACGCGGTCCCACGCGAAGACCTTCGAGGAGGCCCTCAAGACGGCGGAGTCCCTCAAGGCTCCCGCGCGCGTCCTCGACCGCATCCGTCTCATGCAGAAGAACTGGGATTACGACTACTCGCCCGAGGAAACCCTCCAGATCCTCTTCAACTCCTACGGGTTGAAGCGGGGCGCCTAGATGCCCTACGCCGGCAAGGTCGACAAGACCATGGGGGCCGAGACGGTCGGCCACCTCAAGCTCCTCCTGGAGACGGAGCTGGGCCGCTGCCGCGAGGAGAACGTCCTGGACATCGCCATGTTCCTCGGGGTGGACGGCCGGATCTTCGCGTCCTCCATCCCGAACGAGCTCAATCCCCGGGAGTACCGCCTCCTGAACCTGCTCAAGGGCAACCTGGCCCACATCTGCAACCAGCTCAGCGGCCAGAACATGATGATGTCCGTGGAGCAGTTCGAGGCCGGGACCGTGATCATCAGCGGCGTGGGCGACCGCGCGTTCCTTGTGTTCCTCACGACGAAGCCCGTGGAGATCACCAAGATGCAGGGCGTGCTCGCGAACGTGGTGAAGACGGCGATCGTCGTGCGCCACCTGTTCGAGGAGAAGCCCATCACGCCCGAGGTGCTCGCCTCGTACGACGAGACCGTGGCCACGGAGCTCAAGCGCCTCACCCGCATCCTGTTCGTCGAGAAGTTCGGCGAGACCAAGGAGTTCAAGAAGAACAAGGAGATCGAGACGTACTTCCGCCAGCGGCTCGGTTCCCTGGTGGGGCCGGGCCCCCTCGAGGAGACGATCACCCTCGCCTACAACGAGGTGGGCACGTCGGCCGCGTACATGACCCGGGACCACTGGACCCGGTTCCTCGCCCTCCTGATCGAGAAGCTCCGCGAGATCCGCGGCGACACGGTCGCGGACCGCGCGGAGAAGGAATGGAAGACCTACCTGGACGGCGTCCTGTCGTCCTTCGTGTGATGCCATGCCCGGAGCCCTGTGACCATGCTCGATGTCGCGCTCGCCTCCCTGATCGAGGACATGATCGAGAAAGCCGGAGCCGACGGCGTCGTCGAGTTCTGGCAGCGGGTCGGGGACGCCCTTGCATCCCGGATGGGGAAGGAAGCGTACCTCGGATGGACGTCCTTCAACGTCGCGGTGCGCGAGGGCCGCACGGCCTTCAGCATCGAAGGGGACGTCACGCCCCTCACGGACATGGCGATCACCGACGTGGACGGCGACGTGGTCGGGTACCTGTACGCGATGAAGCAGTGCTGCTACGTACCCACGATCTTCCGGACGCGGTACGCGGTCGGCCGCATGAGCCCCGCGGATGCGGTGGTCATGGAGGAGTACAACGCGAACGTGCACAACATCGCGGTCTGCAACTTCTGCGTGTTCCACGAGCGGTTCCGCGAGGAGATCGCGAAGAACGTGACCGTCTCCGGGAACCCGCTCGTGTCCTACCTGCTGGCGACCCGCGGCTGGAGCGGGGAGACCAAGATCTCCCTGAAGAACGTGGCCATGGTGAACATCAACGAGGAGCACGTCCGCGCCTTGCTCCGCAACTACGAGTGCGTGTACGCCCTGGTCATGCGCGGGGCGCGCCTGAAGGGGGGCCGCTGATGCCCGCCGAGACGCGGATGCCCGAGTGCAACCCGTTCGTGGAGATTGCCACCGCGCTCTTCCTCGAGGACCTCGCCACGAAGGTCGGGGTCCCGGGGCTCAACAACTACCTGGTCAGCCTCGCGAAGAACCTGGGGACCGCGATGCCCAAGGAGGAGTACGCCTCCTGGCCCGAGTTCCTCGGCGCCCTCGTCTCCGGCCAGTCCATCCTGGCCACCTTCGAGGACGTTCAGCCTGTGACGGAGCACTGCATGACCACGGCCCGGTCGCCCTTCGACCGCGCCTGGCGCGAGTACGCGAAACGGGTCGGCTCCTTCGCCCCCGTCCACAAGGAGGTCGCGGACTACTTCAACGCGAAGGCCCGGCCCACGGCGGTGACCTCGGTGCACATCGTGCTCCACACGTTCCGCGAGACAGCCGCGGCCCGGATCCATGTGGGCGGCAAAGGCGTGCGCTACGAGACGCTCGCCACGGCCTGGGTCGACGGCACGGTCATGATGCCGCCGGAGGACCGGCTCGACCCGCTGCTCGCACGCGCGGGGATTTCGCACACCAAACTGGGCATGCTGCTCCGGAACCACGCGGACGTCTGGATCCTGGAGCCCGCGTAGTCAGCGCTGGCCGCGGCGCCGGAGGGCGACGACCCCGAGGAACACGGGGATGAAGACGCCGATGCCCAGCAGGATGGTCCAGCCCGTCGCGGGCTGCGAGACCTGGCTGTAGAAGATCGTCGACGTGACCACCTCGCCCTTGGCCGGGTCGATCACGTTGTTGTGGTCGAGGTCCGCTTCCACGCGGAGCGTGTGCTCGCCTGCACTGAGCCCCACGGGCAGGTAGTCGAACGTCGCGGTCGAGTCCGCGTTGGACGTGATCTGCCTGATTAGGCTCGTCCCCACGAGGGCGCCGTCCACGTACCACCGGACCGTGATGTTCACCGCGGTCGTCGTGCCGCCGTTGTGGAAGGTCGCCGAGAGCGTGATGGGCTTGACCACGGTGATCGAGAACGTCCTCGTGACGTTCTGGGTCACCCCGCCCTGCGGCGTCGCGTCGAGGGTCACGACCAGGGTGAGGGTCTGTTCCAGCGTGGGAGCCGTCACGTTGATCTGGAGCCTGGTGCGGTTCCCGCTCGTGCGTCCGGGCGACGCGGCGAGGGGGGCGCCGCCCGAGGTGTTCGTGCCCTGGATGTAGTAGATGACGGAGTAGGTCACGTTCCCGTCGGGTCCGCCGGAGGCGGTCACGTTGAAGACCGCGTTCTGTCCCGGTGCGATGGCCGTCGGGCCCTCCAAGTTGAAGATCAGCGGGCCGCTCGCCGCTGCGGACGCGGTCAGGGCGGCCGCAACGACGGCCAGGAGGACGAGGGCGAGGAGGAACCGGCGCGTGGTCATCGCCTCCGCCGGGTCAGGTACAAGGCGGCAATCGCCGCGGCCACCGCGCCGCCGATGGCCGCGAAGATGAGGGCGTTGGGCGGCACGAACAGCGAGATTCCGGTGCCGGTCACGTCGATGCCCGAGGGCACCGACAGGGCCGGGAGGGTCGCCGTGTACACGGTCTGCGCGGACACGGAGGGCGTGTCCTCCGCGGCCACGTCCAGGACGACCGTGGTCCCGCCGTGGCCTCCCGCGATCTTGAGGATCAGCCGGGCGCTGGCGGTCGTGTTCGCCCCGACCGTGAGGTTCGTGAGGGTCAGGCCCGCGCCTTGGCCGGCGCCGCTCCTCGCCAGGCTCGCGGACCACCCGGACGCGCCGATGTCGCCGGGGTTCTGGAGGGAGAGGTCCACCGTCTCCGCGGCGTTCCCCGTGTTCCGGACGTTGACCGTGTAGTTCAGGTAGGTCCCGTCAAACGTCCCGGAGAGCGGGTCCACCTGGACGGTCAGGCCCCGGGTGCGCGCGATGCCCACGTCGACCACGACGCTGCCCTTCGCCGTGTTGTCCGCGGCGGAGGTGGCCGTGATCGTCACGGGCGGATGGGCCACCGGGGCGCTGGCGGGGGACTGGATGGTCACCGTGACCGCGGCCGAGTTGGGCGCCGTCCCGTAGTTCAGGCTGACCGTGGACGGGGAGAAGGCGAAGGTCCATCCGGGCGTGCTCCCGGAGAGGGCGAACGTGTCCGCCACGTTGCCCGTGTTCGTGACGGTGATTGTGTACGTCACCGCGCCGCCCGCGCCGATCGTGCGGTTCTGGGAGGCGTCCCAGGAGAGGCTGACGGAGTGCTGCTCCACGCGCCCGAGCTGCAGGTTGACCACGGTGTCCGAGGACAGGTCGAACGTGGTGGTGCCCTGGTAGGCGACGACCATCCCCTGCTCCGTCTGGGACCGGTCCGCTGTGAGGGTGTACGTGCCGCCGGGCAAGAGCACCCGGTAGGCGCCGTTCGGGCCCGTGGTCAGGGACAGGGTGGCCGCGCCCGTGACGTTCAGGCCCGCGCTCTCGGGCGTCCCGGCCGCGTCCAGCGTGACGCCGGAGAGCTGGAACGCGGGCTCGAGGACGATCGGGTTGGCAAAGGTCGCGGCGTGCGGCACGGTCACGGTGCCGAGGAAGGCCACGGACCCCACGGTCCGGGTCGCGTACAGCACGTACGACCCGGGGGCGAGGGACACGGAGTACGTCCCGTCCGCCGCGGCAGCGGTCGTCGCGTTGAGGGCCCCGCGGGATTGCGCGATGAACGACAGGGAGGCGTCGGCTCCCGCCCCGTTCAGGAAGACGGTCCCGGAGACCGTCGTGTTGTCCAGGGAGCGGGCCGTCGGCACCGGGTACGTCAACGCGGACGTCGCGGGCGGCACAGTCAGGTTGCCCTGGAAGGTGTACCGGACGTAGAGGAGGGTCCCGCTCACGGTCGCCGTCGACGTGTTGTCGAGGGACACCGTATAGTTCCCCGGCACCAGGTAGGCGGTGAAGTTCCCCGCGGCCGTGCTCATGCCCGTGAACGTCCCGCCTTCCTTGCGGGCGAAGGTGAGCTCTATGGGCGTCGTGAGCGTGCTCCCTTGGTAGGTGACCGTGCCCACGACGACGACGGCGCTTCCCAACGCTAGCGTCAGGTTCCCGGACATCGGGATGGTCGCATTTCTCAGGACCTCATAGTGCACAATGCCGCCCACAGTCCGGTTTGCCGCCACCGAATACGTACCCGCCTGGAGGTACACCGAGTAGCCCTGGGCGGTCGTCGTGAGCGACGCCTCGTCGAGTCCGTGGAACTGGACCGTGGCGCCTACCGAGGTGTTCCCTAGGGTCACGTTGCCCTTCACCAGGGCACGCGCGACGATCGTGAGGTCGTGGTTCGTGCTGCCCTCAGCCACGGACAGGGCGAGGACATCCGGGGCCCGGTTCTGGTAGCGCCACGCGTTGGAGCCCGCGGTCACGTTCTCGTCCACAACGATCTCGTACGTCCCCGGCATGAGGGAGAGGGAGTAGCTGCCGTCGGAGTACGTCGTGCCGTCCACGGAGACCGCGCCGCCGCCCTGGGCGACCGCGTGGAGGCCGAGGGCGCGATTGAGGATCGGCGTGCCGTTCAGGAAGACGGTCCCGGATACGGAGACGGGGACCGGGGTCAGGTTCCAGGCCACGCCGGGGCCGATCTCCGCCGCGGTGGCGGGCCCGACGGCCCGCGGGGCGAATCCGTCCGCGGTGACCTGGCCCGTGTAGGTCCGATCCGCGTAGAGGGTGATCGTGAAGGCGCCCGTGCTGCTCGCGACCGCCACGTCGAGCTGGCCCGTGTTGTCCGTGAGCGCGAGCCGCGCGCCCGCGATGCCCTCGCCCGCGTCCACGCGTCCGTTTGCGTTCTGGTCCCAGTACACGTCCCCGGAGAGGCTCGTGGCGTTCGTGAGGATCAGGTTCCGCGTGGTGCCCGGCGTGACCGTCAGGGTGCCCGTGTACACGCCGCTCAAGACGCTCGCGACCAGGGAGTACGTCCCCGTGGGCAGGTAGGCGAGGTACGTGTTCCCGAGGGCGGAGCGGATCCACCAGTCCGCCGTGCCGGCGAGGAAGCCGATGTGGGCTCGGAGGTCGCCCGTCTGGCCCAGGGCCGTGACGTTCCCGGTCACCCGGCCGCCGTCCACGAAGTTGCCGTTGTAGAGGGCCGTCTGACCCGGGCGGACGGTCACGCGGCCCAGGCTCGCGTACAGGGCGGTCCCCTGGTACAGCCGGCCGTTCACGTTCCAGTCGCCCGCGGGGAGCGACAGGTGATACTGGCCGCTCGCGTCCGAGGTCACCGTGGCGATGACGAAGTCCGTCGACGCCTCCTGGAAGTAGAGGGTGGCGTAGGGCAGGGCCGTGCCGAAGAGCTGGGTCGAGCCCGAGACGCTCCCCGAGGGGACGAGGGTCAGGTTCGTCGCGAGCCCGGTGGGCCCGAGGGTGAAGCCCATGGGAGTCGAGGACAGGTTGCCCGCCACGGCCGCCAACGTGTAGTCGCCGGCCAGGACCGGGCTGAACCCGTACACGCCCGTGGAGTTCGTGACGAAGTCCCACGTGGTCCGGTTCGTCCGGTCCGTGAGGTGGACCGTGGCGTCGCCGAGGGGCGCGCCGTTCGCGTCCACGGTCACGCCATGGACGATGCTGAAGGGGATCGCGATGTTCTGCAGTCCGCTCGCCGACGTCGCGACCTGGATGACCGAGGAGGTGACCGTGTGGCCACGGTACGTCACGTTCACGTCGTACAGGCCGCTCGCCAGGTTGGAGATCTCAAAGGTCCCCGTTGGCCCTGCGGTCGCCGTGGCCTGCTGGTCCAGGGCCTGCCCGCGCACCCGGACGACGGCACCGGGAGCGGTCAGGTCGCCCGCGTCGAACGTGCCGTCGTAGTTCGTGTCGAGGAACACGGTGCCGCGGACCGTCTGGGCCGGGACGGCCAGGTTCCTCGTCATGAGCCAGTCCGGGATCCCGTCGCCGTTCAGGTCCTGGTTGA